>OBKN01000221.1_pt1 | contig 30971 bp, 29 predicted proteins | sample 1519931 | NCBI WGS metagenome assembly OBKN01 (sample SAMN04209254, study PRJEB22552) | human gut metagenome | biome: gut; material: feces | host: Homo sapiens | place: USA: Oklahoma
GATGAGCACTTGGCTCTCTTTTTTTATCAATTTACACCATTATACGGGCATAACCCATTTTTCGGTGATTTGTCCGTAAATTTTTGACCTTTATGATGAAGATTTACGGACAAAGCCGGCTTTTTGGAGCATTTGTCCGTAAAACCGGGTCCGAAACGCCTGAATTTTTACGGACAAACGGCCATTTTTGATCATTTTGTCCGTAATCGCCATTTTTCGAGCAGTCCAATTACGGACAAACCGTCCATTTTCATCGGTGTGTCCGTAATCGGCAGTGATTTTGCCAAATGCAGTGCTGCACATCATCTGCTCAATCACTGCATCTGAGTTAGTTTGCGAGCAAAACGGTGATTTCTGAGATGTGCCCGTAATCTGAGTCCACACTGTTTTTGGCGAAGGTAACCGAGTAGAACATTTTTCCGATTTTTTGAGATTTTGTTCTACTCTCAGGGCAGCGCGGGCCGAATTTGGAGGCAGCGGTAGAACATTTTTCCAAATTTTGGATATTTTGTTCTACTTTCGGAGCCGCGCGCCCTGAATTTGGAGTCGGCGGTAGAACATTTTTTCAATTTTGGATGATTTTGTTCTACTTTCGGAACCGTGCTCCCCAATTTCGGAGTGTCTGGTAGATAAAAAAGAGACATTCCCTCCGTTTTTTGTCTACTTTTGAGGCCGCGCACCCCGGTTTCGGAGTGTCTGGTAGACAAAAAAGAGACATTCCCTCCGTTTTTTGTCTACTTTTGAGGCCGCGCACCCCGGTTTCGGAGAGTCCGGTAGACAAAAAAGAGGCATTCCCCCCGTTTTTTGTCTACTTTCGGTTCCGCGCGGGTCGAATTTGGAGAGTCCGGTAGACAAAAAAGAGGCATTCCCCTCGTTTTTTGTCTACTTTCGGAACCGCGCGCCCTTAATTTGAACCAGCCGGTAGACAAAAATCACACATTTCTCCCTGTTTTTGTCTACTTTTAGAGCCGCGCGCCCCAATTTTGAACCAGCCGGTAGACAAAAATTACATATCTTACCCGGTTTTTGTCTACTTTCGAGGCCGCGGACCCCGAATTTGGACCAGCCGTAGACAAAAAAATGGATAAGATTTGCGATTAATCGCAAAACTCATCCAAGTTTCAGATTTGAGACAAAATTTTTTCCAAGTCTCAGTTATCGTGTCATCACCAATAAGCATTCCTAATATCTTACGCTTTGATATTGATTGACAACAGCGGACTTGTTGCCGGCATGACCAAATTGCGTCAACTGATTATCCGAAGAATTGTTCCATTGAAGAAAATCGTGCTCATCTTCCCAAGAATTGATCAGCAAATATTCGTAATCTTGTTTGATCGAACGCAGCTCAACATAGGACTTGAGTCCGAGCGGACGCTTTTTTTCATCGTCCCATGAATCAAGAATCGACTGCATCACTTTCTGCTCATCGGAATCAAGTGTCATGTAGCGCAATTCGAGAATGGCATTTTCTGAAAGGTCGACTTCGCCCAACGTTTGAATGAAGCGATAGTTCAACCCCGATTGAAAAACTGTTTTTTCGCCGGAAACGTCAAGCAGCATGAACTTGCGATGATCGTCCAAAGATTTGTATTTCAAAAAATTCCGTTCCGGATACTTCTCAATCAGCATGTTTATGGTTGCTTCAGGTCCAAGAGCAATATTGATTTCATGTAAAGCCATCTTAATTCCTCCTTATCGATACAGATCCAGTATAACACTCAAATTCTTCATTTCATGTTACGAAGATTGACGTTTTTTTGACTAATTTTTTGGGTATACTGTAAGAAAATTAAGCTAATGAGGTGTTCGTTATGAAAAAATTTTTTGCCAAAAATAAAAAACAATCTCCCTGCCTGATCAGCCCAAAGGATTTTAAAAAATACAGAAAACTGCTCCTCACAGGCGTGGCCGTCATGCAGCTCGACAAGCTGATTGTTGCTTCCGCAAAAGCCTATGCAATCATCAAAAAAGCCAATCATGACTGCAAATAAAGAGACCGGGAATTTTCCCGGCCTCTTTTTTATCAAATGCAGTGCCGCGCATCATCAAATGCGTGCTGCATATTTTTAAGCCGCTTATTTTTCTTTAAACTCGCCTTCGATGACTTCATCATCATCGCGGTGACGATTATCATCATCTGCTTCCGGCATTACGACGGACGCAATCAAATATGCTAAAATGCCGCCAAAGACATGTCCCGGGAAGACGCACAAGACAACCGCAACCAGACGGGTAATCGTCTTGTCCCAATCAAAATATTCGGCAACTCCGCCTAAAACGCCGCTGATTACTTTATCATTTGACTTTGTAAGCTGTTTTTTCTTTTTGCTCATATCTCACACTTTCCTTTCTTTAATCAAATAAACCAAAATCTTTATTTAACGGAGTTGTCTCCGTCTGAATTCATTAACACTAATATGTTCGCTGCATTCGGATTTTCTTCAAGCGTCGTTGCCTCACCCTTCTTTGCGTGTAAAAGATTGTCTCCAGAGCTTGTCGTTGAAACGTACCCGTCCGCCTGAGCGTTTGTGACATTGATATCGCCGTCTTGCGAAATGAACTGGCATCTTCCCTTGATCGTTGCGTTGCTCGCTGAAATGTCCCCGTCATTTGACTTGACCGAACTCTTCTCCATAACGGTATTGCTGTTGGAGAAATCCCCGTCGTTCAATTCGAATCCGATGCTGTTGACCTCGCTGTCGAACAGGTTGAGATCGCCGTCATCCACTTTAATCATACCATAACTGAGCTTTGATGAATTAACTTTAAGATCACTTGAAACGTCGATGTCGACTTTGTCTGCTTCAATGTTGTTGAGCATTATGTCCGAAACGTCGTACATGTGCAGCTTGAGATTTTCGGTCTTGAGTCCGCTGAGCGTCAAATCACCGTTCATCCCGTCATTTTCAACGCTGCTGAACTTGTAGTCGCGAGGCACCGTAATGACCAAGTGGCTCGTCCAGTCGGTGCTGCTGCGGAAACCGTTGAAGTCAAAAACCACCCTGCGATAATTTCCGGACTTTTTGCCAGCATAAATTTTGAGTGCATCGCCTTCATTTTTGATTACGGGCGCCAAGTTTTTCGATCCGATGTATTTGGCAGAAAAATCATTTCCTTGACGAACTTCGACGTTGACGATTGAACTGTAATAGCTGTTTGAACCGTCGGCCTTCTTATTTAAAGCCATGACCAGGTTCTTTGCTTCCTTGACGTCATATTTTTTGGTAATTTTCTTGTCTTCCTTAAGTTCGACCGGCTTGATCCCCTTGAACTCGATCGATTTGGCACCGTCCTTGGCAACTCCGATCGCCGTCATCACGGCACCGATCAAAAGAACGATCCAACCTGCTTTAAAAAGATTTTTCATTGCTCATTCCCCCCTTGGCGACGATTCTTGTAAATTTTCTTATATAAGAACTTTGCAAAATTTGCGATTCCTTGAATGATGGCGCGGCAGATCCAGTACAAAAGCGGAAAGCCGATCAAAACGGCGCCAAGTCCCATCAGACCGCACCCGAGATAGAAAAGACCCGTCGTGAAACTGCTGAACAGCATCACGATGCCGACATAAAACGAAGCAATCATCAAAACGAAGAATGCGCACAAAACTGCCAGCGCGGCAACCATGCAGGCACCAAAGACCGCAACTACGCAGGCAAGAATCGCAAACAACACGAGCCCGAGCACGATGGCGGCAGGCGATGCCAGCAATGCCAGCAAAATCATCCAGATCATTTTGCCGTTTGAACGAACGGAAGCTTTGCTTTTCTTGCTTCGATGCGATTCAATGTCCGTTGCCTTGATTGAATAGTCCGCCAAAACCTTGCGACTCAACTGACGCGGGGTCCCCAGACGCTTTTCGATCTCGTCCGTCGTTTCAAGTCCCGCATCATCAATATATTCATTGTAAAATTCAATTACGTCCGCTTTTTCATCCGCTGTCAGAGCATCCAAATACTCTTCGAGCTCCGTCAAATAGTTCTCCTTATCCATGTTCATTCCCCTTTGCATCGTTTAAATCACTGTGGCTTACGACAATATCCGCTTTGTAAAATACAGAGTCCAGACTTGTTTTGAAATCTCCCCACATCTTGCGAATCCTTTCCAAATGCGTCCGCCCTTCAGGCGTAATCTGATAATAGCGCCGATTTCGTCCCTGATACGGCTGATCATAAGTCGTCAGATAATTATTTTTCTGCAACCGACGCAATACCGGATACATCGTCGATTCAGAAATTGAAATCGCCGTTTGCATATCCTGCGTCAATGCGTATCCGTAGTAATCCTGCTTGTCAAGCAGCGCCAGCACCAGTCCGTCGAGCAAATCCGCTGTCACTTTGATCTCCATCACGCACCCTCCTTTTAAAACGTAATATCTTATCTTCAACTATATTATATGGCGTATAATATAAAAAGGCAAGCAATATTATTTTAAAATCAAGAAGGAATTTCACAGCGCAAAAAATAAAAGACGCTGATTCCCTTGTCAAAAAACAAGCGACTCAACATCCTTCTCACAAAGCTATTCTTTTTCAAGCTCAATTCGAGTACCCTTTTCGTCCACGACGCCGTAGACGTGGTACGAATCGGCAGTCCCCAAATCAACGCGGCCTTTGATCTCGGTTTCATCCGTCAGTTCGATGCCCTTGATGAGCGTTCGAAAGACGCGATGCAGCAAAATTCCCTCTTTGCGATGCAGCTCGGCCTTTTCGACTGCTTTTGCCAAAGTATACCCCTCATCCAAAAAATGCTTGATTGCAAAAATCTTGTACATCGATCCAAGACCGTATTTTCTTGCGACCCCTTCTTCTTCATTCATCGCCTTGATGTACCCCTTTTGTTCCCAGTAACGCAACTGACGCGAAGAAACGCCCGTCATTTTGCTCATGTCACCGATTCCGATGCGAAGGTTGTCGCCCATTTTTAATTTATCCACTGTTGTCCTTTTTCCTTTCAAGTGTTGCTTACGTTAATTGTAACTTTTCTTGCCATTTTGTCAACTTTTTTGACAATTTTATAAAATGCAGAGCTTGAACCAAAACATGATCGCAGATATCCTTGCTTTTCAAAATGCCATGATGCCGCAAGACAGCCGACCTTCTGCTCCGTTGCGGGTTACGGGCAAAACGTCGATTATTGAGATTTGCCCGTAGATGCCTGTCCCCCGTTACGGACAAATCCTCGGTTTTTTCGATTCTGTCAATAATTGCTTACAATAAATTTCGGATTGCTCAGCCATGTTTTTCATTTTCTGATTCAGCACTGTATTTCATTAAGGAAATAAGCTAAAATTAAGTTGAAAAATGCCTTAGACAAGGGGAAATAATCGTGGAAAAACATCTTATTTTATTTGATATTGACGGAACTTTGCTTAATGACGACATGCGCATCTCAAAAAAAACAATCGACATCGTTTCAAGCCTCCAAAAGAAGGGTCATCTTTTCTACATTGCTTCCGGCCGTCTGCTTTCTTCTGCCAAATCATATTCTGAAATGCTCGGCAAAAATATCGGAACGATTGCCGCCAACGGCAGCGTTTATACTCTCGGAAACGAGATCGTCAAAAACAGATTGAAAGATGAAGCCGTTTCGGCAATTTTTGAAGCCTGCAAGATTTATCCCAAACTTCAGCTGCGACTGTTTTCGACTGACACAGCCTATGGCATGGGCGGGATGCTGCAGGCTTTCATGAACCTTGCATCCAATACGAAATTTAAAAAAATCAAATCAAAGGCTGACCTGAATCGCCTGGATCCGTTCATCACGAACGGTATTTTGTGTGCGAACGACTTGTCGGTTCTGGCTGGCGCAAAAGAATTTTTAAAGGATGCGCCCTCTCTTTGCCTTTCATCATCAAGCGAACACAACATCGAACTGATTCCTTCGGGGCGCTCAAAAGCAGCCGCATTAAAGGACGTGTCACAAAAATACGGCATCAAACCGCAAAATACGATCGCATTCGGCAACGGCGAAAACGATTTGCCGATGCTGATCGAAAGCGGACATGGAGTGGCAATGGCCAACAGTCCGAGACACGTCCTGGAACAGGCGGACGTCGTTACGAAGTCAAACAACGAAGACGGAATTTATGCTTTTCTTTCAAAATACTTTGCAGAAGATCTGGAATCTTAAGTTAATTTTGAACTTTGCTTACGAGATTGTTTAGACTTCAAAGATACAATATGCATCGTAAGGTGTTTTGCGTCACGTTCCCGATACGAGGCGGCAAAAACGCCTTGAACCAGATCGTCTCTGAACTCAGCAGACGGTTTCGAGCAGGCGACTACCCTAAAAACAGAATCTAACTTATCGAGATCGAGTTTCTTCCGGATTTTGAAACTGATTGCCTGCTCGTTAAAAAGAGGCTCGATCTTTTGCAAACCAGTTTTTTGATTCCGGGCAACGCTACTCTTAAGAAGTTGCTGAAATACGGCCGGGTTGAAATTTTCGGTTTGCAGAATTCATAACCAATCCCCTATAAAAAGAGGCCGGGAAAAAACCATGCCTCAAATTGAAAAACCGGATGACTTGCATTTAATTGCAAGTCTGATCCGGTTTTTTGCGTGTGCATGACAATCGCCTCCATGATGAAAATATCCCAAAAGAGGCTGGCGGCAAATTTGACTGAGAGCTTGTGCGCGCTGATTTGGCGAACTCTGCATTTGGCAAAGTCACTGCCGTTTACGGACAAATCGATGAAAAAGGGCACGCTGTCCGTAAATGGCCTGCTCGAAAAAAGGCGATTACGGACAAAATGATCAAAAATGGCCGTTTGTCCGTAAAAATTCAGACGTTTCGAACCCGGTTTTACGGACAAATTCTCCGGAAAGCGGCGTTTGTCCGTAAATCCTCATCATAATTGCCAAAAATTTACGGACAAATCAGCCAAAAACGGCACTTTGTCCGTAAATCTGGATGGAATTCTGGCTGAACTGCACTGTATTTAAAAAATACCGGACAAATTCAATCGAAAATCGACCTCCTTCGTTCGGTATTTCATTTATTTCATGTAAGAAACGGGACTTTTTCCCATCCTCTTTATTCTTCTTTTCCCAAAAGATGCCCATTGATGAATTCCAGCTTATCGGAAATTTCATAAAGAACGTTGACGCATTCACGATACTCGCTTTCAGTCATCTCAATCGGAAGAACGCAATCCTGAATGTGATGCTTGACGTCATGTTCAAGACTTAGCGCTTTTGGCGTCAGTTCGACCATCACGCACCGTCCGTCTTCAAAATTTCTGTTTCGAACGACCCAGCCTTGCTTTTCCAGACGATTAAGCAGCGGAGTCAAGGTCCCGGAATCAAGCTTCAACCTTTCACCAAGCTCCCTGACCATCATCGGACGCCGCTCTTCCCACAAAACAAGCATCGTCGTATATTGTACGTATGTAAGTCCGTATCTTTTCAATACGATTGAATAAAAACGATTATACAGCTTCTGCGTCGAATAAACTGCAAAACACAACTCATCTTCCAAGTGTAACGGTTTATGCTTTAGCATCTTCCCCTCTTTTCCCCAAATCAACCTTATTTTGATTATCTTCTTGATCTTGCCGGCTCGATGACCACGTATCGTCTCGGTTCAGCACCCCTTGAATAGGTTTTGACCTTTGAATTGTCGGCAAGCTCAGAATGAATGACCTTTCTTTCATATGCCGGCATCGGATCAAGCTGCATGCGTCGTCGCTGCGAAATGGCATCATAAGCGACCTTTTTGGCCAGATATTTCAACGTTTCAGTCCGACGTTCACGGTAATCTGCCACGTCAAGAATAATGTTCAAACGCTTGAAACTCAGCTTGTCAAAATAGTTTTGCGCCAATAATTGCAATGAATTCAGCGTTTTGCCGTGCTTGCCGATCAAAAGTCCTTCCTGATCGGTGCTGAAATTATAAAAAACGTCGCGGCGCTCGACCGTAACTTCGATTTTAGTTTCAACGCCCATTTCTTTCGTAACTTCAGCCAGATATGAGCCTACCTCGCGCAACGCCTGTTCGACTTCTTGTTCCGATTCTGCCCCTTTTTTTTCATCGGATGACTCTGGTTCAGCTACGGTCTCAGCTTTTTCTTCAACACGTTCCGTTTCCTTAGGCGTAATTTCGACCTCAGCCGGCTTTCCTCCAAAAATGCCTAAAAATCCTTTTTTGCCTTCGCTGACAATGACGATTTCGACTTCTTCACGAGTCTTTCCAAGTTCCTGCAAGCCTTTTTCGATCGCCTGCTCAGCAGTTTGTGCGGAAAATTTCATTTAGAATCCCCCTGATTATGAAGTAATGATTAAATAGCGCTAATTTAAGCTACCTATAAGTAAGTATACCATAGGTCAAAAACACCCGCATACTAATTTTCAAACTTTAGGAAAATCCACGGCGGAAACTTCTTTAAGCGATTCTGATGCCAAAATCGCAAGCAGAATCATGTACTTTAAACCAAAATTGTGCTTAAATTAAAACTGTATTTGATTAAATCTATCTAGGGGGTTTCTTATATGGGTGAAAACAACAAGGTCAACGAAAGTCTCTTAAAAGACGATCTCTATCAAGCCGTCAACGGCGAATGGCTGAAAACAGCCGTTATCCCAGCCGATCGTCCGACAGCTGGAGGCTTTTCCGAACTGGATCTCAACATTGAAAAAACTTTGATGCATGACTTGGGCGAAATGCTTGAAGGAAAAAACGTTCCCGATGACAAGCATTTAAAAGAATTCCTCAAGTACTACAAGCTGGCATCAGACTTTGAAACTCGCAATGCTGAAGGATTTGAACCGGCAAAAAAATACCTCGATGCGGTTCTGGCCATCAAGGATTTACAAGACTGGCAAGACAAGTGGCTTGATTTTGCGCTGATCAACGCGGCAAATCCGTTCAGCTTCTTCGTTGATCCGGATATGAAGAATACGCAGGAGTATGCTTTGTACGCAGACGTGACGCCATTGTTTTTGCCGGACAAGACATACTATGAAGAAGGAAACGAACAAGGTGCAGCCTTGCTTTCGGTCTTATCAGACATGCTTGAAAAGCTTTTTGAAAAAGCCGGATACGATGCTGAATTTGCCAAGAAAACAATCAGCGAAGCCATCGAATACGATCGCTTGATCGCACCGTTCCAAAAAGACAGCACAGAACGTGCCGATTACGTCAAAGTTTACAATCCGTATTCGTTTGAAGACTTCTCCAAGCTTTCGACTACAATCGACTTTGGCGCCGTCGCAAAGAAAATCGTCAAGACGACGCCCGACAAGATCGTCGTTACAGAACCAAAATTCTATGAAGCAGCAGACAGAATCGTCAACGACGACACGTTTGAACAATTGAGAAGCTGGATCTTCGTACATACGCTGATGGATTCGACAGGTTTCCTGAGCGATGACGTTCGCGTCCTCGGCGGCACGTTCTCACGCGCGCTTTCCGGTGCAAAGGAAGCAATGAAACCTGAAAAAGCCGCATATCATCTTGCAACGGCACGCTACGACCAAGTCGTCGGTCTTTACTACGCTCACAAATATTTCGGACCTGATGCCAAAGCAGACGTTCAGCATATGGTCGAAAAAATGGTTGCCGTTTATAAAAAACGTCTTGAAACAAACGACTGGCTCAGCAAGGAAACAGCCAAAAAAGCCGTGGTCAAACTCGATGCGCTCGGCATCAACGTCGGCTATCCGGATGAGCTTGATCCGCTCTACGAAAAGTATCTCGTTGACGAAACAAAGAATCTGCTCGACAATGCCATTGAATTCAGGCGCATTCAAATTGCGGACAACTTTGATCGTTACGGAAAGCCGGTCGATCGGACGCGTTGGGAGATGCCGGCTCATCAAGTAAACGCATACTATAATCCGTCGTTTAACATCATCGTCTTCCCTGCAGCCATCCTTCAGGCTCCGTTCTACAGTCTGAAACAGACCGCAAGCGAAAACTACGGCGGCATCGGTGCCGTAATCGCACATGAAATTTCGCACGCCTTTGACAACAACGGTTCTCAATTTGACGAATTCGGAAATCTCTCCAACTGGTGGACAGATGAAGATCTGAAACATTTTGAAGGCCTGGCACAGGAAATGATCGAAGAATTTGACGGTCTGGAAACTGAAGCAGGCAAATGCAACGGCAAGCTCGTCGTTTCCGAAAACATTGCTGATGCCGGCGGATTGAGCTGTGCACTCGAAGCAGCCAAGGGCGAAGAAAAGCCTGATATCAAAGGATTCTTCCTCAACTGGGCTCGCATCTGGTGCATGAAGTCGTCGCTTGAGCGCCAAAAATTGCTTCTTGCAATCGACGTGCATGCTCCGAACGTTTTGCGCGCAAACGTTCAGCCTAAGAATCTTCAAGACTTCTATGATGTCTTTGACGTTCATGAAGGAGACGGCATGTGGCTTGAACCGGAAAAACGCATTCATATCTGGTAAAAACCGACCAGACGTGAATATTTGCTGACAGGCAGCCGGGAATCCTGGTTTTCAGGAATCGCCCGGCTGCCTTTTTATGATCGTGAGACAAAAGAAAATTATGTGACTTCGGTCATGTAACGAATATGATTGTCGCGGCAGCTGCCGCACGGCCAAGGGATTCAGGCCGTGTTTTCAAACAAAGCTCTGCATTTTACAAAAAAACGGAATTCTGATATGGTTAAGGTAAATCTAGGAGAAAACAAATGACAGTAAAACTGATTGAAACAAAAAAAGATTCCAAAGACTGGAAGAAAATCAAAGCATTGTACCTGAGGGCTTTTCCAGCTGTCGAGCGCTTGCCTTTCTGGCTCTTGAAGAAAAAAACGCAGCGCAGGATTGCAGAATTTTGCAGCTTATATGATGACGACGAGTGGGTCGGCTTCATTTATACGCTGAAAAATGATTCCCTGGCGTACGTCTTCTTCCTTGCCATCGATGATACCAAACGCTCGCACGGATACGGCAGCAAACTGATCAGGCTTTTGACCGAACGATATGCCGGCCTTGTCATCGGACTCAGTGCTGAACGCCCCGACGATCAGGCTGAAAACAACGAGCAGAGAATCAGGAGACAGAAGTTCTATCAACGCAACGATTTTCTTCATTCGGGATACTACAGCGTTGAAAAAGGCGGCGAAAAATTCGACTTTCTCACATATCAGGGACGAAAAATCGATCCGGACGAGTATCCGAAAATCATGCATGAGTGTCTCGGTTTGTTCCAGCGTTTTATCCTGCCAGTCAAAATGATTGCGGACGGAAACAAGTCAAATGGCCGGCATTCGTGATATTGCCAAAATTGCCGGCGTTTCTCCGGCACGCGCAAAATGCCGCTTCGCATCACTTGCAACAGTCGGCTGAATCTTCGAGGATCGGTTGGAAAACCGAGAAAATGACCAGAAATTTGATATTTGAAAAAAACTGCGCCTAAAACTAAGAGCCCGGATGAAATTTGCATTGATTGCAAATTTCATCCGGGATTTTTTTATGTTGTGGGGGTGTCCGTGAAGTTGAATGAGAGCTTGGAGCGATTACGTGCAGATTTCAAAAATCGACGTTTTGCCCGTAATCCCATCTTATCGTGCTGATTGAGCAGACGCTGCACAGCACTGCATTTGCCAACAAAGCCAGCCATAAAAATCAGCCGCCTTTGTTCGGACTTTTCCTCAGATTCTTTTTAATCTGCTTCATCGTCAAATCACAAAGCTCTTTCTGAATACCAGATCAGCGTCAAGCAGAATCATGCGCTTGGATTTCTTAGGCGAAACGATCAGATTGCGCAGGGTTTCAATTGCAACCTTTCCAAGCTCTTCGGTATCGATCCGAAAGGTCGTCAACGGCGGCGAAACGTACTTGGCAATATCGATGTCGTTGATGCTGATCATGGAAACATCCTCCGGAACCGTCAGCTTGTTTTCGTTGAATGCCTGCAGGACGCCGACGGCAAGCGGATCTGATGCAACAAGAAATCCCTGTGGCAAATCGTCTCTGATTTTCCCGACAATTTCCCGACCGACCTGATAACCGCTGTCGACCGAAAAATTATCCCCGATGAAAACATGATTCTGATTGAAAAGTCCAAGTTCGCGCGCACGACTTTCAAAGCAGCGCGTTCGCGTGTCGCGCGAAACGTGCCGGCCTTCCGTGCTGTCCCAGGATCTGCCCCCGATGAAGCCGATTTTCTGATACCCGGCCTGAACAAAATAGTCAATCGCTGTTTCAACCATCACCTGAAGATTCGGCTGAATGGAATTAAATTCGTGCGGATTGGGATTGGAATCGACGAACAGCACCTGAATCCCCAGTTGTTTCATTTTTTCGAGTTCCGCTGAAAGGAAACGTCCGACCGCAATGATTCCGTCAGTCTTTTCAACATCCACTTCGTCCGCATTCTTGCAAAAGGACAGTTCGATATTTGATTCTTCCGCACTTTCTATCAGACTCTTTCTCAACCCGCTGAAATACACGTCGCGCAGTTCTTCCTGAGGAGTAATCGCAAAAATTACCGCAACGAAATACCCTCGTTCCTTGATCAGCCTGTGATCATAATTTAATTCGTGCGCAACTTTTAAAATTTGTTCTCTGGCCTTTTTTGAAACGGAAAAAGTCTGATCCCCGTTCAAGACTCGCGACACGGTTGCCGGCGAATAGCCTGCTTCCCTGGCAATTTCTCTGATTGTCGCCATTAGATCCACCTGCTATATAAAATGTGAACAAATGTAGCCATTCCGTATATTTGACCACATTTGAGAAAAGAATATAGCTTTTCCTTTCATAATTTTATTTACTGCCGTCTGCACCGGTATTCCCATATCCAAGTTCAGGGGTAATGACATTGACCGGCTCCTGCAGCTTGAGGGTGCAGCCCACCCCGTTGATGTTTTTTACGCCAGTGCCAGCAGATTCATCACTGCATTCTCATCTCTGTCCATGACAGCACCGCATTCATAGCAGATGTACTCATCATGCCTGGTCTTGTGCTTACTGTTACCTTCAAGCGTTATCTTTTCATCTTTCTGCTTGATGTGACCGCACTTTGAACAGCGCTGCGTGCTTGGATAGAATTTGTCTGCAATGATCAGCCTTCTGCCGTACCATTCGCACTTGTATGACAGAACCTGTCTGAAATAGCCGAACATGGAGCGGTGCATTCCCTTTGACGCCACATGGCTCATCTGCATTTTCTTCACGTCCAGGTCTTCAATCACGACTGCATCGTTCCTTGAGACAAGTTCCGTCGTGAATTTCTGCATCAGGTCATGCTGGATATTGGCAGCCCTGGTATAATCACGCTGTAACTTGGCTCTCGTCTTGGCGTAATTTCTGCTTCTGACTGCCGTTTTCCCGTTGACTGTCCGCTTTCTCGCCAGCACCTTCTGATAATGCCTGATCCGCTTGTAGAGCATTTCCAGGCGCTTCGGCATCGTGCTGACGGCACCGCCGGCATGATTGAGATGTCCGACATTGACGTCAACTGCATCACATCGACCCGTCTTCTCCTTCTTCCGGATATCGACTTCAAAGGGCAGGCTTGCATAGTATCTGCCGTTTTCACGGTAAACCGAAACGACTTTCAAGTCGCCTTCAAGGGATTTTGCACCTTTGAAGGGGATTGCAGTCCACTTTTTCTTGTGTCTGGACTCATGTGGTCTGTCCAGAAGCAGCTTTCCGTTTACGATTCTTGCGCGGTCAGTCTTGAACCCCTGTCTCGGTGCCTTCTTTGACTTGAACTTCGGCTTTCCCCAGTCCGTCTGTGCCTTGTCGAAGAAGTTCCTGAATGCCTTGTTCAAATCGCTGACTGAAAGCTGCAGGACTCTTGCGGATAACGCATACTGCCAGTCCTGCTTTTCAGCTACAAGTTCATTTCTTACCTTGTACTCGCTTGGTCTTGACTTTCTGTCATCAAGAATCAGTGACTGTTCGTACATGTCATTCCAGAGTGCTAGCGCTTCATTCCAGCAGTATCTGCGGTAATCGCACAGTTCATCCAGCACCTGCTTCATTTCGACATCAGGATACAGGCGGACCTTCTGAACCTTGACTGCCGTTCTCTTCGGGTTCGGCATTGACATAATATTCACCTCACATTTTGTCTTTCTGTTGAATATTAAATCACATTTGGGGGCTTTTGAGTATAATTTTAACTACAGTTTATTTCCTCTTTTTTCCCTGCATTTGACAGCTTGATTATAATCTATTTAGTAAACAAAGTAAACGGATTCAGTTTTTGTTTATTAATTTTTACTAATTTAGCCCAATGTTTTGTTTACCAGCTGAAAATGAAAGGGTATTCTATAAATGTAATCGATTTCAATTTTTTTCAGATAAGGAGATCAATAAATATGCCAGACAGATTAAACGTTAGGAACTTCATTCACGGCGGTGACTACAATCCCGATCAATGGACGGATCATCCCGAAATCATCGCCAAAGACTTCGAAATGTTCAAGGAAGCCAGAATCAATTCAGTGACAGTGGGAATCTTTGCCTGGGACAAGCTCGAGCCAAGCGAAGGCACATATGATTTTTCATGGCTTGACGACGTCTTCGATCGTGCGGAAAAACAAGGCTGTCACGTGATCCTGTCAACTCCGAGCGGGGCACGACCACGCTGGATGGCTGAAAAATATCCCGAAGTCCTGCGCGTTGACGAAACGGGCAGACGTCAGCTTTTCGGCGAACGTCACAATCATTGCTACACGTCGCCCGTTTACAGAAAAAAAGTTCAGGAAATCAACCGCAAGCTCGCAGAACGCTACGGCAAGCGTGAAAGCCTCATTTTGTGGCACATTTCAAACGAATGCAGCGGTGCATGCCACTGCGAGCTTTGCCAACAGGCATTCAGAAAATGGATGAAAGCCAAGTACAAAACGCTCGACAACCTGAACCACTGCTATTGGAACGAATTTTGGAGCCACCTTTACACAAGCTGGGACCAAATCCACTCACCGTCATCGATCGGTGATTCGACCGTGCTTGGGTTGAACCTTGACTGGCACCGTTTCGTCACGGATCAAACGATCGACTTTTTCGAAAATGAAATCGCTCCGTTGCGCGAATTGACGCCGAACATCCCCGTCACGACGAACTTCATGGGCGGAAATCCGCCAGATTCGCACGTTTTTTACGACCTTGACTATCAAAAATTTGCCAAACACGTTGACATCATCAGCTGGGATTCGTATCCGAACTGGGCAAACGGCTATGAAACAACAGAAAAGCTTGCTGTGAAAACTGCTTTGATGAACGACGTCATGCATAGTTTGAAACATCAAAATTACCTGATTATGGAAAACACGCCTTCTCAGGTCAATTGGCACCCGGTCAATCGCGCCAAACTGCCGGGGATGCACCAGATGGGAAGCCTCCAGGAAATTGCTCATGGCGCTGATTCCGTCATGTACTTCCAGCTTCATCAATCGCGCGGCGCATCCGAGATGTTCCACGGAGCAGTCATCACGAACAAGCTGAGCAACAAGACCCGCGTCTTCAAAGACGTCAAGCAGGTCGGCGAAGCGCTTGATTCGTTAGCAGAAGCCAAAGATTCAAAACGTTTGGACGCAAAAGTCGCAATCGTCTTTGACTATGACAACATGTGGGCCTTGGATGATTCGCGCGCCTACTCGAATCAAAGCAAAAAATATTGGGAAACGATTCAAAGACACTACAAAGCATTTTGGGACAGGGACATCCCAGTCGACATCGTTTCCGTTGAAGACGATTTAAGCCGATACGAACTCGTCATCGATCCGATGCACTTCATGATGACGACAGAATTTGCCGCAAAGCTCCAGGAATTCGTCAAAGCAGGCGGCACGCTCGTCGGAACCTACGTCAACGGCATCGTCGACGAAAACTTTCTGACATATCTTGGACCGGGAATGGATGCTTGGCTCAAAACCTACGGACTTGAAGTGACCGAAACGGACACGCTGTACCCTGAACAAAAGAACAAGCTTGAAATCTTCGGCAAAACTTATGACGTTTGCGACTACTGCGACCTGATCGAACCTGAAACGGCCAAGACGATCGGAACTTACGGAGATTTCTTCTATAAAGGAACTCCTGCCGTAACCGAAAACAAGCTTGGAAAGGGAACCGCATGGTATCTCGGCTGTCGTTCCGATGATGAATTCCTGAGTGATTTCTACGAAAAACTGGCTCAGGATTTGAATCTTGCACTGGATCTGCCAGTGAAAAAAGCTTCGTCAAAAGTTTCCGTGCAGGTTCGCCAGACCAAAGAAGCCGACTACTTCTTCATCATCAACTTCGGACACGAGGAACAAAACGTCGAAATTTCGCGCAGGACAGAAGACGTTTTGACCCGTGAAACGCACGAAAAAGGCATCCTTGCCCTTGGCGCATACGATGTCAAGGTCTTGAAGGAAACTCGCTGACAGAAAGGAAGAATGCTATTATGGAAAATGCATCGCAAAAAAAATCAAGGAAATGGCGCGAAAGAATCGCATTCGCACTGGGTAATTTGGGTCACTCCGCTTTTTATGGCGCACTGAGCACCTATTTTATCGTTTTCGTGACCAGCGGCATGTTTGACGGCGTCGAAAAAAGCATCGCCAACAAACTGATCGGTTTGATTACCGGTTTGGTCGTCATCATCCGCTTAGCCGAAGTCTTGGTCGATCCCGTCATCGGCAACGTCGTCGACAATACCCAGACGAAATGGGGCAAATTCAAGCCATGGCAAGTCATCGGCAGCGTCGTCAGTTCGATTCTTTTGGTCGTGATCTTCACCGGCATCTTTGGACTGGCCAAAACAAACTGGATCCTGTTTGCGATCTTGTTCGTCATCATCTTCATCACGCTTGACGTCTTCTATTCGTTTTGCGACGTCGCCTATTGGGGCATGGTTCCGGCCATCAGCGAAGATAGCAAAGAACGCGGCGTTCTGACGTCGTTTGGTTCGTTCACCGGCTCAATCGGCTGGAACGGTCTGACGATCATCGTCGTTCCGGTAACGACTTTCTTCACTTTCCTTGCAACCGGCAAACACGAACAAGGACCCCAGGGCTGGCTGGCATTTGCGATCATCATCGCAATTCTTGCCGTTCTTTCCGCATTGGCCGTTGCTTCCGGCACGACTGAAAAGACAAACGTCCTGCGTGAAGCCGCCAATGAAAAAACGACTATCAAAGACGTTTTCCTTGGAATCATTCATAATGACCAGATGCTTTGGATCAGTTTGGCATATCTGATGTATTCCATCGCTTACGTTGCCACGAACGGCGTATTGTTCTATTTGTTCAAATTCGTTTTGGGCAAACCGAACGAATTTTGGATTGCGGGCATTATCGCAACGGTCGTCGGTTTCTTTACCGCACCGCTTTATCCGATCCTGAACAAGTTCATCCCGCGCAAAACGCTGTTTGCGATCGGACAGCTTTCGATGATTGCTTCGTATCTGCTTTTCATCTTCGGACGCAGCAACCTTGTCTTGATCATCATCGGCCTTGTTTTGTTCAACTTCACGTTTGCGCAGCTGGTCACGGTCCTTTCTTTGACGGATTCCATTGAATACGGGCAGTTGAAGAACGGCAACCGCAACGAAGCCGTCACGCTTGCTGTCCGCCCGATGCTTGACAAGATTTCAGGCGCATTTTCAAACGGCATCGTCGGAACGATCGCGCTTTTGGCGGGCATGACAGGCAGTGCAACGGCCAAAGACATGACGCCGCAAAACATTCATACTTTCGAGCTTCTTGCCTTCTATCTTCCATTGGCGCTTGCGATTCTTTCGCTTCTGATCTTCGTTTTCAAAGTCAAGATTACCGAAAAAGAACATGCCAAAATCGTTGAAGAACTTCAGACAAAGCTTGCTTCAGGCGCAACTTCCGCTGACGAACCAGAATTGAGCAAGGTCGTAACGACTGAGCTTTTGGCACCGGCAGACGGATCATTCATGAAACTCAGCGAAGTTTTGGATGAAAACAACCGCCCTCTCTCAGGCACTGGATTTGCCATCAAGCCTCAAAACGGTCACGTCTACGCTCCGTTTGACGGCACCGTCAAATTCACGTTCTCAACCAAGCATACGCTCGGCATCATTTCCGACGACGGCCTTGAAGCCATCATTCACGTTGGTCTTGGCACCGTAAACCTTAGAGGCGAAGGCTTTGTTTCCCATTATCAGGACGGACAAAAAGTCAAAGCAGGACAGCTCCTGATCGAATTTGACCAGGACCTGATCAAGAAAGCGGGCTACAGCGACATTGTCGTGACGTTCTTCACCCAGCCTAAGCGGATCGAATCCCTTGGTCAATTGTGCGGTGAAACGGTCGCTCACAACGATAAAGTGCTTGAGGTTTCGCACAAATAACGAAAATAGGCTGGGAAAAAGTCTCTTTTCTCTCTTGAATTAAACAAAAAGTCGAACGAAGGCGGTCGGGTTGCGACTGACTTTGTCCGGCTTTTTTATTCCAATTGAAGGCGATTGTCATGCATATGCAAAAACCCGGATTGTTTGCAATTGATTGCAAACAATCCGGGTTTTTAATTTGAGGAAGAGTTTTTTCAAAAACTTTTTGTCTTCTATTTCGTATAATCGACGTCCTTCGTTTCCGGCGTCAATGCCCATGCAACAACGGAAACGAGCGCCAACGCAAACATGTACAGGCCGGCAGAATGCAAACCGTATTGCGCGATCAGCCATGTCGTGATCGTCGGAGCAACGGCGGCACCGACAACGGCTGCCATGTTGTACGTGATTCCTGCACCGGAATAGCGCACCTTTGTCGGGAACAGTTCAGGCAGGACCGCGCCGACCGGTCCGTACAAAGTTCCCATGATTACAAAGCCGACGCCGAGGAACAACAGCATGCCGACCATATTGTGCTTGCCTTCAAGGAAAAACGGAAAGACCAAAGAAAAGACTACGAGCAAAACGGAAGCCGTCATCAAAACTTTCTTTCTGCCGATCTTGTCGGCAAGAACCGACGTTGCCATGATCAAAACGGCAAATTCAACGATTGCGCCCATCAATAACAATAAAAATTCAGAATGGCTGAAGCCGAGCGCCGTTGTTGCATATGACAAAGACCATGTCGTCAGCGTGAAGAACATTGCGTATGTCGCACCCATCAAGAACGTTCCTTTGAGGATTTCCTTCCAGTTGGACTTGAAGACTTCTCGAAGCGGTGAACGCGTCGTGTTGTCGCGTTCTTGTGCCAGCTTGAACAATGGCGTTTCCTGCAGGCGACGACGAACGTAAAGACCGATGACGACGAGCACGGCTGATGCCCAGAACGGAATGCGCCAGCCAAAGCTCTGCATTTGATCAGGAGTCAAAACATTTTCCAAAAAGAAGAACAAACCGTTGCAAATGAAGAATCCGATTGGTGCGCCGACTTCAGGAAAGGCTCCGTACAAAGCCCGCTTGTCTTCCGGCGCGTTTTCGGTTGCGACCAAAACAGCACCTGACCATTCGCCGCCAAGACCGATGCCTTGAACGAAGCGGCAAAGGCAAAGCAGCAGCGCGCCCCAAACGCCGATGCTGCTATACCCCGGAATGAATCCGATGGAAACCGTGGCAACCCCCATTACCAGCAGCGAAACGACCAACGTTTTCTTTCTTCCCAATCTATCGCCGAAGTGTCCGAATAAAAACGACCCGAACGGACGCGCGACAAAAGCGACGCCAAACGTCAAAAGACTCAGCAAGGTTGCCAATAACGGCGTTGTCTGCGGGAAGAAAACGGACGGAAAATATGCCGCTGAAGCAGTCCCGTATGCATAAAAATCAAAAAATTCAATTGCCGTGCCCATCATCGAAGCCAAGATTACCGTCTTGACCGGATCGCGTTCCAATTTTTCCTTTGGCAATGATAAGTTTGTCGTATTTTCCATAATTCAATCTCCTCATGTTTTAACCTACGTGTCAATCACTTCAATTTCTGGTTTAATGCCGCTAATGTCGCTTTCCATAAAACCACCCCCTTAAACTCAAAAAAGCGACCGACCGTTCAATCGAACAGCCAGCCGCTTTCGTAAGAAAACATTTACCATGCCGTCCGCATCCATTGTTTAGGCGATGCGGACAATCACAAATATCCGCATCACCTAAATAATAATGACGCGAATAATGACGACGTTTAATTCTTTGTGAAGTCGCATGGCATTTCTCATCTTTTCTTACCTCGTTTCATATTTGATGTCTTTTACTTTAACATGGCCGTAATTAAAAATCAATAATAAAATTAGAAAAACCTTAAATTAAAATCCATTTGCGCTTCTTGCGAGTCCAAAACGCTTGATTTAACGGCTTTTATTTCTTAATTGATTTTCATCAAAAGAACATTTCCATGATTATAAGAATAGGATAATCATTATATGCTTAAGATTTTATCAACGCAAAAATACGCTTATTTTTATCCTAATCGAAACATTTTCTTCATTTTTCCAGTATATATTGAACGTAACTGGAGATTGGAGGTATCGCATCGTGAAAAAAACAACTTCTCGATTTGTTTTGGCATTGTCGTTCATATCATTCTTATTTTATCTGACTCCTGACGACTCAGCAGAAGCCAGCAGCGCTCCTCCGGTTTCCGACGTAACGATTCTCGGACCGGGAACCTGGGACAGGGACGGTGCGGGAGAAGGTGACTCGTCACTTTGGCCGGGTTATCTCTACATGGCAGTTCAGGTCATGGGATACGGGCAGCCGACGGCATATCTTGACGGCAGAATAGTCAGAAGAGCCGTAAGTCAGCCTTATTTCTTCAATGGAAACATCGTCACCGGATTCAGGGACTTCTTTCACTTAAGCAACAAATCCGGTCTGACTCCGGGAAAGCATGTCTTTAAAGTGACATATACTTCGGATAACTTTCCATTCAATGAAACCAACGCATCATATACATTTGACTATCCCTTGAAAGGAGGAAATAAACTGTAGTTAAAATTATACTCAAAAGCTACCAAATATGACATAATATTCAACAGAAAGACAAAATGTGAGGTGAATATTATGTCAATGCCGAACCCGAAGAGAACGGCAGTCAAGGTTCAGAAGGTCCGCCTGTATCCTGATGTCGAAATGAAGCAGGTGCTGGATGAACTGTGCGATTACCGCAGATACTGCTGGAATGAAGCGCTAGCACTCTGGAATGACATGTACGAACAGTCACTGATTCTTGATGACAGAAAGTCAAGACCAAGCGAGTACAAGGTAAGAAATGAACTTGTAGCTGAAAAGCAGGACTGGCAGTATGCGTTATCCGCAAGAGTCCTGCAGCTTTCAGTCAGCGATTTGAACAAGGCATTCAGGAACTTCTTCGACAAGGCACAGACGGACTGGGGAAAGCCGAAGTTCAAGTCAAAGAAGGCACCGAGACAGGGGTTCAAGACTGACCGCGCAAGAATCGTAAACGGAAAGCTGCTTCTGGACAGACCACATGAGTCCAGACACAAGAAAAAGTGGACTGCAATCCCCTTCAAAGGTGCAAAATCCCTTGAAGGCGACTTGAAAGTCGTTTCGGTTTACCGTGAAAACGGCAGATACTATGCAAGCCTGCCCTTTGAAGTCGATATCCGGAAGAAGGAGAAGACGGGTCGATGTGATGCAGTTGACGTCAATGTCGGACATCTCAATCATGCCGGCGGTGCCGTCAGCACGATGCCGAAGCGCCTGGAAATGCTCTACAAGCGGATCAGGCATTATCAGAAGGTGCTGGCGAGAAAGCGGACAGTCAACGGGAAAACGGCAGTCAGAAGCAGAAATTACGCCAAGACGAGAGCCAAGTTACAGCGTGATTATACCAGGGCTGCCAATATCCAGCATGACCTGATGCAGAAATTCACGACGGAACTTGTCTCAAGGAACGATGCAGTCGTGATTGAAGACCTGGACGTGAAGAAAATGCAGATGAGCCATGTGGCGTCAAAGGGAATGCACCGCTCCATGTTCGGCTATTTCAGACAGGTTCTGTCATACAAGTGCGAATGGTACGGCAGAAGGCTGATCATTGCAGACAAATTCTATCCAAGCACGCAGCGCTGTTCAAAGTGCGGTCACATCAAGCAGAAAGATGAAAAGATAACGCTTGAAGGTAACAGTAAGCACAAGACCAGGCATGATGAGTACATCTGCTATGAATGCGGTGCTGTCATGGACAGAGATGAGAATGCAGTGATGAATCTGCTGGCACTGGCGTAAAAAACATCAACGGGGTGGGCTGCACCCTTAAGCTGCAGGAGCCGGTCAATGTCATTACCCCTGAATTGGGATATGAGAATATCGGTGTGGACGGCAGTAAATAAAATTATGAAAGGAAAAGCTATATTCTTTTCTCAAATGTAGTCAAATATACAAAATGATTACATTTGTTCACATTTTATATAGCAGGAAAATAACATGTCAGTCACATCAGTAAATCCGACCTCTTCAAGCAGGTATGTTACCTTCGACAAGATACAGTCTGCATCAAAATTCCAGGTTCAGGAAACAAAAAGTGACAACCGACAGCCGGTGCTGCTTGACGAAGGCGTCTTCGGAACGGCCTTTGTCGGAGAACCGCCCGTTCCGATAAAAATGGACAAATACGGAATTGATCTGTGGTATTCGGGAGGATCGAAGAATGCCGGTAACGGCAGATACTATATCCAGCAGGGCGTTGCCAACTACACTGCTGACTCGACCGATGAAGATCCAACGGTGGCCATTTACGGAATCAACGATTACGGTGAAAAGTACAGCGAAATCGTTCATCTGAATGACATTGACCCGACAAACGCTACATACGGTGAGTTCAATGCCCTGTATCAGCATATTGCCGAAACGAGCAGTCCGCACATTTCGCCAAACGGAACGTTCTTTGCCATTGACGCTCTGGAGTCAATGCATTTTCAGTATGACAAGAAGTACAACTTCCTTGCACAGCTTGACTTGATGTCAGAAAAATATCAGGGAATTCACGATTACAGGGATGTCTCTCAGATACAGGACATGAAGACGGCCTTGATCAACAACTTCAATGAAAAGAATTCGCAGGGCATAAAGGCCGGTGACAATCCGGCAGAGCCGATTTTCTATGCCAGCGACATAGAAAACTCCCAGAGTGGTGTAAGCCTTGAAACTGCAGGTGAATACAGCAAGATGATTCAGAAGATTGAGGAAAAAATTGACAAGGAGCAAAATGATGCCCTGCAGCGGATATTTGACAAGCTGCATGCACAGAAGGTGTACGGTGGAAATGACCGCGATGAACGGCTGATTCAGAAGAAGTAAAATGTCACAGCAGACGAGGTCTCCAAATAAAAAGAGGCTGGAAAAAAATCTGACTCAAACAAAAGCTCGGATGCTTTGCAACCAATTGCAAATTTCATCCGGGCTTTTTTATACAGCGTTAAATGTGGGCTTTGCCCGTAATCCAGAACTGATTTTTACGGGCAAATCTCAGAAATCAGCTTTTTGCCCGTAATTTCGCCCTGGCGCCGGATTGAGCAGGCGATTCGCAGCGCTGCATTTGGCAAAAACAGTCAGTTCCCACGTATAGGAATTGCCAAAAATGCCGGACAGAATCAGTCGACCTGCGACCTCCTTTGTTCGGCACTTCATCTTTTGCGGCCTCTTTCCGGCCGGACATAATTAAATTGGTTATTTACGGACGATAATCCTTGTCAATAATCAAAACCGGCTTGATCGTCTTGCCGGAAACGGAATCGGCATTGGCCTGATTGATTTCCTCAAAGTCATAGAACTTTTCAGTCTTGTCGAAATCGAACCAACCGAGCTTGTAAAACTCGATCAGCCTTGGAATGTCGATCTGAGGAATCGAATCGCCCATGTTGACGCCGACGATCTTCTTGTCGTCAACGCACAGATCGTTCCATGTCGAAAGTTCGATCAGATGAGGAGTTACGGCAATCGCAGCACATGTCCCGCCTTGAGCAAGCGCTGCAACGCTGTTCATGATGACGGACGAAAGCCCTGTCGTATCAACGGTCCAGTCGACGCCGTAACCGCCGGTAAGCTCCTTGATCTTTTCAACCGGATCTTCTTCCTTGCTGTTGATCGAATGCGTTGCGCCAAGCTCTTTGGCAAGTTCAAGCCTTTCAGGAACGATGTCGACCGCAATCACCTTGATGCATCCGGAAATTCTGCCGGCCATCATGGCTGCAAGACCAACGGCCCCCGTCCCGAAGACGGCAATCGTATCGCCCGGCTTTGGCTTGAGCGTATTGAATACGGTGCCGGAACCGGTCACGTATCCGCATCCAAGCGGACCGAGCTTGCGCAAATCAAGCTTTGAATCAACTTTTACGGCATTGCGCTGATCAACGACGGTCGTTGTCGTAAATGACGACTGATTGAACATGTCGGAAACATGTTTGCCGTTTTCAGTAAAGTGATCGTCGCCATCGGCTCTGACGCCTGAAAGGTTATATTTTGCATAGCTGCGACATTGCGTCGGCACGCCCTTCAAACAGTTGTCGCATGTTCCGTCAGAGTAAAACGACAAAATCACGTGATCGCCCGGCTTGAAGTTTTTGACTTCGCTTCCGACCTTTTCGACAATTCCTGCACCTTCGTGACCCAAAATAACCGGATAGCCAAGGGATGCATCCCCGCGACGAATGGCTTCATCCGAATGACAGATTCCGGAGGCAACCATATGGATCTGCAAATCCGTCGGACCAACGTCATGGAGCTCAACGTCATCTTTGATTTCAAAAGGTGCTCCGACTTCCTTTACCACTGCTGCTTTAATTTTCATAATAACACCGCCTTATTCCGTTCTTTGTTAACGCTTACATTTAAATTTTAAACTCTTTTTTGCAACTAGTCAAACCCTCTTGGCATTTTTCAGAAAAATAATTTGATCTTTTTCTTAAAATTCCCAAGCAGCCTATTTTACTGCATTTTTCAAAAAATTCACACTGCACGCCCAAAATGATAACAAAAATATGGCAAAATACGACTAAGAAGGAGCGATTCTCATGAAACGAAAGAAACTAACCTGGCTTTTTTGCCTGTTTTTTGCAGCCTTTTTCTTCCTCGTGCCGGCCGTTGCTCATGCTTCAGCCAAAGATGACATTGGCAAATACGACGTCACCGTCAACATCTTGAAAAACGGCGATGCAAAAGTTACGCATGAAATTACATACAACCTCTCTAAAAAAGCCCATCAACTGACGCTTCCTCAAAGCATCAGCGGAATTGACGACGTTTATGCGGTCAGCGTTTCCGTCGTCTCCGGATCAAAAAAAATCCGGTTAAAGCAGGGAACTTCTCATAAGAAGAACACGTTTGAAACAAAACAGACCAATAAAAAAAGCGAAATCACCACCTACGGAAACTACGGTACCGATCCGCTACAATTCACGTACGTATACAAGCTGCGCGGTTTCGTCACGAATTACAAAGATTGTGCCGAAGTCAACTGGCGCGTGATCAGCAACAATTTGACAGTTCCGCAGCGAAACGTCGGCATTCACTTTGTTTTGCCGCAAAAAAACGTCAGATTTCTGCGCATTTGGAATCACGGAAATCTTGACACGGCCAAAACAAACGTCAGCTTCAGCAAGGGCAAAGTCGATGTTTCGCTCAAACAAAACCCCGCACACCAAAGTTTAAGATGTCACCTGCTGTTTCCCGAAACAGTTACGCCAAAAAATAAAAAAATCGTCAAACAGCACTCAAAAGAACACATTGAATCAATTGAAGATAGAAAACTTGAAAAGTCGGTCCAAAAACGCGAAAAGAAACAGAGTACCTATCGTCTGATTCGCTTTGTCTGGCTCGGAACGGTCATCTTCAGCATCTTCTTGTGGTTCATTTACCTGATCAAGCACCCGATCAAGCAAAAAATTGCCATGCCTGATCTTGAGTACTCGTATGATCTCCCTAAGTATCCTGCGGAATTTGCCGAAGTCATCCTGACAAACGACAAACCGACGCCACGCGCATTTGCGGCATACCTGCTTGAGCTTGCCTTCGAAAAGAAGGTGACGATCGAAACCGTCCCGAACTCTAAAAACGATTTCTACGTTAAGCTGGTCGATAAAAGCATCCTGCACGGAAATGAGCTGCTGAAAATGCTGTTCGGGCGCGTTGGCAAAAAAGGCCGATTCACGCTGAAAGATCTTGAATCTTTTTCTCAAAACGACAAGCAGCGTCTGCGGTTGTCCTCTGCATTTGACAAATGGGCGGAAAATATCCTCAACCGTGCGAAAAATACAGGGTATTACGACCAACAAGGCGAAAAACGCACTCGCGTCGCAATCATCTGGTGCATCGCCAACATTCCGTTTGCAGTCGCTTGCATCTGTATGTTCCTGGATAAGCCTGCGATCGCAATTTTGCTGGTGATTCTGATCATCTTCTGCGGCTTTTTGCTTTCCAGGCTTTATCGCAATCGCGAAACCTACACCACAAGCGGAATTGCCACGCGCTATCGCCTCCTGTGCTTGAAAAAGACGTTCGAAGACATTCGCCGCATGAATCTTGAGCCGGTCAAAGACAAAATTCTTCATGAGCAGCTCGTTCCGTATTCAATCGTTTTCGGATCTTCAAGAAATACGATCAAGGCACTCAAAACCAACTTCCCTGCCAAAAGATTGCAAATCGTCTTTGAATCCTACTACTTCCCGGTCTTCATCTTCTCGGACGGCGATTATGCGGCTTCTCTTTCAGAGGGGCTGATGAACGCAATTGCGCCAAAGAAGATTGACAAGCTGAACACGAACGACGATCTGGCGATCAAGTTTAAGAAGAATCTGTTGGAAAAGCTTAAGAGGAAATAAAAAAGAGGCTTCGGAAAAAAAATTCCGTTTCCCTCTTGAATCAAACGAAATGCCGAACGAAGGATGTCGCAAGTCGACTGACTTTGTCCGGCATTTCTTCAATTTTGGATACGTGAAACGAGCATTGACAAACACCTTTACGTGACCTTTACATAAATACGTCATTGCCCTTTACATTGGTACGTTATCTTTTAAGTGAAAACAAAGGAGCGATCAATATGAAAAAGCGTCTCATGACTGTATTTCTCGCCATATGCACGCTTCTTGCCTGCGCAGGCTGTGCGAAAAATGCAGATTCCAAAATACAAACCAAAAGTTCAACGTCAGCTAAAAAAGCCGAAATCACCGTTGCGGGTTCGACGGCCTTTGAGCCTCTTGTCAAACAGGCTGTTAAAAGCTATGCGCAGTTCAATCCGTCCGTCAAAGTCAACGTTTTGGGCGGAGGTTCGCAGGCAGGCCTAAATCAGGTTGATCAGGGCAAAGTCGAAATCGGCACGAGCGATTTTTTTGCTGCACAACAAAACATCGTCAATCGCGACCACTTGAGCGACTACAAGGTAGCAGTCGTTGGCATCGCTGTTGTCGCCAATCAAAAACTCAAGGTCAACAATCTTTCAGCTTCGCAGCTTAAAGACATTTTCTCAGGCAAAATCACCAACTGGAAACAAGTCGGCGGAAAAAACCAAAAAATCACCATCGTCAGTCGTGCGGACGGAAGCGGCTCCAGAAAGGCATTTGAATTGAACATCATGGGCAAAACGCCGATTGCGGCCGCAGAAGAATTGTCGTCAAACAAGCATTTGGAAGAGTATGTCGCAAAAACTCCCGGAGCGATCGGCTACCTTGCATTTCCTTATCTGAAAGACAGCAAGCCAAAACTCAAGAAAATCAAAATCGACAACGTGACGCCGACTGCGGAACACGTCAAGGACAATTCGTGGAAAATCTGGGCCTACGAACACATGTATACGCGCGGGATGTCGCGCGGCGAAGCTTCCAAGTTCATCACCTATATGCTTGGAGACGACGTTCAGGACGGAATGTTGCAAAAGGCCGGCTACATCAGCATCCACGATATGGAAGTCCAAAAAGACGAACACGGTGCAATGGTTAAAACCGGAAACTAGCCTGCAGCAAAATTGAATCCCCATTAATCAAAAAGGCCTCGCCCAACTGAAATCGGACGAGGCCTTAATTCACATTCTTTTGAAAAAATAAATCGAACCAAACAGCAATGCGCACATGATGATGAAAAGCTTGCCGAATCTTACGGGACCGATGCCGATGTGGCCTCGATGCGTCAGTCTGAAAATCAGCAGGATTCCGATTGCGAGTGCGGCACAGAACAGAAGAATTCCAAGCAACAGATTTTTAAAATCGATTTTTCTCATATTTTTTCCTTTCCTCTGACGTGCGGAAGCAAAATCGCCTCTGATGCAATCATCAGAATCTTCAAAATCAAAAAGATCCAAAAAGTCCCCAATCTGGTCGATTCATCAACCGAACCGCTGCTTTTTTGCGCAATCGCCATCAACGTCAAACCAAGCACCGTTCCGCCTCCGTCAAAATTCCGGGCGAAATGATCGAACACAACAGTTCTGCGGTCTCTCAAATCAATCTTCCTTTCTCAAAGTTTGATCGCTCTTCCTGGCTGCGGCATACATGAAGATTCCGACTACGGCAGTCAAAAAGTCAGCAACGGGCTGTGCGCAAATGATTCCGTCATAACCAAAGCATGCGGCCGTAATCAAGATTACGACGGTAAAAATCACGCCCTGTCTGCTGATAGACAGCACAAACGAAGGAACAGCCTTGCCCATGGCAATGAAGCACGTGGTCAGGACAAGCACGATGCCGCAGAACGGCGTCGTCAAAGTAAACCAGCGCAGCATCCCCGTCCCGTACGAGACAACTGACGCATCATTCATGAACATGCCGATCAGCTGCGGTGCAAAAATGATGATAAAAACAGCGGCAAGCGCTGAGAAGCCGACTTCGACCAACAGATCGAAGCGAATGATCTTTTGAAGTCGTTTGTTGTCTTTGGCGCCATACGAATACCCGATCAGAGGCTGCGCGCCAAAAGCAAAACCGACCATGATCATCATAATGATCATATTGACCTTGATCGCAATCCCCATTGCCGCTACGGCCTTTGAACCGTAATCAATCAAGTAGCGATTGATGATTGTCATGTTGTAGCTTTGCATCAGGTTCGTCAGCGATGCCGGAATCCCGATCAAAAAGACGCTTGTCGCAAGCTGACGTTTGATTTTGACGTGCCTGACGGATACCGTCAGTTTCGTCGATTTTTTTAAAATATAATAAATCAGCAAAGCGTCGCTTAAGACGTAGCCCATCACCGTTGCAAGCGCTGCACCGCCAGCCCCCATTTTGAACGTAAAAATAAACAAAGGATCCAACGCAATATTGACGATGCTTCCGGCAACGCTTGCAATCATCGACTGCAGCGCCAGTCCTTCCGTTCGGATTATGTTGCTTGGCGTAAGCGACAAAATTATCAGCGGTGCCCCCCATGCGATGAAGAAATAGTACTGCGAGGCATATTTTACGGTCGAATCCGTTGCTCCGAGCATTTTCAAAATCGGAGTCTGAAACAAAAACATCAATCCGGTCACGATCAGACCGCTGATGACTGCCGCATAAAAGCAAAATCCGCTGACGTTTTTGGCAGTCGCATCATCTTTTTGACCAAAAAGGCGCGAAATAATCGAGCTTCCGCCAAGGCCGAAGATGTCGCCCAAAGCGAGCATCAGCGTAAAAAGCGGCGTGCATTGCGACACGCCCGCAACCAGGTCGGCATTTTGCGTCCCGGAAACAAAAAACGTATCGACCATATTGTAGATCAAAGTCACCAGCATGCTGAAGACAACCGGCAACGAAATAATAAAGTAGGCTTTCCAGACAGGTGCCTTTTCAAACAATTCCTGCTTGTTTTCCATTGACAATTTCTCATCCCTTCTATGTTCAACATAGCTATTATAAGCAGTTTTTCAGCGTTTCTCTAGCACTAAGCGCAACTTCTTCAAAAAATATGCTCAAACAAATACTTTTTCCCGGCAGAACACGAAGCTTGTAAAGGAAAATTCAGAGCAGCCGGCACCTTCGCTTGTTTTTTTGTCAAATCAGTCGCTGAAAACACGCATCTCAATCCAAACTCTGCATTTACAATCCTTATAGAATCTCGTCTTGTAAATTGCTATAATTGACTAAACGAAAGGAAGGCGCATCTTATGATCGGAACGATTTTCAACACTGCCATGATTTTTTGCGGGAGCCTGCTTGGAACCCTGTTTAAAAAGGGCATGGCATCAAAATATCATGACATTTTGATGCAAGGGTTAGGGCTTGCGGTCGTCGCTTTGGGCTTAAATACGACGATTCAGCATATGCCAAACAGCAGGTACCCCGTGCTTTTCATTTTGAGTCTGGCGATTGGCAGCGTTGTCGGGACTTTTTTGGACCTTGAAGGCAGATTCTCAAGCCTTGTTGAAAAACACTCGAACGGACAAGCGGCCCAAGGAATTTCAACCGGAATTCTGCTTTTTTGCATCGGAACTTTGTCAATCCTGGGACCGGTCAATGCCGCATTGAATCATGATTATACGTATTTGTTTACGAACGGGATGCTTGACGGCGTCACTTCGACCGTTCTTGCTTCAGGATACGGCATCTGCATTGCTGCTTGCGCGCCCGTGCTTTTTTGCTGGCAAGGTTCTATTTATCTTTTGGCCAAACTTTGTGCCACAGCCATCAGCACGACGCTATTGACCGAACTTTCGATCGTCGGCGGCATCTTAATCCTTGCGTCCGGAATCAATATTTTGGGGCTCAAAAAAATCAGCATTATGAATCTGTTGCCTTCATTGCTGATTCCGCCGATCGGATTGCTGTTTCTTTAAAATGTTTCACGTGAAACAATGAAAGCTTTTAAAAGCGAACCAAAAGAAGCTGAAAAAAGTTCCTTTTCTGGATGTTTTGATCCATGGAAGGCGATTGTCATGCATGCTTAAAAACCGGATGACTTGCAGTTGATTGCAAGTCATCCGGTTTTTTTATTTGAGACATATTCTGCCAAGATCTTTCATGATTCTATCATGTTTTTTCACTTTGCACGACTCCGCAAAGACTGAGACGCTTGTTGACTTGCCAAAATGTGTAAAGAAGCAGTTCTTCCTTTGCAGAGATAGCGCTGCTTGTACAGCTTCATTTCAAAGCGTTCCTGGTGAAGCTCCG
>OBKN01000234.1_pt1 | contig 30197 bp, 23 predicted proteins | sample 1519931 | NCBI WGS metagenome assembly OBKN01 (sample SAMN04209254, study PRJEB22552) | human gut metagenome | biome: gut; material: feces | host: Homo sapiens | place: USA: Oklahoma
TGCAAGTCGAAAAAGGTGAAAAAAGAGCGGAAGTTCAAAAGGTGAAATTGAATAAAAAAAAGAAACTTAAACCAACACAAAGGAGGCCGTGAGAAGATGAGCAACGGAGAACATGAAATCCGCACCCCAAAAGGGCTGCGGATCGGGAATCGCAGTGTCGTTGATGGAAAGAATATGCTCCAGATCAAGCGTGGTGGCTGTGAAGATTATATTTCCGCCGAATCTCTGGTGGAGTACATTCACGGTCTGCCTGTGAAGAACATTGAATTTGCCACGGCGGAGGATTGCCGGAAAGAAGCCTGAAGAAAAATGCTTCGCAGGACGCTGAAAGCGCAGAGGTGGAATCTTAGGCGGCACGTAGTTAGCCGACCAGCTCCATCAGACGTTCTTTTGGGTCTACAATACAATATCTGTTTGTTAGAGCGATACCGTAGCAATATGTGATATAGGCCGGGACAGAATGAGCGAATGCAGCGCAGTAGTGCGCCTGCAAGTAGTTCATCCTGTTCCGGCTTTTTTTAATTTCTCGAAAATCTGTATTCCCAGGTGACTCTACGGATTCATGTTAGTATAGGGACTTCAAAAAAATAGAAAGCAGCAAGAGGAATCTTAGATTCCCGTTCAAAAAAAAACGGGTGAATCTGAGACAATTTTTGCTGCTTTTTTCAGTTCACCCGGAGCCGGAAGGCAGAAAGGTGGACAAAATGCTTACATTGAAAAAGGTCAAGGAACTGGTAAAAGCTCCTGCACATACCAAGCGCGTACCCTCTCCGAAGGTGCTTTTGGAAGAAGGACGGATTTTTCTGCGTAAAGAATTTGAGCATGGCAGTCATCTGACACTCTATCACAACGGCTATGTTTGGTTTTCTGCTGGAAAGCGCAATACTGTGTTCCATATCCATGACTGCCGTGGGGACTATGCCTACGGTGCATCAAAAGGAAAGGGCGAAGTGATTAAGGAAGAATACTTTGAAAACTGCGAGTGGCATATTCGCGCACTGTTTGAGGGCGAACAGAGAGTGGAGGAATCACAGCTGAAGTGCGAGGGCGTAGGTCAGACCAAAGTGAGTGTGTCATATCATGCCGTGGCGGAAGATTGGGGAGAGATGGCAGACTCTGAAATCAATGTTCTGGATAAATATATTGAGAAGGAAGCACTTCATGCAATGATGGCGGTTCTGACGGAAAAGCAGCGTAACCTGATCTACCAGAATTATGTTCTTGACAAGACCCATCAGGAAATCGCAGATGGTATGGGAATCGCGCGTGGGTCGGTTACAAGGTCTGTCAATCAGGCACTTGAACGGATTCGCCGCAAATTTGATTTTGAAGCACATTATGAATTGGCAGTGGGAGATTTTACATGAAAAGGAAACAGCAGATGAGCAAGAATACTCGGCAAACAGAAAAAGTGGCAAGCGGTTCTCCTTATATCAATAGGTGCGGTGAATATACCATCGAGGCCGAATTTGCAGGCAGTAGTTCGTTGGAAAGCTGCATTGCAGCTTATCTCAATGAAAAATATCAAATTGAATAAGAACGAATGCTTCGATAATCCGTTAAAAATGAATGCGGGATAAAAAATTTCAAAAAATCTTTGGGAACTGTATCCCCCAAGGCCCCTTCAAATTCATATTAGTGTAAGGGTTAGAGAGAAGAGTACCTTACGAAGTTCCTTGAAAACTGAATAAGCCATCCCAGAGAGATACTTCTGGTACTGAATGTGCATCCTGCGCGTCTTACCAGAGAAGACGCCGCTGAAATATGGGGCAGGAACGGGCTGGGGCAGAATGGCAAACTCAAATAACAGCAGATACACTGCGGTGGAGCAAGGAAACGTGTTCCACCGTAGGAATGTACTGTTATTTCCAATAGTGCAAATCCAATCCGAATAGGGGGTGATGAATTTACATGGAGTACCCGTATTTCAAAGGTCTGGAAGCAGACCGATACAGCTTTTACCGTGTGCCGAAGGCACTGGTCAAGGCTGATCTGTTCCAGAAGATGTCCGGGGATGCCAAGCTGCTGTATGCTGTGCTGCTTGACCGTATGAGCCTTTCCATTAAGAACGGCTGGCAGGACAAGCACGGCAACGCCTACATTATCTGCACGATAGAGGAAGTCATGGACTCTATTCATTGTGCCAGACAAAAGGCGGTCAAACTGCTGGATGAACTGGAACAGGAGTTTCGGCTTATCGAGCGGCGCAGACAAGGACTTGGCAAACCCAATCTGCTGTATGTGAAAGACCTTTATGCGGGGCTTTCGCAATCGAACTACTGGAAGTATGAAAATCATACTTCCGGCAGTTTGAAAAACGAACTTCCGGGAGTTCCAAAATCAAACGGAAGTAATACTGAGAAGATAAATAAGACAGATAATAGTGAAACTGATCTTATCTATCCGGCTGAATTGCAGGAAGAAGAACAGTACCGCTGCTATTTCAAGGAAGTTCTGGAACTGGAAATTCTGGAACAGGGCTATCCGGCAGATAAAGCGGTTCTGCATGAGATTCTGGAACTACTGGTGGAAACCGTCACCAGCAGAAAGAGGTTCCTGCGCATTTGCGGGGAGGAAAAGCCGAAGGAGGTGGTGAAAAGCCGCCTGATGAAGCTCGATTCCTCGCATATCCAGTACATATTGGAGTGCTTAAAAGAAAACAGCACTCAGATTCGGAACATCAAGCAATACTTGCTGGCAACACTCTATAACGCACCTGTGACCGTGGATAGCTATTATTCCGCACAGGTTCGGCATGAATTTGGGTGGGGCGGCAGAGTAGATAAGAACTAGGAGGACAACCCCATGAACATCGTATTCATGAGTATGGACACGCTGCCCTCTACGCTGTGGGCGCGTGATCTGTATGACCAGATGCACATTCGCAGTGATTTTCGCAAGTGGTTCCCGCGTATGTGCCAGTATGGTTTCATCGAGGGCCGCGACTACGAGTATATGCCCCGTGTCCGGCTGCAGGATGAGGGCGGGCGCACGGTCCAGCGGTATGTGAAAGACTATCGCATCACGCAGGACATGGCAAAGAAGCTCTGCAAGCTGCACCATACGGCAGTCGGTGCGGCGTACCATCCACAGCCGTTTGACTGGGATGCGCTGCTGGGCCTGCTGCATAAGAAGCCGCCGCGCCGGAGTAGCTATGAGGCGCAGCTGAGCGAGTCCAATTCGCTGGTGACAACCACGCAGATCGCCAAAGAGTACGGCTGTGGAGCCAAGGTGTTCAATCGGCTGCTGCATCTGCACGGCATCCAGTACCGGGTCAACGGTCAGTGGGTACTTTATTCGGAACACCACGGCAAAGGCTATACGTCCAGCCTGACGTTCCGGCTCCAGCGCAGCGATGGTTCCGAAGTGGAAAAGTTGCACACTGCATGGACGCAGAAAGGTCGGAAGTTCCTTTACCACACTTTAAAGCGGCGCGGGGTGCTGCCGCTGGCTGAACAGGGAGGTTAAGCCTATGAATTTTACCGATAATCCGTTTGAACGCATGATGCGCCAGCGTCCGGGAACGGACAGCGGCCATCCCTGCAAGCACTGCCGCCACAAATGGGAGTGCGGTTATCTGCTGCACCAGTGCCGCAAGAAGTTCCGTTCGGTGCTGGGCGATACCGCGCCGCCTGCGGCCGGGGCAGTCCGCCCCTGATGCAGCGGCGATAGATGGGAGGTGAGCAACCGTGCAGGAAGAAGTCAATGAGAAAACCATTTCGCTGTGCATCAAAGGAGGAAAAATCACGGCGCAGATTTTGAAAGCAGCCCTGATAAAGCTGCTGGCAGAGATGGACAAGAAAAAGCAGAAGGAGAAAGGGAAAGGTCAATGTAAGAGAACAGGTAAGCAGAGCATCAAGAGCCTGCAAAAGAGCGGCGCGCAGATCACGAACATCGTTGTCACGGACAATAATATCAAGTCGTTTGACCGGGTAGCCCGGAAATATGGCATTGATTATAGTCTGAAAAAGGTGGAACAGGAGGGAAAAAGCGAATATCTGGTCTTTTTCAAGGCCAAGGATGTGGATGTTATGACCGCTGCCTTTAAGGAGTACACCAGCGAAACGCTGAAAAAGCAGAAGCGAGAATCGGTACGCCAGAAGCTGGAAAAGGTGAAAGCAGAACTTTCCAACCATCGCCAGCTTAAAAAAGAAAAGAAGAGGGAGCAGGAACCGATACGATGAAAAAGTTGAAAACACCTGCCCAGCGTCCGCGCAAAGCACCGTCCAACCAGACGGGCGGCACGGCATGGGGCAAAAAACTGGCTGCGGAAATCAGCCGGATGACGCAGGCAGCAGATATGAAAAAGCTAATCCTGCTGAATTTCCCCTACATCATCGCCTTTTACATGGTGGAAAAAGCCGCGTGGCTTTACCGTCATTGCAATGGCGATTCCGTGGTGGACAGGCTGATGGTTCTTTTTATGAACTTTGGCCTGGCTTACAAAAGTGTCTTGCCCAGTTTTCACCCGTTTGACCTGATGGTGGGGCTGGTCGGCGCAGCTGCGCTGAAAGCAGTGATTTACTTCAAAGGGAAGAACGCGAAGAAGTATCGGCAAGGCGAGGAATATGGCTCTGCCCGGTGGGGCAACCAGAAGGACATCGAACCTTTTATTGACCCGGTATTCGAGAACAACGTCATACTCACACAGACCGAACGGCTGATGATGAGTGGTAGACCAAAGCATCCGAAGTACGCCCGCAATAAAAACGTCATTGTGATTGGCGGCAGCGGCAGTGGTAAGACCCGATTTTACGTCAAGCCCAACTTGATGCAAATGCCCCAAAAGGTCAGCTATGTCGTAACGGACCCCAAGGGTACAATCATTATCGAGTGCGGAAAGATGCTCTCGGATGCCGGGTATAAAATCAAAGTCCTGAACACCATCAATTTCAAAAAATCCATGCGATACAATCCGTTCCATTACATCCGCAGCGAAAAGGATATTCTGAAACTGGTCAATACCATTATCGCCAACACAAAAGGGGATGGCGAAAAATCCGGCGAGGATTTCTGGGTCAAGGCCGAACGCCTGCTCTACTGTGCACTGATTGGCTACATCTGGTATGAAGCCCCGGAGGAGGAGCAGAACTTCTCCACGCTGCTGGAGTTCATCAACGCCAGCGAAGCCCGCGAGGATGATGAAACCTTCAAAAATGCCGTGGACGAGCTTTTTGAAGAACTGGAACAGAAGAAGCCGGAACATTTTGCAGTTCGGCAGTATAAGAAATACAAGCTGGCTGCCGGCAAGACGGCTAAGTCGATTCTTATTTCCTGCGGTGCCAGATTAGCCCCATTTGACATTGCGGAGCTGCGTGACCTTATGGCCTACGATGAAATGGAACTGGATTTGCTGGGGGATCGCCGCACGGCCTTGTTCGTTATCATCTCCGACACGGACGATACGTTCAATTTCGTGGTGTCCATCATGTACACCCAGCTTTTCAATCTGCTTTGCGACCGTGCAGACGATCAATGCGGAGGTCAGCTAAAGTATCATGTGCGGCTGCTGCTCGATGAGTTCGCAAACATCGGTCTGATCCCGAAGTTTGACAAACTGATCGCCACCATCCGCAGCCGCGAGATTTCGGCATCCATCATCCTGCAATCACAGAGCCAGCTGAAAACCATCTACAAAGATGCCGCAGAAACCATCATCGGAAACTGCGACACCATGCTGTTCCTCGGCGGCAAGGAAAGCTCGACACTCAAAGAGATTTCTGAAACGCTGGGGAAAGAAACCATCGACCTATATAACATTTCTGACACGCGCGGCCAAAGCCCTTCCTTTGGCACAACGTACCAAAAGACCGGGAAAGAGCTTATGAGCCGGGACGAGCTTTCTGTCATGGACGGCAGCAAGTGTATCCTGCAGCTGCGCGGTGTCAGACCATTCTTGAGCGATAAATTCGACATTACGAAGCATAAGCGGTACAAAGAACTGTCGGACTTCGATAAGAAGAACGCTTTTGATGTGGAACGCTACCTGAAACACGAACTAAGGCTGCGGATGGATGAAGAATTTGACTGCTACGAGGTGGATGTGTCCGAAGAAAGCACAGCATAGGAAGGAGGTCATTATCCGAAGTAAATACACCCGCCCGCCTGTCCGGGCAGACCCCGTGCCAGGTGACTTGTCCGACTGATCTCTACATTTTTGCGATTCCAAAAGGCTGATTTTTATGAAAATGAAAGGAGAAGCCAGAATTGCAGGAAGCAGGCAGCACCGAAGATGTGCCAGCCTGTTTTTCTTTTGGATTCGTGTTTTTTATCAATGCTGCAATCTGGCGAAACAACACTATGGAATTCTTCAATCAGGCTATTACCGTTCTGCAGACTCTCGTTGTTGCCATCGGCGCGGGCCTTGGTGTTTGGGGCGTTGTGAACCTCATGGAAGGGTACGGAAACGACAACCCTGGCGCAAAGTCGCAGGGCATGAAGCAGCTGATGTCCGGCGGCGGTGTCATCCTCATCGGCACCCAGCTCATCCCGCTGCTCTCTGGTCTGTTCGGCTAATCAACAAGCGATAGGAGGAAAACCCGCCATTGTTCGATAATATTTTCGCAGCAATCGAAAAATGGATGAGGGAACTTCTTTCCGGCATGGTGGAGTCCAACCTGAGTACGATGTTCACAGCGGTCAACCAACAGACCAGTGAGATTGCTGCTCAGGTCGGGCAGACACCGCAAGGGTGGAACAGCAGTATTTTCAGCATGATCCGTAACATTTCGGATTCGGTGGTGATTCCCATTGCAGGAATCATCATTACGCTGATTCTCTGCTACGAACTGATCTCGATGCTGACGGAACGAAACAATCTGCACGATGTAGACACATGGATGTTCTTCAAGTATTTCGTGAAGATGTGGATCGCGGTCTATCTCGTCAGTCATACGTTCGATATTGCAATGGCGGTATTTGACATTGGACAGTCGGTGGTAAATTCTTCCTCCGGCATTATCCGTGGCAATACCGCCATTGATATTAGTTCTCTTTCCATGCAGATGCAGGCGGCAATGGCAACAATGGCGATTGGCGAACTGGTGACGCTGGCATTGGAAACCCTTGTTGTAAGCTGGTGTCTGAAAATTCTGTCGGTGGTTATCACAGTGATAATGTACGGCAGAATGATAGAAATATACCTCTACACTTCGCTTGCTCCGATTCCATTTGCAACCATGAGCAACCGTGAATGGGGTCATGTGGGTACGAACTATTTCCGAGGGCTGTTCGCGCTGGCATTTCAGGCGTTCCTGATGATGGTCTGCGTGGCAATCTATGCAGCCCTCATCGGCAGCATCCGGGTATCTTCGGATATTCACTCAGCTTTGTTCGGCACGATGGCCTACACGGTGATTCTTTGCTTCTCGCTGCTCAAAACGGGAAGTCTGTCCAAACAGATTTTTGGCAGTCACTAAAACCGGGAAAATCCAACGAAAGGAAAAGACAGCAGACAACGCCGTTTCCCGGCGGCGGTCTGGCTGTTCTGGTGATCAATGGCCTATGTAACGATTCCCAAAGACCTTTCCAAAGTGAAAAACAAGGTCTTTCTGAACCTAACGAAACGCCAGCTTGTGTGCATGGGTTTCGCGGCAGGCATCGGCGTTCCGTTCTATTTTCTCATGCGCGGTACGCTGGGGACCAGCAATGCAGCGGCAGGCATGGTGCTTCTGATGCTGCCGGAGTTTTTCTTTGCGCTATATGAGAAAAACGGGATGCACCTTGAAAACATCCTGACGAATTTCATCAGTGTCCGCTTCAAACGTCCTGCGGTGCGCCGCTATGAGATCGAAAACCTGTATGACAGGGAACTGGAAACCGCAGCACCGATCCAGAAGAAAGGAGGCATTCTTGGTAAAAAATGAACCGAAGAAGAAACCGCAGACGGGCGGCTTCTTCCAGAAGTTCTTTAGTAAACCCGAAAAGAACCAGAAGGAACAGCGGCTCACCGTGCAGCGTTCCATTCCGTATCTGGAAATGGGGCGCGATGGTATCTGCCGGGTTGAGGAACATCTGTATTCCAAAACTGTCCGATTCTACGACATCAACTACCAGTTGGCGCAGAACGAGGACAAAAACACCATCTTTGAAAGCTGGTGCGACTTCCTCAACTATTTCGATGCCAGCATCCGCTTTCAGTTGTCGTTCATCAACCATAAGAGCGACATGAGCGAGTACAACAAGGTCATTCAGATCGAGCCGCAGCACGACCAATTCGATGATGTGCGTATGGAATATGCGCAGATGCTGAAACAGCAGCTTGCCAAGGGCAACAATGGTCTGGTGCGGACGAAGTACATTACGTTCAGCATCGAAGCAAAGAGCGTCCGGGAAGCAAAGCCCCGGTTGGAGCGTATCGAAACCGATATTCTCAACAATTTCAAGGTGCTGGGCGTGAAAGCCTATCCGCTGAACGGCGTGGAACGGCTTCAGATCATGTACGAAACCTTTCATCAGGAGGAACAGCAGAAGTTTGATTTCAGCTATGACCGCATCCTGCAGAGCGGCATGACGACCAAAGACTTCATTGCCCCGACCAGTTTCCTGTTCAAGAGCGGCAAAGACTTTATGATGGGTGACACCTACGGTGCTGCATCCTATCTGAACATCCTTGCCCCGGAACTGACGGATAAGGTGTTGGCCGAGTTTCTGGACATGGACAAAAATCTGGTCGTTAGTATCCATGTGCAGTCGGTAGACCAGCTGAAAGCCATCAAACTGATCAAAGGCAAAATTACTGACCTGGACCGTATGAAAATCGAAGAACAGAAGAAAGCTGTGAGGTCTGGTTATGATATGGAAATTATTCCGAGTGACCTTGCAACTTATGGCGGCGAGGCCAAAAAGATTCTGGATGATCTGCAGAGCCGCAATGAGCGTATGTTCCTTGTTACGGTATTGTTCCTCAATACGGCTAAGACCAAGCAGGATCTGGATAGTGCTGTGTTTCAGACTGCTGGTATCGCGCAGAAATTCAACTGCACGCTGAACCGTCTGGATTATCTGCAGGAGCAGGGGCTTATGAGCAGCCTGCCGCTGGCCAATAATCTTGTCCCTATCAAGCGGGCATTGACCACCACCTCCACGGCAATCTTCGTTCCCTTCACCACGCAGGAGCTTTTCATGGAGGGAGATTCCCTCTATTACGGTCTGAATGCGGTGTCCAACAACATGATTATGGCAGACCGGAAGCAGCTGAAAAACCCGAACGGCCTGATCCTCGGAACACCGGGAAGTGGTAAGTCGTTCAGTGCGAAGCGTGAGATCACCAACGTGTTCTTTACCACAACGGACGATATTATCGTGGCAGACCCGGAGGGCGAGTATTATCCGCTGGTGGAAGCACTGGGTGGACAGGTTATTCATATCTCGTCTACAAGCCGGGATTACATCAATCCGATGGATATCAACCTGAACTATGCGGACGATGATAACCCGCTGGGCATGAAATCGGACTTTATTCTTTCCCTGTGCGAACTGATCATGGGCGCACGGGATGGCATGGAGCCGGAAGAGAAGTCGGTCATTGACCGCTGCCTGCCGCTGGTCTATCAGAAGTATCTGAATGATCCGAAGCCCGAAAACATGCCGACGCTCGGTGATCTGTATGACTGCCTGCGGGAGCAGAAAGAACGGCAGGCACAGCGTATCGCTACGGCGTTGGAAATTTACGTCAATGGTTCGCTGCGGGTGTTCAACCACCAGACGAATGTGGAACTGGATAACCGCCTTATTTGCTTTGACATTAAAGAGTTGGGCAAGCAGCTCAAAAAGCTGGGTATGCTCATCGTGCAGGATCAGGTGTGGAATCGTGTTACCATCAACCGCAATGCAAAGAAAAATACACGATACTACATTGATGAGTTCCACTTGCTCCTAAAGGAAGAGCAGACTGCCGCATACAGTGTTGAAATCTGGAAGCGTTTCCGAAAATGGGGCGGCATCCCCACGGGTATTACGCAGAACATTAAAGACCTGCTGGCAAGCCGGGAGATCGAGAACATCTTTGAAAATAGCGATTTCATCTATATGCTGAATCAGGCATCCGGCGATAGGCAGATTCTTGCAAAGCAGCTCAACATTTCGCCGTTCCAGCTTTCCTATGTAACGAACAGCAACGAGGGCGAGGGGCTGCTGTTCTACGGCAACACGATAATCCCATTCAAGGATAAGTTCGATACTTCGCTGAAACTGTATAGCCTGATGACCACCAAACCTAATGAGATGGGGAAATACAAGGAGAAGAAAGAAGCATGAACACACCGAACATTTTTGACCGACTGAGCCGCAAGATTCATCATCACTCTGACATGGAGCCGCACGAAAGTGATTCCGGCCCGCCTTTTGATGAGGTGGAGCCGCTCAACTTCCACGATGAAGAAGCGGTGGTGCATACGGTGCTGGAGGACTTTTACGCCGTTGGCACACTGGCCGATGAACTGACTGATGGCTTTCACATGGAAGCCCACGGCTATCTTGACCGTGAGGAAGTAAACACCCGTCTGATCGCCTTTGCCCGGAAGCTGGAACAGGTGCTTGATAAGTGGGAAACCCACGCGGCCCTGATCGCATGACGGCTCCAGCCGGAAGGAGGTGATTTCCATAGCAGACAAGAAATTCCGAGGCAGAGATAAAATCGTCCAGAAAATGACCAAGGATGGTCTGGTGGATGAAAACCTCCGCACCGGGGAACAGAAGTCCGCAACCGCAGAAGAAGAGCCGAAGCAGGAAGATTCGGCAAAAGAAACTGCGGAAAAGGAAACAGGCGAAGCACCTATCGTTGAAGAAGAACTGTGCATGGATGCCGAGGTCGCGGAGGAGGATGCACCCCGGCATCACAGCACCGCCAAGCAGAGCGCGGACTATTACAAAGCCCATCAGGAGGATGGCAAGCCGAAGGATGCGCCTGCGGAATCGGATGCAGAGCCGCCCACAAAGAAAGGCCGACTTTCTTTTGAAGATGAAAAAGGCGGTATTGTCCGTGGCATGGGGATGGGCGTTAAGAAGGTGGCCAAGAAAGGAGTGGACACCGCCACCGGGTTTGCTCATCAGAAAGTACATCAGGTAGAAAAGGACAATTCCGGCGTGGAAGCTGCACACAAGTCAGAAGAAGCAGCCGAACGCCTGCACCATTTTGTCAAAGGCAGGAAAAAGCCCAAAGATAAATCTGCCAGAGCGGAGAAAAGAGGTGGTGAGGATCAGAAATCCAGCCGCCTGAAATTTTCCGAGAGTGAGGGCGGCAAGGCAGAAAATGCAGCAGAACCGTCGCTGAAAAAGAAACAGCCCCAGCCACCGCCGACTGCCACAGGAGGTGAATCAAAAACAGTCGGTGCGAAGTTTTACCAGAAAAAGCAGTATAAGGATGCTTATGCAGCCGCCAAGCGCGGCCAGAAAGCCGGAACTGCCGCCAGCAAGCAGGCAGCAGCGGCAACCAACACCATTACGGAAAAAGCGAAAGCGGCGGTGCAGGAGATCGTCCTGCAGAATAAAACCCTGTGGGTCAGTATTGGTGTTGGCATCCTGCTGGTGATGGTCATGCTGGGAGTCTTTTCAAGCTGCGGCGCAGCAATTCAGGGAACAGGCAGTACCTTTGTAGGAACGACCTATCCCAGCAAGGATGCCGATATGAAAGGTGCGGAAGAAGATTATCTGGAACTGGAAAAAGAACTGGATAAGCAGATTCGGCAGATGGAGTCCACCCATCCGGGCTATGATGAATACCGCTATCAGCTTGACGAGATCGGACATGACCCGTACCAGCTGATTTCTCACCTGACAGCGGTTTATGAGCAGTTCACCAGAGGACAGGTCAAGCCTGTTATCAAAGAACTGTTCAAGCAGCAGTACATTTTGAAAGTGTGGGAAACGATAGAGATTCGTACCCGCATGGAAACCAGAGTAGGGATTCGGCCAACGATTGACGCTTTTGGAAACATCAGCATGGAAACCTATACCTATCAGGAAGAAGTGGAGTACGAGTATAAAATCCTCAATGTCCTGCTGAAAAACAAAGGCTTCGATACCATCGCGCGGAAGAACATGAACCGGAAGCAGACTGGGCGGTACGATGCCTATAACCTGACCTACGGAAACCGCCCCGAACTGTTCGGCGCAGGATCACCGACTTACAGCGGCGGCACAACGGGCAGTATCGGCACGGGCGGCGGTGCTGGTGGCTCCGGTGGTGGCTTCAAGTACGACATTCCCTCGGAAGCTCTGTCGGATGAAAAGTTTGCAAGGATGATTGAGGAAGCTGAAAAATATCTCGGTATGCCGTATGTGTGGGGCGGAAGTTCCCCAAGCACCAGTTTTGACTGCTCCGGCTTCGTCTGCTGGGTCATCAATAACTGTGGCAATGGGTGGAGTGTTGGGCGCACAACAGCCAATGGTCTGCGCGGAAAATGCAGCTATGTTTCCCCTGCGGATGCGCAACCGGGCGACCTGATCTTCTTTGAGAAAACCTATAACACCGTTGGCGCGTCGCACGTTGGCATCTATGTCGGCAATGGTATGATGATCCACTGCGGCGACCCCATTTCCTACACCAGTATCAATTCGACCTACTGGCAGAGCCACTTTTTGGGCTTTGGCCGTATCAACTGAGAGGAGGGCCGATGGGCAAAAAATTACAGAAATATCTGGATGAAGCCGAAAAGACGGAACAGCAGATCGCGGAACTGGAAGAACGGCTGAGAACCATCCGGGCAGCACAGAAAAAAGAAGAGGACAGCGAAATCATCCGTGCCATCCGCAGCACCAAGATGGGTGGGCGCGAACTGCTGGCTCTGCTGGACAACATTCAGGCGGGCAATGTGACGTTCCTGACCGCTGCAAACAACGCTTCGGAAGAAGCAGAAACGGAGAAATCGATTGAAAAAGATGCTTAAACGGCTGGGTGTTGTTATTCCCAGCACAATTCTGACCCTGCTGATGGCGGTGGGCTTTTCGACCCCGGCCTTTGCCTATGTGGATACCACTGAGGTGGCAGAGGAACCTGTGCAGGTAATCGAGGAAGCAGAGCCGACGGAAGAAGAAAAGATCCCGTTCACCATCGCAGGCAACGGCGAGGTAGAGGACAACATCGTAGATGACCCCAGCAAGGAGTTCTTCACGGTCAAGACCAAGGGCGGCAACACATTCTTTTTGGTGATTGACCGGGCGCGAAACAGTGAGAACGTCTATATGCTCTCGATGATCGACGAGTACGATTTGCAGGAGTTTCTGAATGATGAAGAACGGAACGGCAAGCAGGAAGAAGAAACGCCTGCGGTAGTCCTGCCCGAAACCAAACCTGAACCCACCCCGGATGTGGAAATCGAAGAACCGAAAGAGGAATCAAGCGGCGGCATGAATAAGATTCTGCTGCTGGTATTCGTGGCTGCGCTGGGCGGTGCAGGTGCTTTCTTCTACTTCTACATTTATAAGCCGAAGCCGAAAGAAGAAACGCCGCAGAGTGAAAATCTGGAAACTGACCAGAGCCTTGCGACTGTGAACGAGGATAATCAGTCGGACAACGAAAATGGCACATAAGAAAACCGTGACATAAGGATGCAGGGGTAGTCGAAAGGCTATCCCTGTTTTTTGCAAGGAGGGAAAAATTTGAAATATCTGGTGATTGCAGAAAAACCGAATGTATCCAGAGCCATAGCCAAGGTGATCGGTGCATATCGGCAGGAGGACGGGTACCTGGAGGGTGGGGATTGCGTGGTAAGCTGGTGTCTGGGACATCTGGCAGAGTATGCAGCCCCGGAACACTTCGATGAACGCTATGAGGACTGGCGTTTTGAGGATTTGCCGATTCTCCCTGCCGAGTGGAAACTGCTGGTGCATAACACCAAGAAGCCACAGTTCAATGTCCTGCGAAAACTGCTCCGCAGCAAGAAGTTTGATTATGTGGTGAACGCCTGCGATGCAGGGCGCGAGGGTGAGTCGATTTTTCGGCGGGTATATGCCCTTGCCGGAAGCAAACTCCCCATCAAGCGGCTGTGGATCAGCAGCATGGAGGATGCCGCCATCCAGCAGGGCTTTGAAAACCTGAAAGATGGCGTGGCCTATGACAACCTGTTTGCAGCGTCCGAGTGCAGGGCAAAAGCGGACTGGCTGATCGGCATGAACGGAACCCGCGCTTTTACGAAAAAGTACGGCAGAAAGCAGACCATTGGCCGTGTGCAGACCCCGACGCTGGCGATGCTGGCCGAACGACAGGCAAAAATCCAGAACTTTGTAAAAGAACCCTATTATAAAGTGGAACTGTCCGGCGCGGGTGTCGTGGCGGTATCGGAACAAATGGCACAGGAGCAGGATGCCGATACCGTGCAGGCAGCTTGCGATGGACAGTGTGCGGTGGTCGGCAGCATCGAGCGCAAGCGGGTGGAAAAGAAGACCCCGAAGCTGTATGACCTGACGACCTTGCAGCGAGAAGCAAACCGCTATTACGGTCTGACTGCCAGCCAGACCTTGCAGGCGGCGCAGGAACTGTATGAAGAAAAACTGGTGACATATCCCAGAACGGACAGCCAGTTTGTGACCGAGGATATGAGAACGACAGTGGAATCTCTGGTGCTGGCTCTGGATGGCCAGACTGTGGATGTGAGCTGTGTTATCAATAACAGCAGGGTCACAGACCACCATGCAATCCTGCCGACCATGCAGGGCGCAAAGTGCGACAAGGCAAAGCTACTCGAAACCAAACAGAAGATTCTTTCGCTTATCATCTGGAAGCTGGTGCAGGCTGTACAGCTGCCGTTCCTCTACGAAGATGTTCTGGTGACAGTATGCTGCCAGGGCAGGAACTTCACGGCAAAATATAAGGCTGTTTTGCAACCCGGATACACGGCAAAGCCCGTTCCGTTTGTGGAGCTGGAAAAGGACAAGGATGTGCCGCTTCCGAAAAAGCTGGAGCAGGGAACTGTTCTTCCGGTGGTACGGGCAGAGAAAAAGCAGGGCTTTACTTCACCGCCGAAAGTCTATACCGAAGATACTCTGCTGTCGGCCATGGAAACGGCAGGCAACAAAGAATTCGATAAGGACACCGAGAAGAAAGGTCTGGGAACACCGGCAACCCGTGCTGCGATTCTGGAAAAGCTGGTATCTTCCGGCTATGTTGAGCGCAAGGGCAAGCAGATGATTCCAACGGAGGACGGTGTGGCGGCAATTCAGAATATCCCGGACTATCTGAAATCTGCCAGCATGACAGCTGAGTGGGAAAATGACCTGCTGCGGATGGAACGCGGTAAAATTAAACCCCATGATTTTATGCAGGGCATCCACGGGCTGCTCGATAAGATGCTGGCTGACCTGCGGCAGATTCCTACCGTCGAGGCGGCTCCCTATCATAATAAGGTAAGCGTAGGAAGCTGCCCGGTCTGTGGCAACCCTGTACATGAAAGCAAACTCAGCTTTTGTTGTGCAGACCGTAGCTGCAAATTTGCACTCTGGAAAGAAAGCAGATACTTGTCCAACATGAGAAAGACGCTGGACAGGAAGATGGCGGCAGACCTTTTGAAGAAAGGCCGCACCCATGTAAAAGACTTTTATTCCGTGAAAAAAGACAAGATGTTTGCTGCTGACCTTGTGATGCGCGTCGAAGATGGCCGCGCACAGTACAGCCTGGAATTTCCCAAAACACCAATGAAAACGAAAACGTAAAGGAGGTTTGACCATTGCCACAGATTAACGATATTCGAGAATTGGCGCAGCAGAACGCCCGGTATGTCAGTAACTCGCCACAGGACTGGATGAGTTATCTGGATGTGGCGGCGCGGCTGTACCGCTATTCGTTTACCGATGCGCTCCTGATCCACGCGCAGCGGCCCGATGCAACCGCCTGCGCAGAACTGGAACTCTGGAATCAGAAAATGAGCCGATGGGTCAACCGTGGCGCAAAAGGCATCGCGCTTCTGGATGATACCGGACCGCGTACCAGACTGCGGTATGTGTTCGATATTGCTGACACCCATCTGGTGCGCGACGGAAAAACACCGCTCTTATGGAATCTGGACAGCCACGAGCATGAGCAGGCTATCTTAGACCATCTGGCAGATACCTACGGTTTATCCCAGACGGACAGCATGAACACTGCTCTGCTGGAACTGGCACAGCAGCTGACCGCCGACAATCTGGATGAAGCGATGGATGGTCTGGCCTATGAGGTGGCAGATACTTTTCTGGAAGAACTGGACGAAGATAACATCCGCGTCCGCTTCCGGGAACTGATGACCAACAGTATCTTCTATACGCTTTCCCGCCGCTGTGGGCAAGAGCCTATGGATGTGCTGGACGATGATGACTTTATCCGTATCGTGGATTTCAACAAGCTGCCGGTGCTGTCGTTCCTTGGCAATGCGGTTTCCGAACAGTGCGAAGCGGTTCTTTTTGACATTGGCCGTGAGATGCGGAAAATTTACAAAAAAGAAATCACGCAGCAGCTTGAAAAATCCGTTGACAGCTTGTATAATACCAATACAGACTTTAGCACATTAAAGTGTGAAATCGAAGAAACCACGACCAAAGGAGGACAAGAAAATGAAGTTGACGTATTACCGCAAGGGAGATTATCTGTTCCCGAATCTGGCCGTGAAGGACGAGCCGCAGATCATCGGGAAGTACGGGATGCTGCGCAGGACATATCTGAAAGAGAACCGCAAGAACTGGTATCAGAGTATGCTGATGAGCGGCAGGCTGAACCAGCACTTGGCGCAGATCGAGGAAGCAGCGGAGAGCAGGGTGGAAACCCTGCTGGACAGCCTGAACGAGAAGTTCCCGGCACCGAGCAAGGAGCAGGACCCGCTGGCATGGGCGGCGCACCAGAACAGCCTGACGGCGATGGCCGAGGAGATCGTCTTGAAGGAATTGGTGTACAATTAACCGAAACGACAACAGAACAGGATTTGAGCGAAGCAGAGGAAGCAATTGCCTCTGCTTTTTCTTTTCCTGATCTGCCGACCGTGGAACAGCAGATCCGCGCCATTGAAGCACCGATCCAGGCACGGTATGCAGAGGAGATTGCACTTGATTCCGAGGTGGTTGATGAAGTTCTGCGCACGGGCAGCAACCGCAGTAAAGGTCAGCTTCGTCTGATCTACAATTTCATGGTTGAGAAAACCCCGGAAGAGTACACAGAGTTTGTGAAAAACGAATATGGTACGGGAGGCAAGGGCTTTGAAATTGGCGGTGCGAAGTATGCGGTCTGGTTCGATGATTTAGGGCTGCGTATTGCAATAGGTAGCACGGCAAAGGGCGGCACGATTGTCAATGCGTTTCTTTCGTGGGAGGATGTGAGCAATCGTGTCCATGAACTGCTCCGGCAGGGCGAGTATGCGCCGCAGGCAGTTCTGGATGCTGCACGGCAGAATGCTTTGCAGGAACACGCGCAGACATTGGCCTATATGGAGCGCGACTTGGCAGATGGCGTTGCCGAAGCAGTCTTTCAGGATACAGAAATCTTCAGGGGCGGTTTCCCGGAACTGACAGACAGGCTGGCAGGCTTGCTGGATGATACGGATTTTCTAACCGATTTCAATGAGAGATTGTCCGCGCTGGGAGAAGCCTATGTCGAAGATAAAGACCTGATGCGGATGCACTTTTATAAGCCGGATAAAGTGGCGGCACTGTTCCGGCAGTTTGCAAAGCCTTATCAGAATTTTGCCGCAAGAGATGGCTTTCACTGGAATGAGCATAAAAAGTTCATCACGGAAGATGAAATCAATGGATATTTCACACGGGGTAGCAATTATTCGGACAGTCGGCTGGCAATCTATTCGTTCTTCCTGAATCATGAGGACAAAAAAGAACGGGCTGACTTCCTGAAAGAGCATTACGGAATCGGCGGCAGCAGCCATGCGCTCTGCGGGGCAGATGATTCTCACGAAGATCACGATGGCAGAGGCATTGCTTTGGAGCGTGGCTCATACGGGAACCCGTATGCCAGCGTTCATTTGAACTGGAATCAGGCCGCAAGCCGGATCGACCAGCTTATCCGTGACAGCGAGTATCTGAAACCTGCGGACTATTCCCGGATGCCTGTCTATGAACAGGAACGGATGGCAATGTGGGTGATGACCTTCTACCATCATCTGCCGAACGAAGTGGAACGGCCTTATCCGCAAGACCTTTACCATGAAGAAGGTCGAAAGGCTCTTGTTGAAAAGCTGGCAGACCCAGAACAGTCGGCGGAACTGTTGGAGCAGATGGACAATGCGCTCCTGTCTGTGCCGCTGGATTCCGAGGAATACAAGGGCAAGGCGGAAGCTCTTTCTGTTTTACACCAGTATGTTGAGGGGACGTACACGATCTTCCCGGAAAAGAAGCAGGCTGTTGAGATTGCGGTTCCTGAACAGGGGCAGATGTCCATGTTTGACTTCATGGAGCAGGAGCCGCAATCGAAAGAGCAGTCAACCGTCGCAGCGGTTGAGGAACCCCAAAAGGATGCGCCTCTTGCTGATGAAAAGACCTCAGAGCAGACGCTGCAGCCCATGCCGCTGGATGCCGCCAACGAGTACAACGCGCTGAAAGCGCGTTACCCGAATGCTCTGGTCGGCTATGAGCAACACGGAAACTTTGAGTTTTACGGCGAGGATGCAAAGCGCATTTCGGAACTTCTTGGCAGCAAGCTGTTGGAAAAGGAAACCGCGCTCGGCAAAGTTGAGGCATCTGGTTTTCCGCGTGAACAGTGGGCTTCACAGGCAATGAAGCTCTGGAAGCAGGGGGTGAGCGTCTATCTGTCCGGCCAGCAGGAAGATGGAACCCATGCGCAGACAAAGCATTTCCGCAGAGAGGAATATCTGCCAGTCAACACCATTGTCGAACTGGACGATAGAGAGTTCCGCGTGGATTCGGTCAACTTTGAGCAGGGAACGGTCAGTTTGCAGGATATGACCCTTGCGAAAGAAGCCCGGTACCCGATTTTCCGAACGGAACCGCTGGAGTACATTCGGCATCTGTACGAACAGGCAGATGTGCCGATGGAAGAAGCGGTGGAAATCACAGTCTTTACGGCTTTGCACAATGCAGGTGTGGCCTACGAAGATTTTTCCCCGGAGCAGATGGATGTGATCTATTCGGTGGCAGAATCGGGCGGCGAACTGGAGGAACTGCTGAATCCCGACTTTCCGCCGGAACAGATGCAGCTGATCGCAGATGTGCAGAACCGAACGGATGCCATCAGCCGTGCAGCAGCAGAGGAAGCCCTTGAACCGCTGATCCAGCAGCCTATGACCTCGGCAGAGGTCAACCATGCACGGCGGCAGCACAATCTTCCGCTGGACAGTGGAGCAGAAACAGAACAGCCTGCACAGCCCAAACAGAAGCCTATTAACTTCCGCATTACGGACGATGATCTCGGTGCAGGAGGGCCGAAAACAAAGTATAAAGCCAATGTGGAAGCCATTCGGGTGCTGCAAACACTGGATGCAGAGCAGCGGCAGGCTACCGCAGAAGAGCAGGAGATACTCTCCCGGTATGTGGGCTGGGGCGGCATTCCGCAGGCGTTCGATGAAAACAATGCGGACTGGTCAAAGGAATATGCTGAACTGGAATCTCTGCTCACGGCAGACGAGTATAAGGAAGCTCGTGCCAGTACCCTGAACGCATTTTACACTTCTCCTACGGTTATCAAGGCAATATATGAAGCCCTGGGCAATATGGGATTGTCCAAAGGCAATGTGCTGGAACCGTCCTGTGGTGTCGGAAATTTCATGGGTTTGGTGCCGGACAGCATGGAGAAGATTCGGATGTACGGTGTGGAGCTGGACAGCATTTCGGGCCGCATTGCACAGCAGTTGTACCAGAAAAACAAGATTGCGGTGAAGGGCTTTGAAACGATGCAATTCCCGGACAGCTTCTTTGACTGTGTTGTGGGTAACGTACCATTCGGCAATTATAAAGTACCGGATAAGCGGTATGACCGCCACAATTTCCTCATCCACGATTATTTTATCGCCAAGAGCCTTGACCTTGTGCGTCCGGGCGGTGTGATAGCGGTGGTAACGTCCAGTGGTACGATGGACAAGAAAGATTCCTCTGTCCGTGAGTACCTTGCCAACCGCGCCGATCTGGTAGGTGCGATTCGTCTGCCGAACAACGCGTTCCAGCGTAATGCCAACACGAGCGTAGTTGCGGACATTCTGTTCCTGCAAAAGCGTGACCGTGCGGCGGTGGAACGGGTTGACTGGGTAGATCTCGGTGAAACACCGGAGGGCTATTCCATCAACCAGTATTTTGCGCAGCATCCTGAAATGGTGCTGGGCGAGATCACCACCGAAAGCACTCAGTATGGCAAGCAGGAAACTACGGTCAAGCCCATCGAGGGCGCAGACCTTGCCAAGCAGTTAAAAGAGGTGGTCGGTAACATCCATGCCACCATCATGGAGCCGGAAATCTCCGACGATGAACTGGAAGTACAGGAAGAACCTATCCCGGCAGACCCCAGCGTGAAGAATTTCAGCTTCACGAACGTGGACGGGCAGATTTACTACCGCGAAAATTCCTTTATGAATAAGGTTGAACTGCCTGCCGTTACTGCAGAGCGGGTGCTGGGCATGATCGCTCTGCGGGAAACCACCCGGAAGCTGTTGGATTGTCAGCTGCATGATGGTTCGGATGCGGAAGTACAGCTTTTGCAGAATGAACTGAAACAGCAGTACACCGCATTTAAGGCGCAGTATGGCCTTATCAACAGCACGGCCAACAAGCGGGCTTTCCGACAGGACAGCAGCTATTGTTTGCTGGCATCACTGGAAATTCTGGATGAGGAGAAGAATCTCAAACGGTTGGCCGATATTTTCACCAAACGTACCATCCGTAAGCCAGAGCCTGTTACTTCGGTGGATACGCCAAGTGAAGCCCTGGCGCTTTCTATTGGTGAGAAAGCAAAGGTAGATGTGCCGTTTATGGTGCAGCTCTGCGGCAAACCGGAACAGGAGATCACGGATGAACTGGCAGGCGCGATTTTCCGAAATCCTGTGACACAGCAGTGGGAAACATCGGATGAATACCTGTCCGGCAATGTTCGTGAAAAACTGGCCACGGCAGAAACCTTTGCAGCGAACCATGCAGAGTACCAGATCAATGTGGACTACCTCAAACGGGTACAGCCCAAGGATTTGGATGCTTCGGAAATTGAAGTGCGGCTGGGTGCAAACTGGGTGAAACCGGAGTACATCACGCAGTTTATGAGAGAAGTGTTCAAGACCCCGAACTACTATGCTGGGATTGACATTAAGGCAACCTATTCCGAGATTTCAGGTGCATGGAACATTTCGGGCAAGTCGCTGGATCGCGGCAATCCGCTTGTTACCAATACCTACGGAACCTTGCGCGTCAACGGCTATAAGCTGCTGGAAGATGCACTGAACCTCCGCGATACCAAAATCTACGATACGATTCACGATGCGGACGGCGACCACCGTGTGCTGAACAAACAGGAGACCATGCTTGCGCAGCAGGCACAGGAATCCATTCGGGAAGCGTTCAAGCAGTGGATTTTCAAGGATTTGGACCGCCGCGAGGACTTATGTGCAACCTACAATCGGATTTTCAATGCGATTCGTCCTCGTGAGTACGATGGCAGTCATATCCGTTTCGAGGGCATGACCCCGGAAATCTCTCTGATGCCGCACCAGAAAAATGCGGTGGCGCACATTCTGTACGGCAACAATACGCTGCTGGCCCATTGCGTGGGCGCAGGCAAGACCTTCCAGATGATCGCTGCCGGCATGGAGAGCCGCAGGCTGGGCTTATCGCAGAAAAACCTCTATGTGGTGCCAAACCACCTCACAGAGCAGTGGGGCGCAGACTTCCTGCGGCTCTATCCCAATGCCAATGTGTTGGTGGCAACGAAAAAGGATTTTGAACCCAGCAATCGTAAGCAGTTCTGCTCCCGTATTGCAACCGGCGATTACGATGCCATCGTGATCGGTCATTCGCAGTTTGAGCGTGTACCGCTTTCCCCGGAACGACAGAAAGCCATTGTGGAGCGTCAGATCGACGATATTACGCTGGCTCTAGCAGATGCCCGGAGTGAGGATAGCCGCAGTTTTACGGTCAAGCAGATGGAAAAAACAAAGAAAACACTGGAAGCAAAGCTGCAAAAGATGAACGACCAGACGAGAAAGGATGATGTGGTTACATTTGAGGAACTGGGTGTTGACCGTCTGTTTGTAGACGAGTCGCACTTCTATAAAAATATGTTCCTCTACACAAAAATGCGAAATATAGCAGGTATCGCCCAGACGGATGCACAGAAGTCCAGTGATATGTTTGCAAAGTGTCAGTATCTGGACGAACTGACAGGCGGCAAGGGCGTGACCTTTGCAACCGGAACTCCGGTCAGCAACTCGATGGTGGAACTGTACACCATTATGCGGTATCTCCAGTATGACACCCTGCAGAAGATGGGACTGAGCCACTTCGATGATTGGGCGGCATCCTTTGGCGAAACCGTCACAGCAATCGAGCTTTCCCCGGAGGGGACAGGCTACCGTGCGAAAACACGTTTTGCCCGGTTCTTCAATCTGCCGGAACTGATTTCTCTGTTCAAGGAATCGGCAGATGTGCAGACGGCGGATATGTTGAATCTGCCTGTGCCGCAAGCAGAATACATCAACGAAGTGCTGAAACCGAGCGAGATACAGGAAGAAATGGTAAGTTCCTTTGCAGACCGTGCCGAGGCTGTACGCAACGGTAATGTGAATCCCAGATTCGATAATATGCTCAAAATCACCAACGATGGCAGAAAACTGGCACTCGACCAGCGGCTTATCAATGAGATGTTGCCGGACGAGCCGGAGAGCAAGGTCAATCGCTGTGTGGACAATGCGTTCAAGGTTTGGGAAGAATCTGCGTCGGACAAGGGAACACAGTTAATTTTCTGCGATTTATCGACACCAAAAGCCGATGGCACATTCAACGTCTACGATGATGTGCGGGAGAAACTGGTGGCGAGAGGTGTTCCCCGTGAAGAAGTGGCGTTCATTCACGAGTATAACACGGAAACTAAAAAGGCAGACCTGTTTGCAAAGGTGCGCGCCGGACAGGTGCGTGTCCTGATGGGGTCTACGCCGAAACTTGGCGCAGGAACCAATATTCAGGATCGGCTGATTGCCCTGCATCATCTGGACTGCCCGTGGAAGCCGTCTGACCTGGAACAGCAGGAGGGGCGTATTCTCCGGCAGGGAAACCGAAATAAGCAGGTGAAAATCTATCGTTACGTCACTGAAAATACGTTTGATTCGTATATGTGGCAGATTCTGGAAAATAAGCAGAAGTTCATTTCCCAGATCATGACTTCCAAATCTCCTGTCCGCGCCTGTGATGATGTGGACGATACCGCGCTGTCCTATGCCGAGATCAAGGCACTGGCAACAGGCAATCCCTACATCAAGGAAAAGATGGATTTGGATATTCAGGTCAGCAAACTGAAGCTGCTGAAAGCCAATCACACCAGTCAGATTTATAGTTTGGAATCGGATATTGCACGTCGCTATCCACGAGAAATTACTGCGGCAAAGGGTCAGATCGAAGCCCTGAAAACCGATATGGAAGCGGCAAAACCGCTTCTGGCGCAGGATAAAGACCACTTCTCTATGGAAATCAGCGGTAAGGTGTACACCGAGCGCAAGGAAGCGGGTGCGGCCATCATCGAGGCTTGCAAGGCTCTGAAAGCAGCAGGTACCGAGGGCAGGATCGGCAGCTACGGTGCGTTTGAACTGCATTCCCGGTTTGACAACTTCGATAAGGTGTTCCGGCTGTCCATCAAGGGCGCATGGAACTACTCTATGGAAGTCGGCAAAGACCCGCAGGGCAACATTCTGCGCGTTACCAATGCGCTGGCGGGCATTGAAAGAACGCTGCCGCAGGTGGAGCGCAGGCTGGAAACCTTGGAACAGCAGTTGGCGCAGGCAAAGGAAGAAGCCAAACGTCCTTTTGCGCAGGAAGCAGAATTGGCCGAAAAGTCTGCGCGACTTTCGGAATTGAACGCCCTGCTCAACATGGATGAAAAGGGCAACGAGGACGCACTGGGCGTGGACGAGGATGCAGCCGAAACCGAAGTGGCGGATAAGCCGCGCCAGCCTGTGAACTATGCAGGCCGCGTTGCAGAGCGAACGGCGGACAATGTGCGGAAACCCTCTGTGCTGGCACAGCTTCATGCAAAGCAGGCAGAGCGCAGCGCAGAACCGCAGAAATCCCAGAAGCGGAAAAGTCACAATATGGAACTGTAAATAGGATAACCCCGTTAGATCTCTGCAAGGAATCTAACGGGGTATTTTTGAAAAAGGAGGGCATTTGCTGACATTAACACCGATCAATCTGAAAACCGCAAACACATTTGTGCAGCAGTATCACCGCCACCATAAGCCGACACGAGGGCATAAGTTCTCCATCGGCGTATCGGACAATGGCGCGTTGGTGGGTGTTGCTATCTGCGGCAGACCTGTGGCGCGGCGGTTGGATGATGGCTATACGCTGGAAGTCAACCGCTTGTGTACGGATGGAACGCCGAACGCTTGCAGCATCCTGTACGCGGCGGCATACCGTGCAGCACGGGCAATGGGCTACAACAAAGTTGTTACTTACATTCTGGACACGGAAAATGGAGCATCCCTGAAAGCTGCCGGGTATACCTGTGAGGGGAGAGCCGGAGGATTGGAATGGAACGGTGTAAAAGCACCGAAACAGGCCGACCAATATCCACGCCAGATGAAAACACGATGGGTCAAGAAAAAGGAGGGTATGCATGGCAGTTGACCGCAAACAGCAGATGAAAGAAATCACGGAACGGCTGGAGCAGGGTGTAAAGGACATTTTCACATCGGAAATGTACACGACATACCTGCGCACGATGGCAAAATTCCACAATTACAGCTTCAACAATACGCTGCTGATCGCTATGCAACGGCCTGATGCCACACTGGTGGCAGGGTTCAACGCGTGGAAGAATAAGTTTAACCGCTACGTCAAAAAAGGCGAAAAGGGCATCCAGATCATCGCCCCGGCACCCATCAAGGAAGTCGAGGAGCGCGAGAAAATCGACAAGGATACGGGTCTGGCTGTGCTGAACGAAAACGGTGAGCCGGAAATGGAACGTGTGGAGTATGTGATTCCGCGTTTCCGCGTAACAACGGTCTTCGATGTTTCGCAGACCGATGGTGAACCGATTCCGTCGTTGGAAGTGAACGAACTGACGGCCAGTGTCAAAGACTATGCGCTGCTTACGGCGGCAATCGAGCAGGTATCGCCTGTGCCGATGCGGTTTGATGAAATCGAAGGGGAAGCCAAAGGGTATTACAGCGACATTGAAAAAGAAATCTGCATTCAGGTCGGCATGGGCGAGAGCCAGACCATAAAGACGATGATCCACGAAGTTGCTCATGCGATGCTGCATAACAGCGATTTCATGAAGCAGCACGGCGAGGAAAAAGACAGGCTCACGAAAGAAACTGAAGCTGAAAGCATTGCATTTACGGTCTGCTCGGCTCTGGGCATTGATACATCCGATTACTCTTTTCCGTATGTGGCAAGCTGGGCCAGCGGCAAGGAGATGAAGGAGCTGAAAGATTCGATGGATACGATTCGATTGACTGCTGCCGACTTTCTGGAAAAGCTGGAAGCGGCGGTGGCAGAACGAAGTGCGGAGCGCATGACTGCGATGCAGTATGCGGAAAAGCTGATTGCAGACAGGGAGCAGGAGAAAACGATTTTCGATGATGAGCAGCGAAACCTCATCGTGAATTTTGCTTTCAAGCTGGATGACCGGGCTGCAACGGAAGAATTGGTGAACGGTCTGGCGGCTGCACTGGCGGAGGATGACAAAGAAGAAGTCAACCGCCTGATGTACGATGCACAGGAAAAAATCGAAAATCTCCCGGATAGGATGATTGGTCTTGCAGAAATGCACGACTATGGCTATCTGAAAGATGATGTGCTGCCGCTGACGAAAGATGGGGCGAGAGAATGGCATCGGCTGGGTGAGAGGATTTATCCGCTGTTCCGTGATGGCACGGCAGGCGATTATGTAAGCCAAGAGGGAATCGAACAGCACGATGGCATTTTCGGCATTAAGGCAGACGCATGGGATGCGATTCTGTTGGAGCAGCGGGAAGATTATTCAGAGGACGAGTATGTGCGCCCGGATTTTAAGCTGACCGTAATAAACCGTGAACAGGCTCTGCGGCTGTATGACGAGGGTAAGCAGATCTATCTTGTCCGCATCAGTCCGTGGCCGGTTCTTGTCACAGAGCGTGAAGAAATTGAACGTGGAAGTGACTATTTCCAGATTGCCAAGGAAGATTTGGAAAAGGACAAGCAGAAAGCAATGGAAAACAGCGAGAAAGCACCCGTTGAAAAGCTGGCGGCAGACCTTGATGATTTCGACTTCGACTTCGATTTCTACCACTATAAGGACAGTGTGGAGGATCGGGAACAGGCAGTTGAAGTACTGAAAGAACAGATTCAGGCTGGGGATATTCAGCCGATCAGGGAATGGCTGCAAGTTGCAGTGGAGGAATCAGAGGGAGAGTCCGCAGAAAAGGCGGCAGAGCTGATAACCCGGCTGGATGCGTTGGTCAAGGAGCAGAAGCTGCTTTCTGGCAGCGAAAAGCAGTTTGGCATCTACCAGATCACTGCCCGTGACCAGGAACACGACTACCGCTTTATGGGTCTGGATTTTGTGAAGAAGAAAGGCATGACAGTTGCCCGTGCAGATTACAACCTGATTTATACCGCACCGCTTACGGAAAAGGACACGCTGGATAGCATTTATGAACGGTTCAATATCCAGCGTCCGGCAGACTTTACGGGCCATTCGCTGTCGGTCAGTGATGTGGTGGTACTCAATGATGGCAATACGGTCAAAGCCTACTATGTGGACAGCATCGGCTTTGCCGAGTTGCCGGAATTTTTCAAGGAAAGGAATATGGATTTGCAGAAAGAAAACCTTTTGAACGAAGAATTGCAGGAAATCGAAATCTTTGATAAGCCCGGTCTTTTCAGCAATGGCCGACTGCGGGATGGAGATGTGCCGGAGGGCTTATATCGCTATGATCTGCGCGGCTCGGACTACGACCCCGGCCAGCCTATTACAGTGGAGAAAACCGTGGTGGTGAACCATGCAGCATCTGTCCTGATGGCCGAAGAACTTGACCTTGGCGCAGAGGGGCGGCTGGAACTGGGTGAGGAAGGGCTGAACTTCACAGGTGCAGAACTGACCGTGCGAGAGTTCATGGAGGAACAGCAGCAGAAAAGGAACGGACTGATCCACGGCGATTCCGACCACATCGCAGTCGAGGGGCATATCGGCACATGGTATGCTGTTGATGAAACGGAAATTGGTGGCGAGAAGTTTTTCCTGCTGGAGCATGAGGAACACGGTGACATGGCGGCCTGCGTTGCAGTCAATGAGCAGGGCAAGCTGGTGGCAGAGGATTTGTGGAACGGCTTCGATGAAGATTTTCAGGAGGCCGTGCAGAAATATCTCTCTGAAAAATGGAATGTGCCGAAAAAAGAAGATGTGGTGTCAGAGATCATTGAAAAGGCTGCGCCTGTGCCGGACAACAGCGCACATGACTATTCGGATGTGCCTGTCTATTATGAGCCGTTCAGCTATGCCAAAGAAAATGACGAGGTGGATTTATACCGTACCTCCTATCGGCTGAACAGCGAGTGCAAGCAGGCGATCCATGAAGCGATTGCGGATAACTATGACGGGATGCACCTTGGTGATGGTGCAGTCGATCAGGTGGTGCGGCAGTACGGCATGGAGCGTGTGGGTTACATTCTGGCGAATACTTTGCATCATAAAAGTTATGATGGCCGCTTTTCTCACAGCAATAAGGAATGGGCAGAGCAGGTCAGCACCCCGGAACACGATGCAGACCGCATGACCTTCCGCACGGATTGGGTGGTTGACAGCCATCCGGCAATTCTGGATGGCTTTGTAACGATGTACCGGGAAGAACTGGATGCGCAGAAAAAACTGGAACAGGAACAGCCTTTCGTAAAGCAGTTCTATGTGGTCGAAAATTTGCAGGCCGCGCCTTTGAAAATTGAGCGATTCGGCAATCTGGACGATGCAATGTCGCAGTATCAAACCCTTCCGAACCATTACATGAAAGCCCTGGGCGTGGAGAAAAATCCTGATCCGCTGCCGGGTTCGCTGGATGTTTTGCAGTGCAAGAACGGCATTGACACCATCGTAGAGGACTATAAAACGGTTCCGGGCTGGGATAACCCGTATATCCAGAATCATGTTGTCCAGCCGTTACAGGGAGCCTTAGCCGTGCAGGATGTGGAACTGGCCTATGAATTACCGGATGCCTATTTCCATATCCAGACCTGTGACGATGGCTTCGACTATACCTTATATAATAAGGACTTCACGGAACGGGATGGCGGCATTCTTGAAACGGACGGAGATAAGTCTGTGCAGGAGGCTATGACGGAACTGCTGACAGAGTTTGGCTGTGATGCAGCAGAGGGCAGGGTCATGGATGCGGCAGAACTGCGGGAACAGGCCGATATGGTAGCAGAGAAGCAGGCAGAGGTTTTGAAAGAAAAGCTCGCAGCAGAAAGAACTACGCCGAAAGAAACGCTCAGCTTTTATGTTGCGGAGTGTTTGGAGTTTACGTTTGCGGGAGAGTTCCACGACCATCTGACAATGGAGGAAGCGTTGGAAGTCTACGATAAGATTCCATCTGAACGGATGAACGCTGACAAGTGCATTGGATTCTGCATCGAGGAAGATGGCGGCTTTGTTGGAATGTATGAGTTGGTCGTGAATGACAAAGTGCAGCGCGAGAACATCAATTCCATCAATTATTTCAGGGATGATCAGCTGGTACAGCAGGCTATTTCCGACATGGAAGAGCTGATGGCGGAACGGCAGCAGAGTAAGGAGCAGGAACGCAGCAGTACGAAAAAGTCTGTTCTGGATGCTCTGCGCAATCTGAAAGCCAAGAAACAGGAGCAGCCTGCACAGGAACAGGACAAGCCGAAGAAAGCAAAAACGAAAGGAATGGAGTTATGAGCAATGTACGCTTTGATGAACTGGAATTGATGCTGATGGCGATGTTTGAGCAGCCGACGCTCAGGGATACGATTCAGGTGTTGACGGAGATCCAGCCGCTTGTGGCAGAGGATGCAGAGATGGCTGCACTGGTTCAGCAGACCATCCCGAAGATGCAGCAGTTGAATGAGCAGCAGTTCAAGGGGCTGGAACTGGAATGGCATAGGCCGGAGGATGATGCAGGAAAATGAGTTCAGATGTGTTTGTAATCTATCAGATCGACAATTCTGAGAAAAACCGTGAGTATCGCTGCCGCAGCTATGAATACCAGATTCAACATGGCTTTATGATAACCGCAGACAATTATAGTACGGGCTATTCTGGTACGGCCACGCGAGGAATGGGCGCGGAAGCGATTCGTAAAAAGATGGAAAGCATTAACCCGGACAAATTCAAAATTAGAAAATTTGGGGTCAGTGATGTAATCGGATTGACTGCGGAAGGCAAAACCTCTTTTTTCTATGTTGATAAGGATAGGCTGGTGAGATTCAACGGCTTTTTTCCAAAGCCCCAGAGTGGCACATACCTGATTCTTGATGAGGGTGGCTATCAGGTGGCAGGACAAAAAGGCACATGGCTGGTATCGGATGAAGTGGAGGTCGATGGTCAGCGGTTTGTTCAGATGAGAAGTGAACAAACAAAAAATCCGCCGCCGAGCATTATTCTTCACGAGAGTGGAGCCTTTGTGACGCAGACAGCTTTAGGTTTCGATGGAGAAGCTACCAGAAAGATGCGTGCTTTTTTACAAGGCCCAAAGCCTGAACTGCTGCACCACCAGAAGTTCTTTGAAAACGGCACAGCGGAACGTGCCAATGAATCCGGCACTGAGCAAAATTACAATATGATAGATGGCTGCGTCAATAATGTGCCGAAAAAGCCCCGGCGCATTGGTGACAGGTGGTCGGTGCTTGATCGGCTGCATATTAAGCAGGCCGAGCGGCGACAAAAAGACAATACGCCGCAGCAGGAGCAGGAAAGAAGCCGTAAAAGTTAAAATGCCGTAATGTCGTTGAGATGGCTTCCCTAAAAAGGAGGCCATCTTTTTTGCGTAGAGCCAAAATGTAAAAAACTTTTTTACAATGCAATTGATTTCCCGAAGCTGATGGTATATAATAATAGCAGAAGGGAGAGATGAAAA
>OBKN01000239.1_pt1 | contig 29685 bp, 30 predicted proteins | sample 1519931 | NCBI WGS metagenome assembly OBKN01 (sample SAMN04209254, study PRJEB22552) | human gut metagenome | biome: gut; material: feces | host: Homo sapiens | place: USA: Oklahoma
TAAATTATAATTCCTGAAGAAAAACTCTTGCATTGTAATTTTTCGTATGATATAATAAAGCCAGTGAAAGCCCGAGCGGACAAAATTCCGCCGGATTTTACTATTGCCCGCCTAAATTGTAGGCGGAAGAATATAGGAGGTAGGAGTTATGAGAATCAGAAAGCAGGCGCTCGGAGACAGAAACATTGTCGGAGCAAAGATCGAGCAGAAGAGAAAGAGCATGGGTATGAAGCAGAAGGATCTGCTGACTCAGCTCCAGATCAAGGGCATCGACCTCAACGCATCGGGTCTTTCCAAGCTCGAAGGTCAGCTTCGCTATGTTACCGATTTTGAGCTCAAGGCTATCTCGGAAGTTCTCGGTATGTCTTACGAAGAGCTTCTCGGCTGAGATCACCTTTCTGAAAGAAAGAACTGTATTTCGATACAGTTCTTTCTTTTTTTGCTCATTTTTTCGCATTGAGGCGGACAACATATGCGACCGCCTCGCAGATGACGGATATCGACACGAAAACGCACATTGTTATCAGCGACCAGCGCAGATTGAGGCGGCCGAGCTGATTGAAATCGTAAAGCGCCTCAAGGAAGATGAGAAATACCGCCGCCTCTGCGGAGAGCAGTGCGGGGATATGTATCCCCTTTGCTATCTTTTTGGATATCAGCCCCGTAGTCAGCGCGACCATAGCGCATATCACGGCGCAGATCGGCACGGCGTAGCTGTAATACCAGCTGATAAGCCCCTGCATTTTTGCGATATAAAGAAGATAGAGCGCGAGCACGACGAAGCAGATGCCCGCGGTCACGGGTGCGGGAGTCACGCGCAGAACGGGCAAAACGAGAAACACCCACGCAACGGCGATAGCGCCGAGGACATAGCCCGCCCAGAATTTATCGCCGGGGTTCAGGATATTGACGACGGTGCAGATCATCGCCGGGAACACCATGAACGCCGAGAAAATTACGGCATAGCTCTTTGCGGTCTTTGTCGCTTTTCCGAGATGAAGCTTCTTCTTGGAATCGGGCTTCTCCGCCTTTTCTTCAGCGCGCTCGCACGCGCCGCAGTTCGGGCAGACGCCGGTTTTCTCATCAACAACAGCTCCGCATTTTGTACAGAACATCGCGGCACCTCTTTTCAAGTGTATAATAGTGTTGTATACTGTTTCATAGTATCATAAAACAGCAAAAAAAACAATCCCGGGAGGCGACAAAATGAAAATACTGATAGACGCGGACGGCTGTCCGGTGGTTGACATATGCATAAAATCAGCAAAGCGGCACGGGATCGAATGCCTCATTCTCTGCGACACATCGCACATATTCGAGCGCGAGGGAGCAAAGACCGTGACGGTATCAAAGGGCGCTGACAGCGTCGACTTCAGGATAGTAAACCTCCTCGAGCGCGGGGACATTGTAGTCACGCAGGACTACGGACTCGCGGCGATGTGCCTTGCCCGCGGAGCGAGCGCGCTCAATCAGAACGGGCTGATATACACTCCCGACAACATAGATGCGCTTCTGAATTCGCGCTACGAGACGAAGAAGATCCGCATGGCGGGCGGCAGAATAAAAGGTCCGCAGAAACGCCGCCCGGAGCAGAACGAGGAATTTGAAAAGGCGATTGAAAAGATGATTGAGGGATGAATTGAAAATTTGGGATTTGTCAAATAGCTTTAACGATATGTTTCTGTACATTAAATCCGATATTGCTTTGTTATATATAATCGAAAAAGGCACTTGCTTTTGCAAGTGCCTTTTTCTGGCGCAGAAGGAGAGACTCGAACTCTCGCGCCGGTTTCCCGACCTACGCCCTTAGCAGGGGCGCCTCGTCACCAACTTGAGTACTTCTGCATGGTAACTTATATTATAAAGTTTTGTTGTTGTCGCTGGCGGAGAGAGTGGGATTCGAACCCACGGTACGTTGCCGTACGACGGTTTTCAAGACCGTTCCGTTATAACCACTTCGGTATCTCTCCATAAAGCGTAAGTTATTCTAACATAAATCAAAGACCTTGTCAACGCTTTTTTGCGCGAATTTTTATTACAATATATTCTCCCGCCTCAGCAGAGCGTCAAGGCTCACGCCGAGAGTGTCGGCTATAGCGATGATCTCGATATCGGTCACGAAGCGTTTGCCGCACTCGATGCGCTGAACGGCGTTTTTGTCTATATCAAGGCCGGCAAGCTGGAGCGCATCGGCGAGCTGCCGCTGAGAGAGTCCCATATTTTTGCGCAGAAAGGCTACATTCTTTCCGCAGACATTGTTCAGCCCGTCTTTTGCTTTGTTGATGAACATAAAACAGCCTCCGAGACATTCAGTGCTTATTTAATATTATATTCCCCTGCCGCAAATATGTCAATCGTCGTTATATAAACATCTTCCCTCCCGCGGCAATTTATGATATGATTATTGCAGACAAAATGACGGAGGGAACACATGGACACAAAAGAACTGCTCGGCAGAGTCTGCGGGAGCGTAAGCGATAACGAAATCTGCATTTATGACTGCGGCGACGGCACATATATGCGGCTGATTAAAAACGCATCGGAATCGGATTTTCTAAAAATCTGCGGCGAGTGCGAGAGACTCGGCTACACGCTCTTTCAGCGCAATGACATTGAAGAAAACATCCACGCATCGTACCGCGGGAATATGCTCATCCACACATATTTCTGCCCGGCTGAAAAAATTCTGCGCGTCATATGCGACCCGTATTCCGTTGACTTCGAGCGCGAAGAGCCGAAATATGAGCGCAGATGCGGCAGCGCGCTGTGGCAGTTCGAGAACGATCATTCGTATATCGACTGCGGTATGTGCTATATCCTGCGTTGCGCGGACAACAGCTTTTTTATTATAGACGGCGGGCATTTTCTTCAGCCCAACGACCACAAGAGAATATACCGCTTTCTGCGTGAGCGCACGCCCGACGGCGAGCGGGCTGTCATATCCGGCTGGTTCTTCAGCCACGCACACGACGACCATGTGAGCCAGTTCGTTGATTTCATTCGCGAATACGGCTCGGCGGTCGATATTGAAAAGCTCTATTACAACGACGCGTCGATAGACCACCGCGATAATATGAGCTGGGGCGAGGCGAACAAAAAATACATAAGACGGTTCGAAGACTGTGCCCGCTCCTGCGGAATACCTACTGTAAAGCTGCACACGGGTCAGCGGTTCTTCGTGCGCAACCTGCGCTTTGACGTGCTCTGCACTCAGGAGGATGTCTGGCCGAAGAGCCTCGAAAACTTCAACAACACCTCGTGCGCGCTCGCGCTCGAAGCGGACGGGACGAGAATAATCTTCCCCGGCGACGCCGCCGATGTCGAGAGCGACATAATGACGGCGCGCTACACCGCAAAAACGCTCGGCTGCGATATCATGCAGCAGTCCCACCACGGACACAGCGGCACATCGCCCGAGTTCTATCAAATGGCAAACGCCAGAACAGTGATGTTCCCGATAACAAAGATAAAGTTCGACGAGGAATATCCGAAACAGGAGGCGAACAGAGTCGCCTGCTCGATAGCCGAGGAATATTTCATCGCCTCGGACGGAACGGTCGAATTCCCCCTGCCCTACAAAGTCGGCAGCGCAAAAATTTATCCCGACGAGACCTTTGAAAACTTCGCGGCGATAAAAATGCTCTGGGGCTATGACTACCCCGACGAATACAAAAAACAGCTCTTTGAAGAATTTCTCAGGCGCGGCGGTCTGCCCGCTCTCGACGAGATTGAAGCGTAATATATAAAAGAGATCCGCACCCGAAAAAGGTACGGATCTTTGATTTTTATCAGTAGCCTATCGCGACTGCACCGAGCATCGCAAGCGCGGCGAGACCGAACTCCATAACAAACAGCTTCCACGACCAGCGCAGATATTTGCCGTAAGATATGCCGACCATGCCGATGGCGATGACCATTATTCCGCTCGTGGGATAGAGAATATTGCAGAAGCCGTCGCCCATTGTGAACGCGAGGACTATCGACTGCCTTGTCAGCCCGAGCAGATCGGCGAGCGGGAGGACTATCGGCATTATCAAAAACGCCTTTGCGGTTCCGGAGCCGACGATAAATTCGAGCGCGACGACGAAGAGGAATATCGCGAACAGCGCGCCCGTTTTGGACATCGACGAAGTGAGATTATAGACATGATAAAGTATCGTGTGGATTATGTTGCCCTCCTGCAGGACATAGGTTATTGAGAGGATAGCCCAAATCATCGGCAGGCAGGGAGCTATAGTCTTGACTCCCTCGAGGAAGCCGCCGCCGAGAGCTTTGCCGCGGATGCCCGCGATATATCCCGCCGAGATTCCGCCGACGGTGAAGAGAATAGCCATGCCGACGAGCGGAAGATTGTTTATCAGCTCTTTTACCGAGTCGCTTATCGCATCGACCTTTTGGAGCGCGAACGACACCGCAACTATAAGTAATACGCCGCCGACGCAGCCGACGAATGTCTTTGTCGCCTTTTTGAGCGCGGGGTTGTTGAGCGCCTCGTCGTCCACTTCCGCTCCGAAGCGCACGCGCAGCTCCTCGTCGCTCTCATAGCAAAGGGACTTCTCGGGATTCTTCTCTATCTTCTTGGCGTAAACTATTAAAAACAGCACGAGCGACGCATAGACGCAGACGAAGAACAGGACTCTGTATGCAAGACCCGAGAACAGCGGCAGATCCGCCATCGTCTGAAGGATGCCGACATTGAACGGGTTGAACGTCGCGGCGGTATAGCCGAAGGCTATCGACACCATGCTGATGCCGAGACCGACGAACGAATCCCAGCCGAGGGCCAGCGATATCGCGACCGCGAGTGGTACGAGCGTCAGCGACTCTTCGAGCACGCCGACTACCGACGACATCATCATGCACACGAAAACTATGACCGCTAACAGAAGATACTTTTTCTTCTCAAACTTTCTGACGACCGAGGACATGATATATTTGAGCACGCCCGCGAGCAGCATAATGACCAGCAGAAGTGCCGTTATGCCGAACACGGTCTTTTTGTCGATCTGGATTCCGGTGCCCTTCTTTTCCGTCTGCACGGCGGATTCGGCGGGCGCCGTCTTTTGCTTTTTCATTTTTCGTTCCCCCTGTCTGACTGTTGGGAGCTTTCGTCCGGGTATAGTGGCATTATACTCCAGTAATGCATATTTATCAAGTATATTTGAATATTTATGCAAACGAATCTTTTTCGCTTCCACTGTGTTTTTTTGTAACTTCTTCCAAATAAATCAAAAGCTATTTTTTGTTTTATTCTTGTATTCCCCGCCGGTTTCTGATAACATTTAGCATGGAAACAAAAACCAATTCCGGAGGATATACAATGATAAGCTTTGACAGCAAAAACAAAACCTTCAAGCTTGACACGCCGAACACGAGCTATGTTATCGGAGTCGTCGACTTCGACCAGCTCGTCAACCTCTATTACGGCGACAAAATAGCGGACACCGAGGGACTTGAGGCGCGCTCATTCCGCCCGCGCTGTGCGTCGTTCAGCCCGCTGACGAGCGAATACAACACCGACGCGCACGACTTTTCGCCCGACTGCGCGCCGATGGAATACGGCTGCAACGGCTGCGGCGATTTCAGAACGAGTGCGCTCTCGATAAGAAACGTCGACGGCAACACCGTCACCGATATGCGCTACGAGGGATACAGAATATATGCGGGCAAACCGTCCATCGATCCCCTGCCGGCGGTCTATCTCAACAGCGAAAGCGAGGCGGACACGCTCGAAATAGACATGGCGGACAAAGTGACCGGCATGCGCGTCACGCTCATATACACGGCTTTCAACTCTCTCGATGTTATCATACGCAGCGCAAGAATCGAGAATGCGTCAAATAGACCCGCGGACATTGACCGCGCGATGAGCATATGCGTCGACCTGCCGGGCATGGACTACGATCTCATAACCCTCTACGGCAGGCACTGCAAAGAGCGTTCCGAGGAGCGCCGCCCGCTCGCCCACGGACTTCAGGGCATCGCGAGCAAGCGCGGAGTTTCAAGCCACTGCCAGAACCCGTTTGCGGCTCTCGTCTCGAAAAACGCCGACGAGAACAGCGGCGAGGCATACGGCTTCAATCTCGTTTACAGCGGCAACTTCGAGTTCTGCACCGAGTGCGACTATTCGGGTACTTCGCGCATACTCATGGGCATAAATCCGACAGATTTCACCTGGCATCTTGAGCCGGGCGAGAGCTTCCAGACTCCCGAGGCGGTCATGGTTCACACGAGCAAGGGCATCGGCGAGATGAGCAGGATATACCACAAGCTCTATAACTTCAACCTCGTCCCCGGAAAATACAGAACAGAGAAGCGTCCTCTGCTGATAAACAGCTGGGAGGCGGCGTTCTTTGATTTTGACACGGACAAGCTTGTCTCGTTCGCGGAACGTGCAAAGGAATTTGGCATGGATATGCTCGTCATGGACGACGGCTGGTTCGGCAAGCGCAACGACGATCGCAGCTCCCTGGGCGACTGGTTCGTAAACGAGAGCAAGCTCAAGGGCGGCTTGGGCGAGCTTATAGACAGAGTAAACGCTCTCGGGCTGAAATTCGGCATATGGTACGAGCCGGAGATGATCTCCCCCGACTCCGACCTCTTCCGCGCCCATCCTGACTGGTGCGTCCATGTCCCCAACCGCAAGCCCTGCATAGGCAGGCATCAGTATGTTCTCGACATGTCCCGAAAAGATGTGCGCGACAACATTTTCGACCAGATGTACTCCGTGCTCTCGAAATATAAAATAGACTATATCAAATGGGACTTCAACCGCAATATTTCCGACGCGGGTTCCGCTCTGCTGCCCGCGGACAGGCAGGGCGAGTTCTTCCACCGCTTTATCCTGGGCACATACAAGCTCATGGGCAGGATTCGCGACGCGTTCCCGGATATGCTCTTTGAAAACTGCTCGGGCGGCGGTGGGCGCTTCGACCCCGCCATGCTCGCATATTCTCAGCAGATCTGGGCGAGCGACAACACCGACCCCATCGAGCGTCTGACTATTCAGTTCGGCACCTCGATGTGCTACCCCGCATCTTCAATGGGCGCGCATGTCTCCGCCTGCGACAGGACGGATTACAGAGTCAAGGGCGATGTCGCCCTCTGGGGCACATTCGGCTACGAGCTCGACCCGAATGAGCTGAGCGCAGAGGAGCGCGGGCAGGTAAAAAAGCAGGTTGACGAATACCACAAATACTATGACCTCATTCACTCGGGCGACCTCTATCGGCTCAAGAGCCCCTATGAGGACGGATATCGCTGCGCGTGGAGCTTCGTCGCCGAGGACAAGAGCGAGGCTCTTGCAACGGTCGTTACAATGCGCGCGCCCGAAATTCCGTTCTTCATTCTCAAATTCAAGGGACTCGACCCCGACAAGCACTATCTCTGCGACTTCGACGGCAGAGTTTATTCCGGCTCGAACCTCATGAACGCAGGACTCAATCTGACCCGCCCGACAGAAAGAACATATTCAAGCCTTAAAATATATCTTAAAGTACAATGAATGAAAAAGATAAAATAAACGGCGCAAACTGGATGAGCTCTCTTTGCTCCGACCTGCCGATAACCGCCGTCAACATGCCCGGCACGCACGACAGCGCGACAAAATACGTCCGCTTTAAGCCGATATGCAACACGCAGAACTTAACAATAGAAGAGCAGCTGCAAATCGGCGTGCGGTATCTCGACATGCGCTTTGAGCTAAAAGACGGCAGAAAGCTCGTCGCCGTTCACAGCATCGCGGACTGCAAAAAAGAGCGCGGCTTAAAAGCCGCCGACCTCACCGCCGCAGATACTGTAAATATGTGCGAAAGTTTTCTCAAAGAGAACCCCGGCGAGACAATTCTGTTTCAGCTTAAAGAAGACGACGGCGATGCGGGTATCGCGTTGTTCGGCGAGTTTTATGCGCAGTGCATCAGGGGCAGAGAAGAGCTTTGGTATCTCGAAAACCGCATACCCGCTCTCGGCGAAGTGCGCGGGAAGATAGTGCTGCTGCGCGTGGTCGGCGTTGACGCTTCGCACTTCGACGACAAGACCTGCGGAATCGATTTCAGCGCGTACCCATATGTCGGCAGCAGGGATATCCTCGATTTTCGCCGCCGCGATATAAAGAAGCTTTCGGACGGCGAGACATACGCACAGATGTATGTCCAGGATTCATACAAGCTCGGTGGAATCAAAAAATGGAAAGCCGTTACTGCTTTTCTTGAGTCCGACCTTAACCCGAGAAATTTCAATATATGCCTGACGAGCTGCACGGGATTCATAACCCCGAAAGCCGGTTCGACGTTCATTAACCGTCGGCTCAGGGAATATGAATTTACATCGGGCAGGCACTACGGCATCGTCGCCGCGGACCACATATCCCCGGACATCTGCCGCGCCGTCTTTATGAGCAATTACGGCACAGAGCAGGCGTAAAGCGCAACTGTCTTCAGCTTTATGCGAATAGTTTTTACTTTTAAAATTCAATATTGACACTTCTCGTCATACCGCGGCAAAAGCTTGTGTTTTTTGCCGCGGTATTTTTGACACATTTTTTATATGCGAAAATATAAAATAATAATTGTGTCAAAACAGCCCGTACATAAATATTTGCGGCGCAATATCGAAAAAGAGAAGTGAAAAAAACATGGAGCGTTCAAAAGCCAAGGCGGACAAGTTCAGGTTCATAGACGAAGAAAAGCGGGAGAAAATTATCTTTTCGCTCAAATGTATATTTTCATGCTCAGTCGGGCTGCTGCTCGCGCGCGCGAAGATTTTCGGCAGTCTCTCGCCGCTCGGGCTCGCGTTTTCCGCTGCCGCCGGGTCGTACGCGCTCGCGGCAGCGGTCGGCGCGCTCGTCGGCTATCTGCTGTCCTTCTCAGGGACGGCGGGGATAAGATACATGGCGTGCGTCGCGGGAATCGCGCTGATAAACTTTTCCGTCAGTCGCCTTCGCGGAGAAAACAGCGCGCGAAAAGTCGCGCCGATTGCCTCGGCTCTCTGCTGTGCTTCAACCGGCATAGCCGTTCTGCTCGTCGAAGGCTTTTCGCTAAACGGCATTGTGACTTTTCTCGCCGACTGCGTTCTCGCGGGCGGGATGACATATTTTTTCTCGCGTTCGCTCGCGCTCATTGATAAAAGAAAAGAGACTCGGCGGCTCGGCAGGCGTGATATCATATGCGTCGCCATCTCCTGCTGCGCGGCGCTCGCAGCGCTCGCGGAGTTTGATATCATGAACTTTCGCCCCGCCGGGACCGCGGCGGCGTTTATCGTCATGCTGCTGTGCTTCACTCTGCGCGAATCGGGCGGCGCGTTCGGCGGCATATGCTCCGGAATAGCGCTCGCGGCGGCGTGCGGCGATCCCGCTCTCGGCGCTGTGTATTCGGCGGCGGGGCTCTGCGCCGGGCTGTTTTATCAGTTCGGTCAGCTTGGGATATCCGCAGCGTTCATCTGCATCTGCGGGATAAGCGCGGTCATCTCGCCGAACCCGCAGACGATAGCCGCGATAGCGGAGAGCGCGGCGGCGGCGCTGATATTTGTTCTCATCCCACGCACGAAGCTCGAAAAGCTGCGCGACAGTCTGAGCCCCGCGCATGAATATGCGCCGAGCGGCGAACGCGGCGAACTGTGCAGGCGGCTCGGCGACGCGGAGAGCGCGCTCGAGGGCGTAGGCCAATGTATTGAACGGGTAGGCAAGAAGATAGACTCGGCGCGCCCCGACGAGCTGGAGATAATAACCGCGCGGGTAAAGCAGAGCGTCTGCGCCGCGTGCGGAAAGTGCGCCGGCAAAAACGAAAAGCTCCGCGAGCGGACTTTTTCGGACGCCGTGAAGATACTCCGCGAAGAGAATCACATAACATCAGCAGAACTCGGCACGGAATTTTGCGCCGAGTGTCCGAAAGCTTCAGCGGTTGCAGAGAATTTCAACCGCGTTTTTGCAAGCAGTGTGGCATCGGCATGCGCGGCGCAGAAGACTAACCAGCTTCGCCGCGCAGTCGCGGACAGCTTCGGCGCGATGGCGGATATCCTCGGCGAGATAGGCGCAGAGACGGCAAAGAGCGATATGTTCCTCCCCTCTCAGACCTCTGCCGCCTCTGATACGCTCGGCGGGCTCGGCATGAATGTCATATCCGCGTGCTGCAAGCGAGACGGCTCGGGGCATATAATACTCACGGCAAAAATCACCGAGCTGCCGGAGAACGCTGTTTTGCGCGAGGCGACAAACGCGCTTTCAAAAGAACTCGGTGCGACTCTGGCGCTCCCCGCGATACGCGATATCGAGAATGGTGTCGAGCTGACATTCAGCGAGAAGCCGCGATTTTGCTTTGAAATAGGCTCGGATCAGCGACCGGGTTCGGACGACGGCGACTGCGGCGACTGCTACGACTGCATAGGACTTGAGGACGGGCGGAATGTTATAATTTTAAGCGACGGCATGGGGACGGGCAGGCGCGCCGCGGTCGATTCTGCTATGGCGACCGACCTTTTCGCGTCGCTCATCTGCTCCGGGCTATCCTGCGAAGCGGCACTCAGAACGGTCAACACCGCGCTCATCGCCAAGAGCGAGGACGAGAGCCTTGCGACCCTCGACATAGCGTCGCTCGACCCGTATTCGGGCGAGATAAGCTTCTTCAAGGCCGGCGCGGCGCCCTGCTTCATAAAGCGCTCCGGGCGCACCGCGATACTTGAGCTGCCGTCGCTCCCGGCGGGCATACTCAGCCGCATAGGGTTTTCAAAGGCGGGCGCAGAGCTTCGCGAGGGCGACACCGTTGTCATGATATCCGACGGAGTGGCGGCGGACGGCAGCGAATGGATAACGAAGCTCATCCGCTCCTGGCGCGGGGACGCGCAGGGGCTCGCCGAGGAGCTGACCGCCGCGGCACTCAGCCGCCGCAAGGGCAAAAAATCCGACGACATGACGGCGATATGCGTGCGCATCCACTGTGCGGACAGAATCGGGAATTGACAAAGCCTCCGCCATAATATATAATATTTGCGAAAACAAAATGGAGGTATAAATTATGATTTTAGCAGCTGTCGGTAAGAACGGCACAGGCAAGGATTTCTTCCTTGATTATGTTGCCCAGAAGTACGGCTTCCCGATGATCTCCATCGGCGATGTTGTCCGCGAGCTCGCAACTAAGGACGGCCTTGAGCTGACCCGCGACAATCTTCATGCTACCAGCAAGAAGTACATGGGCGAGTTCGGTCAGACCTTCTTCCCCGAGATGATTGTCAAGAAGATAAAGGAATCGGACGCTCCGAACTATCTTGTTTCCGGCATTCGTCCGCCCTCGGACATCGAGATTTTCCGCAAGGCTTTCGGCGATGATTTCATCCTTGTTGATGTTGTTATCAGCGACGACGAGGTTCGTTATCAAAGAATGATTGCCCGCGGCTCCGAGCGCGACGGCAAGAGCGTTGAGAAGCTCCGCGAGAACGATCTCCACGAGGAGGAGATCTTCCACACCAGCGAGAGCGAGAAGATGGCAAACTATGTCATCAAGAACGACGGCGGCGTTGAGGACTTCTACGCGGCAGTCGACAACTTCTATGAGACTGTTCTCAAGCCGAAAATCGGCTGAGTAAAAGCCAAATAAAGCAAACGATCCTCCGTATGAGATATATCATGCGGAGGATTTTTTGTCGGCATAGTAAAAAGCCTGCACAGCGTAAACCGTGCAGGCTTTTCTGATGTAAAGATTGATTACTGCTGGGGAGCTCCAACAGGGCAAGCATCTGCGCAGGAACCGCACTCGGTGCAGAGATCTGCGTTGATCTCGAACTTGCCGTCGCCCTCAGAAATAGCTCCTACGGGGCACTCAGCCTCGCAAGCGCCGCAGGAAATGCAATCGTCGCTGATATGATAAGCCATTAGTCAATCCTCCTTACACATATTTCTCTTTAACATCGCACGCGGATATCCGCATACGCTGTACAATCATTGTATCACATTATATAGAAAAATCAAGAGTAAAATTATGCCCTCGTTTATTCTATTCCCTTGAGAGCCTCGAGCTCGGAGCGGTCGACCTTTATTTTGCCGTCCTTTATCGTCTTCACCTCGCGGCGGTTGAACGAATGCGGTGCGGCATCGGGGCAGCGGTCGAGTCTGACCTTGAGCTGACCGGAGAGAAGATTGACTTCGACCACGATCCCCCTGCCCTCGGGGGTATCGACAAGCGCGCCCTGCTTCGGGGTTATCTTGAGCAGATACTCGTAGTTGTCCTGCTCATATTTTAGGCAGCACATGAGCCTGCCGCAGGTGCCGCTTATCTTGACGGGATTGAGCGAGAGTCCCTGCTCCTTTGCCATCTTTATCGACACGGGCTGAAAATCGCCGATAAACGTGCTGCAGCAGAACGGTCTGCCGCACATGCCGAGACCACCGAGCATCTTTGAACCGTCGCGCACGCCTATCTGACGAAGCTCTATCCTCGTGCGGAACACACGGGCGAGATCCTTTACGAGCTCGCGGAAATCGACTCTGACATCGGAGGTGTAATAGAAAAGTATCTTCTTGCCGTCGAAGGCATATTCGACATTGACGAGCTTCATCATGTCGAGCCCGTGGTCGGCTATCTTTTGCAGGCAGATATCAAAAGCTTCCTGCTCTTTTTTGCGGTTTTCCTCGACTATTTTCAGATCCGCATTCGTCGCGCGGCGCACAACGGACTTCAGGGGCTTGACTATCTCCTCGTCGCTGACCTCGCTGTTTTCGAGCGCAACTTCGCCGCACTCCATTCCGCGGACAGTCTCGACGATAACATGGTCGCCCTTTTCGAATTTATTATCGAGAGGGTCGAAATAATAGACTTTTCCGACCTCTCTGAATCTGACTCCTATGACCTGGGCCATTTATTTCATCCTTTCATCTGCCGGACGCCCTGCGCAGCTCGGCGCACATACGGGTAATAAGCAGAGTGTAATTTTCATTTCTTTCAAACGAAGCCGCCAAATCGTCAGCGCAGGTTATCATGCGCATAAGATTCGCAGTAGTAACATTCCCAGCGAGCTTCTGCGCCTCGGTTTTATATTCTTCGGGCGCTTCGACTCCGGATTTTATCAGCACCGCCGCGCGGAAAAATTCGGGCAGAACCTGCAAGACTGCTCTGAACAGCGTTTTATCCTTTTCAAATGCCGCAGTTGCCGCGAGCAGAGGATATTCATTAGCCTCCGGCACAGCCGCCGCAACAGCGCGCGTAGCTTCAAAAACGCCGCTGTCCACGCGCCTGCCGCCGCCCTGAGAAAAGACTGCGCAGCGGGACAAAACGGTCTGCAAGAACACATTCTTGTCATCCGTCAGCAGCAGAAAACACACACCCTCCGGCGGCTCTTCGAGAACCTTGAGCAGCGCGTTCTGCGCGGGGACGAGCATATTCTGCGCGTCTTTTAAGATATACACTTTTCTGTCCGCCTCGTTTGCTACTATATAGGCATCCGAGCGTATCTCGCGGACTGTCTCGACCTTGAAATTATTAGTTTTCGGGTCGGGCTCGAAAATTTTTATATCGGGATGAGAATCCGAGCGCGCCTTGAGGCAATTTATACACCTGCCGCAGGGCTTATCGTCCCCCGAGCACACCAGCGCGGCGGCGAGGGTCTTCGCAGTATCCATCAGGCGTTCGCTGTCCTCATCCTCGAGAATCGCGGCATGGGGAAAACGCCCTGAGTTCACAGAGGAACTCAGAGCCTTTTTCAGCGGCTCTGATATTTGCAAAGACTCGAATCCCATATGTTCTCCGACATTACAGCTTATAGAATTTATCCATGTTCACAACGAACACGGTAGCGCCGCCGACCGCGACCTGAACGGGCAGGGTCACGAAGCTCTCCGCATTATAAGCGGGAGCGGCAGTCATGAGCTGAGTGCGTCTGGAGCTGTTTTCCCTGAGTATCTCCATGACATCGTCAACGCGGCTGTCCTCAACGCCTATGAGCAGAGTGACATTGCCCGCGCTCAGAAATCCGCCCGTTGTCGACAGCTTCGTAGCGTCAAAACCGGCCTTTGTAAGCTCGCTCAAAACGTCATATGAGTCGTCGTTGCTGATTATCGCGATGATGAGTTTCATCGGAAGAGCTCCTTTCATATCTTACTCAATAATATTATAAAGCATCTTAGATTATTTTACAACTTTTATATTGAAAATACCGTATCTGCGAAGTTCCTCTATCTCCCGCTCGCCGAGTATTTCTCCCGGCATTGCTGCGGGAATTGCGGGCGGGCACGGGCAATATGCCTCCGCCGCCGTCCGTCCGAGCGCAGAGTCGATATTTATATATTCGCACTCCGCGAGCAGAGCTTCGCGCGGTGCCATGCTGATGCGCGGCAAAAATGCGTTGACTCCGATTGGCGATTTACCGCACGGCACGGCTTTTGAAAATATATCAGCAAGAGCTGAATCAAGTCTTTCAAAATCCTCTTCGGTATTCATGACGGACGGAATGAGAATTATCTTCCCGAGCCCCGCATATTCGGGCTCAATGCCGTGCGCACGCAGAAGCTCACCGACATCTGCGCCGTCGAATCCGAAATTTTGAACATCAAATGCTATGCGCGTCGGGTCGCACTCGCCTTCTGGCAGGATAAGTCCGAGCGAACGGCAAAGTTTCTTTGTTTTCTTTACCCTGCGGCTCAAACGGATAAATTCGTCCGCGTTGTTCTCAAGCCAGTCGCGCGCGAGATCCAATGATATCATTATCGGATAAGACGGGCTTGTTGAGCCGAAAAGAGCCATGGCGCGGCGAATCTCCGGCACAAAACTTTCGTCGCCGATTTGGAGCCACGCGCCGCCCGTCAGGACGGGCAAAGTCTTATGCGCGCTCTCGGCGCTCATTGTCGCTCCGAGAGCAAGCGGCGAGATATCTTTTTCTAAGAATTTCAGATGCGCTCCGTGGGCACAGTCCACAAGCAGGGGCACCCCTAATTCGCGTGCCACAGCCGCTATCGATTTGACATCGCTGATAACGCCGAAATAATCTGGCGAAGTGATATATACCGCCTTTGCCTCGGGCGTTTTTTCGAGTGCGCGGCGCACACCTTCTGCGGTTATGCGCCCGGAGAACAGCTCGCCCGCGCTCGGATCCGGCAGGACCCACACGGGTTCGATGCCGAGCAGGGACATTGCGTTGACCGCGCTGCGGTGAACAACGCGCCCGCAGACGACTTTTCCGCCGTGCGGTGCGGCGGCTCTGAACATCGCCTGGATGCAGAGCGTACAGCCGCCGGCGCTCATAAACGTCGCCGCAGAGCCGAACAGCTTTTGCGCCTGCGCCTCCGCGAGAGCCGTTGCTCCCTCGCCGTCAAAGAGGCTTCCGGTGTCCGGTATCTCCGTTATATCAAAATTCTGTATGCCGCCGAGCGCGGGGAAATTGCCTTTGTGCGCGGGCATATGCATACTGACCTTTTGCTTTTTTGCGTGCGCCGTCACGGCGTCAAAAAGCGGAGCAGACATTTTTCACCTCAGAGTTTAGCTTCGTTGAGCATTATTCCGCCGGGCACGATATCAATCATGCCGTAGTGCCCGTCGCGTATGCTGCCGGGATTCATGATATAGAGCCCGTCGTCATAGCAAGTAACACCCGCGTGGGTATGGCCGTATAATACTATGTCGGCGCCCTCCTGCCTTGCGCGGAGAAGGAGCTCGTCCGTGCCGTATTTTACATGCTCGACGTGACCGTGGGTGCAGTATATCTTTTTCCCGCCGAGGGTCACCACGCGCAAAAGCGGCAGACTGGAAGAAAAATCGCAGTTGCCCGCGACCTTTATTACATTCGGCAGGCTATGATAATAACTTTCGACCGTGTCGAGATCCCGCTCGCCGTCGCCGAGAAAAATCAGCGCCTCTGCTTCGGGATGCGCTTCGACCGCGTCGAGTATGCGCGAGGGCATACCGTGGGAATCGGAAAGAACAAGTATTCGCATTATTTCGCCCCGTTTTCAGGTCATAGACCCGTATAATGCCTGCGCGCCCGACAGGTTCTATGCGGGGAGCGCGTGCATAAGTTTATTATATATGAAAAAAGGTGGTTTTGCAATGAGCAATATTAACAGCTTCGGAAACATGACGCCCGAACAACTGATGAAGCTCGCCGCATCGTTCGGCGGCAAGGACGCCGCAGACCCCGAAAAGGCGATAAACGCGGTATCGAAGCAGCTCAGCGACGAGAAACGGCAGAAATTGAACGAAGTTCTCAGCGACAAATCGGCTCTCGAAAAGCTGCTTCAGAGCCCCGAAGCACAGCGGCTGATGAAGAAATTCGGAGTGGATAACAAGGGGTAAGCTATGGACAACATCGGCGACATACTCTCCTCTTTAAGCGACGAGGACATGAAGGCTCTCGGCGACGCGGCGCGCAGCCTGCTCGGCTCATCGGAGCAGGAGCAGGGTCAAAATGACAGCGACCGGGGCTTTTCCATGGATCCGGCGACGATGGCAAAGATAGCGCAGATAATGAGCGCGATGAACCGCCATGACAGCCGCTGCGACCTCATCGCCGCTTTGCGTCCCCTGCTCAGCGAGCCGCGCCGCCGCAGGGCGGACGACGCGATGCAGCTGATAAAGCTCATTGACCTTTTGCCGATGATAGAGGATCTCGGGAGGAAATAGGTATGCCCGCATATACGGAAAACGAGCTTGCGAGAATGCGTGAAAGGGCGATAGCGAGCGCCAGAGAGATGCAGAGGCGCGCGGCGATAAAGGGCGGCGAGCAGAGGCAGTGCAATCGTCCCAATCCTCCGCCAACCCGTCCCGAGCCGCCTCCAAAACCGCCTGAGCGACCGCCGAAGCCGCCCGATAAGCCGCATGAAAAGCCAAAGCCACAGAGGCCGCCCGCTCCCCCGGTCGACGACGACAGGTTGCTGATAATCGCGCTGATAATAATTCTCTCGGCTGACGGGGCGGATATGCTGACGATATTCGCACTGATGTATATCCTGATGTAATATATGTATTTGCCGCGGCGCATCTTGAAAAAAGCTCCGTTTTGGTTTAGAATAGAAGAAGTATGACGAAAACGGAGGAATGAACATGACATATTCATATACCACTCACGGCACCTGCTCAAGGCGCATCGACTTTGACATTGACGACGACAACACCGTTCACAACGTCCATTTCACGGGCGGCTGCAACGGCAACCTCGCGGGAATATCCTCGATAGTTGAGGGAATGGACGCGGAGGAAGTTATCGACAGGTTCGACGGCATCCGCTGCGGCTTCAAGCAGACCTCATGCCCCGACCAGTTCGCGGAGGCTCTGCGAGAGGCTCTTGAAAAGAAGAACAGCAAATAAAACAAGAAACGAACGGGAGCGCATCGGATATCCGGCGCTCCCGCCGTCATTTGGAAAGGCAATAACTATTTTGGAGGATAGTATTGAGTGGTCGTCTAATCAATAAAGCCGACAGACTTGGCAGAATTTGTAAGGAATAAGGGAAAAGATGGAAAAGAGGGCCTGCCGCGTCCGTCGGTCTTTGGCTATATTATAACCGCCTTTTTCATTTTTTCAAACGGTCAAAAATTCAGTTTTGTGCCAAAAAATCTCACCTTTTGGAGAGTGTCGCATTTTTGGACACTTTTTGAATTTTGTCCAAAAGCAAAAGACTGCGAACAGCAATCCACTGTCCGCAGTCTTTTATTATTGAATCTTATTTCTTAAATATCTTTTTGTACCACGGGAGCGACTCGGTGATGTCGGTCGTGGCGGTCGAAGCGCTGCTGCTCGAAGCGATGGGCGTGGTCTGATAGATGAACATGACGTTCGACTCGGTGCCCGCAGTCTTCTCGGTGTAGATATCATACGATGCACCGTAAGAAATCATCGACTGGAGCTTCGCGATAAGATCGTCGGCATCCTCGGCGAGCACGCCGTACTTCTGGAGCTTGCCTGCATAGTCGCCGGAATCGATGCTGTCGATGAGGTCATTGAGCTTCTGGACATTCTCCTTGCTCATGAGCTTGGCGAGTCCGTCTATGAGCTCTTGATTGTCGTCAATGGTCTTCTGTATCTCGGAGAGCTGCTCGAGGGTCTTGGGCAGGTTGTTTATTGCCTTCTGAACCTCGGGGTCGGACATATCCTTTGAGAACTCCTGAATAAGAGGCAGGACATCGTTCATGTTCTCTGCTATCTCGGGCAGGTTCTTGAAGAACTTCTGGAGCACGGGGTTGTTGAGCAGGGTTATGACTTCCTTGAGCTCATTGGGGTCAAGGCTGTTGAAGAGCTTCTTGAACTTCGCGATGTTCTCTTCGGTCATATACTTGGGCAGAATCTCGAAGAGGACGCGGTTGTTCTGATAGAGCTCAACTGCCTCGTTCATCGTGTTGACGAGCTCGTTTATCTTCGTCTTGTTGGTCATAAGGTTCATTATGACCTTGTTGGGATCCATGGAGTTGAGAGCCTTTTCAAGCTCCTTGAGCTGGCCGAGAGTGGTCTGGAGATCGTTCAGGCTGTTGGGCAGCTGAATCTCGCTGCCGAGCATGGAGATCGGCACTGCCGCGAAGTACATATTGCCAAGCGAGAAGTTCTCAACTTCGGCGGAGAGGGTGAACTCGGTGGCGAAGTTCAGATCCTCGACATTGAGCTTGTCGAGTCCGAGAGTTTCGTTCATGCCGGGCATGCTGACAATAAGAGCGATTTCCTTTGTGCCGTCGCCGACGAGCTTGCCGTTTGTGAGAGTCATGTTCTGGAACTGACCCTCGGGAAGAATCATGCCTCCGACAACCGCGATGGGATTATAAATCTTGACCTGCTTGCCTTTTATCTTCTCGGTCTTGTAGAGATTGTTTTCAACGGAGATCTTTATCTCGACCTTGCCGCTCTTGCCGGAAATCTTCTTGGCGGACATCTCTTTGCCGTCGAGGAAGTATTTGATGTTGATTTTTACAGGTAGCTCTTTGTTGCTCTTGCCGCTGTAATAGAGGTCGGTCGTGTCCATATGCCAGGTGATGCCGCCGTTTTCGCTGACGGGCTTGATGTTGCTCTTGACATTGGTGATGTTTTTCAGCGAGCTTGTGTCGCTGACCTTGACCTGACCCTTGTCGGTGTGGAGCCAGTCGGTGACGGTGATATCCTTGACATCGCCGCTGTTGTCCATGTTGACATACACGGTCTCGCTCTTCTTCACGGAGCCGGGCACATCGGTGTAATATACAGGCGCGGCCTGCTCATCGCCGGACGCCGAGGTAGTGTCGCCGTTGTCGCCGGTGCTCTTGCAGGCGCCCATGGTGAGTATGCTCGCCGCGAGAGTGAGGCAGAGCGCCGATTTGAGAATAAAGTTTTTCTTCATTTTATTGCCCTCCTTGTTCAAGCCTTTGCCTTGCGGCTCTTGCGCTCCTTTTTAACGCGGGGAACGCGCCAGCCGATGGATGTTTTATTGATAGCGCCTTCGCAGATGGCGAGGATACCGGGAAGCATAACCATGATAACGAGTGCGCTGATAACGGAACCTCTTGCAAGCATGAGGCAGACACCCTTGACTATATCTATATCGCAGATACAGTAGACGCCGAATGTTGCGCTGAAGAACACGAGTGCGCTCTGGAATATCGAGCGGCTCGACTCCTTCGCGGCTATCTTGATAGCCTTGAGCTTATCGCCGCACTTCTGTAGTTCTTCTCTGAATCTCGTTGTCATGAGTATTGCGTAGTCGACCGTTGCACCCAGCTGCACGCAGCTGATGATAGTCGGCGCGATGAAGCATATCGTAGTGCCCGTCAGAGTCGAGATACTGATGTTGACCCAAATTGCAAGCTCTATCGACGCGACGAGTATCAGCGGTATCGACAGGGACTTGAAGACTATCGCGACAAGAATGAATATCGCGAGCATAGAGATAGCTCCGGTGACGACGAAGTCCTTTTCGGCGACGGTTATCAGGTCCTTGGTCAGGACTCCTTCGCCCGTCAGTATTCCGCCCTCGTCGTACTTCTTGACTATCGAGGTTATCTTTTCAATCTGCGCGTTCTCCTCGTCGGTCGCAGCCGAGTAAGAGGAGTTGAGCATCATGAGCTGTTTGCCGTCCTGGACACATATCTCCTTTATCGAATCCGGGAGCATTACGCTCGGGATTGCCGTGCCGATGAAGCTGTTGAGCGAGAGGACATTCGTGACGCCCTCGACATTGTTGAGTTAGCTCGTCAGCGCGTTTATATTCGCTTCGGTTATCTTATCGTCAAGGATGATGAAGTGGGTCGTTGCCATGTTGAAGTCTTTCTTCATCGTATTGAGAGCGGATATTGACGGCAGATCCTGCGGGATCGCCTTATCCATGTTGTAATACTTCTTGACGTTGTTCTGCAGGAAGTAGGATGGGATGAAGAGCACGAGGAAGATTATCGCTATAACTCTTCTGTGTTTTATCGCGAAGTCGCTTATCTTATTGAACTTCGGCGCGAGGCTCTTATGTCTTGTCTTTTCAATGACATTGTCGAGCATGAGTATCAGCGAGGGCAGGAAAGTAACGACGGTGATAACGCCGAGGATAACGCCCTTTGCCATAACAAGACCCATATCCTTGCCGAGCGTGAAGCTCATGAAGCACAGCGCAAGGAAGCCGAAAACGGTGGTCAGCGAGCTGCCCATAAGGGAGAGGAAGGTCGAATCGATTGCCGCAGCCATGGCGTCCTTCTTCGTGTCATGGTGCTTCTTCTCCTCCTCGAATCTGTCCATAAGGAAGACGGAGTAGTCGACAGTAACGCCGAGCTGGAGGATAGCGGCGATACTCTTCGTTATGAACGAAATCTCGCCGAAGATTATATTCGTGCCCATGTTGTATATGACCGCGGTGCCGAGCGCCGCAAGAAGCACGAACGGGAGCACCCACGAGGTCATCGTGAACGACAGTGCTATAAGCGCGAGGGCGATGGCGATCACGACATAGAGCGGAGCCTGGCTGTTTGTCAGATCTTTTGTGTCAACGGTTATCGCCGAAAGACCGCTCAGGAGCATATTCTTGTTCATTATCTTGCGTATGGAGGCGATAGCGTCCATAGTCACCTGAGACGAGCCGGAGTTCTTATACTGAACCATTATCAGCGTTGAGCTGCCGTCCTGCGAATAGAAGACGTTGGTCAGAACCTCGGGAAGAATCTCTTTCGGTATCGTCACATCCGCGATATCAGTGGCGCCGATAACATTGCTGACGCCCTCGACCTGGCGGATCTGATCTTCAAGCTTCTGGATATCCTTGGGCTCGGTGTCTTTTACTATAATAAATGAACTCGCCGAATTGTGGAAAGTTTCATCGAGTATCTGCTCGCCCTGAACGGATTCAAGGTTCTCCGGCAGATATGACAGAATGTCATAGTTGACGCCCGTCAGGAAATATCCGATTATCGACGGGATTATCAGGATAAGACAAACTATCAGAACAGTTTTGGGATGGTAGGCTATCCACTTTGCTAACTTTTTAGATATCATATCCCTTTCCTCCTTATTATGCTAAAAGTTTGTTTGTCAGGCGCTGCATTCCGCTCTTTATTTCATCGAGCTTATACGGTTCGCCCTGGATCACGCTGTCGCAGCTGACGGGCGCGAGCATCGAGACTAACATATATATGTTCATCTCGCTCTCATATTCCGTGAAGCCGTGGCGCAGGAACAGCTTTACGAGGCTGTCGTATGCTTCCTTGAGCTCCGCTTCCCTGCCCTTGAGCATCAGGCGGTAGCACGAGGAGACGCGGCCTCTGATGAGGGGCAGGAACGCTTTGTTTTCATCGATATACATAAAAACGTTATCGAGAAAGGCGTTCACGCGCTCGGCGTCTTCAACCTGCCTGCCGGCGAGCTGCTGCCGCGTTTTAAAGAGCGCGGAATTGACGCACTCGGCGAGCTTTTTCAAAAAGAGCTGATCCATAAGGTCATATTTATCTTTGAAGTACAGATAAAACGTACCTTTGGCAACGCCCGCCATTTTGACGACCTCATCTATCGTCGGAGGCTTGAGCGCGCTGCCGCTCGTAAAGAGCGAATGAGCCGCTTCCATAAGCTTCGACCGCTTCTCGGTCTTGTTTTCTTCAACCGTCGCCATGTGTTCACCTCCGAACTGACTGCCGGTCACTTTCTTTTGCGTGAGATACTTTACTACAAAAATGACCGTTAGTCAATCCCCGGAGACAAATCTTCATTTTTTGTTCACAAATCTCTACTTCTTGATTATTATAGCCAAATTCAAAAGCCGTAATTTATGCACTTTGCACTAAAAGTTAGCCCGCTATGCAATATAACGGAGCTGAACGGTTAATTACTCCGTAATCTGAAAATCGCCGTGCGGTAAAAGTCTTTCGGCTTTCGCTGCGCAGCGAAATATAAGATATTATTTGTCGAAGAAGACGACCTTGTTCTCGTTTCCGCTCTCAAAAATGGCGTCAACGAGCTTGAGCAGTCTGCGCTGCTGGTCGTGCGTTATCAGCTGCTCTTCTTCTCCTCTGAGAGCAGCGAAAACGTTCTCATAGAACTGAGTCCAGCTCGAATCGACCTTGGGCAGCGGATAGTGCTTGATAGTATCGTCGGTTCTCGGAGCCATGGTCTTTGTCAGTCCGACGCCCGCGAGGATCGGCACTGCGTCGCGGTTCTCCCAATCGGAGACCTTGACTATCTCGCCGTTGAGATCCCAATCATTTATAACTGCGGAGCCGTTCTCGCCGAGGATATACCAACGCGGAAGCTCGATGAAATTGCTCGTGGTAACCTCGACATACATCGAAAGGTCGCCCTCGAAGATAAGCGTGACTCTGAAGCCGTCGTCGCATTCCTCGTTGGTGACATTTGTAAGCTCTGCATAGACGGAGATGAGCTTTCTGCCCTCGCCGATGCGCAGCGCCTGGTCGAGCAGGTGGATGCCCCAATCGAGCACCATGCCGCCGCCGTGCGCCTTCTGGTTGCGCCAGTCACCGGGGATACCGCGCGAACCCTGAACGCGGGACTCGATGCGGAACACCTTGCCGAGTTCGTTATCCGCGAGGATCTTCTGGACGCACTTGAAGTCCGGATCCCAGCGTCTGTTCTGATGGACGGTGAAGAGCTTGCCGTACTTTTTGGACGCGGCTATCATCTCCTCAAGCTCCTCTTGGCTCAGCGCCACGGGCTTCTCGGAGATAACATTCTTGCCCGCCGCCATGGCGGCTATGGCTATTTCTTTATGTACATCGTTGGGCGTTGCAACGGTGACGAGGTCGATTCTCTCGTCGGCGAGCAGTTCCTCGCGCGAAGAGAAAGCGTGAATGCCCTCAGCCTCGGCAGCCGCGCGCCTCTCGGGCTTGATATCATAGATGCCTATGAGTTCAGCCGTGTCTTTGAAATCGTCCGCGCAGGTCGACGCATGCCAGCTGCCCATTCCGCCGTAGCCTATAACGGCAAAACCTATCTTCTTATTCTTATCCATTGTTTTGTATACTCCCGATATAAATTTGTTTCGCGAAAAGTTTTATCACACCCACCACATATCGCCGGTGTTCTGGGTGATAAGGACATCCTTGAGGAAGTCGACTGCCTTTGAAAGGCCCTCGTCCTGGCTCATGAGGGAATCCTCATGCTCGATGCTGATAGCGTAGTCATAGCCGACCATGCGCAGGTTCGAGATCATATCCTTCCAATATGCGTAGTCGTTGCCGTAGCCGACGGAGCGGAATATCCACGAGCGGTGAATCTCGTCTGCATAGGGCTTGGTGTCAAGCACGCCGTTGACGGCGGTGTTGTATTTGTCGATTTTAGTGTCCTTGGCGTGGAAATGGAAGATAGCGTCGCCGAGCGCTCTGATGCAGGCGACGGGATCCATGCCCTGCCAGATAAGATGGCTCGGGTCGAAGTTCGCGCCGAGCTCGGGACCGACCGCCTTGCGTATCTTGAGCATGCTCTCGGTGTTGTAGACGCAGAAGCCGGGATGAAGCTCGAAAGCTATCTTGTCGACGCCGTGCTCCTTGGCGAAAGCGACGGTCTTAGTCCAATAGGGAATAAGAACTTCGTTCCACTGCCACTCGAGTATCTCGGAGAAGTCGTTCGGCCAGGGGCAGACGACCCAGTTGGGATACTTCGCGTTCTCCTGGTCGCCGGGGCAGCCGGAGAAGGTGTTGATCTGATGAATACCGAGCTTCTCGGCGAGAAGGATGGTGTTCTTTATCGTCTTGTCGAACTCGGCGGCAATAGCCTTGTTCGGATGGACGGGGTTGCCGTGGCAGCTGAGTGCGCTTATCTCAAGGCCGCTGTCCGCGACGGTGGATTTGAAAGTGCTCAGAGCCGCAGGATCGGCGAGCAGGGTGTCGGGGTCGGCATGGGAGTTGCCGGGGTAACCGCCGCAGCCTATCTCGACCATCTCAATGCCCTTGGATTTGAAATACTTGAGAGCCTCTTCGAGCGGAAGGTTGCCCAAAAGGCAGGTAAATACGCCTAACTTCATTTTTTATCTCTCCTTTAAAAATCAGATGATGGATTTAAGATATTTTATGCTCCTGCCGATGTCGTCAAGACCGTTCGGCACGGGATCATCGTTTTCAACTATCAGCCACTCGATGCCGATATCTTTTGCCGCGCGAACGACCTCGGGGATATCGCAGTTGCCCTCGCCGAGAGCCTTGGGAGTGTGGCCTATTCCGTCCTTGACATGGAGCTGAGCTATCCTGTCGCGGTTTTCGGTGATGAGCTTGTAGTTATCCTGGCCGGCGACGAAGCTCCAATAGGTGTCTATCTCGAGATGAGCGGCTTTCTTCAGCTCATCAAACGGAATAACGCCGTCGGAAATCGGCTCGAACTCCGAGCAGTGGTTGTGATAATAGACGCTCATGCCGATTTTTGCCGCCCGCTCGTCCGCCGCTTTCAGCTCGGCGCAGGTCGCCTTGAGCTCCTCGGGAGTCTCGTGGTCGGCGCCGCCCATGCCCATGGTCTTCATGCCGAGAGTGCGGCAAAACGCCGCTGTTTCGTCGAAGTTTTCGGGCGAGTAGCTCTCAATGGCGATGTGTGTACCGACGGCGACGAGCCCGGCGGAGTCGAGCGCCGCGCGCAGGGTCGCCGCGTCAACGCCGAAATATCCGGCAAATTCAACGCCGTCATAGCCGAGAGCCTTTATCTTCGGGAGAATGGCAAGAAGTTCCTCGCCGCTGCCCTTTATAATGTCTCGAAGACTGTAAAGCTGAACTGCAATTTTCATGTTTCTTCTCCTGTTTGAGATAAAATTTAAAGTGTAAATTCACATTGGCACTGCTGTTCCGCGTGGGGCGCAGTGTATGTAGATACTCAAGCCCTACGCGGGGCAGGCAATGTGCGTGATATGATACAAATATATTTTGAATAGATTGCGTGCAGTGTGAGTTTTTTTCGACCGCCGCGTATCAGGATACGCAAGGGAGCAAAAGGCTCGCAACATTCGTGATATGAATCAACCCATTTTGAGTAAGATTGCGTGCAGTGTGAGTTTTTTGCGACTGCCGCGTATCGAGATACGCAAAGGAGCAAAAGGCTCGCAATGTGCGTAATATTACTCAAAATAAAAAGGTTTGCCTTGCTTGGCAGATTCATATATTCCTTCGAGTATCTGCGTTACAACGAGTGCCTGCTCCGGCTTGGTGCTGACCTCGGTGTCGTTGATGATGGCGTTGATGAAGGCGCGGGCTTCAAGCTCGGAGGGGTCGCTGGTCGCGCCCTCAAAGAATGCGGCTCCGCCGGCTTCAAAGTTCGGGGTCTCGATGCACTGGCGGCCGTATTTGACATAGTTCAAATGAAGTCCGCCGCGCATATCCGCGCCCGCCTTGTCGCCGCAAAGATATGTAACAGCCTCGTTGGGGTCGGCGATATTGAGCGCCCAGCTCGCTTCGACGGAGATGGTCGCGCCGTTCTCCATGGTGACGAAACCGAAAGCCGAATCCTCGACGGTGTACTGCGCGGGATCCCAATCGCCCCAGGCGTTGCCGGAACGCTCCTGATTGCCGAGCTTTTTATAGACATTGCCGACGACCATCTTGGGCTTGTAGTTGTTCATCATCCAGAGTGTAAGATCGAGCGCGTGGGTGCCGATATCGATAAGCGGACCGCCGCCCTGCTCATACTCGTTGAGGAAAACGCCCCATGTCGGAACGGCTCTGCGGCGCAGCGCGATGGCGCGGCCGTAATAGATATCGCCGAGGTCGCCGTTGTCGCACGCCTCCTTGAGATAGAGCGAATCAGCTCTCCAGCGCTGCTGATAGCCGATAGTCAGCTTCTTGCCGGTGCGCTGTGCAGTCTCGTACATTTTCTTCGCCTCGGCATAAGTCTTTGCCATGGGCTTCTCGCACATGACATGCTTGCCCGCTTCGAGCGCGTCTATTGTGATGAACGAATGCGAGCGGTTCGGGGTGCAGACATGAACACTCTCGATGCTCTCATCCTCGAGCAGCTTTCTGTAATCCGTATAGACTTTTGCGCCCTCGACGCCGAATTCCTTTGCCGCCTTTACGGCTCTCTCCTCAATGATATCGCAGAAAGCTACCATCTCGGCCTCTTCGATTTTTTTGAGCGCGGGCATATGCTTGCCGTTGGCGATTCCGCCGCAGCCGATGATGCCTATTCTGACTTTTCTTCCCATATCGTTTCTCCTATCGTGTTCAAGATATATTATATATACCTTTATTATCAGTTTAATTATAAACAATTGAATAAATAGTTCAAGGCATATCGGCAGAATCTTTCGCGCAGCGGATGCCGAAATTTGAGCCGCAGATTTGGGCAAAGTTCACAAAATCAGAAAAACACTTTTCCCCGAAGTGTCGCACGAAACGAAAGTCTTAACAAAATTGATTCTGATTATTAAGACTCTGTTCACAGGGGCTTAACAAAGCTCGGTTATCATAGATTTGCACACAAGGGCAGGGAGCCGCACCCTGCAGTGTGCGGTGCCTGAGTTCGTCAGGCATCACCCCTCCTCAAACCAGATGCTAAAAGTTGCATCGAACCCCTCATTACGGAAGGACGTTCACCGAAAGGTGGGCGTCTTTTCGTTTTTTATTTTTATATTTTTCATAAATTTTGCCTTGCGCATAAAGCGCGGCGGCGCGGTCAAAAATAGGAATGAAAAAACACCGTGACACCGCACGCGGAGAAACGAGGCAGATATGATAGACAATTCATTCAACAAAAAAAGCTTTTTCAGATCGAAGGGAATATACATTCTCGCAGCGCTCTGCATTCTTGCGGCGGGTGCGGGAGTATGGGGCGCGATGCGCGTGGCAAAAACGCCGACGGACAATAATTCGACGGAGCATTCTTCGAGGCAGTACAATATAGACTACTCCGTGCCGCAGGAGACGCTGACGCAGGCGAACAACCCCGTGAAGAATGTCCCCGATGACAGAACGACTGCGCCCGCGCAGACGACAAAAGAAAATGACAGCAAAAACACGCCATATACCGGCAGCTACGCTCTGCCGATGGGCACGGACATCCGCAAGGACTACAGCGCGGACGAAATGGTGAAAAACAAGACGACGAACGACTGGCGGGTTCACAACGGCATCGACTTCGGCGGCGCACAGGGCAACGATGTTATCGCGATACAGAACGGGCGCGTGGCAAAGGTCTACTCCGACCCGCTCTGGGGCAACGTGGTCGAAATCGACCACGGCAAGGGGCTCGTTGCACGATACTGCGGACTCTCGGACAAGAATCTGCCGAAAGCGGGCGACGAGGTCGAGCAGTTCGACCATATCGGCACACTCGACACAGTCCCGGTTGAAGCGGCGGACGGCGTCCACCTCCATTTCACCGTCGCGATAAACGGCAAGACCGTTGACCCGCTCGAAGCGATGAACAAATTGGGTCAGGGGGACAGCCAGAAAACAGAAACGACTTCCGGCGAATAAATTCTGCCGTAAAAAACGCAAGCCACAGCAAAAAATTTTTTTCAAACAGTGCTGCTGAAAGCGGCATCGGGTTGTCGAGGTCGCCAACCCCTACGAGATTAAAACAAAAATCGGCATTATTCTTACGCTTATTGAAAATTCAACCTGCAAACTGCCGGGTCTGCGCATATATGCGGACCCGGTTTGTCTATTCTAACTCAAAAATGCACATAAAAATTATGACTTTTGCAGATTGATTTTTGGCTATATTAGTTATATAATAATCAGGCTTTAATATGTTGCTCATACTGAGAAAAGAAAGGATTGATTAAAGAGTCATGAGTAAAAAGATCAAGGCTTTGCTCGCCGTCGTGCTGTGCGCGGCGATGCTTATAGCCGCAGCGTCGCCCGCTTTTGCGGCGGTCGACAACAATGACGTTCTGCGTTTCAACAAGGACGGAAAGTTCAAGATCATGCAGATTTCCGACACGCAGGATATCGACATACCGAGAGAAGCCATGATAATGTTCATGGAGAAGGCTCTCGACGCAGAGAAGCCCGACCTCGTCGTGTTCACCGGCGACCAGCTTGCAGGCGGAAAGATTAAGACCGCCGAGGGCGTCTATGCCGGAATAAAGGCGATACTTCAGCCCGTTGTTGACAGAGGCATCCCCTTCACCTTCGTTTTCGGCAACCACGACAACGACGACGGCTGCCCCGTAAGCCGCGACGAGCAGTTCGCATATTATCAGACTTTCCCGGGCTGCCTCGCATATGACGCAGTGCCCGAGATGTACGGCACCGGCACGCACAACCTGCCTATCTATGCCTCCGAGGGCAGCGAGACGAAGTTCAACCTCTGGATGATCGACTCGAACGACTACGACAGAGTCAACGGCGGTTACGACTACGTTCATCAGGATCAGATAGACTGGTACGAAAAGACCAGCAAGGCGCTCGAAGAGAAAGAGGGTCACCTCGTTCCTTCCATCGCTTTCCAGCACATCATCGTTCCCGAGGTCGCCGAGCTTCTCGTTGATTCTCCGTTCAGCGGTGAGAACGCGATAAGCAAGAAGCTCAACGGACAGAACAAGCTTCTCATGCTCAAGCCCGGCAAGGCTTCCGGCATGATGCTCGAGTTCCCCTGCCCGTCGAACACCAATTCCGGCCAGTTCGCTTCGTGGAAAAAGCGCGGCGATGTCATCGCAGCGTCCTTCGGCCACGACCACATCAACACCTTCATCGGCAACGTTGACGGCATCGACCTTGTCATGTGCCCCGGCGTCACCTTCCAGTCCTACGGCAGATACATAACCAGAGCTGTCCGCATTTTCGAGCTTGACGAAAACGATCCGTGGAGCTACAACACTCACCTCTACAAGTACACCGACGCTTTCGGCTGGGGCCTTTACAGCTGGTACATCGGCGCGAAGTACGGCAAGTCGCCCGCCATGTGGATCCCGATCGCCCTTGCAGGCGTGCTCGGAGTTGCCGCAGGCGTCGGCACCATAGTGATGATAAACAACATCGTTATCGGCGCAACGGTCACGGCAGGAGTTATAGCGCTGATTTATTTCATAACACATTCTCAGCAATAACGCCGGATAGATAATATAATAAAGCAGTCCCCCGCAGAGAAAATCTGTGGGGGATTTTTTCATCGCGGTTCTGCGCGTCTCAAAATTTCTTTGGTGCAAATACACAAATCGAATTATGTATTTTTGTAATTTGTAACAAAAAATACATAATATTCCTAGATAGAATTATAATATTGGCAATTTGTGTTAGCATTGTGTTGCGATAAGTTCTCAACTAAAACTTTTATATAAAATATCATTTCTGCACAGGAGGAGATTCCGATGGTTTAGTTTAGGGAGGCAAAACTTATAGAACACATA
>OBKN01000244.1_pt1 | contig 29436 bp, 29 predicted proteins | sample 1519931 | NCBI WGS metagenome assembly OBKN01 (sample SAMN04209254, study PRJEB22552) | human gut metagenome | biome: gut; material: feces | host: Homo sapiens | place: USA: Oklahoma
CGCCGAATGCTCGCCATCGAAATTTATCGGTGGCCCACTTCAGACTGTAATGGGGTGTCGTGGAGGGTGATCAGGATGGCGCGGTCGAGGAGGCCCAGACAGAGCAAAGGCAGCCGGAAGAGCCGCAGGAGCGGGAAGCGCAGCAGGTAGAGCAGGCACCGGATTACCGGGAACTGCTCGACCGGCAGGAGGCCCGCATCGCGGAGCTGGAAGCACAAGCACAGACGGCAGAGGCCGCCAAGAGCCAGGATACCGCCGACAAGCTCGCGGCCGAGATCGAGCGGGTGCGCGCCGAGGCCTCCGAGGAGAAGGTGGCCTACGAGCTGAGGTTCGCGGGGGCGAAGAACGTCACCGCGGCGAAGACGCTGCTTCGGCGTGCACGACGGTGACGTAAGCAAGCTCAAGTCGGCGGCGGCGTGGCTGCTGGAGCGCAAGTGCCCGGACGAGTACGACAAGGCCGACCGGCGCGGGGACGACGGCAAGGGCGAGGACGCGCCGCGCATCGTGCCCGGCGTGCTGGCGCAGCCGGTGCAGGAGAAGCTGCCGGGGTTCGACGGCAAGCCCTCGCAGCCAAGCGTGGACGAGCTCGCACGGGCGGTTATCGCGGGACGTTACGGGGTCGGCGAGGCCCGCAGGAAGGCGCTCGAGAGCCGGTACGCCGAGGTGCAGCGCCGAGTGAACCAGCTGCTCCCGTAGGGGCCTCGGGCGTCACCCCTGGTGGTCCGCCCGTCGCCGTGGCGCTGGCGCGCACGCGTGCGGACTGCCCCCGTCATTTCAGCGCGCGGGTGCGGCAGCGCCACGGGAGCGGGCTGGCCAAATAACTCGGCCCCTCAGCAGATCCTAGAACGGGATGTCACCGAAATCGGGCGCTTCCTGAGTGGGCTCTGCAATACGCTTCGTCTTCGAGTAGAACTCCCAAAGGAACAGACCGACAGCTGCGGTCGCGTTTACCACCAGCTCGGCCCAGAGAGGGTCGTCGATGACATAGTCGTCCGGCGCGCTTCCGTGGGCAGACGATTTGTCGTTGCGGAGGTCCGATACCGCTGAGGCCATGCCGAGAAGGCTCGACGCAAGCCTGTTCACCTCTTTGGGCGCTTCCTTACCGCTCGCAAACCCCAGAGCGGGGATCACTTTATTTGAGAGTGCCTTGCCGACATCTCTCGATATGGCCTCGCTGGTCAGATCGAGACCACCGTCTGCCACGATTGTCTTCAAGACGCTCTCGAAGGTCGAATTCGCCAGCGCCACGGCATCGTCTGGATGGGAGCTTACGTTCTTTATCGCGCGTTCGAAGTTCTCCTGGGCGTTAGGGTTCTGGTCCTTAAGTGTATTCTGAAACATGGGAATCGAGGGCAGCATCCCTGGGGTTTCGATTCCGAGGTCTATCGCGATCTTGATGAGCACATCAGGAGGCATGCCGTGAAGGGTCCTGCGAACATCTACGTCCCCATCGATGCCCCTTGCGATATCGAAGTTGTTGTTCCAGTAATCCCACTGCTCGACCCACTTCTGCAGGTAGTAGTCGATGTCCGAGTTATCGCCGAAGTCGTCGAAGAGCTTCTTTTCCACTCGAGCGATCAGGCCCATCATGTACTTGGGAGATATCGTCGCATATTGCGCGGAGTATGTCTCTTGGCTCACTGTCGAACCTCCCTCAATCCAGTTTGATTGCGGTCGCGGGGACGTCCTCGCGTGGGACGGCCACGAGAACGTAGCCGCAGACGTTGAGCATAGCGGCCATGGTGTCGCAGCGGGGCGTGGACCCGCGCGATGTGGAGTTGCTGACGTAGTTGGGGGCCTTGCCCAGGGCGGGGCCGATGTGGGTTATGGGGACGCCGGCGGTTGTTGCCGCCTGCCTGAGGGCGTCGTTGGCGTGCACGGTAGATCCTTTCGAGTCCGCTTGCGGCCCCATGATACGCGACAGCGGAATAGTTAGGCAATCGCAGAAGATTTTCGACCCGCAGACGTTAGGCAGTTGCAGAATGCAGGTACAAGGGCCGCAACGACACGACCCCCGACGGGACGGAGGGCGCCATGGGCAAGTGAATCGAGCCGGCGGCGGCCATGGCGCGTACTACCTCGGTTGACGCGAACGCGCGGCGGCTTTTGCCCTCGCTGGGCGGCAGAAGGTCTGACGCGACACGCCTTCAGTGCCGTTTGCGGGACTGCGACGGCACGGTAAGGGACGATACGCAACGTTACTGTCCGCACCCTCTGTTACCATTGAGTCATGCTGATTACGCTGCGCTTTTATGTCGCGGCATTTCTACTACTCGAGAGGCGGTTGCTTTATGCCGACGTTGGATTGGATGGGCAAGGACAAGGTGGTCAACCACCACCGCGACGTGCCCTTCCACGTGCTCGAACGAGTTCCCGACAAGGGCGTTCTGGACGATATCGGCTCCGACTGCGGGAACATGGTCATCCACGGCGACAACCTCGAGGCGCTGAAGGCGCTCCTGCCCGAATACGAGGGCTGTGTGGACGTCATCTACATCGATCCACCTTACAACACCGGCAACGAGGGCTGGGTCTACAACGACAACGTGAACGATCCGCGCATCCGGCGCTGGCTGGGGCAGGTCGTGGGCAAGGAAGGCGAGGACTTCACGCGGCACGACAAGTGGCTGTGCATGATGTACCCTCGCCTCGTGCTGCTTCGGAAGCTGCTCGCGTCCAAAGGCGTCATATTCATCAGTATCGATGACAACGAGGTGACGTCACTCCGCTCGGTCTGCGACGAGATCTTCGGTGCCGGCTGCTTCGCCGCGATCATCTCCTGGCAGCGCACGCTCACCAAGCGCAACGACGCGAAGAGCGTACCGGCAGAAACGGAGCACCTTCTCGTGTATTCGAAGTCCCCGAGGTGGATCCCGCACAAGCTCGACCGAACCCAAGGCATGGACGACGGCTATTCGAATCCCGACGGCGACGAAAGGCTGTGGACCTCGGTTACGTGTTCTGCGCCCGGTGCCGCAACCCACCAAGGCATGGTTTATGCAATCCAGCATCCCATCACTGGCTCCCTTATGTATCCGCCCAATGGACGTTGTTGGAGTCTCGGTCAGGACCGTATGCTCTCCGAGATGAGCAAATGGGCCGAATACGAGCTCAGGGACATCGAGGATGAGGCCGAGCGCAAGAGCGTGTGCGTGGGGGCAGAGGTCGATCCCTGCTTACCGGCAATTATGCTCATTGATGACTCCGAGGAGGCGCTTCGCCGCACGAAGACTCGTTACGACCGAGGCCTCACCGGCGAGGAGCCGTGGCCGACGTTCTTCTTCACGTCCAAGGGCGTGGGCGGCATGAGGGCGAAGAAGTACCTTGACGAGAGCACGGGGCGCGTCGTGACAAACTTCTGGCCCGCTTCCGAGGTCGGGACGACCGACGGAGCGAAGAAGCTGCTGGCGAACATCTTTGGGGGCACCTCCCCGTTCGACACCCCCAAGCCGCCTGAGTTGATCGAGCGCTGCATCCAGCTCTGTTCTGGCTCAGATGCCCTCGTGCTCGACTCCTTCGCAGGATCCGGTACCACGGCGCACGCCGTCCTGAACATGAACCAGAAAGACGGCGGCACCCGCCGGTTCATCCTCTGCGAGATGATGAGCTACGCCGACTCCATCACCGCCGAGCGCGTGAGGCGCGTCATCCGCGGCTACGAGACGAAGAAGAACGTGAAGACCGCTCTATACGAGCAGAAGCTCACCTTCTCAAATCTCAAGAACGCCGAGAAGTACCGCGAGAAGGCGGTCGCCGCTGCCGAGGAGGCGAAACAATCGGGCGCGTACTCCAAGGTCGAGGGGCCGAAGGTCGATGGCGGCGCCATCACCGTCATGGGCGTCACCGCCAAGGGCGAACAGGTGCCCGGTACAGGAGGTGGCTTCTCCTACTACGAGCTCGGCCCGGCGCTGTTTGATGTCGAGGGCGGCGTCGCCGAGGACGTCTCCGTCCGCGACCTTATGCGATACGTGTGGTACACGGAGACGAAGGCGCCCTACGTTGACCGGACCGGCGAGCACCCCTACCTCATGGGCGAGGTGGACGGGACCGCCTACTACCTCGCGTACCGGGCCGGCGTCGACGTGACGCTCGGGTACGACCTGCTTGCCGAGCTGCCCGTGCGCGGCAACCCGACCGTCATCTATGCCAGCCGGTGCGTGCTGCCCGCCGAGGAGCTCGAGCGCCTGGGAATCCGCTTCCGGCGCGTCCCCGACCAGATCGCGAGGATGTAGATCATGGAACTCAAGAGATATCAGGAGCGCGTCCTCGGGAACCTGAGGAGCTACATCGGGCGCTATGCGCACTACCGCGACGCGCGCCGCGCCTACGATAGCCTGCTCGCCGCCGACGGCGTGGTCGCCGGGAAGAACGGTGTCCCCACCTACACCGACGAGCTCGGCGGGATCCCCAAGGTCTGCATTAAGGTGCCGACGGGCGGCGGAAAGACGTTCATCGCCGCAAACGCCCTCGGCGCTATCTGCGACGGCCTCCCCGAGCGGCCCGCGGACGTCGTCGTCTGGTTCGTGCCGCGCAAGGAAATCCTGCGCCAGACCTACCGTCAGCTCTCCGACCCGGCGAACCCGCTGAGGATGGCAATCGACCGTGACTTCGCGCACCGCGTGGAGGTGCTGGACAAGGAGGACGGCCTGCGCGGCCGTGGCTTCTCGCGCCTCACCGTCGAGGACCAGCTGACCGTGTTCGTGCTCTCCTACGACTCGTTCAAGAACAAGGAGGGCCGCAAGGCCTTTCAGGAGAATTCGTCGCTCGCGCCGCTCACCGCCTACCAGAGGAGCTCTGGGCAGGCGGTGGAGGTTGACGGCGCGGACGACACGGCGCTCATCTCGGCGCTGGCCGGCACGAACCCCATCGTGGTCGTGGACGAGAGCCACCACGCGGGCAGCGACTTGTCACTCGACATGATCCGGAACCTCAACCCCCGGTTCGTCCTGGAGCTCACGGCGACCCCGCGCAAGGGCGCCAACGTCATCAGCCGCGTGAAGGCCTCGGAGCTCAAGGCCGAGCAGATGGTCAAGCTCCCCGTCATCGTCTACCGTCGCAACGACAAGCTCGACGTCATCCAGGACGCTTTCCTGCTCCAGCGCCGCTTGGAGCATGAGGCTCGCGCGGCCGAGGAAGCCGGGGGCGGCTACATCCGACCCATCGTCCTGTTCCAAGCCGAGCGCCGCGGCGCGGACGAGGCGGAGACCTACGGCAGGCTCAAGGCGAAGCTCGTCGACGCCGGCATACCCGCCGAACAGATCGCCATCCGCACCGGCGACGTGGACGAGCTGGGCGACGCCGACCTCATGAGCCGCGCCTGCCCGATTTGCTACATCATCACCGTGGAGGCCCTCGCCGAGGGCTGGGACTGCCCGTTCGCCTACGTACTCGCCACGGTGGCCAACAAGAGCTCGAAGGTGAGCGTGGAGCAGCTGGTGGGCCGCATCCTGCGCCAGCCATACGCCCACAGGAGCGCCGCGCGCGCCCTGAACATTTCCTACGTGCTCACCTCGTCCGCTGACTTCAACGATACCATCGACCAGGTGGTTGCCGGCCTTAACGGGGCCGGATTCTCCAAGCGCGACGTGGCCAAGAGCAGGCTGGAGCCGCCCGCCCCCGCCCCAGCGCCGACCGCGGAGCCGCTGTTCGTCGGCGACGGGCCGAGCGATGGCGCTGCGGAGAACGCCGCAGACGACCCATTTGAGGGCATTTCGTTCACCTTCGCCGACGACCAGGACACCGTGCCGGGGACGGCGGGCAACGCCGGGGCGCCGGCCCCGGAGAGCGGCGTCGCAGGGATCATCGAGGACGCCGAGCGCATGGAGCGCGAGTTCGAGAAGATGAGCGACTCGGGGCAGGACCTTGGGGCGCTTGGCTCCACGGGGATAGGAGGGGCCACGAACGAGTATCAGATGAGGCCGCAGGTCTCCGAGGGGCTGGCAGACCTCGCCATCCCGCAGTTCCGCTGCCGCCAGAGGGCCGGCCTCTTCTCGGATGAGGAGAGCTTGCCCTTCGACCGGCGCATGCTGCTCGAGAACTTCGACCTCGCCGCCTGCGGCACCGCCGCCGTGACGTTCGACTCGAGCGGCTACGTCGGGGCACGGCAGGTCGACGTTAGCGAGGACTCCGACGAGCTCAAGGTGAAGCAGCTCGGAGATCGGCAGGCCGCCGACATGAGGGGCCTCTTCTCGCGCTACTCCCCGGAGTCGAAGCGTAACGCCATGCGCGACGGCCTCATCAACTGCATGTCCCCGGTGTTCCGCAACACCTACGGCGACCACGGCCTTAGGGTCTTCACCGAGCGTGCCGTCTCACAGATGGATTCCGAGCAGGTGGACGCCTACTTCGACAACGCCTCCGCCTACGCCCGAGCCATCGTGAACGCCGTGCAGAAGCTCGCCGGCCAGCATTGCCGCGCGCAGTTCGACAAGCGCCTCGCCTCGGGGTCGATCGAGCTCGAGCCGTGCTACCGGCTTCCCTCCTCGCTCGTGCAGGTGAACCCGCTCACCATCTACGACCGCACCCTCTATGCGGCCGAGGACGGCGACATGAACGGGCTGGAGCGCGAGATGGCCGAGACGCTCGCCAACAGCGCGAGCATCCGCTGGTGGCACCGCGTGGACGAGGCCAAGAAGGGCGTAGAGTTCTGCATCAACGGGTTCATCAACCACTACCCGGACTTCCTGGCCATGACCGCGGGCGGCCGCGTCCTCGCCATCGAGACCAAGGGCGAGCAGCTGAAGAACGACGACAGCCGCGACAAGCTCAACCTGGGCTCCCGCTGGGCGATGATGGCTGGCTCCCGGTACCGCTACTTCATGGTCTTCGACCACGATGCGATAGACGCCGACGGGTCGTACACGCTCGCAGAGTTCAGGGAGATCCTGGCGGAGATGGAATAGGGGCCCGGATGTTCGACAGGCATGAGTTCAGATTTTCCTTCCCCAATGACGAGTGCCTTGCGCTGCTCGGCGCGGCGCAGTGCGCCTTCAGCTCGAACTGCGGGCTCATCATCGAGGAGATTCTTAAGATGAACCCCGAGGAGAGCTGGAAGGCCTGCTTGAGCGGTTCCGACAGCAACACTAGACGAGAAGGCGAGCTGGTGATCCTATGACAGCCTGGATGATACGCGCGGGTCGCGGCGGGGCCCGTGCCGCCGAGTGGCTCGAGGCCGGCAAGGTCGGCATCGGGTGGGACTTCGGCGGGACTGTCATCTCCGCCATGACGCGCGACGAGATGAAGGCCGCCTACGCCGAGGCAAACGGCGAGACGAGCGGCAGCAAGGTGGGCTCGGCCGCCGGGCAGGCCTACCGCTTCGCGCACGACATGGCGGAGGGGACGACCGTGGTCATGTACGATCCCTCGACGCGCCTCTACCATGCGGGCGAGGTGGCCGGCCCCTGTGTCGCCGCGGCCGGCGAGGGCGTTACCTACGAGCGGGCCGTGCACTGGCGGAACGAGGCCCCGCGCGATCGGCTCTCAGCGGCCTCCCGCAACTCGCTGGGCTCGATCATGACGATCTTCCAGGTGGGGCCGGACGTGATGGCGGATTTGGCCCGCGCCTGGGCGTCGGGTGCGGTAACGACGGGTGCCGCCGACGGCACCCCCGAGGAGGAGGCCGATGAGGCGCGCTACGCGACCTTCGACGACGGCATCGAGCGCATCAAGGACCGGGTGCTCGCCCTCGGCTGGGATGAGATGGAGGAGCTCACGGCGGGCCTGCTTCGCTCCATGGGCTACCACGCTCGCGTGATGCCAACAGGCCCGGACGGCGGGCGCGACGTGGTCGCCTCGCCGGACGCGCTCGGTCTGGAGAGCCCGCGCATCGTCGCGGAGGTGAAGCACCGCAGGGGCGCCGTGGGGGCACCTGCCATACGCTCGTTCATCGGCGGGCTATGTGCCGCCGACCGCGGGCTCTACGTGAGCACGGGCGGCTTCACCCGCGAGGCCCGCTACGAGGCCGACCGCTCGAATGTGCCGGTGAGGCTGCTCGACCTCGACGGCTTCGTGCGCCTCTACGTGGAGTCCTACGAGAAGGCGGACGAGGGCACTCGTGCGCTGCTGCCGCTCGTACGCATCTGGTGGCCGGCGTAGGGCCTGCCACACCATCATCGCTTTCCCAGGAGGTCAACATGTCAGACAAGAAACCCAGTAAGCCGGCGCCTACTCCGAGGCCCGAGCCCGCGGGCTCCCACGAGGTGCGTGGGGACACCCGAGCCTCCCACACGACGATTGCGCCCGTGAGGAAGGGCGGGAGCAAGAGGTGAGCAAGAAGAAGAGAACTGGCGATGAGGAGGTTCCTCATGACGAGTCCGACCGTATAACCGCCGAGTACCTCGCCCGCCTTGCGCTCGAGAGCGTGCGGATGGAGGACTCCCGCGGCGAGGGGCTCACGGGCTACGCGGGGCACCTGATGACGGCGCTATCGATAATCGTCGTCGCGCTTGTCACGGTCGCGGAGCCGCTGTTCTCCTGCTTCTCGTCCGTCTGGCAGAGGGAGATTCTCCTCGCCGCCTATCTCCTGTCGATGCTCTGCTATGCCGCGGGCTTCGTGCTCTGCCTCCTTGCCATACGCAGGAGGAAGTATTGCGTCCTCAACTCTCCGAAATCCATATCCGACGCCCTCGAGGGGGTCTTCGCCAGCGAGCTCGACGCCACGAGGACGATATGCGACTCTCTGGAGGCCTACTACGCATCGAGGAAGGCTTACGATGACCGGACCGTCTCCCTCCTTCGCGTCGCCAATGCCCTGATCCTGATCGCGACCGGTGTGGTTGCGCTTGCCGTCGTCTTCTTCTCAGTCGTCGGGTTCGTCCTCATAGCCAGCTGACCGGCCTGAGCATCCGAAGCGCCGACGCGAACTTTACCTGCAGAAACGATACTTTTTGTTTCAATGAGCTTTAAACCGTTCTGAGGCACTCAGTCTGTCTTAGCTCGCAGCTAATGAATTCCCGTTCGATCCTTCCTACGATGTGCTGTGTGCCGGCGCGGTAGCCGGATCGTAGGAAGGATGCATTATGAAAAAGCCCAAGACCGAAATGCTGCTGAGCCGACGCGCTGCGCTTGGCGCGTTTGCAACTGTCGCCCTGGGAGGTGCCGGCCTGCTTGCCGGTTGCGGAAGCGATGAGGCAACCGTTACTGAGGACGCCGGCGATGGCGACAAGAAAGAAGAGCCCAAGAAGGAAGAGCAGGCAACGACCGATCTGGCTGTTGGCACGACCGTGACCACGACCGCTGGTCTCGCTGTCGTCGTCGATGCCGTTCAGACGGGTTTGATCAATTATGATGGCTCGACCATGACGGGCATTCACGTTACGTACGTCAACAACGGTGACGAGGGCGCGGACTACAACGTCTACGACTGGAAGGGCGAAGACGCAAACGGTGCCCAGCAGAACCAGGGTTACTATAGCGAGGGTTCCGATGAGCTGCAGTCGGGCACGCTTGCTGCGGGCGGTTCCGTTTCGGGTAACATTTATTTTGACGGCGACATCAATAAGGCTCTGTACTTCGCCAACATGTTTGATAAGTCTGCCACCGCAAGCTGGGTTCTTGCCTAGCGCAATGATGCTGGCAATTTGCAGGGAGGTGAGGCCATATGCCCGATAAAAAGTTGACCGAGGAGTTGCTCAACGAGTTGCTCGATGCGCCGAGTATCGACGGCTATATCAGGGAGCACGACTTTGCCGCCCCGTCGCTTTCGGACTACCTTAAGCAACTGCTGCAGGAAAAGGGTTTGGAGCGTTCGCGCGTGGTGCGTATGGCCGACCTCAACGAAACGTTTGGCTATCAGATCTTTACCGGCACGCGCCATCCGAGCCGAAACAAGGTGCTGCAGATTGCATTTGCGATGGCACTATCGATGAAGGAGACAAACCGCGCACTTACGGCTGCCGGGGCAAACGTCCTCAACTGCAAGGACCGTCGCGATGCGATTATCATCTTTTGCATCGATCGTGGCTGCAGCCTGCAAAAGGTCAATGAGGAGCTGTATCGCTTTGGCGAGGAGACGGTGAGTTAACGGCTGACTGTTGGTGGCAGGACCGTCCGCTATATTTCAAACGTGCAGGGCACGGGTGCTACAGGGCGTCCGTGCCCTGCGCTATGATGGACGCTATGGATACTCAGAACCCAACATATTCCGATGATGAGCTGACCGCCGCGCTCGCCGAGCACCTGGCGTCGTTTGACCGCGATGATAGCTATCGCGTGGAACGTGTGCTGAAGCGCTCGTCCGTTGAAACAACCGATCTCGTGTACTTCGAAGGAACCGGCGGAGGGTCGCTCGGCCCCTTTGTCCGTAAACGCATCGATGCTTCGGCCCAGATTGGCGGAGCACATGAGCGCCTGTTTGCGGCCCAGCGTGCCGGACGGCGTTTTGAGCACCTGCCCCGGATTGTCGATTGCCGCCGTGCGGGCGACGAGCTCAACGTGGTGATGGAATACATTGAAGGCGAGACGCTCGAGGCCTTGGTGGGGCGCTTGGGTGCGACGCCCGATTATGCGCGCGGGTTGTTTCCGGCCCTGTGTGATGCGGTGGCAGAGCTCCATGCTGGATTTGGCGAGGTGGGGAAAGCGCCGGTTCCGATTATCCATCGCGACCTTAAACCTTCGAACATCATCGTTTCGGGCGTGAGGTATGCCGCCGATGCTGGCATGACCTTCTCGTCGCTGGTGATTATCGACTTGGGAATCGCGCGCGTATGGCGTGATGGCGCCGATGCCGATACCGTCAAGTTTGGCACACGGCCCTACGCGCCGCCCGAGCAGTATGGGTTTGGGCAGACGAGCGTGCGAAGCGATGTGTACGCGCTGGGCGCCCTGCTGTTCTTCTGCTTGACGGGGGTCGATCCAAAACCGGGGCTCGACATGCACGAACAATGCGAGATATGCGGCGTTCCCGCTCCTCTGGCCGATGTCATTTGCATGGCGATGGCGCTCGACCCGGCCAAGCGTTTTGCGAGTGCAGGGGCATTGGGACGGGCGACGCGCGCGGCGTACGACCTGAGTTGCCCTGTGCGGCCTCCTGCGCCTGCGCCTGTTTGTGCTCCGGCCTCGGAGACGGTATTAACGCCCCAAGGGCCTCAGGGTTCCACAGGCCTTCCTAAGCTTGCCGCCCCTGCTGTGCCCGGCCTGCTTTCTCGCATTCCGGAGCCTCTGGGGCGCATTTGGAATACGCTCGTCTGCTTCTCGCTGCTTGTATTCTTTGCCGGAAGCCACTTTGCCGTTTTTCACCCTACGGGAGCAAACCAAAGCTACCCGACGTGGCTTCTTATAATCGAGTACTTTTTCTTTGTCGATGGCCTTATGGTGCTTATGCATTTTGCGCTGCTCGACAAGCGTCGCCTTCGCCGGCGATTCGCGCTGCTCGACAGCTATCGCGGCAAGAAGCTCGCGAAGCTCTGGCTCAAGGCATTGGGCGTGCTGCTCCTATGCATGATCGTCATAGTCGCGGTTGCCAATGCGACCGGCGTCGTCGATACCTCCGCTACCTAAAAGAAAAGGGCCCCGTTGGGGCCCTTTGCAGTTGCACTTAGATGCGGTTCATCTGAGCGGCGACTTTGTTGTACCAGTCCTGCCACGTGGGCGGGCAGTACTTTTTGGCCGCAGCCGGGGTAAGGGTGGAGCCGTAGTTGGCGCCCAGATAGGCAACGTGAGCGGAGATGCCCTCGCTCCAGCTGCCAAAGCTGCGCCAACCGCCGCCACGTGCACTCCAGCCCCAGGCGTTATAAGAATTGGCGCAATAAGCACCCTTGGTGCTCTCGATGCAGGCGATGGCGGGGGACCAACGGGGGTCGACACCGGTATTCCAAGCGGCGACGGCAAAGTTGTAGCCCTGGCCTGCCATGGGGGAGCCGGCGAGATAATTGTCGATGCGGCTCGTCCACTCATTAATGAACGAATCGTAATCGGAACTACCGGTATTGGAGTTGTTCACCGTGGTGTCGATGGTGGTGTTGGTGTTGGTGGCCTGGCTGCTGGAATTGCTGCCGCTTACGCCCTCGCCCGAGAGCTTCTCGGCGGCAGCGGCCTTATCGGCCTCAAGCTTGGCAAGCTCGGCGGCATTTTCCTGCTCGGCTTTTGCCTGTGCCTCGCTGCGGAGCTGCTGGGCCTGCGCCAGCGCATCCTCGGCGTTTTTCTGCTCTGCCTCAAGCTGTGACTTGGCCTGCTGGAGCTCGGCCTTGTTCTGCTCAAGTTCGGTTTGCATGTTATTGAGCTCTTCGATCTCGTCGACGCTCGAGCTCGTGATCTGGTTGGTGTATTTGCAGGTCGTGATGAACTCACCCAGGCTCTGCGCGTTGACCAGGAAGCTCACGATGGGATTGGTGCCCTTCTGATACTTGTACAGATCGCGCATGGCAGAGCTTGCCTTGGCCTGCTGCTCGGGAAGCTTAGCCTCGATTTCCTCGATGCTCGCCTCATTGGAGTCAATCTGCTTTTGCAGGTCATCGAGTTTGGTGCGGGCGTCGTTGTAGGCGCTCGTGGCGGCTTCGATCTTCTGCTGGGCTGCGGAAAGCTGGTCCTGCGTTGCCTGCGAGGCGGCATACGCCGCAACGGGGGAGAGCATCGGCGTGGCCGTCAGCGCAACGGCGAGCGCGGCGCTCGTGATGATACGAGCCGGCTTCGACGCAATGAGCGCTGCGGTGCGATGATTCGAATGCTGCATCCAGTCCCTCTGCAATCAATCGTAGGTTATGGTTCGAACGGTATTCTACTACTGCTTTCGACCTCAACTTGAACCTTAAAGGTTCCAAAGGGTCAAGTTGAACTTGAGGCTTTGGCTTTGACCTGCAGTTATGATGAATTGTTGAGAAACCATAGAGTTCAACTTTAACGTTACGGGGGCCTGTTTAAGAGGGGTTTGGGGCTGTAAAAGCTATCTCAACGTGGGGTTTTACAACTACAGCGTGCCCTCCTGGCGAGCCTGCTCAATCTCTTCGAGCGCCTCGGCGGGGGTGAACGAACAGGTGCCGTCGCCGAGTTTGACTACCTGGATATCGTCGCCGATATGGACCTCTCCGCCCTTTAGTACCACGCCGAAAACGCCCTCGTGGGGAAAGATGCAGTCGCCGGCTAGATAGTAGATGGCACAGCGTGTGTGGCAGACCTTGCCGATTTGGCTGATTTCGACAAGCACCTCGCTGCCAAGCTTGAGCTGCGTGCCCAAGGGGAGCGAGAGCAGGTTGATGCCCCGGGTTGTGAAGTTCTCTCCAAAGTCACCCTCGTGTACGTCGAGCCCGCGTGCCTGCGCCGTCTGGATGGACTCCGCGGCTAAAAAAGAGACCTGGCGGTGCCAATGTCCGGCGTGCGCATCGGTAGCGAGGCCAAATTGCTCGATGACGGTGTCGCGTCCATCGGCGACGGGCGACTTGCGAGTGCCTTTGTGCTCCGACGTGTTGATTGAGACGATACGAGCAGGCCCGTTGTAAGCATCGTTTGCGGTGCGTAGGGGAGCTGCCGTCCGGGCACGATCCGCAAGTTCGCGCTTGGCGGCGTCAATGATGGGGTTGTTGATCGGATGAGCCTGGGGCACGGTGCACCTTTCGACGGGGCGGGCAACATGTTGAATCCTACAACAATGGTAGGTTCATTGCCCATTGTCATACAACGGTGAGCGCCGTCTTCGTGCTGGCCTTCGTGCTGGACGATTACGTCGATTGCCATAGATACGGTGGAGCTTTGGGCGCCGGCGGCTTGGCACGCTAGAATAAATCAGTTGCGCAAAGACCGCCCATTGTGTGGGCAGTTCATGATAGGAAGTTTCCATGGCATTGCAATTTACAGAGCGCGAGTTCATTCCCGTGCTGCTCGGTGGCGACATCAACGCCTATTCGGTGGCGCGCGCCTTCTACGAGGAGTACCAGGTCAAGAGTCTGGTCTTTGGCAAGTATCAGACGGGTCCCGCGTACCGCAGCCAGATTATCGACTACACTCCCAACGTGGATATCGACACCATGCCCGTGATGCTCAAAACCGTCAACGGCATTGCCCAAGCGCATGCCGACAAGACGATTGTCCTTGTGGGCTGTGGCGACAACTATGTTGCCCTCGTGGCTCAGGCCAAGGATGCTCATGAGCTGGCGGACAACATCGTCGCTCCCTACGCGCCCTACAGCATGCTCGAGCAGTGCCAGAAGAAGGAGATCTTCTACGAGCTGTGCGAGAAACATGGCGTGCCCTATCCGCACACGTTTACCTTTACCAAGGCGATGCTCAATGCCCAGGGTGAGGCGCCTGCCGAAGTGCTCGACCAGATCGATTTTCCTTACCCGATGATTCTGAAGCCTTCTGACGGCATCATGTGGTGGCAGCACGAGTTCGAGGGCCAGAAAAAGGCCTATGAGATTGCCGACCGTGCCGAGCTGGAACAGGTCATTCGCGACTCGTATGCCAGTGGCTACACCGACGACCTGATCTTACAGGACCGCGTGCCCGGTAACGACGAGTACATGCGCGTGCTCACCAGCTATTCCGACCGCAACGGCATGGTGCGCATGATGTGCCTGGGTCACGTACTGCTCGAGGAGCATCAGCCCCACGGTGTCGGCAACCATGCCTGTATCATTACCGAGCCTAATGACGAGCTCATGGGCGGCGTGCGCAAGTTGCTCGAGGACCTTCACTTTGTGGGCTATTCCAACTTTGACGTTAAGTACGACGAGCGCGATGGCTCGTTTAAGTTCTTCGATTTCAACACGCGCCAGGGCCGCAGCAACTACTACGTTACCAACAGCGGCTTTAACGTTGCCAAGTATGTGGTGGACGAGTATGTGTTCAACCGCCCGTTTGCGCCGGAGTTTGTGACGGCGCAGGACGAGGCTCTGTGGATGGTCGTCCCCATGGGCGTCGTCGACAAATACGTCAAGGATCCCGAGCTGCGCGCTAAGGTGCATCGCCTGGACAAGGAAGGCAAGGGCGCCGACCCTTCGTTTATGAAGGGCGACTTTGTCTTTAACCGCTGGCTGCGCATGTGGCACACTAAGCTGCGCCACTTTAAGCTGTTCAAGACGTATTACAAGTAGATGAGTGCGGCGCCCGTCCGGTTTGCATCGGGCGGGCGCGGGTACGATACGCGCAATTGCGCAAGCGTCACCAAGGAGGCGGCGATGGAAAAGCTGGGAGTTATCGGCGGCATGGGCGCCGAGGCCACGTCGTATTACTACGACCAGGTGGTGCGTCATACGGCTGCTGCCTGCGATCAGGAACATATCGACATGGTGGTGCTCTCCAAGTCGACCATGCCCGACCGCACGCTGGCCATTAAGACCGGCGAGCATGCCAAGCTGCTGGCGACCATGAAAGAGTGTGCCCAGGCACTCGAGTCGCTGGGCTGTGCGCACATTGCCATTCCCTGCAACACGTCACACTACTTCTACGACCAGATCCAGTCGTTTACCACAGTGCCGATTATCCACATGCCGCGTGAGTCGGTGCGCTATGCTCTGGCCGGTGCGGTGATGGGGGAGTGCGAGTTCGACCCCAACCTGAGTATGCCGGCCGAGCCGGTGCACAAGATTGGCATCATGGGCACCGACGGAACCGTGGGCGCGGGCGTCTACGGCCGCGAATGTAAGGCTGCGGGTGTTGAGGTTGTCTATCCCAGCGAGAAACGTCAGAACGATGTGATGTCGCTTATCTACGATGATGTGAAGGCCGGACGTGAGCCCGATATGGATAAGTTCGACCGCGTGATGTGGGAGTTCGCCCGTAGCGGCTGCGACCGCGTCATCCTGGCCTGCACGGAGCTCTCGGTGCTGCAGAAATACCGTGAGATGCCCGAGATCACCCTCGACGCCATGGACGTCCTGGTGCGCGAATCCATCATCCGCAGCGGCGCTCCCTACCGCCTCTAGCTTCCGACCTGCCAAAAAGGGACAGGTTAATTATGGTGGGTTTTATCTGGAGAAACAGTAAAGGCCTCGGCTCGTTTGGTGCGAGCCGAGGCCTTTTGCGTTGGGCGGTTGCTGTCGGTGGTGAACTAGAACAGGAAGCCGATGGCGATGAGGGCGATGCTGACGATGAGCACGGCGATGTCCAGACCCTTGATGGGATAGCGCTTGTACGAGCTGGCGCGTGTGCGCAGGTAGAAGCCGCGCTGCTCGGCGGCAAGCGCGGTGGCATCGGTCTTGCCCACGCTCGAGATGAGCAGCGGCACGCACAGTGGCAACATGAGCTTAAGCTTCTTGATGGGTTTCTTGGTGTCGTACTCGACGCCGCGTGCGGTCTGCGCCTCCATGATGGCGTTCATCTCCTGACCAAACACCGGTACAAAGCGCAGCGCCGTGGTAAAGGTGAAGGCATAGCGATACGGCACATGCAGCACCTCGACGCAGGCGTTGGCAAGGTCGTTGAGCTTGGTCACCATGAGCATGAGGATGAGTGGCAACGCCACACCTAGCAGGCGCAGGCAGGCCTTCGATCCCGTGATGAGGCCCGCGTCGGTGATAAAGCCCCACACCACGTTGCCATCGCGCATAAAGGCCAGCTGGAGCACCAGCATGATAAGCGCGAGCGGAATCAGCAACTTGAGCAGCGAGAGCAGACGGTCGACGACGCCGGCATAGGTACCCAGTGCAAGGGTGAGTGCCAAAAAGCCCAGCAGCGCCACGTAGGTGTCGGACAAGAAGATGCCGACGATGATGGCGGCGGCGAGGCCCAGTTTGACGACGGGGTTCAGGCGATGCAGCAGCGTATCGCCCGGCATGTAGTCGATGACGTTAACCACGGTGGACCATCTCCTTGGTAATTCGAACGACATCGGTGACCTCGCTCACCTGCGCAAAAGCGGGCGAGACGGAAGATGCCAGACGGCGCGAGAGTTCAATAACCTGGGGAGGCTCCACGTAGGCACGCCGCATGAGATCGATGTTCGAGAACAGCTCGTGCGTGCGGCCGCGGTCGAGGATGCGACCGTCGGCCATTACCACAATGCGCTCGGCAAAATCCGAGACGACTTCCATATCGTGGCAGACCATGATTACGGCGCAGCCACGCTCGGCCATGGTACGCACCGTTTCCATGACGGTCATGCACTCGCGGTAATCAAGGCCGCTCGTGGGCTCGTCGAGCACGACGATCTTGGGCTCAACCACTACGACGGAGGCAAGCGCCACCATTTGTCGCTGACCGCGCGAGAGCGAGAAGGGCGCCTCGTCGGCCGGCAAGCCAAAGCGGTCGATGACGAGTTGGGCACGACGCAGAGCCTCGGCACGGTCCATGCCGCCAAGCTCCAAGCCAAAGGCGACCTCGTCGAGCACGGTGTCCTTGCAGATCTGGCGGTCGGGGTTTTGGAAGAGGGTCGCGACCTCGCGAGCGATGCGGCTCGTGGGAACGGCTGCGGTATCCAGTCCCGTGACGCGCACGCTGCCCGAGGCGGGCTTAAGCAGGCCTGTGAGCAGTTTGGTGAGCGTGGTCTTGCCGGCGCCGTTTTGGCCGACGATGCCCACGAGCTCGCCAGGATAGAGCGTCAGGCTAAGGTCGTGTACGGCGGCTCCGCCATTGGGATAGGCAAACTCAACATGGTCGAAGGTGAGTACGGGTTCGGCGTCCTTGGCATGAGGACGCAACGACGGTGCATGCGGGGAACCGGCGGGCGCCTGGGCTTCGATAGCCGCGTGTGCGGGGTCGACGATGCCCGAAATCAGGCGCTCGGCCTCATCGACATCCAAGCAGGGGGTGCCGCTTACCAGGCCATCGGTTTCGAGGCTATTGAAGATACGCGTGACGCGAGGGCAGTCGACGCCGATGGCACGGAGCTCGTCGGTATGCGCGAAGACCTCGTGTGGCTCGCCCTGCAGCGCGATTTCGCCATGATTGAGCACGAGCACGCGGTTGCAGTACTCCGAAAGCAGGGCGACCTTTTGCTCAACGACGACGATGGTGATGCCGAGTGCACGGTTGGCCTCACGCAGGGTCTCGAAAACCAGCGTGGAGCTGGCGGGGTCGAGTGCCGCGGTGGGCTCGTCGAGAACCAAGACGCGCGGACGCATGGCGAGGATGGCGGCGATGGCCACTTTTTGCTTCTGTCCGCCCGAGAGGGTGGCGATCTCGCGGTCGCGCAGGTCGCTGATGCCGACGGTCTCGAGCGTTTCGCTCACGCGCTGCTCGATCTGGTCGTGGGGAACGCCAAAGTTCTCGAGGCCAAAGAGCATCTCGTCCTCGACGACCGAAGCGACCATCTGCGTGTCGATATCCTGCAGCACACTGCCGACGATTTGCGAGACGTCGGTGAGCGAGACTTCGCAGGTGTCGTGGCCGTCGACCATGACGGACCCAAAGAACGTGCCGGTGTAGTGGTGGGGCACGGCACCCGACAGGCAGGCGGCAAGCGTGGACTTGCCGGCGCCCGAGGGCCCGATGATGCCGATGAAATCTCCCTTGTTCACGCTGAGCGAGATGTGGCTGAGCGCCTGCTCGGTCTGCGTGCCATAGGAGAACGAGACATCGTCGACGTTGATGATCGTTTCCATGGATACCTTTCATAGTCATTGGGGACAGTCTTAAATGACCAGTTGTTTAAGACCGTCCCAAAAAAGTTCGTTGTTTGGGACGGTCTTTGGTGGTGAAGCACGGAGACGGCTTTACGAGGGGGCCCAGGTTGGCGCGAAAGAGGAGCGAAGCGTACTTGGGTACGCGAGCGACGAATGAACGCCAAGATGGGGTGGCTCGTAAAGCCGAGCGGGTTAGTTGAGCCTAAGGGCCTTCTGGATGGGCAGGTAGAGGGCGCCGACCAGAATGGCGTTAAAGACGGCGGTCATGGCGACGACGGGCAACATGGCGGCGGCGAGCTCGCCTACCACGCCGAGCATGGCCATCTTGATGACCATGAAGATGACGCCGGAGACAAAGGTGGTCAGGAAGGTTGCAACAATGGCGACGGCAGGCTTGACCTGACCGTTCTTGCCGGCGGCGTTGACGATGCCGGCCATGAGCATGGCGGCGATGCCCTCGGCGGCAAAATCGACGAACGGCGAAGTGGTGGTGATCTGGATCACGGCAGCCGAGATGAGGCCGATGACGAGCGCTTGGCCGATGTTGGGGCGAACGACCAGGATGGTGAGGCAGAAGGCCGAGATGATGAACTCGGGGCTGATCATGCCGCCCGAGATGCCCGAGATGGCCTTGCCGACGGTGAAGTTGAGGATGAAGCCGGCGGCGAGCAGGATGGCAAGCAGGACGAGGGCGCGGACATCGAGTTTGCCACGGTCGGCGGTCTGGACGGTGCGGGGCTGGGTGGCGGTGGTGTTCTGAGACATGGTGAAAATCCTTTTGGAATGGGAGTGCAAGAGAAAAGCGGAGGCGCGTGATGCGAATGCGATCGGGCTCGAGATAGAAAAAGGCCCCCGGTCGAAACCGGAGGCCTTCCAATCACCTAGAGCGCAAAAACAGGCGTGAGGGACTCACTGTCGACCGATCGTATTCGCATCACGCCACCACCAGTTGTTAAGAGACTTCATCGTGTTCTTCATGTCGGTGGCTCCTTTCGTGATGCCATGGCGCGGTCGCACCTAGTTGCTGTTGCGCTGCACTATAACACAGCAAAGTGTGTGCGGGGAAATCTTTTTTGAAAAGATTTCAGGCGGGTTTCCCGCCGGTCAAAAGAGCGGGCTGAGCGGGCGAGGCTGCCATTGCTGCCTCGCCCGCACAGCTAGGACGTTACTCCTTATTGCGACGGTAGAGGAAGTAACCGCCCGCGGAGATGACGGCAACGCCAGCGATGGCGAATGCGGCCACCATGCGGCCATCAAAACGATCGCCAGTGGTGGGCAGGCCGCCCTTGGTGTTCGTCTTGTTAGTGGTTACCGTGGTCGTGGTGTCGGACTTGCCAGGCTTCTCAGGCTTGGCGGCCGGCTGCTCGGGCTTAGCGGGCTGCTCGGGCTTAGCGGGCTGCTCGGGAGTGCCAGGCTGCTCAGGAGTGCCGGGCTGATCCGGGGTGACCGGATCGGTGGCAAGAGCATCCTTGGCGTAGGTGATGGACACCTTGAGGCCGTTGGTCTCGGTGTTCAGGTCGCTTGGGGTAAAGGGCTGGTCGAAGTTTTCGGCCTTCTGATAGGCGCGCATCTCCTGGAGCAGTGCCTTGCACTTCTTGTAGGTGTTCTCGGTAGCAGCCTTGCCGGCCTTGTTGGCCAGGGCGGTGCGGCCCTCGGTGGTCGTCTCGGCCAGCATGGCGGCGTCAACTTCCTTGTTCTGCTCGATAAGCTCGTTCTGGAGCGCATCGAGGTAGGCACGGACGCTGACACCAAGGGTGTCAGGGTTCTCGAAGCAGAGCGAGCTGATGTCCATGAGGACGTAGTTGATTGAGTTCTCGGGCTCCTCGTTGTACACGACGTCAGTCTGGTTGCAGTGATCGAAGGAGACGGTCTGATCGCTGAAGTACGGGCTGACCTCAGTTATCAGAGCGGAGTACAACGGGATGGCGACGGAGTACGCGGCGCGGGAGAGCATTTCCCACTGGATGGTAGCGACTTCGGGGTCATACCCGCGACGAATCTGGAAGAGGTTGATCTCGGTGTTGCGCTCGCTGCCGATGCAATAAACACCATCAGTGTTCGCGTTGAGGCCAGGGACGTTCTCGCCGCGGTTGCCAAAGGCACGAATCAGCTCAAAGGTGCTCCAGCCAGACTTGCCAGGCCTGAAGAACAGGGGCTGGATTTCGCTGACCATGGCTCCCTTTTGGTCAGGTTTTCCATCCTTCTTTACTGTGATAATGTCGTAATCTGTGCCTTCGGTCAGCTGACTACCAAAATAATCGCGGCCTTGCACATAGCGGGACCACTGGTTTACGCCGGAATCGGCGAGGCTTTCGCCATACGTTTGGGCGACATCGAATTTGCCGTCAGCGGAGTATTTGGCGAAGCCCTTCTCCACGGGCATGGACTCGATGCCCTCGGAGTGTAGGCAGTTCTCGGGGTCATCAAGGTCGACATCGTAGTTGAGGCTCCCGATATTAGGGTTGAGCGACGCGACGTCGTCAGCGAGCTTCATGGCGATCCACTGATGGGCGGAAAGTGTGGCGAACAGCCAGGTCTCGTTGTTGTCGGCGATGATGATCTGGTCGTTGGTGCAGACGCCTTGATCATCGATCAGTCTGCCGAGAAGCTCGACGCCCTCGCGGGCCGTGGCGCTCTCGCCCAGGATGATGCTGCCGTAACTGTACTCGCCCAGCCCCACTTTCTCATCGATGCGGTCTGCTGCATCGGCCTCCTCGTTATAGGAAGTGCTTAGCGTGGCAGAGCAGGAGACGCCCTTCTCGTTGATTCCGGCCTCGGAATAGGCGTCGGTGCGACCCATCCAGTTGGAGGGGTGGTCGCGTACATAGCTGTAACGATAGGTAGGCTTGTTCGAAGTGTATTCAAAAGCAGATTCAATCGAGCTGTACTTAAAGCCAGGTTCGTGGGCAGGTTCGATGCCGTAGTGCTTAAGATAGCGCTTGCCAAAGTCCTCGGCGCGGCCGTAGTACGTATTGCCGTCGGCCGTATAGTTTTTGCCCATGTATATCTGCGTGCAGGCGAGCGCGGATGTCGGCATGGACATGATGGTTGCAGCTCCAAAGGCGAGGCCTATGCCTAGCTTCTTGAGCGCGTTGACGGGGTGAGTTTTCCTCATTTTCCCTCCCAGCGTGCGAAAGCCCTCTGTCGCCAGAGGGCTTCAGCCAATAAAGACACCCCATTAGCGTAACGAACTGGAAACAATATTCATCTATGAAAGACACTTACTCGATAAGCGTGATGAAATATGCGACGAGCGGTTAATTGTACTCAGTTTGTAGCTTTACTTTAATAAAGACGCCCTGCAATTACTGTAGCCGAATAAAGTAGCTGGGAATGCCCGAAATGAGAATCCCCTGCTGTTTGGCAAATGCATAAACGGCAGGGGAGACGATAATTGGATGAATATCATGCCAATATGGAATTACTTCTTCCGGCGGTGGATCACGTTGATCGCATAGCCGACGAGCATGGCCAAAACGATGATGATAAAGCCGAGCAGGGGATTGTCGTTCATAGGGTCCTCCTATTTTCCGAGCGGGGAGAATTCGTCGACGATGAGGTCGAGGCATTGCGGAAGCGCGCGGGCTCCAAAGACGCCCGAGTTGCTGGAGATAATCTCGCCATCGAACTGCATGCCCAGCGACGGCGTGCAGGTGATCTTGGCTTCCTTGGTCTGGATGATCTTGAACTGCGGACGGCCGAGCAACTTGCCGGCGGGGTCAAGCGCAGCGGTGATCACAGTAGGCAACAGCTGCACGGTGCGCACGGGTTCGATGACCGCAATGTCGACCATGCCATCGTTCATGCGGCAGTCGGGGAACAGGTTGATGTCGTTTTGGATGACCGAGGTGTTGCCGGCCATGCAGCAGATGCCGTCGAGCTCCTCGACAATGCCGTCATGCTCAATGGTAAAGTGCGCTACCGTAGGGTTGGGCGTGGCGAGCGCAGAGAGGAAGTAGGCGATCTCGCCGATGTCGTTTTTGGTGGGGGCGGCCTTCATCATGATCTCGGCGTCGAAGCCCGAGCCGGCGATGATGATAAAGCCGTGGCGCTTCTCGTTGCCGTCCTCGTCGAGCCAAAAGAGCTCGCCCATGTCGACTTTGACCGTGCGACCGGCGCGGCAAGCCTTGGCAAGCGCCGCTGCCTCGGGGGCATTGCCGATGTTGTTGAAGAACAGGCAGGCCGTACCGGAGGGGAAGACGAGCGTGGGGACACCGCATCCGCGCATCTGATCGAGCACGTTGGAGACGGTGCCGTCGCCGCCCGAAACGACCACGCGGTCAAACTCGCGCACGTCTGCCACGGCGTCCTCGGGCTCCATGCCATCGCCGATAAAACGCATCACGACCTCGTCGCCGCCCTGCGCGAGGGCGTGCGTGAATGCGTAGATTTCATCTGAGCTGGGGCCCGATGCCGGGTTGTGGATGATAAGGCAGCGCATACTTACGTTCCCGTTCTGTGACTAACCGAGTATAGTTGTAAGGCAATGCCGATATCCTACCCGTGTTTTTCGGGCCTAACCTTATTCGATGGGTTGATATGTACATTTCCACACATCAGGCTCTACTCGACTTTTGCCAGCGCGCCCGTGAGTTTGACGCGATTGCCGTCGATACCGAGTTTTTGCGCGAGCGCACGTTCCATCCGCGCCTGTGCCTGGTTCAGATTGCCACCCCTGCCGAGAGCGTCGCGGTCGATCCCCTGGTAATCGACGACCTATCGCCGCTGGCCGAGCTTATGGCAGACGAGAGCGTGACTAAGGTCTTCCACGCCTGCTCGCAGGATATGGAGGTTATGCTCCATACCGTGGGCGTGCTGCCACGACCGATTTTCGATACGCAGGTCGCCGCTGCCTTTTTGGGCGAGCGCCAGCAGATTTCGTATGGCGCGCTTGTTCAGACGTTCTGCGGCGTATCGCTGCCCAAGACCGAGTCACTGACCGACTGGTCGCGCCGCCCGCTGACCGATAAGCAGATTGAGTATGCGATCGATGACGTCAAGTACCTGATCGTCGCCTATACCGAGATGATGAGCCGCCTGCGCGAGCTGGGCCGTGTGGACTGGGTGCTCGACGAGCTGCGCCCGCTGGCTGACGAGTCGCACTATCGCGCCGATCGCCACGAGGCGTTCCGCAAGGTCAAGCGCATCAATTCGTGCAGCCGTCATCAGCTGGGTATCGCGCGCGAGCTCGCCGCCTGGCGCGAGGACCGCGCCGAGCGGCGCAACATCCCACGCAAGTGGGTCATGTCCGACGACACGCTGCTTGCGCTCGTCAAGCGCAATCCCGTGCGCGTTGAGGAGTTCCGTAGCATTCGCGGTACCGATCAGTTGGGGGAACGCGACGTGGACGGTGCGCTCATGGCCATCAAGCGCGGTGCGAGCTGCCCGCACGATCGCCTGCCGCTCATGGTGCGCGGGCATCATCAGATCTCTCCGGAGTTGGAGAGCGTGACGGACCTGATGTATGCGCTCATTCGCCTAGTTGCCGAGCGCTCGGGAGTGGCGACCTCGGTCATTGCCTCGCGCGATGACCTGGCCGACTATATTGAGCATCCCGAGCAAAGCCCCTTGCGCGAAGGCTGGCGCTTTGAGCTTGTGGGCTCGCGCCTGGACGATCTGCTCTCCGGCAATATGGGACTCACCGTGAAGGACGGAAAGATTGAACTGTTATAGGGAAGCCTAGCCGGCTGAGTGGGTAAAATGCCTCCAACGTGTAACTCGATTCGGAGGAATTCGCATGCCCTATTACTATGGTTACGGCTTTGGTATCGACCCGCTGTACCTGCTGGTTGTTCTTGTTTGTACAGTGCTTGGCCTTGCTGCGCAGAGCTATATCAATTCGACGTACAAGACCTGGTCCAAGGTTCGCTCGGACGGCGACACGGGCGCCACGGTTGCTCGCCGCATGCTTGACGCCAACGGTTGCAATGCCGTGGGTATCAAGGGTGTCGCCGGTGAGCTCACCGACCATTACAACCCGCAGGATAACAACCTGTATCTGTCGGATGCCAACCGTTCGGGCGGTTCGGTCGCAAGCGTTGCCGTCGCCTGCCACGAGGCGGGCCATGCCGCCCAGCGTCAAAGCGGCTATGCCATGATGAAAGTACGTACCGCCCTCGTGCCGGTCGTCAACTTTACCCAGAACACCTGGACCATCGTGTTGCTCTTGGGCCTGTTTATGAACATTGCCGGGCTCACATCCCTCGCGTTGATCTTCTTCTCGTTTAGTGTACTGTTCCAACTCGTTACGCTGCCTGTCGAGATTGACGCCAGCCGACGCGCCGTGGCGTACATCGAGCAGTCGGGTATGAGTTCCAAGCAGGTCAACGGTGCCAAGAAGGTACTGACGGCCGCCGCGCTTACCTATGTTGCCGCTGCGCTCACCTCGATTATTCAGCTGCTCTATCTTATGGCTCGCTACAACAGAAACTCCAACCGATAACAAATTGGATCGCTGGGCGCCGCGGGGATTCGTGTCCCCGCGGCGCTGTACTATGTGTTGGACTTAAATTTGCGCAGGGCCGGAGTCCATGTGCACGATGACGAAAGGAGGCTGCGTGGCGGGCTGGAATCTAACCGGCAATGCCGTTTCCGCCGAGTTTGACGGTTCGGATGAGCAGGAGCGCAAGGAGCTCAGCGTGAGCCAGGCGGTAGAAATCGCTGCCGGTGCGCTCGATGCCATTCCGCAGCTGAGCGTTCTGGGCGAGGTCACGGGTTTCCGTGGTCCCAACGCCCGAAGCGGCCACTGCTACTTCCAGATTAAGGACGACTCGGCCGCCGTCGACTGCATCATTTGGAAGGGCGCCTATCTCAAGCGTACCTTCGATCTGCGTGACGGCATGCAGGTGAGCTTTAAGGGCAGCTTCAACCTCTATAAGCCCACGGGTCGTATGAGCTTTGTCGCTCGCTCGTTTTCGCTGGCGGGGGAGGGTCTGCTGCGTCAACAAGTGGCGCAACTGGCCGAAAAGCTACGCCGCGAGGGCCTGATGGACGAAGCGCGCAAACGCCGCATCCCGGTGTTCTGCTCACGCGTGGCGGTTGTCACCTCGCTTTCCGGTGCGGTAATCGACGACGTCAAGCGTACGCTGCGCCGACGCAACCCGCTCGTCGAGCTCGTCTGCGTGGGCGCAAAGGTCCAGGGCGAGGGTGCGCCGGCAGAGCTTATTGAAGGCTTGCGCCGCGCCGCTGCCATTACGCCGGCGCCCGACTGTATTTTGCTCGTGCGTGGTGGCGGTTCCTTCGAGGACCTCATGACCTTTAACGACGAGGAGCTTGCCCGCGCGGTGGCGGCTTGCCCTGTGCCCGTGGTGACCGGCATTGGCCATGAGCCCGATACCTCGATTTGCGACATGGTGAGCGACCGCCGCGCCTCCACGCCCACGGCGGCGGCCGAATCGGTGGCGCCGGCCATGACGGAGTTGGCCGATGTGCTCGAGGCGCGCCATCAGCGTCTGGGTGCCGCGATGGCATCGATGATTGGGTCGGCCCAGGTCGACCTGGAGATGCTCGATCAGCGTGGCCGTCGTTCCTGGGATACCTATACGGCTCGCTTGGGCGACGCGCTCGATGCGGCCGCATGCCGCCCGTGTCTCAACGATCCGACGTTTATGGTCGAGCGTCGTGAGTCAGAGCTTGCCTTGACGGCCGATCGTTTGTCCGGTGCCATAACGCGCTCGGTCGGGGCTTTCCGATCCAGCTTTGAACGCCTGCCCGAGCGTCTGGCTGCAAGCACCTCGGGACTCGATGGCAAGCGCCATGCGCTCACGCTTGCGAGTTCCCGTCTGGAGCATCAGGGACGTACGATGCTCAGCAAACCCGCGTCCGACCTGGGCCGAGCTGCTGCGTCGCTCGATGCCCTGTCGCCGCTTAAGGTGCTTGCTCGCGGCTATTCCATCGTATACAGCGATGACGGTGTGGCTACGAGCGCCAAGACCTTTAAGCCCGGCGACGCCATCCGCGTGCGCATGGCAGACGGCAACGTTGCGGCAACGGTCAATACGGTCGAATAGGCCGCGTTTCACAGCGATAAACCTTTAGGAAAGGAAACAGATATGGCAGAGAAGACCCCGGTCGAGCAGCTTACGTACAAGCAGGCTTCGCAGGAGCTGGAGCTCATCATCCGCAGCTTGGAGTCGGGCGATATGGAGCTTGAGGAGTCGCTCGAGAGCTATACCCGCGGCGTCGAGCTCCTCAAGAGCCTGCGCACCCGTCTGTCCGATGCCGAGCAGAAGGTCTCGGTGCTTCTGAAGGACGTCGACGGCAACGACGTGCTCGCTGACGGCGAGGCCGCCAACACCGACGACAGTCTCTCGTTCTAACCATCTCGACCAAATATAATTACCTTGGTCTGTGAGAAAGGAACCTACCATGTGTGATTGCATCTTCTGCAAAATTGCCAACCACGAGATCCCTTCGACCGTTGTCTATGAGGACGACCAGGTCATCGCCTTCGACGACCTCAACCCCCAGGCGCCGGTCCACACGCTCGTGATCCCCAAGAAGCACTACAGCGACATCGCCGACAACGTGCCTGCCGAGACCATGGGCGCCATGGCCCACGCCATCCAAGAGGTCGCTAAGGCCAAGGGCCTGGAGGACGGTTTCCGCGTCATCTCCAACAAGGGCGTCAATGCCGGCCAGACCGTCATGCACTTCCACATGCACGTCCTCGGCGGCAAGAACCTGGGCGAGAACCTCATCTGAGGACGCACAGCCCGTCGCCTTGGCTGCCTTTGGAGTAACCTATGCAGCTTTCTCAACTCGAATACCTTCAAGCGGTAGCGAACTACGGCGGCGTGCGCAAAGCGGCTCGCGCCGTTCACGTGAGCCCACAGGCCGTTTCGTCGGCAATCAAAAAGTTGGAATCTGAGTATCAGATTGTTTTGCTCGACCGATCGGCGGGGGAGGCTGTTTTGTCTCCGGCGGGCAGAGAATTTGCGCGTCGTGCACGCGTGATCCTGGCACAAGTCGACGATCTCAAAAAGTACGCTCAATCGGGGAACGGTGGCGTTTCGCCCGACGGCCACTTCCGTCTTTACGCCCCCTGTCTTCACGGGCGGGGGCGTCTTTTTGCCGAAAACTGGTACGACTCGTTTGAAAGCTCGCACCCCCAGATTCACCTTGATGTTTGGCATCAGCCAACGGCCACATGCTTTGAATCACTTGTGCTTGGCATTTCGGATGCGGCCATCTCATTTGAGGAGCCAAGGGACAGTGTCCTTTCTTCGAAATACTTGGGTGAAAAGGAGCTCAAGGTTCTTTCTTGCCCAGCGGGTCATCAATCTGTGGGCGCTATGACCGTTCGTGAGTTACTGGGCGGCAGGTTAGCTGTTCCCATTAATTTGTCGCCCTGTCTCAATGCAATCAATCAATGCCCCGAAGCTCAGCTGGTTAATTTCCGCTTTCGCGATGTCGAATACGGAAACAGGGCACAGGCTGAGTTTCTTCAGGCCGGGGGATTGATATTGAGTTTTTCTGGCTCTTCTCTCGCATCAGATGGACTGGAAGTGAGCGAGTGCTCCATTGAAGGCTCGCATGACGTAGCCTTGCCCATCTACTTTTGCTATCGACAAAATGTCTGGACCGATCGACACCAGACGGTATTTCTTCACCTATTGCGTCACCTTGCTTCGTGAGGTCATTTGGCCTCGTGGCGTCAAGTGAATGTTGACGCCTTGTAACACATGACTGACGGCTCTGCCCTCATGCTTTTCCAAGATTTCGGTTTGGGTTATTGGCTCTTGGAGGGCGGAGCATGAACGATCGTACGATTTTGCTTTATATGACGTTTGTTTTTCTGTCGAACTTCAGCACCATTTTGTATTTTCTGACGGTTTACCTTGAATTCGTCGGATTCTCGATGGTGGCGATTTCTAGCATGATGATTGCATATCAAGTGAGCAAGTTCATCCTTGAAGTTCCCACTGGCTATATTGCCGATAGGTTTGGACGAAAGACAAGTGGTCTCGTTGGCGTCGTGGGGATGCTTGGATACTATGTCGCCCTGCTTCTCGTCCGTTCTCCTCTGCTTTTAATCGGCGCGTTTGCTCTCAAAGGTTTTGCCGTTGCATGTATGAGCGGATCCATAGAAGCGATTTACATTGACAGCGTCTCTCAGGACCAGCTCGTAAGACTTAATGTCGTTGAGCGATTTGTTTTCTATGCGTCTTATGCCCTCTCCGCTTGTGTGGGCGGTTTCATTTCGTCTGTCGGTGCATATCTCATTGGTCTTTCGGCAGATATCATCGCTATGGTGTTGACGTTGGTTGTCGTTGTCTGCATTCCTGAGATGCGAAGAGGGGACACTGCAGCGACACCTAAGCGTGGAATTAGCCCGAAGATGATCGGTGCCGCTATTGCGCGTAACGGCATTCTTCGTTCAGCGTTCATCATGGACTGCTCTCAGGCATTTGCTTTTGTCGCCCTGGAAGACTTTTTCTCACTGTTGCTTGCGGGTCGCGGAATGAATGCCGTCGCTTCGGGTGTGATCATTGCGGTCCAGCTCCTTGCCTCGGCCTCCATGGGGCTTATTGTGCCCAGTGTGATTGCTCATGTCGACAAGGGCCGTTTTGCGCGTATTTGCGGCATCGTGCGCCTTTCCCTGACTGCTCTGTTTTTGATTCCCTTTACTCCGGTCTATTTGCTGCCCGTGTTCTATGTACTGCAGACGGTCGCTTACTCGTTATTTGCGCCAATTAAATACTCAATTTTTCAAAATGCTGTCGATTCTTCGATGCGCTGTTCACTAATTTCGGTCCAAAGCCAGATGGTGGCGGTGGGCGCTATCCTTTTCTATCTGTTCAATGCTGCGTTGAGCAGCATCGCGGGCATTCGAGTCATATTGCTTGTAGCGCTCGGGATATCTTCTTTGGTGTATATCCCCGCGCTCTTTCGTCTTACAAGTCAAAGGCCATGAGTATTTGGGCACCGATAACTTATATATCAA
>OBKN01000255.1_pt1 | contig 28394 bp, 27 predicted proteins | sample 1519931 | NCBI WGS metagenome assembly OBKN01 (sample SAMN04209254, study PRJEB22552) | human gut metagenome | biome: gut; material: feces | host: Homo sapiens | place: USA: Oklahoma
GATGAGCACTTGGCTCTCTTTTTTTATCAATTTACACCATTATACGGGCATAACCTTTTGATTACGGACAAACCAGCAAAAAATGGCTCTTTGTCCGTAAATTCGAGTAAAATCTTGGCGTGCCGCCCGGAATAAGAAAAAATTCGCGCCATCACGGCACGAATTTTAATCAATATTCAGTAGTACGGGGTCATGACCGCTTGCTTCCACACCTTCATAATCAGGCTTCGCCTCACACCCCCCTTGTCCCAAGCACCCTTGCTCGGGCAAGACGAGCTTACCCGTCGCAAGCGCGACTTGGATACGCGGGGGCTGAGCGTTCGGCTTCACACCTTGTCATAATCATGTTCCAGTTCGCATTCCCCCTATCGCAAGCAAGGACTCCCTAGACGAGGCAAGCTCGCCTTCGGTCGTCCAAAGCTTGCGTACGGGGTCATTACCGCTCGCTTCCGCACCTTGTCTAAATCGGGTTCAGACCAGCAACAAGGCTCATGATAAGTTCGTGCCGCTTCGTGACTGCGCTTGCGCTGATCACTCGCGCCCCTCCTTATCTGCCGCCTTGTTGAGCGGCTGGTCTTCGCACCTTACTTTTCCATCTTCTTCATCAACAACAATAATTGTTCGCAAATCTCGTCGATGTTTGAACTGTCGGAATCCCTGAGATACGTGATCAGCTCAATCGCGTTTGGCGGAAGGTTCTTAATTGAAAGGTTATGTTTACTGTCAAGTATTTCTTCAACGGAAATGTCAAGGGCGTTGCAGATGTCGACAAGTTTTTCAATACTGACGTTTTGCTTTTTTTCTCTTTCGATTTTTGAAATGTAGTTGACGGAAAGGTTGCTGTATTCTGCGAGCTCTTCTTGCGTCATGCCGGCAAGATGCCTATATTTCCTTATTTTTGACCCCAGATGAATGTTATTGTCCATTTAAAATCACGGCTTTCTTTTTTTCCTTACTTTAACTTTATTATTAATTTAAGGTTATCGAAATATAACAAAGTACGTATAATATGTATTTTTACGTTGCGGAAATGGACTATATTACATTTAAAAAGAACTATTTTCTGAGTTTCATTGCAGAATGGAAATTATAATAAATTTCTGATACTCTGTATTTGAAAGCGGGTGAAATAATGGAAGCATGGTTGTTTCTTTTTTTGGTTTTTTTAGCAGCATTTTTTGGCAAAAATAATTCGTTGATCATCGCATGCATCGTGGTAGCGGTAATCAAATTGCTTCCTTTTGCGGACAAGTGGTTTTCCGTTTTGCAGGCAAAGGGAATCAATTGGGGCGTGACGATTATTTCGATCGCGATTCTCGTTCCGATTGCGACCGGCAAGATTACGTTGCAAGACATGTTCAAGGCCTTCAAAACGCCTGCGGGCTGGATTGCGGTCGCGTGCGGAATTTTGGTAGCAGTTCTTTCAAGGTACGGCATTTCACAGCTGGCTGCCGTTCCGCAGGTAACGGTGATGCTTGTCATAGGCACGATTCTTGGGGTGGTCTTTTTGAAAGGAGTTGCGGCCGGTCCCGTAATCGCAAGCGGGATGGCATATGTCATAATTTCGCTGTTGGGACTTAGTTTCAAGTGAATCAGTCGGCGGTTGTTTCCGGTACGAAATGCAGTGCTGGTGGCAACTGCTTTTTTTATGCGCAAAATAGTGCATATCTCGCTACTAAATGCATAAAAAACCAAAAAACACGTAAAAAATAGCATAAATTTATAAAAAACACTTGAAATTATACCAAAATTAGAATATAGTTAGTTCAACGTTATGAATTACTGAGCTTGAGGAGGCGGGGTTATGCGTGCAGCGGTCGTGGGAGTGACTGGGTACAGCGGAACGGAATTGTTTCGAATTTTAAGCAATCATCCTGAAATAGAAGAAATTAATTTGTATGCGCGAGAAAAAGAGGGCGTTTCGAAGCGTTTTCTGAATAAAGAGGTGTCTGCATTTCGCAATATTGAAAACGAGCTTTTGCCATATGATGCAAAAAAAATCATGGAACGAAACGACGTGGTGTTCTTTGCAGTTCCGGCAGGGGTTACGAGCAAGCTTGCAGCTCCTTTTATCCAAAATGATTTTCCCGTCATCGATCTTTCAGGCGATTTCAGATTAAAAGATCCGAAAGAATATGAAAAATGGTATAAAAAGCAGGCTGCGCCTAAAGAAGAACTGGAAGCATCCTGCTATGGACTGGCTGATTTTTATAAGCCCGATACGAGCTATATTGCAAATCCAGGGTGCTATGCGACGGCAACGATTTTAGGCATCGCACCGCTTTTGCTTAAGCAGTTGATCAAGCTAGATTCTTTGATTGTCGATGCCAAATCGGGCGTGTCCGGATCAGGAAAGAAACTGACTGAAAACAGTCACTATCCGGTAATCAACGAAAATGCGCTGCTTTATAAGATCAATTCTCATCAGCACGTTCCGGAGATTTTGCAGCAGCTGAAGAAATTCGACAGCGGGATTGAATCGCTGCAGTTTTCGACGACGCTGATTCCGATCACGCGCGGAATCATGGCAACGATTTATGCCAAGCCGAAGGATGCTGACGGTTTTAATCTCGAAGTATTGAAAAAAGCATATGCGGAAGTTTATCACGGCAAAAAATGCGTCAGGGTCTTAGAAGAAGGATTCCCGCAGATCAAGGACGTGCAATATTCAAACTATTGCGACATCGGTGTTGCTTACGATGAGCTGAGCAAAACGATTTCCGTTGTTTCCGTAATCGACAACCTTGTCAAAGGGGCAGCTGGACAAGCGGTGCAGAACATGAATGATTATTTTGGCTTGGATGAGCTTTGCGGGTTGCCAAAAGTTCCAGCTTGGCCATAAGGAGGACTAGAGTTATGGAAGAGATTGATTTTAAATGGCCAAATGGTTTTTTTGCAGACGGAATTCATGCGGGCCTTCGTAAGAAACGGCTTGACATGGGCTGGGTCGTGTCGGAGGTTCCGGCACAAAGCGCCGGAGTCTATACGACCAACCAGTTTCAGGCGGCTCCGACGAAACTGACAAAGGAAACGATTAATAAGAAGCATGAACTGCAAGCCATTATCATGAACAGTGCCGTTGCCAATTCCTGCACGGGAATCGAAGGAACGGAAAATGCGCATGAGGAACAGGCTCTCGTCGCTTCAAAGCTTGGAATCGATAAAGACTTGGTCGGTGTTGCCTCAACCGGCGTGATCGGGGTTCAATTGCCGATGGACAAAATCAAGCAAGGTTTGGCCGAACTTCAGAAAACGAAAAATTTCAAAGTAACCGAGGCCGTTTTGACGACGGATACGCATTCGAAGACAATCAGCGTTTCGTTTGAAGTTTTTGGCAAAACTTGTACGATCTCTGGATTTTGCAAGGGATCGGGGATGATCAAACCCAACATGGCCACGATGCTCGGGTTTGTCGTGACGGATGCCAAGGTGGCGGGGCAAAAGCTTCAGGAAACGCTTGTCGAACTGACGAACGAAACCTTTAATCAGATTACGGTCGACGGTGATACGTCGACAAACGACATGGTCGTCGTCATGGCAAACGGACAGGCCATGCAAGATGAGCCTGAACTTTCAGAAGGATCTGAATATGAAATTTTCAAAGCGGCTTTAAAGCACGTTTTAGGCTTTTTGGCCAAAGAGATCGCGCGTGACGGCGAAGGTGCCACGAAACTTGTCGAAGCAAACGTCAACGGGGCTCATTCCAAAGAAGATGCGCAACATGTGGCCAAGGCCATCGTTGGTTCAAATCTCGTTAAGGCGGCGTTGTTCGGAGAAGATGCCAATTGGGGTCGAATCATCGATGCGATCGGTTCGACGAACGCCAAGCTCAAAATCGATTCTGTCGACATTGCGCTTAACAAGACGAAAATCGTCGAGCACTCGTTGGGACTTGATTTTGATGAAGAGGCATTAAAGGAAAAACTCAAATCTGATGAGATCATAATCGACGTTGAACTTAACAACGGTGATTTCAAAGGACAGGCATGGGGATGCGATTTGACGTACAAATACGTTCAGATCAACGCTTCATATCGCAGCTGACGAAAGGAGACCAGAACATGGATGATTTGATTGTGGTTAAAATCGGCGGAAACGCCATTTCTCAATTAAAACCGGCTTTTTTTGAAAAATTGAAGTATTGGAAACATTTGGGCAAGAAAGTTTTGATCGTCCATGGCGGCGGTCCGAATATTTCAAAGCTTTGTGAAAAAATGGGAATTCCTGCAGAAAAAAAGCATGGGATTCGCGTAACGAGCAAAGAGGTGCTTGAACTTACGAAGCTCGTGCTTTTGGGCGAAAGCCAGCCTGAACTGGTCGAAAAATTGACTGACAACGGGTTGCCCGTCAGTCCGTTGTCATGCGCTTGTTCTCATCTGCTTGAAGGAAAGTATCTTGATGAAGCAAAATATGGTTCGGTCGGCATGGTGACGAAGGTCAACAAGATGGCGATTGCCGGTGCTTTGTGGCAAAGAATCGGTGTCATGGCGCCGATGTGCGTGACTGAAGACGGCAAATGGCTGAACGTCAATGCCGATTCGTGCGCCTGCAGCATTGCCAGTCTGTTGCATGCCGAAGCACTGTATTTGTTAACGGACGTTGCGGGAGTGATGGAAAACGGACAAGTGATTCCAAAGCTTGACCGCACGTATTGCAGCGAACTTTTTGCCAAGAAGGTCATCACGGCCGGCATGCAGCCCAAGCTGAACGCGGCATTTACGGCACAGGCGATGGGCGTGTCGCACGTCATTATCACGGATGACTTGGATAATCACGGAACCGAGATCGTAAAGGAGGAAGAAGACGATGATGCAGCATGTGTTTCCAACGTATAACAGATTCCCGTTTGAAATCGTGTCCGGCAACGGATTCAAACTGACGGACAATAAGGGAATGACATATCTGGATTTCACAAGCGGCATCGGCGTTTGCGGACTCGGATACAATGTTTCCAAACTTAATGAGGCAGTCGAAAAGCAGCTTGGCAAGGTCTGGCATACGTCAAACCTTTATGAAAGCAGCTTGCAGGAAAGCGTTGCTGAAAAACTTGGCGAAGCTCACGGCATGATTGCAAGCTTTTGCAATTCCGGCACGGAAGCAAACGAGGCGGCTTTCAAGCTGGCGCGCAAGGCAACCGGCAAAAGCGAGGTCGTGGCTTTTGATCATTCGTTTCACGGCAGGACTTACGGCTCGCTTTCCTTGACCGGAAACGACGGAATCAAAGAAGGTTTTGGTCCGCTCGTGCCCGGAGTTTCTTTTGCCAAATACAATGATTTCGCAGCCCTTGATGAAATCAACGATCAAAAGGCGGCCGTTATTTTGGAAGTCGTTCAAGGAGAAGGCGGCGTTGTCGTTGGGGATGCCTCCTGGCTTAAAGCCGTTGAAGAAAAAGCGCATGAAGCAGGCGCTTTGCTGATTATCGACGAAGTCCAGACAGGAATGGGTCGAACAGGAAAATTGTTTGCCTTTGAAAACTTCGAGTTGAATCCTGATATCGTGACCGTAGCCAAAGGACTTGCCAACGGGATTCCCGTCGGTGCAATGCTTGGCAAAAAGGAATTGGCTAAGTTCTTTGGCCCGGGCACCCACGGTTCGACGTTTGCCGGCAATCCATTGGCAATGGCAGCGGCTGACGTCGTTTTGGATGAGCTGAATGCTGAATTTTTAAAAGGCGTCAGCGAAAAGGCGGATTTTATCAAATTTTTGCTGGAACAAAAAGCCAAAAACATTGATGCGATCGAAAGCATCAGCGGACTCGGACTCATGGTCGGAATCCATCTGAAAGAAACGGTCGATGTCAGCAAAGTCGTTTCGATGCTGCAGGACAAGGGACTTTTGACGCTCAGTGCGCGCAGCAACACGCTCAGACTGCTTCCGCCGCTGATTATGCCTGCATCTGAACTTATGGCCGGCATCGAAATAATTACAGAAACGCTTGAAAATATTTTGGTAGCATAGGGGGATTATTCATGAATCATTTTTACGGAAAATCTTATCTGAAGGAAATCGATTTTAACAAAAAAGAACTTGAGTACTTGGTGGATTTTGCGCTTCATCTAAAGGACCTGAAAAAAAAGAACATTCCGCACAAGTATCTTGAAAACAAGAATATTGCTCTTTTGTTCGAAAAGACATCGACCAGAACGCGGTCTGCCTTTACCGTTGCAGCCAATGATCTGGGCGCACACCCTGAATTCATGGGCATTTCGGATACGCAATTCGGCTATAAGGAATCCGTTGCCGATTCTGCTAAAATCTTAGGCAGCATGTTTGACGGCATCGAGTTTCGCGGCTTTGAACAAGCGACCGTTGAAGGCCTTGCCAAATACAGCGGCGTTCCCGTTTGGAACGGGTTGACGGATGATTGGCATCCGACCCAGATGATTGCCGATTTCATGACGATTAAAGAAGTTTTTGGAACGCTCGAAAACAAAAAACTCACATATGTCGGAGACGGGCGCAACAATATGGCCAACAGTCTGCTTGTCACGAGCGCGATTCTTGGCATTGACTGCTCAATCGGTGCTCCCGCTGATTTGCAGCCGGCTAAAGAAGTTCAAGACATTGCGCACAAATTGGCTGAAAAGAGCGGCAGCACGCTCGAAATTACGGATGACGTCGCACAGGCAGTCAAGGATGCCGATGTCTTGTATACCGATGTTTGGATCTCCATGGGAGAAGACATTGACGTCAAGGCCCGGGTCGAAAAACTCCTGCCGTATCAAATCAACGATTCGCTGCTTGAAAAGACCGGCAAATCCGAGACGATCGTGATGCATTGTCTGCCTGCATTTCATGATAAGCAAACCAAAATGGGCAAAAAGCTTTGCGATCAATTTGGTGTCGAGGCGCTCGAAATTACGGATGACGTCTTCAACGGCAAGCATTCCGTCGTCTTTCAAGAAGGCGAGAATCGGCTTCATTCCATCAAAGCCATCATGGCAGCAACGTTGGGCGATTTGTTCATCCCTGATTATTTGTTTGAATAAGATTTTTATCGAAGGCTCGTTTCAGCGATGGAGCGAGCTTTTTTATATGCAAGGTTGAATCTATGGTGAAACTATTTCCGAGTGAAAATACACGTCGTTGGCAGCGAGGGGACCATGAAGTGCTTTTATTAGTGAACATCCAGTGCAGCTTGAAACAACCGCTTTGGAGCGCAGAGGGAAAAGTAGACAAAAACCGTGAGAAATGTGCGGCTTTTGTCTATCGGCTGGTCGAAATTCAGGGCGCGCAGTCTCGAAAGTAAAACAAAATCATCCAAAATTGAAAAAATATTCTACCGCCGCCTCCAAATTCAGTGCGCGCGGAACCAAAAGTAGAACAAAATCATCCAAAATTTGGAAAAATGTTCTACCACCGCCTCCAAAATCGGCCCGTGCGGCCTCGAAAGTAGAACAAAATCATCCAAAATTGAAAAAATGTTCTACCGCCTCCTCCAAATTCAAGGTGCGCGGAACCAAAAGTAGAACAAAATCTCCAAAAATCGGAAAAATGTTCTACCGCTGACTCCAAATCCGGTCCGCGCAGTCTCGAAAGTAGAACAAAATCATCAAAAATTGAAAAAATATTCTACTCAGTTACCTTCGCCAAAAACAGTGTGGTCTCAGATTACGGGCAAATCTTAAAAATCGCCGTTTGTCCGTAACCGAAGTCAGGTGCAGCGGTTGAGCAGATGATGCGCAGCACTGCATTTGGCAAAATCACTGCCGTTTACGGACAAATCGATGAAAATGGGCTCTTTGTCCGTAAATGGCCCGCCCGAAAAATACCGATTACGGACAAAATGGTCAAAAACAGCTGTTTGTCCGTAAGATTTTAGAGGTTTCGAACTCTGTTTTACGGACAAATGCTCCGAAAAGAGGCTTCTGTCCGTAAATTCTCATCATAAAGGTCAAAAATTTACGGACAAATCACCGGAAAATGTCGGTTTGTCCGTAAAATGCGGTTTGCTTACGGACAAATCAGCAAAAATTGGCTCTGTGTCCGTAAATTTGAGTGAAATCTTGGCGTACCGCCCAAAATAAGAAAAAATTCGCGCCATCATGGCACGAATTTTAATCAATATTCAGTAGTACGGGGGCTGACCGTTCGGCTCCACACCTTGTCTAAGTCGGGTTCAGACCAGCAACAAGGCTCATGATAAGTTCGTTCCGCGTCGTGACTGCGCTTGCGCTGATCACTCGCGCCCCTCCTTATCTCCCGCCTTGTTGAGCGGCTGGTCTTCACACCTTGCAAAAAAAAGTCCGTTCTCGTCAGACTAGGGGCGCACGTGTACAAAGTGCATCTGACGAAGAATCGGACCAAGTGAATGATTGCATTAGGGGATACAATCATTACAAGCGATAGAAAATAGAAAAGGTGAAGGAAAGTTATCCTTCAGTTTCCAACTATTGGAAACTATTTTATTATAATATGGTTTCTGACTGAAGTCAATAAGATTAGTTTAGAAAAATTAAAGTATATTTATACGTTCTAATGAATTTCTGTGATGCCTGTTAAAATCAGATACAGACCGTAGACGGCAACGATGATTCCGCTGATTAGGTTGATTGCCAACAAAAACTTTTTCGGAAGTTTGTCGCGAAGCAGGTTGAAACCGATCGTAATTCCGTGATCCCAGATGAAACTGGCGGTTACGACGCCGGTAATAAAGAGGATGCTTTGCTCAAACGTCAAAGTGGCACGACTTGCGCCAAGCATCATGGTACCGTCAATCATGGCTTGAGGATTTCCCCAACTGACGATGAGAGCAGTCATCAAAGCTTGCTTAAGCGTTTGCTTTTTTGAATCTGAACCAATGGCAGTCTGTTTGGCAGAACGAATAATATTGAAGCCGATGTAAGACGTCAGTGCGCCGCCAACGAGCATGACGATAATTTTAACGATTTCATTAGCTGAAATCAGCGCGCCGATGCCGTAAAATGCAGCAAATGAAAACAGCGCGTCACAAAACCAAACCAAGAAGTTATATAAAAGCGCTTTGCTCATTTTGTTCGAAAGCGCATTGTTGAACATGTAGATATTTTGCATTCCGATTGGTGCCACGAAGGCAAAGCCAACCAGGATACCGCGTAAGTAAATCACGAAGACACATCCTTTAGAAATCTTTAACGCACAAACTTGATTTTAGTTAAGAATTGATAAAACGTCAAGCTGTTTTCTGAAAACATTTGTTCAGAACTTGCCGAGATGTTTTATGTTTGCTATATTTGACTAAGTGGACAATTAGAAAAAGGGAAGGTATTACATTGAAAACATTGAGCATCGTAGTGCCTTGTTACAATTCAGCCGCCTACATGGATCGCTGCGTTCAGTCATTGCTGTTGGGCGGATCTGACGTTGAAATCATTTTGGTAGATGACGGTTCGAAGGACAAGACACCTGAAAAAGTTGACAATTATCAAGCGCGCTATCCGGGAATCATCAAGGCCGTGCATCAGGAAAACGGGGGGCACGGACAGGCTGTGAATACGGGGATTGAACATGCGACCGGGCATTACGTGCGCGTAGTTGACAGTGATGACTGGCTGGATGGAAAGGCATTTCCGAAGGTGATGGAATTTCTCAGGAAATCAATTGAAGAAGACATGCAGCTTGACATGCTGATTACGAATTATATGTATGACAAGCAAAACGTCAAGCACAAGAAAATCATGCAATATCGCAAATGCGTTCCGACGAACTGCATTTTCACGTGGGAAGATACTCATTTTCCGTTTGGAAAGTACTTATTGATGCACTCCGTAATCTATCGGACGACGCTTGTTCGTGACGAGGCTAAGCTCAAATTGCCGGCACATACTTTCTACGTTGATAATCTATACGTGTTCGAACCGCTCCAATACGTAAAGAACATGTATTATCTGGACGTTACGCTTTATCACTACTTCATCGGGCGCGAGGATCAGTCCGTGAACGAAAAAGTCATGATTGGAAGAATCGATCAGCAGATTTTTGTCAACAAGCGAATGATTGATTATTACACGGATAACGTCGAGATGAAGTCACATATCGGCAAGTATATGGAAAAGTATATTGAAGTAATTACTTCCGTTTCGTCGATTTTGCTGATCAGAGACGGATCAAGGGAAGCGTTGAATAAGAAAAAGGAGCTTTGGCACTACATCAAAGAAAAGAACCCTAAGCTGTATCATAAACTGATGCGAGGAGCCTTGGGGATGGGCCTGCATCTTCCGGGAAAATTGGGCAGAAGAGCTGCTGTTGACGTTTACCGCATGGCCCGCAAAATCTACGGATTCAATTAAGACAGTATCGAAGAACAGTCTCGCATCGAGGCTGTTTTTAGTTTATTTCAAAAAGATATTATGCTATCATAATCAATATCTAAGCTATGGAGGGATAGTTTTGGGAAAGTTAGTGCTTTATTTCTCTGAATTCGGGAATACAGAGTCGATAGCCAGGCGTATTGCTGAAAAGACGGGGGCGGACATCTGCAAAATAGAGCCGGTTGAACCGTACCCGGAAAATCTCCAGGAAGTGATGGAAATCGGACAAAATGAGACGGACAACGGAACTATGCGACCGATCAAACAGCTTGAAGTCGATTTGTCAAAGTATGACAAGGTGATTTTGGGGATGCCGACTTGGTGGTATCACGCTCCTCCTTGCGTCGAGTCCTTTTTGAAAAATGCAACGCTTGAAAAGATAACTGTTTTTGTGACAAATTCAGGAATACCGCTCAACGTCGATGATGAGATGAAGCGCATATCACCCGATACATATGTTGAAAGTTCCGAAATTATCGAATTTACGCCGCTCGTTGAACCAAGCAGGCTGGTTACGCCGCTTGAGGAAATTGATGCATGGATTGAAACTTTATAAAAAAAGCCTAAGTTCTCAAGAATTGAGATCCTAAGCTTTTTTAGTATTTTGATTTTAAGCTTCCGTTGTTCCTTCTGCCTCTTTTTTAGCAAGTTTCAAGTCATAGCTATGGATGAACGGGAACCAGATTGCTGCGGCGACAACTGCGGCGAGAATCGTTGCAACTGCGCCTTGCCAGCTTTGCGTTGCGATAAAACCGCTCAGACCAACCGGTGTCGGCCATGGTTGTTGGGCAGTAATTTTTTGGAACGAAGTGCGTTGCGATTGCAAAGTAGCCGACCATGGAGCTCGTCATTGGTGCCAAAACGAATGGAATGACCAAATCAATATTGTAGACGATCGGCAAACCGAAGAGCAAAGGCTCGTTAATGTTGAAAATGCCAGGAACGACTGCCACTTTGCCGAGTTCACGCAGTTGGTGCGACTTGGACATGAAAGCCATGTACAAAACTGCACCAAGCGTAGCACCTGAACCACCGATCGTGGTGAAAGCGTTGTTGAATTCACCGGCATAGACATGGAAACCGCCGGCAACGTTTGAGGCCGTATTTGCCAAAACGAATGCGCTCGTGAAGCTTGTAATGATCGTTGCGCCATGGATACCGAAGAACCAAAGACCATGAATCAAGAAGACAATGATCAAAACGCCCCACCAAGTGTCGACCAATCCTGATACGAATGAGAACGGAACGTAAAGCAAGTTGAAGATGTCAGTGTTGCATATGATCAAAACGACGAATGCGATCATGAAACCTGGAATAAGCGACGTGAACGAATCTGTAACGCCCTTTGGAACGGAGTTTGGCATCTTGATCGACCAGCCCCTTTTTACGCAGATACGGTAGATTTGGACTGCCAGGGTTCCGATGATGAGCCCTGTGAAAATGCCGGTTGCACCGATGCGCGAAAGTCCGGAACCATCCTGTTTGTCAGTAGAATTAAAAGTAAAATGATTCAAAAAAAGAGACATTACGGTCTCAAAAGGGCGGGCTTTCCTCTTGATAATGAATTGCCGAGTTTCCTCGCCCGGACTACAAAAGGCATGACTCCGGTGGAATACCGAAATCACGCCTTAACAACTTAAATATCTAATTTTGTCTAACTTTTTTTATTGCACTTCACCCCCTAGCGTTTTTACAAATTAATGACGTGGAATTTCTTCAAAGATGCTGTAAAATTGGGACTTATCGGAGAAGTCTGCCATGTAAACTCCGTTTAATCCGGCTCTTTGCCCTAAAACACCAAGATCAATGATAAGTGCTTCTTCCTTCTTAGGAAAGTGAATGCGCCCAGCTAAAGCGACGCTACGAATATAGTTCACTAAGCGGTTAAGCACTGCTTCAGGATTCTTAGCTTCTGGCAACTTCCGATAAACTTGTGCCAAAACGTCAAGAATATCTAGCAATTCAGTTGATTGATTTTCGAAATGATTGAGCAAGCCCAATAATTCCTTAATATCAGCTTGAGCTTGATTAATAAGTTTTGTTTTTTCCATAATACTGCACCTCATCTGTAATTAACTAATTAGCAGTTACCATGACCAAAGTTGGCAAGGCGGTTAACTCCGCAAGTCCAAGCTTGCCCCCAGTTAACTGTGCACTTATGTTTGCCACAAGTAACACCGTTACCATAATATCTACTTCCACCAGTAACCTTTGCTAAATCTGCTTTAGTTAATTTCTTCTTGTTTTCCATTTTATCACCTCATAAAATTTTCTGCTATAAGCAAACAAGGAGCAAAAAAGAGGCTGTATATACATTTAGTTATAACTCTTGTAACTCGTTTGCTTGCAAAGTTATTATATCTCTAAATTTTTGCTAAAAACCATTTTTTCCTAAGTGGTTCTTTTCTCTTCCTAATCGGTCCTCATTACTAGATTTTAGTATTTATACTTCGTTAATGTCTGTAAGGCAGCTAATGGTGTTTCTGACCCCACATATGAATGAATTCTCTTGCCATGCTTTAGCAAAACAACAGTTGGTGTCCCCTGAAAATCAATCTTGGTAAAAAAGTCTTTTAAGTTGTTGTCTTGGTACACTTGCTGAGTGATTTGACTAATATCTAGGTAATAAACCGGCACATTAGTCTCCGCCATAAATTCTGCTAAAGTTGGCGAAAATCTCCGACAATATGGACATCCCGGAAAACCTAGGTATAAAACAAATGTATCTCCTGCGTGTAATTTATTAACAACCTGGGTAGGCGTAACTGGAATTGTTTTAGCAATATTTTGTTGATATTGCGCCACAGTTATATTAGTTACTGTTTCACCATGACTGTCAGCCTTAATGGTTGTTCCCCCTATGAATAGTGACAGCATTACTGTCGCTAGTGTCAAGAATCTTTTCAACATGAATCTCACCTCCACAATTAGCATATACCCTTAAGAAACACTACAACGAAAATCAGCAAATTAGGTTCGTTTAGCCAATTAATCGTCAACTGTAACCAAATTTGTTCAAAAAACAACCGAATTATTTTTTGAACTAGGCTACATTTACTTTTGTGGTATATTATTATCGTAATTTATTTTAATTAGGAGGATTTTTATGCAACTCAAAAAAAATAAAACAACTACTAAGTTGACTAAGCAAGATTTACAAAAAATTGTTGGGGGAAAGGTATTTAGTATTAATCGTTGTCTTACAAATCGTTATAATCCATTTAAGAATATCTTCCACAGATTCTCAAACGGTCACTAAAATATGCTAAATGTTTTTATTGCAGTAGGAGTATTAGTCAATTTATTTTTTGACTTTTACGCTTCAGGAAAATTGACCAATATTAATTTATGGTCTAAAAGAACTAAAGTATTACTCATTTTTCTTGTTAATTTAGTAATTCTTAGCATTACTAACAGTAAATTAATTGCTATAACAATTGAACTTTTCTCGCTATATTACTTATTAAAATCTAAAAACATTAAGTTTGACTATGCAGTTTTAGGTAGCATTCTTAGTACAATGACTGTTAGCTATGTAGGTTCTTTTATTTTTGACTTCTTTGATTTAAAACTTAAAAGTTACGTTTTACTCTTTTTGCCATTAGAAATAATTCTCTACTTCATTGGTTACAAACTATTAAAAAAAATCAACCCCTATCGCCGGCTTAGCGGCCCAGATGGTTTTGTCATTTTTATACTAATTTGTTATAACTACATAGTAATAATTACACTAGATAATATAACGTACCTAGTTTCACAATGGGTAAGCATAGTTGTCCCAATTTTATTTATCATTCAACTTGTATTTGCAGGTTTGATTTTGGGAATTAGTCGGCAAATAAGAAAAGCCAGTGTTGATAAAAAGACCACCGAGACTTTGTTCTTTTACACCAAGCAACTTGAGGATAGTCAGCGTAGTCTCCGCCAGTTTAAGCACGATTACCAAAACATTTTAATCAGTATGGAAGCCGAGCTAAAGGACAATGATAATTTCAAGGAATTGCTGGCCTATTCGGCTTCACACTTAGAGAAAAGTAAGGCCTGGCTCTTTAATGACCTGGATAACGTTAGTGATCCCGAAATCAAAAGTATTGTCATCTCTAAGCTAGATACTTGTTTTACTAACTCACTACCAGTTAGCTTTGAATGTCGCCAACCTCTGCGCGAAATACAAGGAATTAACAAGTTCGACTTGATTCGCTTACTAGGAATTGCCTTTGATAACGCAATTGAAGCGAGTGAAAACTTCACTGCGCCGGAAATTAAGGTCTTATTACTTAATACTGACGTTGGCTTTGAATTTGAAATCAGAAATAAAGTTGCTAGCACCTTTGATACCACCAAGCTTCAACAAGCGGGGGTAACTACTAAGGAGGGCCACGCTGGTTTAGGACTAGCCAGCGCTCAAGCTATCATTAGCAACTACAACAACGTCTTTTTAGCCCGCGCAATTAAGGATAACTGGTTTACCTTTACATTATACGTTAATAAGGAGGGGTAACATGTTGCACCCAATTTTAGTTTGTGATGATAATGTTACACAAGCAAATAAACTAACAATGGCTGCTAGCCACGGGGCTATTATTACCAAGGAGGACAATAATGGCTTTGAACTAGCATTAACTGCTTACGGTTACAAGCAAGCACTGGACTGGGTTATCACTAACCAACCTAAAGCAGGAATTTACTTTTTAGACATCGAATTAGAAGGAGGGACTAAAAAGCACACTGGCCTTGACTTAGCGCTCAAGATAAAAGAAGTCGATCAAGAGGCCATGATTGTCTTTGTTACGACCCACGAAGAAATGGCAATTCTAACCTTTGAGCGTCAAATTGGTCCCCTCGACTATATCACTAAGTCAACAAATGACGAGCAGTTCCAGCAACGAGTTACTAACTGTATGTACACTGCTTTACAAAGATACGAAAGTGAGCAAGCAACTAGCGGGTTAAAGTTTCGTTACTGGGTTGGCAGAAGAGAACACATTGAAAATTTCAATAATATTATTTGCATCGAAACTACTAGCAGGCCACACGTCTTAGAGCTGATTACCACTACCAGTATCATGCAGTTTCCTGGAACAATTAAGGAACTCGCTAAGGCTTACCCACAGTTCTGTAAACTCTCGCAATCATGCTTGGCTAACCTTGATAACATCAAGAGCGTCGACTTTAAGTTACTCCAAGTAACCTTTATCAACGATTCAGTGGAACCATTTTCTAGACGGCAAACCAAGACCATTAAGAAAGCTCTTAATATCCTTTAAGGGGGAATTGATGTGCAGGTTTTCAAAAAATACTACCTCCCCCAGATGGATGAAAATGACTGTGGGATTGCTTGCTTAGCCATGATTCTTAAATATTATGGCTCAAATGTTTCATTATCGTATTTAAGAAACTTAGCCAAAACTAACTTAGAGGGAACAACTGCTTTAGGCTTAGTAAAGGCCGCCCAAGAGCTAAATCTTAAGACGGACGCTTACCAAACTGATATGGCGCTATTTGAGCAGTCTGATTTAACTTATCCATTTATTGCTCACGTAATCAAACAAGCAACTTTGCAACACTACTACTTAGTTCTTGGCGCTAACGAGGACTACATTCAAATTGCCGATCCAGATGAAACCGTCGGAATTAAAAAAATGCCTAAAAGTCAGTTTGAAAAAGAATGGACTGGGGTCGCCTTATTCTTTGAACCTACTAGCAACTACCAAGCAATCCATACCAAAGAACAAACGCTACTTGCATTATTATTAAAATTAGTCACACATCGTGGGTTAATTTTAACGATTGTGTTGGTTTCCCTATTAATGACACTCACCAGCATTTTAAATTCTTATTTTCTCCAAGTTGTCATTGATAGGTTAATTCCGACAAAAGCAACTACCACTCTAACTATTATTGCTTGCGGACTATTAATTGCCTATGTCTTCAATTCTCTTTTCCTCTATATTAGGGAATTTTCACTAACGATTTTGGGTCAGCGCCTATCGGTAAACATTGTTTTAAGCTATGTACGCCACGTGCTAAAATTACCAATGGAATTTTTTGCTACTCACAAAACTGGTGATATTTTAGCTAGATTTACAGATAGTAACAAAATTATTGACGCGCTTGCTAGTACCGTCATTTCAATGTTTCTTGACGTCGGAACGGTCCTTGTTATCGGCTGGGTTTTAGCCTTGCAAAACCTAAGGCTGTTTGGCTTAACCCTACTAGCTATCCCCCTTTACGTATTAGTTATTTTTTCATTTACTAGCCGCTTTGAAAAGTTAAATCGTCAAGTAATGGAAAGTAATTCTCTTGTTAGTGCTTCAATTATTGAAAATATTCAAGGGATAGAAACGCTAAAGGCTCTCAATAGTGAAAGGGTACGGTATCATAAGATTGATAAGCAATTTAAAAGATTACTAAGTAATTCTTTGAACTATGTTAAAGTGGATACTTTGCAACAAGCTATTAAAATATTTATTCAGGCCCTGCTAACTACTTTGATTTTATGGTATGGTGCTAACTTAGTAATTACAGATTCTATTTCACTTGGCCAGTTAATGGCCTACAATGCGCTGCTAAGTTACTTCTTATCACCATTACAAAACATCATTAATCTCCAAACTAAACTTCAAAGTGCTCAAGTAGCCAACAAGCGTCTTAATGAGATTTTCTACATTGATAGTGAATTCAAACTTGAACGTCCTATCACAGATAGCCAAACGCTCGTAGGTCCTATTAAATTTCAGCATCTTAGTTATAGTTACGGTTATGGTAAAAATACACTTACCGATATCAACCTAACCATTCAACCAAATGAAAAGTTAACCATTGTCGGAATGAGTGGCTCGGGTAAATCAACTCTAGTTAAATTACTCATTAACTTTTATGAAGCAACTAGTGGTAACTTAACTTTCAATCAACAAAATATTTCTGAGATTGACAAACACACCCTACGTTCCTACGTAAGGTACATCCCCCAAGAGCCTGTCGTTTTTGCAGGAACTATCTTAGACAATCTTTTGTTAGGAAGTAGGCCTAATCTTTCTGAAGCGGAAATTTTAACTGCTTGTGAGATTGCTCAAATAAAAGAGGATATTCTAAAGATGCCACTCCAATTTCAAACAAGGTTGGATGAACACGGTGGTATTCTTTCAGGCGGACAAAAACAACGCCTAACTATCGCTAGAGCGTTACTTTCTTCTGCGAAAGTCTTAATTTTTGATGAATCGACTAGTGGCCTAGATGCTATTACCGAAAGACTAGTGATAGATAGACTTTTAGCTTTAAAAGATAAAACTATTATTTTTGTTGCCCACCGACTACTTATCGCTAAAAAAACCAATAATATCGCGGTTTTAAAAGACGGGCACCTTGTTGAACAGGGTACACACGAACAATTAATTGGTTCAAAAGGTTACTACCATCAGCTAATCTCCGACTGGCATTAATTTATGGAAAGGAAGTCACAAATGGAATTTTTACAAACAGTTTTCAACACTTAAAAAAATAAGCTAACTGCAACAGTTGCCATCTGCATCCTCGTTTTCTTATTAGTTGTTCACCCTTCTTTTTGGGATTTGTTATTCACGGCCATTATCATGGTGCCGATTACCTTGATTTTGAACAGCAAGAAGGAAAAATAAGACCTTCACCCGTAAGCAAAATAATCAGACGCTTTGTTATTTATTTCCTAACTGAAACTTGAAAGTAAAAATGGCGCAAAAATTCCTCTGTTTCCTTGGTATATTAAGAAAAACGGCTTATTAAATTAGTCTTTTTCACGCCTTCTGAAGTTGGGAAGCTATGCTTTGTGGTAGGCTGCTGATAAATTTCGCAACTGTCTCATTAAGTTTTTTTACTGATTCCACTGGTTCACTTTCTGCAAGCTGATTTAGTAGTTTTACAAACCATACCAATACGTCAGTCAGACTCAAATCAGGCATTGCTTCGCCCATGATATAGAACAGGTCTCCGATAGTACGTTCATCTTTTTCTTGGCGTTCTTGCCAAGCCAACAAATCATAGGTCATCATCACAATAGCTAAGTGACCACAAAGGCCGTCATAATTTTGAACTTGAGTCTTATCAAAGCGCAAATACTGTTTAGCAGCCTTGAAGTACGTCTCTATCTGCCATCTTCTACCATACAGTTGAATAATTTTATCTGGGCGAAGAGATACTTTAGTAGTTGCAAGAACTAAGTAATTGTTGGCTTTGCGTTGATTACGTACAAACACTAGGCGCAGTTCAATCCCACTATCACTTTTTACAACACAACTGTATTGATAAATCGCCTTAGGCGACCGTTGTTCAGAGCGTAACCGTTCATAAAGTCCTTTAACGGAGTACAAACGTCCACGATAACGATAGTACACCTTAGCAGACCTTTTAAGCATGCCGATTCCGTCTAGGCCTAGTTGTTTTATTTGGTCAAATATCTTAGGAGAGCTATACCAACTGTCAAAAAGAACATATTGAGCTGGGATATTGTGTTTTAATGCTTGGGAAACAAGCTCGACGGCAACTTGATTCATCTTAGATTGTGCTTGATAACGCCTGCGACCAACTAAAGATCGGCGGTCGAGATTGTGACATGGTCCCAAAATATTTTTAGGGTCCTTACTTGACATCAAAGCAAAATTAACCGGTAAAAAAGTATTAGCGTCACTCCAACCAAGTGTAAGTGCACGATAACCATGCAGAAATTTGTGTTTATCATGGTCATAGACACGAGCTAGTAGCTCGGTACTTTTTGAATAGGGACGAGCAAAAAGACTATCATCGATTATCAAAGCTAGACGCCGTCTTGAATCAATGAAAGGACGTAGGCATTTAATTACCGCACTAGCCAAAAGGCAGACAAACTTTTGCCAATTAATGCGACCATCATTCAAAAAATTACGAACAGTTCTAGTAGTGAAAGCGGGAGTTTCTTTAGCACGATACAAAGATTGCGTGCAAAGATAGCAGTAAGCAACCACTTGATAAACTCTGTCGGGTTAATTGGGGTACGTCGTTTGAAATTAACCTGGCGAATAATTTTAACTATACCAATTTGCTTGAAAAATGTATCAATTGAAAAATATGACTCGTTATTTTCTTGAGAATGATTTATACTGGACATAGCGCAAGGACCCCTTTGTTTTTTATTTGTGCATTTAAATTATAACGCGGGTGTCCCTGAGTTTTTCTATTTTTTAGGCAAAAAAGCATGAAATAGCGGGAAATATCCACTATTTCATGCTTTCAAGTTTCAGTTTGTTTTTTCAAACATTTTGATAACTTTGAGTTGGCGATCTTGGTCATTGGCAATTTTTTTGATTTTTAAAAGCACCATGACGGACATCAAAATTCCGATCAAGGCAATTCCGATGACGTAAAGTTGACCTCTGCCGTTCAGAAACGGCAAAAACGAAGAATATGTCGACGTCATTGAAATCGAGATGACTGCAAGATTGACCGAAAGTTGAATGAGATAATAATATTTGCTGATCGGAACTGCACGTTTTTTAGTATGAAGTTTTGAAGTCAATTCCATCGTTACGGCAATTCCCCCGATCATCAAAAACAAGGGAATGATTGCCGACCAGCTTTTTAATGCCAAAGCCATTCCGAACCAGTAGAGATTCGTAAAAAACATGAAGGCTGTAAAGTAGCGCAGCATCAAAAAACGATTGAAGTACATAAAACTTACGCTTTGTTCTTTTTGAACGTCAAATGATGTTTTTTTCATAAGAAATGCCTCCGTTAATTTTGAGTAAACGTTTTCTTTATTGGTGGTATCACGTTCCTCCTTGCGTCGAGTCCTTTTTGAAAAATGCAGCGCTTGAAAAGATAACTGTTTTTGTGACAAATTCAGGAATCCCGCTCAACGTCAATGATGAGATGAAGCGCATATCACCCGATACATATGTTGAAAGTTCCGAGATTATCGAATTTACGCCGCTCGTTGAACCAAGCAGGCTGGTTACGCCGCTTGAGGAAATTGATGCATGGATTGAAACTTTATAAAAAAAAGCCTAGGTTCTCAAGAATTGAGATCCTAAGCTTTTTTGGTATTTTGGCGTTAAGCTTCCGTTGCTCCTTCTGCCTCTTTTTTAGCAAGTTTCAAGTCATAGCGACGGATGAACGGGAACCAGATTGCTCCGGCGACAACTGCGGCGAGAATCGTTGCAATTGCACCTTGCCAGCTTTGCGTTGCGATGAAACCGCTCAGACCAACTGGCGTCGGCCATGGTTGTTGGGCAGTAATTTTTGGAGCGAAGTGCATTGCAATTGAAAAGTAGCCGACCATGGCACTTGCCATTGGTGCCAAAATGAACGGAATGACCAAATCAATATTGTAGACGATCGGCAAACCGAAGAGCAAAGGCTCGTTAATGTTGAAAATGCCAGGAACGACTGCCACTTTGCCGAGTTCACGCAGTTGGTGCGACTTGGACATGAAAGCCATGTACAAAACTGCACCAAGCGTAGCACCTGAACCACCGATCGTGATGAAAGCGGTGTTGAATTCACCGGCATAGGCATGGAAATCACCGGCAACGTTTGCAACCATGTTTGCCGTAGCGAATGAGCCCACGAAACTCCCAATGATCGTTGCACCGTGGATACCGAAGAACCAAAGGAAATGAATCAAGAAGGCGATGATCAAAATGCCCCACCATGTATCGACCAATCCTGATACGAATGAGAATGGAATGTAAAGCAGTTGGAAGATGTCAGTATGGATCATGATTAAAACGGCATCGATGATCAAAATGATGATTGCGATTATGAAACCTGGAATAAGAGACGTGAACGAATCCGCAACGCCCTTTGGAACAGAGTTTGGCATCTTGATTGACCAGCCCTTTTTTACGCTGAGACGGTAGATCTGAACTGCCAAGGTGCCCATGATGAGACCTGTGAAAATGCCGGTTGCACCGATGCGCGTAAGACCGGAGCCACTGACCGCGTAGCCGGAGAAAATGGCATTTTTCGTGTCTGTCACAAATTGTGTAGAGCCGTTTTTCCAAACAAGCTGCGGAACGGTGATGAACAATGCGAACAATGAAAGAAAGGTACCGGTCAACGGTGAAATATCAAGGTTTTCTTCTTGTTGATAGATTTTCGTGTAGTTATAAGCAAAAGATCCTGTAAAGAAGAGGGCGGTGATTCCCAGCGTAGAATTATAGATAACGGTAAAGAGACTATTGAAACGCCCAAGCGTGCTGTTGTAAAAATCAACGAAAGACGGGAACGTGATGACCTGAGTGAGAACGCTCAGGATGAGGAACATCGATCCGACGATCGTGAAGGCGATGATACTGTAGCCGGCACCCATGACGGCGCGGACAAAACGTGTATTGGCGAATTTGCCGACTAATGGAAGAATCTTCTCATTAAGCCAGCCTGTGAAGTTGCTTTCTTTTTCAGCCATAATAAAGTTCTCCTTAGGACCGGCATCCGCATTTCATGTACGAATGAATAATTGCAGTTTGATGCGTACAGACGAACTGCGGATGCGGTGAATGATTGTAAACAGTAAGCGCTTCCTGTATTTACATTTTTCAGTATAATCGGTTGGAATCATTTTGTAAAGGGCTTTCAATAAAAAATTGTACCAATATGTTTTACGAAGATAAGTATATACAATCCGCTTAGCTGAAAATATGCAAATACATTAGAATTTTTAGAATCAATTTAAAGTTTGAAAAATGTAAATTTGTAAAATGCAGTGTTAGCTGACAATTTAATGAGGAAAATAAAAAGCAGGGCGGAAGTGCTCAAAACGCATTCTGTCCTGCTTTTTTCAAATTTTGCCTAATTTGTTTTCTCAAACATTTTTATGACTTTGAACTGGCGGTCCTGGTCGTTGACGATTTTTTTGATCTTCAAAAGCACCATGACGGACATCAGAATTCCAATCAAGGCAATTCCGATGACGTAAAACTGGCTCTTACCGTTCAAGAACGGAAGAAACAAAGAATATGCCGGTGTCATCGAAATCAGGATGATTGCAAGGTTGACCGAAATCTGTGCAATGTAATAACCTTTGCTGACTGGAACCGTACTCTTTTTGGTATGAAGCTTGGAAGTCAGTTCCAGTGTTACGGCAATTCCGCCAATCATCAGCAAAAACGGCAGGACTGCTGACCAGCTTTTGCATGTCAGGGCCATTCCGAACCAGTAGAGATTTGTAAAGAACATGAATGCCGTGAAGTATCGCAGCATCAGGAAACGATTGAAGTACATAAAGCTCAGGCTCTGTTCTTTTTTAACGTCATCTGCTGTTTTTTTCATGGAAATACCTCCGTTAATTTTGAGTAAACGTTTTCTTTATATGACATTTTAATATATTGGTACTAATTTGTAAAGTGGGTACAATGATCCGGGCTTGGAGACTTGTTATCGTTAACAGCTTGTCATTTCAAATATCAGATCATATAATGAAAACGTTCTGAAAAATCGGAACGAAATTTCTTTTTCATACGAAGGTCAACAGACCCTCTGCCATTATATCGAAGCGAGTCTTTGACTTGCACATTTTTGAACCAGTGAAACGGACGCGTTAAAGTGCCCGTTTTTTTAATGGGCATTTGACACGATTGAATTCGAAAGGTTTCGAGGATGGGAAAATCGTGGCTCAAACCAAAAATGGGAATTGTCCTTAATCTTGCATAGACGTTCTGATTTTGCCAAATGCAGAGTCCGCTAAATCAGCGCGCCAAGCTCTCATTCCATTTTTCCGCCGGACTCTTTTCAGCTGTTTCCATTATGGAAGGCGATTGTCGTGCATACAAAAAACCGGATCAGATTTGCGATTAATCGCAAATCATCCGGTTTTTCAATTTGAGGCATAGTTTTTCCCAGCCTCTCGCTGATTTTTGTTATTTATCTTCTTCAACGGGAACCGGACGATTCAAAGTCGTCGTGCCATCAGCCCGCTTGTTGACAAGTTCGGCCACGTCGATGCCGGTCGCGTCCTTGATGAATGCCAAAGATTGGGCCAAGCCTTCGTTGATTTGACCTGAAACCCCGGCAGCACCGTCGAAAACGGTCAGCTGATCGATGCTTGCGACTGCTTGCGCATAGGATGCGGAAATTTCCGGCAGTTTATCGATGATTGCCATGGCAAGAGCGACTTGCCCGTTTTGTTCAAGCGCTTTGGCGATGGCTTCCTGCGCTTTGGCATTCGCCTGACCTTCGACCTGGATCTTGTCAGCGCTGGCCTGACCTTGTTCGCGAATCGAATAGGCATTGGCATCTGCTTCTGCTTTGATCTGGACTGCCTGTGCTTCAGCATTCTGCTGCGCGATTACGGTTGATTTCAACTCGTTTTCGCGAACGACGATCTCCTTTTCCTTAAGCGTCTGCTCCTGGATGGCCTTTTCAATCGCATAAGCCTGCTCTGCCTTGGCTTTTTCGGTTTGAACCTGGGCATCGTTTTGGGCAATTGCCACGTCCGTTTCCTTGGTCTTGTCTGAAATGCAGCGTTTTGACTGCAGTTGTGCTTCCTGCTTTTTTGTGAATTTTGCACAATTGGAATGTGATTGATCAAAGTTTTTTCACGATTACAATCAATATAAATAACATTTAAAAATGCTTATATAATCTAAGGTGTTGAGATTATGCCAAAAAGCGCCGGTAAAAAAATTGGAAAAAGTTGCCAAAAAGGCTTGAAATCGCTCTCATAAAGATATATTATAATTAGTGAAGTTTTTCACATTATGAAAATCTTGCATGCATGCTGAAAGTGTAACCAGTGATTTTTGGGAGGTATTATAAATGGAAAAAGAAGCTACGAAGCCAAAGAAAAAAGTTTTGACTGAAGAAGAAAAAGCAGCACGAATGGAAGCTGCTCGCAAGTATACCGATACCCTCGTTGATAAAGCAGCAGCTGCTGAAAGCGAATATGCGCATTTTACGCAGGATCAAGTTGACAAAATCGTTGCTGCAGCCGCGCTTGCTGGTTCTGAGGCGGCTTTGATGCTTGCTCATGAAGCGGTTGAGGAAACAAATCGCGGCGTCGTTGAAGATAAGGATACCAAGAATCGTTTTGCAACCGAAAACATCTATAACGCAATCAAGGATGAAAAAACCGTTGGAATCATCGCTGAAGACAAGATCAAAGGTGAAGTTCAAATTGCCGCACCGCTTGGCGTTTTAGCCGGCATCGTCCCGACGACGAATCCGACGTCGACGGCAATGTTCAAATCTTTGATGGCGCTTAAGACGAGAAATGCGATTGTCTTTGCTTTCCATCCGCAAGCTCAAAAATGTTCCGTTCATGCTGCACAAATCGTTTATGAAGCAGCCGTTGAAGCCGGAGCTCCGAAAAACATCATTCAATGGGTCGAGACTCCGTCAATTGAAAATACGACGGCGCTGATTCAAAACAGAAAGATCGCATCGATTCTTGCAACGGGCGGTCCTGGAATGGTCAATGCCGCACTCAAGTCGGGCAACCCGTCAATGGGCGTTGGCGCCGGCAACGGTGCAGTTTTCGTTGATCATACGGCTCATCTTGACCGTGCGGTTGAAGACTTGCTTTTGTCCAAGCGTTTCGACAACGGGATGATTTGTGCAACCGAAAATTCGGTCGTCATCGAAGCACCTGTTTACAAGGATTGGATGAAGAAGATGGAAGAAAAGGGCGCATACCTGCTTCCTAAAAAAGACTACGAAAAGCTGGCTGATTTCGTCTTCAATGACAGGCACGGCGTAAACGGACCGGTTGCCGGCAAACCGGCTCGTTGGATTGCCGAAAATGCCGGCATTGATTTGCCTGAAGGAAAAGACGTCATCATGTTTGAACTCGATTCGAAGAACATCGGCGAAAAGCTCTCATCAGAAAAGCTTTCCCCGCTCCTTTCGGTTTATAAGGCAAAAGACAGAGAAGACGGCATCAAGATCGTTGCCGCACTGCTCGACTACCAAGGCGCTGGTCACAATGCGGCCATTCAGATTGGTTCTCAGGCAGATCCGTTCTTAAACGAATTTGCCGACAAGACAAAGGCTGCTCGCATCTTGGTAAATCAACCGGATTCAATCGGTGGTATTGGCGACATCTATACGGATGCGTTACGTCCATCTTTGACGCTTGGAACCGGGTCATGGGGGAAGAATTCATTGTCACACAACTTATCAACTTCAGACCTGTTGAATGTCAAGACGGTCGCAAAACGTCGCAATCGTCCTCAATGGGTTCGTTTACCAGAAAAAATCTACTACGAAAAGAATGCCTTGTCATACTTGACGGACGAAACGGAGCACATTGATCGCGCAATGATCGTTGCCGATCCTGGAATGGTTAAATTCGGCTTCGTTGACAAGGTTTACGATGAGCTTGAAGCACGCGAAAATCCGGTAAAGACATCCCTTTACGGAACTGTTCATCCTGATCCGACGTTGGGACAGACGATGGAAATCGCACGCCAGATGGAAGAATTCCAACCGGATACCGTTATTGCCATCGGTGGCGGTTCCGCAATGGATGCTGCCAAGATTGCGCGCTACATCTATGAATACTCTCTTGAACAAGAACCTGGCTTCCTTGAAAGCTACGAAAAAGTCAGCGAACTATTCACTCGTCTGCAGCAAAAATTCGTTGATATCCGCAAGAGAATCGTCAAGTTCCATCACGGCACGCACACGAAACTTTTCTGCATCCCGACAACTTCAGGTACCGGTTCCGAAGTTACGCCGTATGCGGTTATTACGGATGACAACACACACGTTAAGTATCCGTTGACCGATTACGAAATGACGCCTCAGGTTGCGATCGTCGACCCTGAATTTGTCATGACGGTTCCGAAGAGAACAGTTGCATGGTCAGGTCTCGATACGCTGTCGCATGCGCTTGAGTCATACGTTTCCGTAATGGCTTCAGACTTCACGCGCCCATGGTCGCTTCAGGCAATCAAGCTCGTATTTGAAAACCTTGAAAAATCCTACAATTATGACCCTAAGAATCCTACGCTTGAAGGCGAAACTGCTCGCGAAAACATGCACTATGCGGCTACTCTTGGCGGCATGGCCTTCGCAAATGCTTTCCTTGGCATCAATCACTCGCTTGCTCACAAGACTGGCGGTGAATTCGGACTTCCTCACGGCCTTGCGATTTCGATTGCGATGCAGCACGTGATTCGCTTCAACGGTGCATCCGGCAAGGTCAAGAGAACACCGTTCCCACGCTACGAAGTTTATCGTGCTCAAAAGGATTATGCAGACATCGCGCGTGCGCTTGGATTGAAAGGCAGAACAGATGCTGATTTGGTCGAAGCATTGTGCAACAAGATTGAAGAACTGATGAAGGCCGTTGACGTAACTCCTAAGCTTTCGGCAAACGGAGTTACTAAAGAAGCCTTTGACGGTGCTTTGGACAAATTGTGCGATTTGGTTTACAACGATCAATGCACGACGGCAAACCCTCGCCAACCAAGCTTGGAAGAGATTCGCCAGTTGTTGATTGATCAATTCTAAAGATGATTTCCATATAATACTTCCTTGAAAGGACCGAGTTTTGCTCGGTTCTTTTTTACGTTCCGCGTTACGGAAAACAAAGTGTGATTAACCGTTTTCTTTGCGATGAGAGTGCAATTTTTGAAGATGTTATGAAAACTGTTGCAAGTTTCGGAGTTATGGTATATAATTGGTCTATACCAATAAGGGCGTGACAGTTTTTTCGAGGAGGAATTCAAAATGAAAGTTATTATTGTTAAAAATGCAGCAGAAGGCGGAAAGAAAGCGTTTGAAATTTTTAAGGAAAAACTTGACGAAGGAGCAACTGTTTTTGGCCTGGCAACTGGTGGCACGCCTGAAACGACTTATCAGGAATTATGCGATAGCGACCTCGATTTTTCGAACTGCATTTCAATAAACCTTGACGAATATGTCGGCTTATCGGCTGATAATCCGCAAAGCTACCATTATTACATGAAAAAGCATCTGTTTGAAAAGAAGCCGTTCGCTCATTCATATCTTCCTGACGGCCAAAATGATGATGCAAAAGTCGAATGTGAACGCTACAGCAAGATTATCGCAGAAAATCCGGTTGACTTGCAGCTGCTTGGAATCGGTCGCAACGGACACATCGGGTTTAATGAGCCAGGGTCTGCTTTTGACGGCAAGACGCAAAAGATTCGCTTGACGGAATCGACGATTGCAGCAAATGCGCGCTACTTCGAAAACGAAAATGACGTTCCGAAGTATGCATATTCGATGGGAATCGGCGAAATCATGCAGGCAAAGACCGTTTTGCTTGAGGCATACGGCAAGGATAAGGCGGATGCAATCAAGAAAATGGTTGAAGGAGAACCGACCGAAGAAGTTCCTGCAAGCGTTCTGCAAAATCATGATGATGCGATTGTTATTGTGGATGAGGATGCGGCGAGTTTGTTAAGGTAAAAGGTGTGGAAGCGAGCGGTTATGACCCCGTACGCAAGCTTTGGGCGACCGAAGGCGAGCTCGTCTCGTCTAGGGAGTCCTTGCTTGCGATAGGGGGAATGCGAGCTGGAACCCGATTATGCAGGGTGTGAAGACCAACCGCTCAACAAGGCGGTAGATAAGGAGGGGCGCGAGCGATCAGCGTAAGCGCAGTCGCGACGCGGCACGAACTTATCATGAGCCTTGTTGCTGGTCTGAGCCTGATTATGAAGGTGTGAAGACGAACGCCACAACTGAACAATGATTTGAAATCCGTGACAGTGATGGTGCGGATTTTTTCTTGTTCTGGGAGATGCGCCAAGATTTCACTCAAATTTACGGACAAAAGGCTGTTTTTGACCATTTTGTCCGTAATCGGCATTTTTCGGGAAGGCCATTTACGGACAGAGTGCCCATTTTCATCGATGTGTCCGTAAACGACGATGATTTTGCCAAATGCAGTGCTGCGCATCACCTGCTCAATCACTGCACCCGACTTCGATTACGGGCAAAACGTTGATTTCTGAGATTTGCCCGTAATCTGAGACCACACTGCTTTGGCAAAGGTAACTGAGTAGAACATTTTCTCAATTTTGGATGATTTTGTTCTACTCTCAGGGCAGCGCGGGCTGAATTTGGAGTCAGCGGTAGAACATTTTCTCAATTTTGGATGATTTTGTTCTACTCTCAGGGCAGCGCGGG
>OBKN01000260.1_pt1 | contig 28167 bp, 27 predicted proteins | sample 1519931 | NCBI WGS metagenome assembly OBKN01 (sample SAMN04209254, study PRJEB22552) | human gut metagenome | biome: gut; material: feces | host: Homo sapiens | place: USA: Oklahoma
ACAACTTCAGGATCCACTCGACGCTGGGCTACATGTCGCCGGTCGAGTTCAGGGAGGCGGGGCTGTCCCTCCCGGAATCGTCCAAATAGGTGTTGCCAATCCAAGTAGTCTTTGTTGCTGAGATAGGTCACGGCCGAAAGGGGCCCGTATCCCAACAGATACGGGCCCCTTGCTATTTAAATGGGCATGAGGGTGTATTGAGGGGGGATGTCTTGCTGTCGGCATCCGCGTGCGGTGCCATTCGCTGTCCGTAAATTATACGTTTACGGCTAATTTCATACCACTTGTCGGAATGCGGACGCTGTCCTTGAATGCCGGGCGTACATTGAACGTGGTTTTTCGCGTGAAGCCACGAATCGGTTGCCAGCCCTGAACAAGGAGGCCCAGCATGACGCTTGCCAAACCCATCAATAAATACATCGACTATATCGATGCCCCCGAGGACACGTTTGAGCAGTATGTCGAGAAGGCGTTAAAGTACAACTTTCGCTGCGTATTTGCGAACCTGCAGGAGTACGAGACGGGCCGCGCCATGCTCGAGGGCTCTGACATCATCCTTGCCGGCGCTATCGACTTTCCCCAGGGCACTATGACGCTTGAGGAGAAGCTTGCGAGGTTTGAGGAATACGCTGCGTGTGGCTTTACCGAGATTGACTACGTTTTGAATCAGGGGTCGATCGAGAACCGCGATTTTGATGCCATCGAGCGCGAGATGACTACCATTGCTGATTTTTGTCGCGCGCATGGCATCACTGACAAGGTAATCGTCGAGATGTGCAAGCTGGACGGCGACGACGCCGCCAAGCGCCGTGTATGCGAGATCGCGCTGGAGGCCAAGCCGGGATTCCTTAAGACATCGACCGGCAGAAGCTTTGGCGGTGCTAAGCTCGAGGACGTGCGGCTGATGCACGAGGTGCTCGGCGATGCCGTGGCAATCAAGGCGGCGGGCGGTATCCATAATTACGAAGAGGCTTGCGCATTCATCGAGGCCGGCGCCAGCGCGTTAGGTGCATCGGCGGGCATCGCGATCGTCGAGGGCGCACCGACGGATGAGCGTCGCTAGCAGACGTATTTGACCTGAGCGATAAAGCTTCACGACCACACGCCGTTCATGTTCGAGACAATATGACTTTTTGCCCGTTGTAAACGGAGTCGCGATGGGTGTTCTGTATGATGGCTCAGACAAGGTTGTTCAATGACAGGGAGGCATATATGGCAATCAAAGCCATCGCGATGGATATCGACGGTACGCTCACCAACGATCAGAAAGTGATTAGCCCGCGTACGCGCGAGAAGCTGCTCGCGGCGCAGGAGTCGGGCATTAAGCTCATTTTGGCTTCGGGCCGTCCCGCATGGGGGCTCCACGCCTTGGCGCAGGAGCTCGACCTCCAAAACCATGACGGTCTGCTAGTTGCCTTTAACGGCGCACACGTCGTCGATGCCCAGACCGACGAGGTACTGTTCGATCAGGCTATGCCTGCCGACGAATTGCATCGCCTGATTGATCACCTGCGTAATTTTGACGTGATCCCTATGATTTCGCTCGGTCGCGATTTGCACGTCGAGGACTCGTACCGCTGCATGATCACGCTGCCTGACGGCTCGCAGAAAAACATCGTCAAATACGAGCGCGATGCGTGCGATCTTAAGATCCGCGAGGTCGAGAGCCTGCATGAGGTCGCTGATGCTTATCCCGTGGACAAGCTGCTGACGGCGGGCGATCCGGCCTACCTGCAGGCGCATTACGAGGAGATGTATGCGCCCTTTAAGCAGACGCTTTCGGGCATGTTTACGGCCGACTGGTACTTTGAGTACACGGCGCCCGGTATCGACAAAGCCCGTGCGCTCGAGGGTGCCCTGCCCAAACTCGGCATCGATGCCAGCGAGGTCGTATCGTTTGGCGACGGCCAGAACGACAAGTCCATGATTGAGTGGGCCGGCACCGGTGTTGCCATGGGTAACGCCGTCGATGAGGTTAAGGCTGTGGCCCAGATGGTGACCGCCGATAACAACGAAGATGGTATTGCAATGGCGCTGGATAAGCTGCTGGGTTAGAATCGCCGATAATGCATGGTTTGGGCGCCTGCTTGCAGGTGCCCTTTTGTTAGGGAGGGTGCCGTGTCCGCATTTCCGTTCGACGCCGTTATCTTTGACATGGACGGCGTCATTGTCGATACCGAGTATTACTACCTGGGCGAGACTGCCGCGTTTGCCAAGGAGCTTGGGCTTAATCTGACTCAAGAGGAGTTGAATGGGCAGGTCGGTACCTCGCATCAGTTCTTCCTGCATATGCTGGTCGATTGGTTTGAGCGCGCCGGTAAGGGGCACTTCACTGGCGAGGAAGCGTTGGCCCGTTGGGACGAGTGGGCGCATGAGCGTCCGCGCGACTATCAGGCTTTGATTAACCCAGGCGCCGTGGATACGATTCGAGAGCTGCCGCGCCGTGGCGTTCGCGTGGCGCTTGCCAGCTCGTCTCCCATGGTTAGCATCGAGGAAGTGCTCAACGCATGCGGGCTGTCGGATGCCTTTGAGTATGTGGTGAGCGGCGAGCAGTTTAAGGAGAGTAAACCCGAGCCCGACATCTACCTGCATGCGCTAGACCTGCTGGGGCTGCCCGCGAATCGCTGCTGCTGCGTTGAGGATTCCGTTCCGGGCATTACCGCGGGTAAGCGAGCCGGCCTGACGGTTATTGCCAAGCGCGAGGAGCGCTTTGGCTTTAGCCAGGATGCCGCGGACAAGATTATCGACCAGCTGCCGGAGCTGCTGGAACTCGCGTAGATTCTGGGCGGTACTGCTGTCACAACAGTGGTTCCGTTGGCATAAGAGAGAGGGGCGGCGTCATGGCATTTAACGTGAGCGCACTGGGGTTTGGCGACAACGTCGTCGACTGCTACGAGCATATCCACACAATGTATCCGGGTGGCAATGCGGTGAACTTTGCCGTGTATGCCAAGAAGTGCGGCGCCGCGCGCTCCGCGTATATGGGCATCTTTGGTAATGACGCTGCTGCTGAGCATGTGATTGCGAGTCTTGAGGATGAGGACGTTGAGCTTGCCAAGTGCAAGCAGCTCATCGGCGAGAACGGTGCGGCACGCGTGACCGTCGTTAACGGCGACCGTGTTTTCCTTGGCTCCAATGAGGGCGGCATCCGTGGTGATGCGCGCTATGTGCTCGATCGCTTTGACCTTGCGTACGTGAAGCAGTTCGACGTAGTCCACTCGGGCAACTATTGCTTTACCGAGCGTGAACTTCCCAAGTTGAAGGCCGCGGGCATCACGGTTTCGTTTGACTTCTCGGACGATTCGACCGACGAGTACTACGAGCAGATTGCTCCCTACGTTGACTTCGCGTTCTTTAGCGCGGCAGACGCCGCGAGTGAGGATGAGATTCGCGAGCGTCTGGCATGGGTGAGGAGCCTAGGTCCGCGTTTCGTATCGGCAACGGCTGGCGCTGAGGGCTGCATTGCCTATGATGGCGATCGTTATTACCGCCAACTGGCTAAGCCGGTAACGGATATGAAGGACACCATGGGTGCGGGCGACTCATTCCTGACTTCGTTCCTGATGTGTTATCTCGATTCCGTCAAGCGTGGCGAGGATGGTGCCGAGGCCATCGAGCGTGCACTCGACTTTGCGGCGGGGTTTGCTTCGACCGTATGCGGCATGGAAGGCTCCTGGGGCCATGGAGTGCCGATTTCCGAATAGGTGAGCAGTCCCGGGGAGTCGAATTGTCGCCCCCCGGGACTCCATGGACAAATAATGCTAAATATGAGTACTGTCACTAATTTAGTAACAGCGAAATTAAGCTATTGAGGGCCTAGTTGGGTGTCTGCGAGTGATTAAAACCTGCTAAAAATGACTTTAACCACCTTAAAGTGCCTTGATAATGGATAGCTGTACATTATCAAGGCACTATTTTGCCGTAAAATAATGTGACTGGATTTGCAACAGTACTCATATTTGGCATTTTTTGCCCACCGGGGCTAGCGAAGGTCAAAAACAGAGTGCGCATTTGCTAAAACTGCCGACTCGATGCACTCTGCGTCGCGGTTTTTGAGTGAGACGATGCGTTCTGAGGTCCATGTGAGCGATCTGATAAGCGACTGTGCGCTTGTTTCGGTGTTTGCCTCCGCCGGCGCATCGGTCTCGAGCAGTAAACGATCGAGTGGGATCTGTCGGGCGTATTCGCGACCGCGCTTGGTGGCGAGCATCCGCTCGTTCACGGAAAAATAACAGCCCGCATTACGCGCGCGGACGAGTTCGTCCGAAGTACCGCTAAACCAGTGGAAGATGATAGCGGGGGAGTCGGGGTTTGGGATGAGTAGTCCATGCGATTCGAGGACGTCCAGTACGGCTCCTGCCGAACGAACGTCGTGAATTGATATCACACGCCCGGTAAGAGGATGTTGCGCGAGAGCCTCGCAGAGCCGGTCAAGTGCCTGTGTTTGCAGCGGCTCGCTTCCGGCAAAGCGCGCAGAAAAGTCGAGTCCCACCTCGCCGATGTAGCGCTCTTGGGCTGCAACTTCGCAAAGCAGATTGATTTCGGCAGGACCGCAGCGACCGTCGGCAAGCCACCAGGGGTGAAGCCCAATGCCGGCGATGATGCTTGGTTGGCGATGGGCGCGCTCGTTTGCGGCCGAAAAGTCACGTGGATCGACGCCGCAATCAAATAGGCCCAAGCCCAGTGCCGTCGCCTCATCGGCAACGGCGTCCGGGTGAGCCATCAAATCAAGATGGCAGTGTGCATCAAATAACCGGGGCTCCATCTCGGCGCACTCCGCTAGTCCAGGCGTTGGCCGTCGGCGCGCACACGCTCGGTGCCGCGTCCACTGATCTGGCGGATAACCTCGCCGGCAATCATCTGACCCATGATGGGCGGCATAAAACTAGCGGTACCCAACTCGGTACGCTCGTGGATGTTGGACGGGTCGCGGGGTTGGGTCTTAACCGATTCCTCGCAGCTAAACAGCACGTGCAGACTCTTGATTCCGCGCTTCTTACATTCTTTGCGCATGATGCGGCTCATGGGGTCGCGTACCGTATCGAAAATGTCGGCAAAGCGGAGGCACTCGGGATGGAGCTTGTTGGCCCCGCCCATGGAGCTAACCAAACGAATGTCGTGGTCCTGAGCATATTTGGCAATGGTGAGCTTGGCCGAGATGGTGTCGATGGCGTCGACGACGTAGTCGAGCTTGCCGTCCGTCTGCTCCAAAACGCTCGCGAAGAACTCGTCGATGTTGTCGCTCAGCAGGTATTCGGTGCGTTTGATAACGGTGGCGGTGGGATTGATGTCGTGGATCATGGCTTCCATAACATCGACCTTGCGCTTGCCGATGGTGCTGTGAAAGGCGATAGCCTGGCGATTGATATTGCTGGGCGCGACGATGTCCTTGTCCAGAATGACGAAATGACCAATGCCGCCGCGGGCGAGTGCCTCGCAGCAGTTGGAGCCCACGCCTCCGCAGCCGAGCACCAACACCGTAGCATCGGCGAGCTTATCGAGTGCCTCGCGGCCCATGATGATCTCGAGCTTGGTGTCGCGTGTCTCGACGAGAGCGGCAGCGGTTTCGGTCATAGACATCCTCCGATGGGGAAGCGAATCGTGTTTTAGCTATCGCCATTATAGGTGTTATCGCGATTCCATTTGAGCCCTTGGGCTTGTAGAAATGGGATCGGGGTTCGCATAAGATTGAAGCAGATGGCACTCGTTGCAGCGGGTTGGCCAACTCTAAAACACGTTTGTAGCGTGAGAAGTGGCCGTCTTCGCATTACGCGGAGGCGGCTATTTTTTTGAGTACAAGATTAGACAGTTAGACAAACATCTAAATATCGAGTATAGTGTGCACGTCATGAGAGATGATGAGAGGAGGTCTTATGCCGGGAGAGGGTTTTAAGGCACTTGCCGATCCAACGCGACGGCGCATTTTGGAGTTGCTGCGCGAGGGCAATTGCACGGCGGGGGAGCTTGCCGAGCATTTCGATATCAGTAAGCCGTCGCTGAGCCATCACTTGGCGACGCTCAAAAACGCCGGGTTGGTGACCGACGAGCGCCATGGCCAAAACATCGTATACAGCTTAAACACCACCGTCATGCAGGATTTAATTGGCTGGTTTATGGGTTTTACAAACAATGAAGGTGATAAGGATGAATAACGAAAACAAGGGCATTCACCCCACAGGGGTATCGTCGCGCGTGTGGATTGCGCTGGTCGCTCTGTGCGTCGCCAATGTCGTAGCGCACCTCATGGTGATGCCGAGCTTGCCTGCGCAGATTTCCACGCACTGGGGCGCGAACGGCGCCGTCGACGGTTGGGGTCCTAGCTGGATGGCCTCCGCGCTCGGCGTGCTGCCTCTGGCGCTTCTCGCAATGTTCTGCGTGGTGCCGCGCATCGACCCCAAAGGTGAGGCATATCGAACCTCGGGCAAGTTCTACCAGGGCTTCGTAATCGCCTTCACCTTGTTCATGTGCGCCATAAGCTGGCTGGGAGAGCTTACGGTCTGGGGCGTGGTGCCGGCGGTCGGTTCGGTTAACGTGCTGATTTCCGGTGTTGTCGGTTTGCTGTTCATCGGCGTAGGCAACTACTTGCCGCGTGTGAAGCAGAACTATACGCTCGGTATCAAGACGCCCTGGGCACTTGCCGATCCCGAGAACTGGCGCCGTACGCAGCGCTTTGGCGGTGCCTGCTTTATGGTGCTGGGTGTTGGCCTGATTGTGATGGGCGTGGCGGGCAGCGTGCTTTCGAGTGAAGTCGTCGCCGCAGTGATTGCGGTTCTGGCGTTTGGTTCGGTCGGAGCCGTCTACGTCTACTCGTATCTGCTGTGGCGCAAATCGCAGCGAGCCGCTCGTTAAGGTTGCGGAAAACTAGCGTACGCAGTTCATAGTATGTTCCGGGGGACTTTTCCCAGGTAGTATTAGGGGGTATGGGCAACCATGCCCCTTTTTTCGTTAAGTTTCAGAGCTGGTTTCCTCATTTCGTTTCCACTAAAGCGAATCAAGAATAGAGAAACAGCAGGTAGAAAGGATAAAATAGGCAAATGGCAGAGTTTATCTACCAGATGTATCAGGCTCGCAAGGCCCATGGCGACAAGGTGATCCTTGACGACGTGACCCTGAGCTTCTACCCCGGTGCCAAGATCGGCGTCGTGGGCCCCAACGGTATGGGCAAGTCGACCCTGCTCAAGATCATGGCCGGCATCGAGGAGGTCTCCAACGGCGATGCCAGGCTCACCCCCGGCTACACCGTGGGTATTCTGCAGCAGGAGCCGCCGCTCGACGACGACAAGACCGTCATCGAGAACGTGCGCATGGCATTTGGCGACATGATCGCCAAGGTCGATCGCTTCAATAAGATCGGCGAGGAGATGTGCGACCCGGATTGCGACATGGACGCCCTCATGGCCGAGATGGGCAAGCTCCAGGACGAGATTGACGCCGCCGATGGCTGGGATATCGATTCCAAGCTCGGCCAGGCCATGGACGCCCTGCAGCTGCCCGATTCCGACATGCCGGTCAACGTGCTTTCCGGCGGCGAGCGCCGCCGCGTGGCCCTGTGCAAGCTGCTGCTCGAGGCTCCCGACCTGCTGCTGCTCGACGAGCCCACGAACCACCTGGACGCCGAGTCGATCCTGTGGCTCGAGCATTTCCTGCATAACTACCAGGGCGCCGTTCTGGCTGTCACGCACGATCGCTACTTCCTGGATAACGTTGCCGAGTGGATCTGCGAGGTCGACCGCGGTCACCTCTATCCCTACAAGGGCAACTACTCCACGTATCTGGAGACCAAGGCTGCGCGTATCGAGGCACAGGGCAACCGCGATGCCAAGCTCGCCAAGCGCATGGAGGCCGAGCTCGAGTGGGTACGCAGCTCGCCCAAGGCTCGCCAGGCCAAGAACAAGGCCCGTCTGGCTCGCTACGAGGAGATGGAGGCCGAGGCCCGCGCAAGCCAGAAGCTCGACTGGACCGACATTCGCATTCCTGTGGGCCCGCGTTTGGGCAACAAGGTGCTCGAGGCCCATCACCTGCACAAAGAGTTCGATGGCCGCGTGCTTATCGACGACCTTTCGTTCACCCTGCCGCGCAACGGCATCGTGGGCGTCATCGGCCCCAACGGCGTCGGTAAGACCACGCTGTTCAAGACGATTGTGGGTCTGGAGCCGCTGACTTCGGGCGAGCTCGAGGTGGGCGAGACCGTCAAGATTTCTTACGTCGACCAGAACCGTTCCGGCATCGACCCCGATAAGAACCTGTGGGAGGTCGTCTCGGATGGCCTGGACCACATGATGGTCGGCGAGACTGAGGTTCCGAGCCGCGCTTATGTGGCGAGCTTTGGCTTTAAGGGCCAGGACCAGCAGAAGCGCGCTGGCGTACTATCCGGTGGCGAGCGCAACCGTCTGAACTTGGCACTCACGCTCAAGCAGGGCGGCAACCTGCTGCTCCTCGACGAGCCCACGAACGACCTCGACGTCGAGACGCTGTCCTCGCTCGAAGCGGCGCTGCTCGAGTTCCCGGGCTGCTCGGTGGTCATTAGCCACGACCGTATGTTCCTGGACCGCGTCGCCACGCACATTCTGGCGTGGGAGGGCACCGACGAGAATCCGGGCAACTGGTATTGGTTCGAGGGCAACTTCGAGGCCTATCAGGCCAACCGCATCGAGCGCCTGGGCGAGGATGCAGCCCAGCCGCATCGTATTCACCGCAAGCTGACGCGCGACTAGTCGAGCTCAGGTGACCTAACGAGAAAGGGACGATAACCTTGAGGGTTATCGTCCCTTTTTGTTACTTGGTAGAAGCCTCGACTTTATCGATGGTCCAGGCGGCTCCGAGACCGCCGGTGGTGTTGCGGCGGATGCGCACGGTGACTTCGTGGCGCTCGCCGGCTTGCGTGTAGCGCAGAGGGAAGCTTGCGCGGTTTCGCGCGGCCTCGATGGTACCGCGCTCGCGGGCGATCCAGTAGTACTCGCCGACGATGCCGAGCGTGTCGGCGCCGTAGGGGAGATAGGTTGACAGCTGGTGCAGAAGCGGGCCGGGGCAGAAGACCTCGGTTGCGAAATCGACGGGGAAGTCCTCGGGGATGGCGGGCGCTACGGGTGCGGGGGCCGGTACCATCGTCGGTGCGAAGGCCTGCTCATTGACGGGCGTCACCTCGATGACGGGCGCGGGTTCGGCACCGAGTACTGATTCGGTGTCCGCTTTCGGCATCGCCGCGGAATCTGCGGGTTCGACGATGGCAGGTGCGTCTGCGGTCGCGGTGTCGAACTCGACTTGCGGAGCGCTCTGATTCTCGACGCTCGACTTTGCCTCGATGGGCGTGGATGCCATGGTGGTGATGCCGGCGTTTGCGTTCTCGGGGTCATAGACGACCGTGAGCGAGATGGCGGGCTGCGGTGCCTCGGGCTCCGGCGCCGACTCGGTAGCGCCTTGATCGGCGGGCTCGTCGGACTGATCGTCCTCGGTCTTGTCACCAAAGACATCACTGTTTTGGAACGAAGGCGTCTCGGGTTGGTTAGCGACTTCTTCGGTTGTCGACTTGGGAGTCTCGTTGAGCTCCGCAGTGGCTTCCTGCTCGGATATGACTTTGGGATCGGTCGTGGCGGCGATTTCGGTTTCGGCTTCTGCCGTTACCTCAATAGCGACTTCAATCTCTGCCTCGGGCTCGGATTCTGGCACGGCTTCAACCATGGCTTCAGGCTCGGGACGCTTAACGTGCTTGGGGCGCACGGCCTTGAGGTCCTTCTCGCCGCGCTTTTTCTTTTTGTAGGACTGCTTGGCTCCCTTGGCTGCCTTGGGCTTGTCCTCGCCCTTGGCAAGGGCGGCATCCCAGGCATCGTTGGCGATGACGGTGGCATACAGGCGACCGCCCTTAAAGACAGTCAACTTAATGCAGTCGTCGAGCTCCTCGAGCAGCTCGCGCGTTGACTCGAAGCCCAGGTCATAAGCGGCCATGTCGCCCGCGGCGAGCGCCTCTTCGACCTGCGTCATAAACGTTTGCTTGCCGCATCCAATCGCATCGCGCAGCAGGCGATACAGATAGATGTGGTTGCCCAGCGATAGCGTGGGCCTAACTATTGTCTTGCTCATGGCAAATCTCCTCTTTACACACGTAAAGTATCTTACCATCGCATAGCGTTTGCCATGGCGGCACCCAAGGCAAACGGGCGCGAACCGCTATCGATTCGCGCCCGTTGTACAGGTTGCCTATCTGGGGATGCAGCGCCTAGTTGCCCGATGCCGTGCCTTGGCTCGAGTTGTCAGATGCCGTGCCGGACGCGGTTCCGCTCGAGCTGTTCGAGCTGTTGGCGTTGCTGCTGTCTGCTGTGCCCGTTCCCGAAGCGGTGTCGCTCGTCTGGCCGCCCGTGCTTGGCTGCGAACCGTCAGTCGTTTGGCTTGAGTCGGTCGTGCCGGATGGCGTGCCACTGTTGGCCGTAGAGGAATCGGTGCCCTGCGATTGGTCTTGGGTGTTCGAGGACGAATTGGCAGAGGTGGAACTGTCTTGCGTGTCGTCCGTTTGCGTCTGCTGATCTTGAGACCGGGTGTTGTCATTTGCATCGCTCTCGGTCGTGCGCGACGAAAGGATTGGCTCGGGGCGCTCGCCCAGACCCTCACCGGCGGTGGTGATAAGGATGGCGCCGGCGCAGGCGATGACCGCGACGATGGCGATGGCGATCGAGAAGATGATGACCTTCTTTTGCGTCTGGCTGCGCTCTGCCGCCGCCTTGGCGCGCAGGCTGTTGGGGGCGACACGCGCCGTGGTCGCGCGTCCCGCAACCTGGCGCATCTCCTGCGTGGTCGCGGCGCCACCTAGGTGCTCCTCGGCATCAAACTCAACGGGCTTATAGGCGCCGGCGGGGTAGTCGACGTCGGCGTGCGTACCTTTGAGGGCTTTGGCGCTGGCAGAGATAAAGTGGCGGTAGACCTGCGAGGACACAACGGTGATGACCGAGCTCACGGCGGCGCCAATTACTGAACCCGCGATACCGATCTTGGAGGCAAGTGCAACGCTCGTGGCGGCAGCTGCGGCGCCGGCGATGATCTGGGGAATGGAAATGTCGTCAAACAGGCCCTTTTTGGGCGCGATGGCCATGGTCTGTCCGATGGAATGGTTCTCGTGCACGCCGTTGTTGAGCGATGCCGGCGTCATGACGCGCGTGCGCGGCGCGTCGGTGTACTTGGTTGTCATACGGGGTCCTCCCGGTGTAAATCTGCTTCGTTTCATGTAGCCATCAGGGTACCCACCAGATGTGAATCGTACGTGACATTTAACAGATACCATCAACTCATCAATAGCTCACCAAGTTGGTGGGATGCGGTTACACCCGGCGGTTGAACTACAATAGGGCTTGCTAATTGTTGTGAATGGCGTCTACGCACGGGAGCATTCTTATGAATCTTCACCTTTCTCAGTCTGATGGCTTTTTGCGTGTGGCGGCGGCGTCGCCGCAGATTCGCGTTGCCGATGTCGAGGGCAATGCCGAGGTTGCGCTGGCGGCTGTTCGCGATGCTGCCGAGCGTGGCGTTCGTGCGTTGGTGCTGCCCGAGCTTAACCTGACCGGATATACCGCAGCTGATCTGTTCCATAACCGCACATTACTGCATGCCTGCGAGACCGCACTGGCACATATTCTCGATGAAACCCGCGAGCTGCCGATTGTCTTTACCATCGGCCTTCCCGTTGCAGTTGCCGAGAATATCTTCAACTGCGCCGCCGTGTGCTGCGCGGGCGAGCTTTTGGGCCTCACGGCCAAGAAGTATCTGCCCAACTATGGCGAGTTCTATGAGCGCCGTTGGTTTGCTCCAGCGCCTGCGGATCCCGTGTGGTTTGAATTTGCCGGTCAGGGTCCGGTCCCGCTGGGTTCGGGGCTTGTCTACCGTTGCTGTGATGAGGGCGCCGAGGACCTGGTGCTGGGCGTTGAGGTCTGTGAGGACCTGTGGGTGCCGGCGCCCCCTTCGACCGAGATGGCGCTTGCCGGTGCGACGGTGATTCTCAATCCGTCGGCCTCTGACGAAATCATCGGTAAGGCAGATTACCGCCGCAGCCTTATCTCTAACCAAAGCGCGCGCCTGTACTGCGCTTATGCCTACGCGGACGCGAGTGAGGGCGAGTCCACGACCGACATGGTCTTTGCGGGGGAGAACCTCGTCTACGAAAACGGCTCCAAGCTCGCCGCGACTAAACTGCTTACCTGCGATATGGCCATCGCCGACGTTGACCTTGACCGTCTGGTTGCCGAGCGCCGTCGCTCGACGGCGTGGACGCGCGCGGACGATGCGCCGGAGGCCACGACCATTGAATTTTCGTTTGAGGGCGTGTTGGCCGAAGAGCCTGTCTTGCGCGATGCGCTCGGCATCGACCGTGTCTTCCCCCGCGCGCCCTTCGTGCCTGCCGACCATGGTGACCTGGCTGAGCGCTGCGAGACCATCCTCGACCTGCAGACCGCGGGCCTCAAGACCCGCCTTGCCCATACGGGCACCAAGGCGGCTGTCATCGGCCTTTCAGGCGGCCTGGACTCCACGCTGGCACTGCTTGTGACCGTGCGTGCCTTCGATGCGCTGGGGCTGCCGCGCACGGGTATTACGGCGGTTTCCATGCCCGGCTTTGGCACGACGCATCGCACTAAGTCGAATGCCGAGTCGCTCGCTCGCGACCTAGGCGTGAGCTTCCGCGAAGTCTCGATCCATGCAGCCGTGGAGCAGCATTTTAAGGACATCGAGCACGATCCGGCCGTGCAGGACGTGACTTACGAGAACAGTCAGGCCCGCGAGCGCACGCAGATTCTGATGGATCTGGCCAACCAGGCTGGCGGTTTTGTCATCGGCACGGGCGACCTGTCGGAGCTGGCGCTCGGCTGGGCTACCTATAACGGCGACCACATGAGCATGTACGCCGTCAACGCGAGCGTGCCCAAGACGCTTGTGCGCCATCTGGTGCGCTATGCGGCTGATGTCTTTGGCGGGCGTATTGCCGAGGTCTTGCTCGATATCCTCGATACGCCGGTGTCCCCCGAGCTTCTGCCGCCCACGGGCGACGGCGAGATTGCGCAGAAGACTGAGGATTTGGTGGGCCCGTACGAGTTGCACGACTACTTCCTCTACTACCTGCTGCGTTTTGGCTTTGAGCCGGGCAAGATCTACCGCATGGCGCTCAAGAGTTTCGAGGGTGTCTACGACGCCAAGACCGTCCACACGTGGCTGCGTACGTTCTATCGTCGCTTCTTTGCCCAGCAGTTTAAGCGCAGCTGCCTGCCCGATGGTCCCAAGGTGGGCTCGGTGACGCTCAGCCCGCGTGGCGATTGGCGTATGCCGAGTGACGCCAGCTCACGTCTGTGGCTCGCACAGATCGACGCGCTCAATGCAATTGACTAAGGTTGGCTAAATTGAACCAATACGGGGGTTGCAAGCGTTACACTTTTGCAATCTGATGGCCCGTATCGCGCGGCGCTCTTGTCGGAGCGCCGCGTTTTTTATATCGAAAGGTGGCACCATGCAGGCATCGCAGCGTCTCGACCGCTTTGGCGCGGAGGTTTTCGCCTCGCTCAACAACAAACTGCTCGCGCTGAAGGCCCAGGGCAAGACCATTTATAACATGAGCGTGGGCACGCCCGACTTTAAGCCGTACGACCACGTGGTCGAGGCACTCACGCAAGCAGCCCAAGATCCCGAGATGTGGAAGTATGCCCTGCGCGACCTGCCCGAACTCAAGCAAGCCGTGTGCGATTACTATGAGCGTCGCTTTGGCGTTTCGGGCATTACGCCGTCCATGGTGCAGTCGTGCAACGGCACGCAGGAGGGCGTGGGCCATTTGGGCCTGGCTCTGCTCGATCCGGGTGACACTATTTTGGTTCCCGATCCGTGCTACCCGGTCTTTGAGGCGGGCGCCAAGATCGCCGATGCCAAGCTCGAGTACTATCCGCTGGTTGCCGAGCACAATTACTTGCCCTATGTGGCGGGCATCGACCCCGAGGTGGCCGACCGTGCCAAGTACATGATCGTGTCACTGCCCGCCAATCCGGTGGGCTCGGTGGGCACGCCCGAGATCTACGAGGAGATCATCGCTTTCGCCCGCGAGCACGACCTGTTGATCGTTCACGACAACGCATACTCGGACATTGTGTTCGACGGCGAGCCGGGCGGCAGCTTCTTACAGTATCCCGGCGCGCTCGAGGTGGGCGTTGAGTTTTTCTCGCTCTCCAAGTCGTTTAACGTCACCGGTGCGCGCATCGGCTTTTTGGTCGGCCGAGAGGACGTGGTCTCTGCCTTTGCCAAGCTGCGCAGCCAGATCGACTTTGGTATGTTCTTCCCGATCCAGAAGGCCGCCATCGCGTGCCTTAATGGCCCGCGCGATGAGGTCGAGGCGCAGCGTCTGAAGTACCAGGAGCGCCGCGATGCCCTGTGCGACGGTCTTGAGGGTCTGGGCTGGGAGCGCCCCAACGCGCATGGCTCTATGTTTGTGTGGGCCAAGCTTCCCGGTGGTCGCACCGATTCCATGGCGTTTTGCGAGGAGCTCATGGAGAAGGCCGGCGTTGTGGTGACGCCGGGTGCGAGCTTTGGTCCTTCGGGCGAGGGGCACGTGCGCATGGCGCTGGTCCTGCCGCCCGATCAGATTGCTTTGGCTGTCGAGGCCATTCGCGAGGCGGGCCTGTATTAGAAGGTTATTTCGGCTCGTCAATAGCTCGAAACCGATTTCGTGCAGTTATTTTACGAATCCTGCAAACAATTTCGGTAAACGGTCGATTTTTGGCTGCGAATAGGAGCATAATCAAAGTCCCGATTGGATGTATTGGGATTACGGCAAGCCGCTCGGGTCGTTCCCGGGCGGCTTGTTTGTGGAGAGAGATGGGAGTATCTAATGGTTAACGAGAAGAAGGTCGCTATTGTCGGCTGCGGTTTCGTCGGTTCGTCTTCGGCGTTCGCGCTGATGCAGAGTGGTCTGTTCTCCGAGATGGTCCTCATTGACGTGGATAAGAACCGCGCCGAGGGTGAGGCTCTGGATATCGCGCACGGCATGACGTTTGCCGAGCCGATGAAGATCTACGCCGGCGATTATTCCGATGTCGCCGACGCCGCCATGATCGTCGTCACCGCTGGCGCTGCGCAGAAGCCCGGTGAGACCCGCCTGGACCTGGTCAACAAGAACGTCAACATCTTTAAGTCCATCATTCCCGAGATTAAGAAGTCTGGCTTCGACGGCATTCTGCTCATCGTCTCCAACCCGGTCGATGTTCTGACCTATGCCGCCATCAAGATGTCCGGTCTGCCCGAGGGCCATGTCATCGGCTCCGGTACCGTGCTCGACACCGGCCGTCTGCAGCAGATGCTTGGTGCCCACGTCGAGGTTGACCCGCGCGATGTCCAGGCCTATGTCATGGGTGAGCACGGCGACTCCGAGTTTGTCGCTTGGTCCAGCGCTCAGGTTGCCGGCGTGCCGCTGAACACCTTCTGCGAGCTTCACGGTCATCTGGAGCACGAGGCCGCCGAGAAGCGCATCGCCGAGGACGTCAAGAACTCCGCCTACACCATCATCGAGAAGAAGCACGCTACCTACTATGGCGTTGCCATGGCCGTCAAGCGCATCTGCACTGCCGTCATGCGTGATGAGCAGACCGTTCTGCCCGTTTCCTCGCTCATGGTGGGCGAGTATGGCCTGTCCGATCTGGCCATCTCCATGCCGACGGTCGTTGGCCGCGACGGCGTCGTCTGCCGCGTCCCCGTGCCGCTGAACGATGACGAGCAGCATGAGCTCACCGCCTCCGCCAAGGCTCTCAAGGACATCATCGACAGCGTCGACTTCTCCTGCTAAATCAAGCTCGCTAGAGCGAAAAGCTACAATGAAAGGCGTCCGGGCCACACGGTCCGGGCGCCTTTTTAGTGCGAGGGGGGGTCAGGTTACTTTGCACCACCCCAATGCACCATAGTTGATGGGAGGGCCATGTCGGATTCGCCTAATTTTTTGACCTATGCCCAGACAGCGTTTGATCCGTTTGAGGAACGGCCGTTCTGCGCGGTGGATAGCCTGGTCTTTGCGTGGTTGTCCTATTTGCGTTTGCCGGGTGATATGGCGGAGCTGACGAACTGGCAGGGCCTAGACGTACGCGAGCTGCTGCGCGCCGAGTGCTACCAAGACATGATTGGCGACCTGTGGGATCCGGAGGGGAGTCGTGCCCTGTTGGAGGCTGTGGCAGCAAGCCCTCGCTACCGTGGCGTTCGTGTTTGCGGCTATCGTAGCGTGAGTGATGCCGAGACAACGGAGCAGTTTGCGGCCATGACGTTCCGATTTCCGGCGGGGTTTAGCTATCTTGCCTTCCGGGGGACCGACAGCACGATTGTGGGCTGGAAAGAGGACTTTAACATGGCGTTCCGGTGTCCTGTGCCGGCCCAGGAATCCGCGGCGCGTTATGTAGACGAGGCGGCGGATGCGATTGACGGGCCGCTTTTGTGCGGAGGTCATTCCAAGGGTGGAAACCTTGCGGTGTACGGTGCGGCGATGTGCCCCGATGTCGCCCGTGAGCGAATCGAACGGGCGTATTCCCATGATGGTCCGGGCTTCGTCGAGGAGTTTCTGAGCGGCAACGCCTTCGCCGATCTATCCGGTCGAATCGACAAGACGCTACCTCGGTCGTCGATCTTCGGCATGATGTTCGAGACACAGGAAGATTACGCCATTGTCGAGAGCACCGAATTCAGTCTGCTGCAGCACAATCCCTTTAGCTGGGTCGTTGACGACTACGACTTTGTGTATTGCGAGCGTCTGTCTGCCGGCGCTCGATACGTCGATAGCTCTATTCGCGAGATGCTGCTTGCAGTGGGGCCTGCCGAGCGCGAGCGCTTTGTAGATGCGTTGTTCTCCGTGTTTGAAGCCACAGGGGCCGAACGGTTCGCAGATATCGCAGGGAATTTGCGCGAGAGCCTGCCGGTGATGCTCCAGGCTGCTCAGAGCTTCGACAAAGATACGCGCCGTTTCATCTCGCAGACCGTCGTCGCAATTCTTAAATGCGCCCTGCTGCCCAAGCGTTCCGAGCTCAACGTTCCTGCTGCCGGCAAGAGCCTGGCAGAGCAGCTCGAGGCGTGGCAGTCCGAGCTCCTGCGCTAACGCTGGTGCAAAGGGGCATGTTGGTGCATTGGGGCGGGCACGACCGCTATACTGATTCGTGCTGAAATCGATCTAGAACGGAATGCCGTATATGAAAATCAATCACGCGATTCTGCATATCCTGGACTTTGACTCTGCCGTCAACGTTATGAGCCAGCGCGAGCTCGATATCGAGAGCCGCACCGTGCGTAATTTCGTAACCACGCACCTGCGGCGCGCTCGTACCTCGGCTGATAACAAGCGTGCCACGTTTGCCGAGAACTCCGCATTCGGCGGCGAGCTCAAGGGCTATTTCTTTGGTGAGCGTGAGTTCGTGGATCTGTCTCAGCAGATTGCGGAGTTCATCTCTTCCGAACTTACCAAGGCCGAGAAAGCCGAGTCCACTGACGTGCTTGTGGCGGACTTTGATGACGATGAGGATGCCCGCTGGTTTGCCGTGATGCTGCTGGGCTCCAAGCAGGCTTTTATGCACGAGGTGGGTCGCGAAGAGGGCGAGGTGCGCAACGACATTGCGCGCCACTACGCCATTCTGCCGAATCCCTCGCAAAAGGTGCCGAGCTATGCAATCGTGCGTGCAAGCACCATGGAGATCGGCTATGTGGATAAGAAGCGCAAGATTGCCGGCGAGGATCGCATGCTCATTCCCGATGGCCTGCTGCAGTGCGACACGGGGGTATCGGGCAAGGAGGTCATCGACACCGTGACGCGTGTGGTCGAGGAAGTCGCCGAGGAGCACGGTGCCAACACGGCTGTAGCACTCGCCAAGGTTAAGGCTGCTGTTGCCGAGAAAGTTGAGGATGACGAGGAACTGCCCCCTTGGGATATCGTCGATGAGGTCTTTGAGGACGAGCCGGTTATCAAGGAGAGCGTGCGCGCGGCACTGACTGAGGAGAAGGTGCCTGAGCGTGTGCCCGTGGAGCGCAAGCAGGTCGAACGCGCGGCGGTGCGCAACCACAAGATCCGTACCGACACGGGCATCGAGATCAGCTTCCCGGCCGAGATGGGTTCGAACTCTGAGTACATCGAGTTTGTCAACGAGCCCAACGGCCTCATCTCCATCGAGCTCAAGAACATCGGAAGTATTGAGAATCGATAAACTGCTCTTGGACGTTGCAAAAAACAAAGGCCGAAGCCTTTTGGGACTTCGGCCTTTTTTGTTTTCGGCTTGGTGGCTGACATTGCGCCGCAGGTTGAGCTCACGTCAGCGAAAACGCCCCTAAGCGAGCAAGGTGACGTGAAAGAGGAGGGAAGCGTACTTTGGGTACGCGACCGACGATTGAACGTCAGATTGCCGCTTAGGGGCGTTTGCAGCGTCGAGCCGTTACGCGGTTTGGCAAAACCGCGTAACTTCTACAGCTGGCGCAGGCCCTCTTCCAGGCCGGTCTTGCTGTCGGTCTTCTCGTCGCGCATCTTGATGGCGCGGGCGGGGACACCGGCCACGACGGCGCCGGCGGGGACGTCCTCGACGCACACGGCGCCGGCGGCAACTACAGCACCCTTGCCCACGTGCACGCCTTCCAGGACCACGGCGTTTGCGCCGATCATGACATCGTCCTCGATGATGACGGGCGTGGCGCTGGCGGGCTCCACAACGCCTGCCAGCACGGTGCCGGCGCCGATGTGGCAGTTCTTGCCCACGGTGGCGCGACCGCCCAGCACGGCGCCCATATCGATCATGGAACCCTCGCCGATAACGGAGCCGATGTTGATGATGGCGCCCATCATGATGACGGCACGGTCGCCAATCTCGACGCGGTCGCGGATGATCGCGCCCGGCTCGATGCGGGCGTTGATGCCCTTAAGGTCGAGCATGGGCACGGCGGAGTTGCGGCAATCGTTTTCAACGTCGTAGTAATCGATGGAATCGGCATTGGCGTCCAGGATGGTCTTGAGCTCGTCCCAGTCGCCAAAGACGGTCTTGCCGCGACGGCCGCCGTAGACATGTGCGTCGCCCCAGGCAACCTTCATGCCCGGCTTCTCGCGCACGTACAGCTTGACGGGCGTCTTTTTGGGCGCGGTGGCGATGTAGTTGATAATCTCCTGTGCATCCATCTCGGCTGCGTTGCTCATTTGCTATCTCTCCTTTGGGTGGATTCGGTTGATACCTGGTTAGGCAAACATGACCTTGTCGAACGTATAGAAGCCGGGTTCGCGGGTGACGAGCTTCTGCGCGGCTGCCAAGGCGCCGTTGACAAAGATCTGACGGCTCGTGGCGCGGTGGGTGAGCGTGACCTCCTCGTCCTGGCCAAAGAAGCTCACCTCGTGCACGCCGGCGACGGTGCCGCCGCGCAGCGAGTGCATACCGATTTCCTTGGGATCGCGTGCTCCGCACATGCCCTCGCGGCCATAGACGGGGTGGTAGCCTGCCTCGGGCTCGGCTTCGACGACGGCGTCGAGCAGTAGCTTGGCAGTGCCGCTGGGGGCGTCGACCTTTTGGTTGTGGTGCGTCTCGACAATCTCGCAGTCAAAGCCGGGCAGCTCGCGTGTGGCCTGTGCTACCAGATGACGCAGGGCTGCGATACCGATGGAGTAATTGCCGGAGTGCATGACACGGGCGTTCTGACCCAGCTCGCGCAGGCGATCCATCTGCTCGGGCGTATAGCCTGTGGTGCCCGAGACCAGCGCCGCGCCCGTGCGCTCGACATAGGCGACGACGGCATCGAAGGTCACGACGTTCGAGAAGTCGATGATGACGTCGGCGGCCGGTGCGCTCTCGAGCTCGGACAGATCAAAACCGATCTGGGCGACGATGTCGAAAACGGGCTCTCCGGCGGCGTCGATAACGCCCTCGGCGGTAGTGCGGATGAGCGAGCCCATACGGCCCGTTCCCATAATGACGGTCTTAATCAAGCAGACCAGCTCCCTTCAGAGCATCGGTAAGTGCAGCGCGCGTGTCGTCTGCCATGGGGCACAGCGGCATGCGGTAGTTTGCCTCGATCATACCCATCTGAGCGAGCGCTTCCTTAACGGGGATGGGGTTGACCTCGCTAAAGAGGGCGTTGATGAGCGGCTGACCGGCAATCTGGATATCACGGGCGCGCTCCACGTCGCCGTCCAGATAGGCGCGGCACATGTCGTGTACGAGCTGCGGCTGAACATCGGCCCACACGCTGATGGTGCCCGAGGCGCCCAGGCTCATGAGCGGCACGGTAAGTGCGTCCTCGCCCGAGTACATGCGGAAGTCGTCGGACAGCAGGTGGGCGATCTTGGCCGCGTAGGCGACGTTGCCCGACGCTTCCTTAATGCCCATGATGTTGGGATGTGCGGCCAGGCGCTCTACGTTGTGCTCGCTGATACCGCAGCCGCAACGACCAGGGATGTTGTACAGGATGCAGGGGATGTCCACGGCATCGGCGACGGTCTTAAAGTGCTGATAGATACCCTCTTCGTTGGACTTGTTGTAGTAGGGGGTAATGAGCAGCAGGCCATCGGCTCCCAAGCCTTGGTAGGTGAGCGACTTGGTGAGCATAGTTTGCGTGGAGTTGGAGCCCGAGCCGGCGATGACGGGGACGCGTCCTGCAACATGCTTGACCACGGCGGCGACAACGGAGTTGTCCTCGTCGTCGGTCATCGTGGCGCTCTCGCCGGTGGTGCCCAGGGTGAGGATGGCGTCGGTGCCATTTTGTAAGTGGAAATCGATAAGGCGCTCGAGTGCGTCAAAGTCGACGCTGCCGTCCTTTTTAAACGGCGTGACAAGGGCGACGATTGAGCCCTCGAGGTTGCGGATATCCATGTTCTTCTCCTTCGCTTCCGCGATCTGGATGCGTTTGTTCCATTGGGCGGCGACGGCCAGGCGCTCGTCCTGAGCGCGACGACGAGCGCTTTCGGCACGCGATTTGGCCAGCAGCTCACGGCCGCACGGCAGCACGTCGAGCGTGGCAAAATAATCGCCCGGGCGCTCGGCGCGGCGGATAAGGTCGGCCGAGCCGTCGGGGCGCAGCAGCACCTCGGCGGAGCGCAGGCGGCCGTTGTAGTTGTAGCCCATGGAGTAGCCATGCGCTCCGGTATCGTGGATCACGAGCACATCACCCATGTCGATCTGCGGTAGCTCGCGGTCGATGGCGAACTTGTCGTTGTTCTCGCACAGATTGCCCGTAATGTCGTACGTGTTTGTAACAGACGCCGCGGTCTTGTCGGCGCCACCCGGCTGGCCCATCACCGTAATGTGGTGGTAGGCGCCATACATGGCAGGGCGGATCAGGTCGACGGCGCTTGCGTCGACACCGATATAGTCCTTGTAGATCTGCTTTTCGTGGATGGCCTTGGTGACCAGGCAGCCGTAGGGGCCCATCATAAAGCGGCCCATCTCGGTGCAGATGGCCACATCGTCCATGCCGGCGGGAACCAGAATCTCGTCGTATGCCGCGTGCACTCCCTCGCCGATGGCGTGAATGTCGTTGACCTGCTGCTCGGGCAGGTAGGGGATGCCGACGCCGCCGGATAGATTGATGAAGGCGACGTGTGCGCCGGTCTCGCGCTCCAGGCGCACGGCAAGCTCAAAGAGGATGCGCGCAAGCTTGGGGTAGTAGTCGTTGGTGACGGTGTTGCTGGCAAGGAAGGCGTGGATACCAAAGTCCTCGGCGCCCTTGGCCTTGAGCGTGCGGAAGGCCTCGAAGAGCTGCTCGGTGGTCATGCCGTATTTGGAGTCGCCGGGGTTATCCATGATGCCATTGGAGAGCTGGAACAGGCCGCCCGGATTAAAACGGCAGCTGACCGTCTTGGGAATGGGGCCTGCGACGCGCTCGAAGAACTCGATGTGGCTGATGTCGTCAAAGTTGACGATGGCACCCAGCTTGTCGGCGAGCTCAAAGTCCGCCGCCGGCGTGTCGTTGGATGAGAACATGATGTCGTGTCCCGTGATGCCCAGCGAGCGGGCGATCATAAGCTCGGTATAGCTCGAGCAATCGCAGCCGCAGCCGTATTCGTTGAGAATGGAGATGAGCGCCGGGTTGGGATTGGCCTTGACGGCAAAGTACTCCTTAAAGCCCGGGTTCCATGCAAAGGCGTCGCGCACTTCCTGCATGTTGCGGCGGATGCCCGCCTCGTCGTATAGATGAAACGGCGTGGGAAACTGCTCGACGATATGCTCGAGCGTTTCCTTGTCCACAAACGGCTGCTTGGCCGCGTATGCCTCGTTGGGGGTCAATGCCATGTCCCGTAAACCTCGCTATCCAGACGGCGCCACCTGCGCACCGAATCCACATAGCGTGGACCCAATGTCCGGATAGCGCTCCCGCATTGCTGCAGACAGTCCTGCGGGTGTTTCCCGCAGGCCCACCAGCCTGTTCGTGCCCGAAAAGCCCAGTTCGGCGGGTTTCGCCTCCCCACGGGGTCAAAGTCTGCCGACTCGCCCGCGGTTCATCGTGCCCGCGCCTCTATCAAGTGGTACGACCCTACCACGAAGCACTTTACCAAACAAGAGTATTCGTATATAACGTTTAAAAAATGCAACGTTTTGCTAGAAACATGCACACAACAATCCTGCGTCACAATAGATGGCAACTGATGCGCTCCACGAAGGGACCCTCTATGACCGAGCTCCAAGAACTCCGTCGCTATCGTCGCGATCTCCATCGCATTCCGGAGCTCGATTTCGATCTTCCGCAAACCATTGCCTATATCGAGGACGTACTGGCGCCGCTCGCTTGCGAGGTAGTCCATCCGTGCCCGAGTTGTGTCTGTGCGTTTTTCGATGCTGGCGTGGGCGCCTCGCATGCTACGGCGATTCGTGCCGATATGGACGCGCTGCCCATCGAGGAGGCGACGGGCGCGGCTTTCGTCTCGACGCATCCCGGCAAGATGCATGCCTGTGGCCACGATGGGCATATGGCTATGGCACTTGCCGCCGCAACCTATGTGGACCGTACGATTCGCGAGCAGCCGGGTGCGCTTAAGCGCAACGTGCTCTTTGTGTTTCAGCCTGCCGAAGAAACGACCGGTGGTGCAAAGACGGTGTGCGAAAGCGGCGTGTTCGAGCGCTATGGTGTCGACCGCATCTTCGGATTTCATGTTTGGCCCGACCTGCCCGCTGCTACGCTGGCGAGCTGTCCTGGCCCACTGTTGGCGCGCTCGAGCGAGACGCATATCCACATCCACGGAGCGAGCATCCATATCGCCAAGACCTACGGCGTGCCGGTCGAGGAGTCACACGATGCGGCCTTGGCGGCAGCGAAGTTTTTGGTGGCCGAGCGCGAGCTGATGGACGAGATGGGCGCCAACGAGCCCTGCATCGGTAAGTTCGGCTTGCTGCAGGCCGGTACGGTTTGCAATGCGGTGGCGGGGGAGGCGCATGTCGCCGGCAGCCTGCGTGTGTTTACGGACGATATGTTCGACCGTGCGCGCGAGGGCGTACGCCGCGTGCTGGACGATGCCTGTGCCGAGACGGGCTGCACGTATGATCTGGACTTTGCTGAAGGGTACCCGCCGGTCGACAACGACCCCGACCTGTTTGCCCGCATCGCACCCGCCCTGCCCGAGTTGCAGCTCGTTGACGAGCCGTTGCTGATTGCCGAGGATTTCGCCTTCTATCAGCGTCATCTGCCGGGGGTGTTTTTCTTGCTGGGCACGGGCGTGCCGGCCGGGCAGGACAACCCAAGTGATGCCGAAGGCTGCCCCACTTACGCGACAAGCGCCCTACACACCGATACCATGCTCTTTGACGAGGAAATCCTGCTCAAAGGCCTCGACGTCTACAAACGATTACTTACGCTCGATTAGGTCTCTGCGTCATTTACTCAGAAAATACGAACAAATGTACGCTATAATATAGGTGTAAGTCTATAGAAACGTTTGACGTTATTAACGTAAGGCGATACTATGATTGCATCCTATAAAGACAGAGATACCGAGCACTTTGCTATGGGCATTCGGGTCAAGAAGTATGTTCCCTTTGAGCGTGTTGCTTTGAGGAAGATTCGACAGCTTCAGGTCTGCGTTTCTCTCGATGACCTCCGCGTCCCTCCGGGCAATCGTCTTGAAGCGCTGAAGGGCGATCGCGCCGGCCAATATAGCATCCGTGTCAATGAGCGCTATCGGGTTTGCTTTGAGTGGAGACTGGGGATGGCTTGGAATGTTGAAATCGTCGATTACCACAAATGAGGAGGCTGCAGGCGGCCTGTTGCCGCCGGTAACTCCAGGGGAGCTTCTTAAGGAGGAGTTTCTTGTCCCCATGGGCATTTCCCAATATCGTCTTGCAAAGGAGACCGGGATTCCGGCTCAGCGCATCGGGCAGATTGTTTTGGGCAAGCGCCGTGTGACGGCTGATACTGATCTTCGTCTTTGCCGCTACTTTGGTCTGACGGATGGCTATTGGCTTCGCGCTCAGATGGCATTTGACCTTGAAGCCGAGAAAAGAAGAATCGAGCCGGAGCTCGACAAGATCGTTCCTGTCCAGCGGGCTATCGCAATGTAGATCACGAGGGGACGGGGAATAGGGCAATGAACAAACAACGCCGGCCAACTGCCGTGTATAGTCCGGGTGGGTGCGGATGTGGCTTGTTGCTGCTTCCGGTTGTTGTTGTGAGCATTGGCGTGATGTTTGCGCTTGCTGGGGTGGCTGCGGCGGCGCTCGTGCTGCTAATTGTGGCCATTGGCGTGACAATCTGGCTCTATCGCTGCCGCGAGCAGCGCCGTGCCGACGGCAAGTCTAATGTTGGCTGGATTATATTTCTCGTCATCGCCTACCTATTGAGCATCAACTATCTGGTGTTCTTTGTTTTGCTGATGATTAGCACCTTTACCGGAGAGCCCGTCACGGTGGGATAGGTTTTGCCTGAGTCTGGCGGGTACGCTGTCGATCGATGGCCCCGGGATGACCTCTGATTCAAGTCACCGGGGCTCAATTTTTACCCATTTGGAGTCTCCGTGGCAGAATAGACGGCGTCCGACACCCGCGAGTGGCTCGGCATTAGACTGTTGCCAACAGCCGAGATCGCCCTCGCGCATCAGGCTGACGAGCCCCGGCAGTAAGGAGCGCCATGAGCCGGATCATCGACGTCGCAGGAACCAAGCTTTCGATCCCGGAGGGGTACCTGCCCATGCAGCCCATGCCCGACGATCCTCCCGGATCCCTGCCTCTGGGCATGGAGGTGCCGTCCGCCACGTGCTTCCTCATGGTCTTCCCCATCCCGCACGAGCAGGCCATGCCCTATGACGATCCCGACGAGGTGATCGAGGGCATCCACTGCTCCCTCGCGCAAGACCAGGGGCTCGTCGAGGTCAACACCTCCGCGACCGCCAAGGGAAAACGGGTCATTTACAGCGTGGTCAAGACCGCCGTGCAGCCCGCGGGCACCCAGTACGCGCTCACGCTCAACCTCGAGTGCACGGTGCACGACCTCTGCATCCAGGGCTTCTTCGATGAGGCCGGGGCGACGGGCATGCGCGATGCCGCCGTCTTCTCCATGACGGGCGCGTCTCCCGACGATTGGCGGCGCGATCCCTATGACCCCGTCATCACCGATGGGTACCTGATGAATCGCTCCGAGCTTCCGGAGTACGACCCGGCGTTTCCCGACCACCCGCTGAGCCTGCTCCGCTCGCTCGTGTGCGAGCTCGTCGAGAGCAACTAGGAGGCCGATGGCGGGTCGAGCTCGATGGCGCCGGCGGACACCTGGCCAGTCGGTGGCTTCGCATCCCCCGGCCAAGGTCCTCAACCAGGCCACCGGCGTGGTGCTCGTGATCCTGGGTGTGGCCGTGGCTGCCTTCCGGCTGTTCATGTAGCAAAGAAACCCCTGTGGGGGCTTCTTTGCTTTTTACCAGATGAGGTCGCAGCGCCCAGAGAGAAAATCCTCGACGGTAACCGATCCCGCGGCGCTTCCCCCGACTACGAGCCTGATTGCGTTGGGATATCGCTTGAGGAATGTGGCCATGCCACCTTGCGACTTGGTAGTGCCGCTTTTCACCTCAATGGCAACCGTCTTAGATTGATCGTTACAGACGAAATCGACTTCGTCCTGCCCGTCTCTCCACCATTGAACCGAAAAGCCCTTTTCGGGGCTCGGGCCAGCAGGTATGCGCCGATGGCGCTCTCGATGAGATGGCCTCGCAGCGCACTATCCTGGAGGAGGAGATCCTTAGGACGGTTTGCCGTTGCTGTAATCAGCGAGGTGTCGTAGGCCATGAAGCGCGGCGATGAGCGGCGTTGCTGGAGCACATTGGGGCTGTACTTAGACAGGCCGCATAAAACGCCAGCTTTTCCAAGGCTATCGAGATAGTGGGCGACGGTTGTCGTATTCCCCGCATCTTGGAGCTGGCCTACGAGCTTCGCGTAAGAGACCTCCTGCGCCGAATACTGGGTGCCTGGTTTGCACGTGTTTGCGCTGGTACATAGCTGCCCTCCTGATGTATGAGGATGGCATACGGCCTATTGAGTGATTTCACTCAATAGGCTTATGAAACGAACAATGGCCAGGTAGTGTGTGCTGCCTGGCCATTGTTGTGATAGTGCACGTGATGCTTGGCTGGTTGGCTTTCTGCTTGCGACGGATGATGACCTCGACGCCGTACGCCAGGTCGAAGTCGTCCTTTTCCAGATAGTCGAACGCGTTGAGCTTCATGTCGTTGGCGATGAACAGTGCGACGGCTACGGCAACCATAACCAGCAAGATGACGGCACCTACACCGCCGGCGGTGTCCTCTGAGACTTCAGGCGGGGCAGGCCGTTGCGCACGGAGAGGCTTGCCGCTTCGGCCATGCCGCCCATAACCATCGTGGGAACGGGGAGGCGATGCGCAGCCCGACACCGACGGCAATAGGCAGTGCGCACGTTTGGGCGGTATCCAGAAACGTCTGCGCCTGTCTCGCCGCGGTCCTCGCCGGCGAACTCCGCACCGTTGTCCGTGAGCACGGCACGGAACACGCGGCACATCCCGTCGGCAGCAATGTGCTTACGGGCCTCTACCAATCCACGTGCTTCATCATGTCGGCCTTGAGCTTTGCCTCCTCATTCCATTTCATGTGATTGTCGTAGCCCTTAGAGCATTCGACCACATACTCTAGGATGCACTCGATGTCTTCTGGCATCGGTTGCCTCCTAGTAGCCCGAGTCGTAACGCTGGGCGGCAACGACCTTCTTAATTTCCTCGAGGCTGAGGAATCTGTCTCCGAGCATGTGCTTTCGCCAGAAAGGTTTGAAGCATCGCAGCATCCGGCGGTACATCTCGAGCCGGGGGCCGTGTGAGTTGCCGCCATCCGAATACTTCCTCAAAGGTTCCGCGAGCTCCTCGTAGCGCCCATCCGCAAAGAGGTATTTCATGTATCCGGCGAGTCGGCCCTCCTCCATGTCGTTGTAATCGAAGCCCTGAGGAGATATGTCACGCTCGTTCACCTCGGCCCTCCCATTTTCCGGTAGGTCCTCGTAGGACGCTCTGAGAACGCGGAACATATCGAGGATGTCGTACAGCTCCTCGCAACGAGCGTTGGGAATTTCCGGCAGAAGGGCCGCGAAGACCTCAGGGTACTCGCGCACGTAGCCCTTCTCGAAGATCTCCGCGTTGCGCTCATGGTACTCGGTATCGTTCTTGTTCTCAGCAAGGGCAGCGAGGATGAGCTCCTGGTCGCGGAGAATGAGGCGGTTGACCGGCCCGATCGTCAAGGGGGCCATCTCCTCGGGGTAATCAGGGCGGGGGCTACCCACTATTGACCCGAGTGCCTCGTTGACCACCCCCGAGATGGTGTTGCCGGATTCCTGCGCCAACCCTTCAAGCTTGGTCTTGAGATCATCGCTGACCCGGATCGAAATGGTTGCCATCTGTATACCTCCTTAAATGTGTTCTACTGTCATGTCTTACTGTATGACACTTACTAGATGACGTCAAATGTACCAAGACAACCGACCTGTGACCGGCTTAGAGAATGCCCGCAACGGTAACGTTGAAGGCATTTTCTTGCCCGCCTGTCACGGGGGGTGTTCCTATAGTTTTGTCAACTGGGCAATGCTGTTTTCGAGATTGAATCGCGACATGCTAACGCCAGGCCTTTCGGCCGATGGGCTCCAATCTGTTCGGAGCGCTTCGACTAGGCGGCGTAGGGCACCCTGTCCCGCATGATCGCGTAGATGACCTTCAGCCTCTTTCGTGCCAGCG
>OBKN01000267.1_pt1 | contig 27795 bp, 21 predicted proteins | sample 1519931 | NCBI WGS metagenome assembly OBKN01 (sample SAMN04209254, study PRJEB22552) | human gut metagenome | biome: gut; material: feces | host: Homo sapiens | place: USA: Oklahoma
TCTGGCCGCCCGTTTTTCTTTTCTTATTTATAAAAAACACTTGCACAGGTCTTTATGATGTGCTAAAATTTTGTCAAACGAGGTGATGATATGCAGAAGAAACCGTATATTTCCATGCCGGTCATTCGGCGTCTGCCGCGCTACTACCGCTTTTTGCGGCACTTGGACAAGCGCGGAGTGACGCGTATTTCCTCTAAGGAGCTTTCCGAAAAAATGGGTTTCACGGCTTCGCAGGTGCGCCAGGATTTCAACTGCTTCGGCGGCTACGGCCAGCAGGGCTACGGCTACGGCGTGCACCAACTTTGCGAGGAGATTGGCTCTATTTTGGGTGTGGACCGTGCACACAAGTGCATTTTAATCGGTGCAGGCAATTTGGGCAAGGCCATTGCGACGCACATTTCTTATAATTTCGCGGGGTTTGATCTCATCGGTATTTTTGACAACAGCGAACAGGTCGTGGGCCAGCAGATTGCCGACCTACGCGTACTCCCCGCTGCGGGCATCCGCCGCTTCTGCTCGGAAAACGCGCCCTTGATGGCGATTTTGTGCGTGCCGGACAGTGCCGTGAAATCGGTCGTGGAGCTGCTTTATGACATCGGCATCAAGAGCTACTGGAATTTCAGCCACTACGATATTGCCCTGCGCTATCCGGACACGATCGTGGAAAACGTGCATCTGAACGACAGCATGATGACGCTGTGCTACCGCGTGACCGAAAACGAAAAAAGTTCTTAAAAGTCAAAAAATAGCTGTTGACAATTCAGCTGCATCATGCTATAATAATTGAGCCGTCAAACGAGACGGTAAAAAGAATATGCAGGTATGGCGGAATTGGCAGACGCGTATGGTTCAGGTCCATATGAATGCAAGTTCATGCAGGTTCAAGTCCTGTTACCTGCACCAAAAAGACCATTGTCAAATGACAATGGTCTTTTTTCAACGAAATTCGCCTTACGGCGAGTAAACTAACAACCTTCGGTTATCGTGAAATTGCTTCGCAGTGAGCTGTGCTGCGCGCGTTAAGAGCGAAGTTCCTTTCACTTTCTGCATACGCGGAAAACTTCACAAATACGGCAGCACTCATTTCATATTTTGCAAAGCGAAATATATCACTAACCCCACCGCCCATAAAGACAAAATCTTATCTTTGCGGGCGGCGGGGTTTTGTCATCTCTCCCCCATCACCGCAGCCGTAACGGCTTTAGCTAAGCGGTTGACGGCTTCGGTGATGCAGGCGTCGGGAATTTCGGAGTAGCTGATGACGAATGCGGTCTGCGGGTTTACGGGCGCTGTATGGTAATACGCCGAAAGCCCGGTGACGCGCACGCCGTTTTCCGCCGCGCGGCGGGTGATCTTTTCGGCGGGCACAGGTCCGCAGACACGCAGGAGAAAATGCAGACCGGCGTCTTCGGCATCAATTTTTGCAAGCTTTAACAAACCGCAGCGCTTCATCTCTTTTAAGATGAGGTCTTTTTTTTGCTTATAACGGATGCGCATGCGGTTGATGTGCTTTTCAAAATAGCCCTCGGAAATGAATTTTGCGAGCGTGTACTGCTCGAGGTTCGAGACCGTGCACGCGTAGAACCCAAGATTTTTGTAAAATGCTTCGGCGAGCGCCGTAGGCAGCACCATGTAGCTGATGCGGATGGTGCTGGCAAGGCTTTTTGAAAACGTATTCATGTAAATGACGCGGTCGGCGGAATCGATGCTTTGCAGCGCCGGGATAGGCTTGCCGGTGAGGCGGAACTCGGAATCGTAATCGTCCTCGATGATGTAACGGTTTTCGCTCTGCGCGGCCCAATCGAGAAGCGTGTAACGCCGTGCGATGGGCGTAACGATGCCCGTCGGGAAGTGGTGCGACGGCGAAATATGCAGAATATCCGCGCCGCTTTTTTCGAGCGCTTTAGGGTCTATCCCCTCTTTATCCATCGGCGTGAAACGGTACTGCACGCCGTAGCTCTCGTACACCTGCGCAATTTTGCGGTAGCCGGGATCTTCGAGCGCGTAGACCTTATCGAACCCCAAAAGCTGGATGAGAAGCCCGTAGAGGTACTCCGTTCCGGCGCCGACGACGATGCAGTTCGGGTCGGCATCGATGCCGCGAAACTCCCTAAGGTGCTCGGCGATGGCGCACCTTAGCTCGAACACGCCGCCGCACGGGGCGTTTACCATAAGCTCGGCGCTTTTTTCCGAGATGATCTCGCGCATGAGCTTCGCCCATGTGGCAAACGGGAAATTCTGCGGGTCGGTGCGGCTGCTGGAAAAATCCGCAAAATATTTCGGCGGTACGGGCATTTGTGTCCGGGGACTCTCTTTTTTCTGCGGCGCGGTGCTTTTTTCCAGATTGGCGGCGAAGAAGCCTTTTTTCGGCAAGGCGTAGACGTACCCTTCCGAGACAAGCTGCGCATAGGCGTTTTCGACCGTGATGACGCTGACGCCGAGGTTTTCCGCAAAGCTGCGCTTAGAGGGCAATTTTGTGCCGGGCGTGATCTTGCCCGTCAGAATGTCCTCACGGATGCACTTATACAGGTACATATAAAGGCTTTCGGAGCCGATTTTTGAGAAAGAATAGGTGAGCATGTAGGTTCTCCGTGATCTGTCGCGTTTTAATTTAGTATAGCGGACTCTTGCACAAATGTCAAAGCCATGGTATGATGACCTTGAAACGGAGGGAATTGCATGCCGAACGAAGCGAAGCTTTTATATGACGCGCTCCTGTATGAGAACGGGCACCTGCGCCGCACACAGCACATTTTAAAGGTATACGGCCTTGCGAAAATGCTGGGTGAGTTGGAAAACCTTCCCACCCACGAGCAGGAAAATCTGCGCGCAGCGGCGATTTTGCACGATATCGCGATCAAATTTTGCAAGGAAAAGTACGATGACGGCTGCCCCGCGAATCAGCGCAAGGAAGCACCTGCGTTGGCGCGAAAATTTCTGACGGCTTGTGGCTACGCGGAAGAAGATCTGCCACGCATCACCAAGATGATTGTTCTGCACCACTGCTACGACAAGATCGACGGTAAGGATCTGCAGCTTCTCGTTGAAGCCGACCTCATTGCGGGCTGCACGGAAGAAGATGATCCTTCTGCCCACGCAAAAGCCGTGCGGCGACTGTTTAAATCCTCTTCGGGTCTCGCCCTGCTCGACACGTTTATAAAAGAATAACGAATAATTTGACCCGCCGAGGTGTATATTCCCCGGCGGGTCTTGCTTTATGGTTCGTTCGGTGCGGCGCACGGCGACCAGTTTAGTTCTGCGTTTGCCACGCGGCAATAGCGTGTAGTTTGTGCATAGCCGCCGTCTCCTGTGCAGTCACTGCCGTCTTTGTTTACAGCCGAGACCCAATAGTGTTCGCCGTCAAAGTACCATTCGCGCAGTGTGAGGTCTTCGTTTTGCAGCGGGACTGTGCCCTTTTCCCAGCCGTTTTTTATTTCCCCTGCCCATAGTACGCGTTTGCGCCGTGCTTACGCAGGTAGTGCTTATCAAGAAGCTCCTGCTGCATAGGAGGAATCGTGGGGTCAAGCACGAGGTTGTGCCATGCCATGAACGCGAGCTCCTCGAGGACGACGGCGTTATGCACGGCGTTCATGGGGTCTGTACCCCATGTGAACGGGCCATGGCTGTGGACGAGCACGGCGGGGATGTCGTCCGGGGACTTATCCTTAAACGTCTCGATGATGACGGTGCCGGTCTCCTTTTCATAAGCGCCGCCGATCTCCTCGGGCGTCATTTTGCGCGTGCAGGGAATTTCGCCGTAGAAATAATCGCCGTGCGTGGTGCCGAGCGCCGGGATGCCGCGGCCGGACTGGCTGAACACGGTCGCCCAGCGGCTATGCGTGTGGACAACGCCGCCGATGTTCGGGAATGCCTTGTAGAGCTCGACATGTGTGGGCGTATCGGACGACGGGTTAAGGTCGCCCTCCACCTTTTTGCCGGTGTTCACATCGACGAGCACCATGTCCTCGGGGCGCAGGAGGTCGTACTCCACACCGCTCGGCTTAATGGCCATGATACCGCTTTCGCGGTCGATGCCGCTGACGTTACCCCACGTGAACGTGATGAGCTTGTATTTCGGCAGCAGCATATTTGCCTTGTAGACTTCTTCTTTCAGTTTTTCCAGCATGATGTTCTCCTCCTGTATTCGGTCAAATGAGTTTATAAAGCTTTGCGCCGTGCGGCTCTATTTTAGCGGAAAGCGTTTTTGTGAATGCGGTCTTCTCCCCACTCCAGATCTCCTCGGCGTGCGTTTTATCGGTGAATTCCGACAGCTCGGCGCTAACAACGGCGCGGTTTTCCGTGAGGTTGAAAAGCGCGACATACGGCGTGCTGTCTACGAAATTGAGCCACGCGGCTTTTGTTTCGTCGCGGAAAAGCTGCAAAGGCGTGGTGCCGTTTTGGTTGAGGTTTAAAAGCTCGTCATTTGTGAGCAGGCTCAGCGTGAACGCATCATTATCGCGCATTTCGCCGCCCATGATGAGCGGCGAGCGGAAAATGCCCCACAGCGTCATCATGGTGATCTGCTCGGCGTGTGTCAGGTTCGTATTGTGCCCTATGCCGTCCGCCGCGATGGTGATATGCCCGAGCGGCAGCATATCGCAGTCCGGGAACTGACCGGGCTTTACGTGCGCCTGCCAGCGCTCGCACCGCCAGAACATTTCTTTGAGGGAGTCCCAATTATCCCAGAAATCGTCCGTGATGCGCCACATGTTCGTGTTTTTCGCAAGATGCCATGCTTCTTCCAGCACAGCCGGACCGGGCGAAAGGCTGAGCACCATATCGCGCCCGCAGCGGTCAATGGCGCGGCGGATCATCTCGATCTCGCGGCGCGCGGAATACGGCTCGAGCGGAGTGATCTTCACGTTGCAGATGTCATCGACCTTGACGTAATCGACGCCCCATGAAGCGTAGAGCTCAAAGATAGCGTCGTAGTACGCTTGTGCGCCGTCACGATCAGCGTCAACGCCGTACATATCGGTGTTCCACGCGCAGATGGAGTTTGCGTGAGCGATGTCGCGGCAAGTGACGTTCGTGCCCTTTACAGGCAGGGCGCGATGCACAGCGAGACGCGGTACGCCGCGCATGATGTGGATGCCGAATTTCAGACCGAGTGCGTGAATCTGGTCGGCGATGGGCTTAAAGCCCGCGCCGTTTGCGGCGGAAGGAAAACGGTTTTCCGCCGGGATGAGGCGGCCGAATCCGTCCATGCACAGCTCTGCGAAACGGTTATACTCCCAGTGGCGCTGCCCGGCCTCCGGCTCGTACCACTGAATGTCACACACGACATACTGCCAACCGTGCGCTTTTAAGTGCTCTGCCATATAACGCGCATTGCCCAAAAGCTGCACTTCATTGACGGCGGGGCCGTAGCAATCCCAGCTGTTCCAGCCAAGCGGCGGCTTTAAAGCGACGCGATCTTTTTTGTAATGCATAGTGTATCCTCCGTAGGAAATAAGCTCAGTTTCATTATAGCAACTTGTCTGCACAAGTCAAGAGCAAAAAAGAGACTGCGCAGGTTTTGCACAGTCCCCTTTGACTTCGTTTGAATTACTTTTTAAGCAGCTTTTTGAGGCGCTCCATGGCTTCCTGTGTCTTTTCCAGCGTACCGAACGCGGTAAGACGGAAGAAGCCTTCGCCGTTTTTGCCGAAGCCGCTGCCCGGCGTGCCGACGACCTCGGCTTCGTTTAAGAGATAATCGAAGAACTCCCAGGAGGTCATGCCGTCCGGCACCTTGTGCCAGATGTACGGGGAGTTTTCGCCGCCGGTGAACCACACGCCCATCTCCTTGAACGCATCGACCATGACCTTGGCGTTCGCACGGTAGTAGTTGATGACGTCCTTCACCTGCTGCTGGCCTTCGTCCGTGAAGACGGCCTCGGCGGCGCGCTGGGTGATGTAGTTGACGCCGTTGAACTTTGTGGCCTGACGGCGCGCCCACAGCGTATTGACCTTGGTGCCGTCCGAAACAAGCTCATCGCAGATAACGGTATAGCCGCAGCGCACACCGGTGAAGCCTGCGGTTTTCGAGAACGAGCAGAACTCGATGGCACACTTTTTCGCGCCCTCAATCTCGAAAATGCTGTGCGGGAGATCGTCATGCGTGATGAACGACTCATATGCGGCATCAAACAGGATGACAGCGTTGTTTTTGAGCGCATAATCGACCCACGCTTTGAGCTGTGCTCTGTTATACACGGCGCCGGTGGGGTTATTCGGCGAGCAGAGATAGATAATGTCGGCCTTGACGTTTTCATCCGGCATACCGAGGAAGCCGTTCTGCTCGTTTGCGTCGAGGTAGATCACCTTTCTGCCGGACATGACGTTCGTATCGACATACACGGGATAGACCGGGTCCGGGATGAGGACGGTGTTATCGTCTGCAAAGATATCGACGATATTGCCGACGTCGCTCTTTGCGCCGTCGCCGACGAAAATTTCGCTGAGCTTTAATGCCACGCCGCGCTTTGCGTAATAGCCCTGAATGGCTTCACGCAGGAAATCATAGCCCTGATCCGGCGAATAGCCGTGGAATGTCTCCTTGTGTGCCATTTCATCCGTTGCTTTGTGCATGGCTTCGATGACGGCCGGAACGAGCGGCTGAGTGACATCGCCGATGCCCATGCGGATGATGTGGTTATCCGGATGCGCCTCCGTATAGGCGGCGACTTTCTTTGCAATGGTCAGAAACAAATAGCTTTCCTGAAGGTTTGCGTAGTTTTGGTTGAGTTTCATGCCGGTTTCTTCCCTTCTTTTTATACTTGGACCTTTTTTATTCTCATTACCGTCTCTTATGCGTTCTTTTCCCTCTTATTGAGTGATGCGCCGACAAAGCCGAGGAATAACGGATGCGCCTTATTCGGACGGGACTTGAATTCCGGGTGGAACTGCACGCCGATGCAGAAGTCGTTCTGCGGCACTTCCACGGTCTCGACGATCCTGCCGTCCGGCGAGGTGCCGCTGATGACCATGCCTGCTTTTGTGAGTGTCTCTCTGTAATCGTTATTGAACTCATAGCGGTGGCGGTGGCGTTCATCAATATGGGAAACGCCATAGCAGCGCGCCATTTGCGTGCCCTCCGCGATCTCGCACGGGTAGCTGCCGAGGCGCAGTGTGCCGCCCATATTGATGGTGCTGGACTGGTCCGGCATGAAATCGATAACCTTATTGAGGCCGTACTCGTCGAATTCGCCGGAGTTTGCATCCGCGATGCCGCACACGTGGCGGGCATACTCGATGACGGCAATCTGCATACCGAGGCAAATGCCGAGGTACGGGACGTTGCTCTCTCTTGCGTACTGTGCGGCATAGATCATACCCTCGATACCGCGGTTGCCGAAGCCGCCCGGCACAAGGATGCCATCGCAGCCCTTGAGCATTTCGGCAGCGTTTTCCTGCGTGATGAGCTCGGAATCGATCCAATTGATTTCGACCTTCGTGCCGTGCTCATAGCCGGCATGGTTGAGTGCTTCGACGACGGAAAGGTATGCGTCATGCAGTTTGATATATTTGCCGACAAGGCCGATGGTGACGGTCTTTTTGCGGCCGCGGATCTTCTCTACCATGCGGCTCCACTCGGTCATATCCGGCTCTTTTGTCTTGAGGTTCAGCTCGCGGCAGACAACGCTGGAGAAATTGTTTTTCTCCAGCATAATCGGCGCTTCGTACAGCACCGGGATCGTCATGTTTTCAATAACACAGTCCGGCTTTACGTTGCAGAACAGGGCAATCTTGTGGAAAATGCTCGGATCGATCGGCTCATCGCAGCGCAGGACAATGATGTCCGGGGAGATGCCCATACCCTGCATTTCTTTTACAGAGTGCTGGGTCGGTTTCGACTTATGCTCGCCGGAGCTTTTGAGGTACGGCACAAGCGTGACATGAATGAAAAGGGAGTTTTCCTTACCGACCTCGAGCGAAACCTGACGAATGGCTTCGAGAAACGGCTGGCTTTCGATATCGCCTGCCGTGCCGCCGATCTCGGTGATAACGACGTCTGCATTCGTCTTGTGGCCGACACTGTAAATGAAGTTCTTGATCTCGTCCGTGATGTGCGGGATGACCTGAATGGTCTCGCCAAGGTACTCGCCGCGGCGTTCCTTGTTGAGGACGTTCCAGTAGACCTTGCCGGTCGTGAGGTTGGAGAATTTATTCAGGTCTTCGTCGATGAAGCGCTCGTAGTGGCCGAGGTCAAGGTCGGTCTCTGCGCCATCCTCGGTCACGTAAACTTCGCCGTGCTGGTACGGGCTCATGGTGCCCGGGTCCACGTTGATGTACGGGTCAAGCTTCTGTGCGGCGACCTTTAACCCTCTCGCCTTTAAAAGACGGCCAAGCGATGCCGCCGTGATGCCCTTACCGAGGCCGGAAACCACGCCGCCGGTTACGAAAATGTACTTTGTCATAGAACTTACCCCTTTCTTTTTTACAGTGAAACTTTTATATTTTTCTTTGACTGAGAAACCTATTATTTCTCCAATATCCTATTTCATTTTATCAAAGCCGTTTTCGGCTTTTTTACAATTAAATTTCTACGACGCCGGTAAAAACCGTGTCGGCGCTGCCGGTCATCTGCACGCCGTCATCGGTATAATTGATGACAAGGTCGCCGCCGCGCAGCTTGACGGTGATGTCTTCGCCCTTTTTGCAGTAGCCGTTGAGACACGCCGCGACGGCAGACGCACACGCGCCGGTGCCGCACGCCATGGTTTCACCGCTGCCGCGCTCCCACACGCGCATTTTTAAGGTGTGGTTATCCAACACCTCGATGAACTCCGTATTGATGCGCTCCGGAAATTTCTCAAAGTGCTCAAAATGCGGGCCGATCTTCTCGAGGTCGATCGTATCGGGATCTTTGCCGAAAATGACGCAGTGCGGGTTGCCCATGGAAACGCAGGTGACTTCGTATTCTTTGTCAAGAACGGTGATCTTCTCTTTGACGGCAGTATCACCCGGGAAATCGACCGGGATCTTCGCGGGCACGAGCTCCGCTTTGCCCATATCGACCGTGACAGTGGTAACTTCGCCGTTTTCGACATGCACGCGGCAGATCTTAATGCCGCTTTTTGTCTCGATATGCAAAACGTCTTTCTTCGCGATGCCGCTGTCGTAGACATACTTTGCAACGCAACGGATGCCGTTGCCGCACATCATGCCCTCGCTGCCGTCGAGGTTATACATACGCATTCTCGCGTCGGCCACATCGGACGGACAAATGTAGATGACGCCGTCGCCGCCGATGCCGGTGTGGCGGTCGGAAAGATAGATTGCGAGCTCGGCGTAGTTTTGAATATCATTTTGGAAGCAGTCAATATACACGTAATCATTTGCACAGCCGTGCATTTTGGTAAACGTGATCTTCTGCTTTGCCCCGGTGCCCGGCACGCGCACATAGTGGTCGATGCCCGAGCCGTTTTCCGCTTTTTTCAGGTACTTGTTCATGGAATTTCACCGCTTTCTCTTGAATTTTTACCTTTTATCTTCTTCAAATTTTTAGAAAAAAATTCTGATTTTATTCTTAAAATGTTTTTCGGCGCTCCGCAAAAATGCGGAACGCCGAACTATTTAACATCAATTAGACTTCTACGACACCGTCGAAGACCTTCTCTGCGCCGCCGGTCATGAGCACTTTCTCATCGGTGTAGCGCACGGTGAGGTCGCCGCCCTTTAAGATGACGCGGATGTCCTCACCTTTTTCGCACTTGCCGTTGAGCGTTGCCGCGACAACAGCCGCGCAAGCACCTGTACCGCAGGCCATCGTTTCGCCGCTGCCGCGCTCCCAAACGCGTACCTTAAGAGTGCGCTCGTCCACGACTTCGATGAACTCGACGTTGACGCGCTCCGGGAAGAGCGGGTTATACTCGAACTTCGGGCCCATGGCATTGAGATCCAGCTTATCGATGGACGGTGCGAACACCGCACAGTGCGGGTTGCCCATGGATGCGCAGGTGATGTAATACTCGTGACCGTCGATGATGACAGGCTTGTTGACGATCATGTCGCCTTCGAGCTTTACGGGCACCTGCTCCGGGCGAAGCGCTGCCGCGCCCATATCGACCGTAATCTTGTACGCCTTGCCGTTCATCGTCATAATGCTGCAAGACTTGATGCCGCTCTTTGTCTCGATATTGATAACAGGCTTTTTCACGATTCCGTTGTCGAAGAGGTACTTTGCGACGCAGCGGATGCCGTTGCCGCACATGAGACCCTCGCTGCCGTCGCGGTTGAACATACGCATCTGAGCGTCTGCCACATCGGACGGGCAGATGAGGATGACACCGTCGCCGCCGACGCCGTTGTGGCGGTCGGACAGGTAGATGGAGAGGAACTCCGGAGAGGAAACTTCGTTTTCGAAGCAGTTGATATAAATGTAGTCGTTGCTGCACGCCGACATCTTGGTGAACGGCAGCTTGACCTTTTCTTTTTTGAGGTTGTTGATGTCCACAATCTCCGTGTTGTACGGAGTGTAGCGGCTCATCAGGCTGTCCGCGAGGGCGTTTGCGGTATCGATGGCCGTGAGGCACGGGATGCCGAGCAGCGCCGCTTTTCTGCGGATCTTAACGCTGTCGCGTGCGGGGTTTCTGCCCTTTGCGGAGGTGGAGATGATATACGCCAGCTTACCGCTTTCAAGCAGCGTAATGGTGTTGACCGGGCTTTCGTGAATCTTATCGACAATCTTCACGGTGAGGCCGAGCTTTGCAAGCACGCTTGCGGTGCCCGTCGTAGCGTAAAGCGGGAAGCCCATTTTGTCGAATTTCTTCGCGATCTCGCCGATCTCTTTCTTATCGCCGTCGCGGACGGTGATGAACACGCCGCCCTTTTTGTTCATCTTGCTGCCGGAGGCGATGAGGCCCTTATAGAGCGCCTCCTCAAGGTTGTTGCCGATGCCGAGCACTTCGCCAGTGGATTTCATTTCCGGGCCAAGCTGGGTATCGACATCCGTGAGCTTCTCGAAGGAGAAGACCGGCACCTTGACGGCCGTATACGGCGAAGTCGGATAGAGGCCCGTGCCGTAGCCGAGGTCGGTGAGCTTCATGCCGAGGCTGACCTTTGTAGCGAGGTCGCACATAGGCACGCCCGTGACCTTGCTGAGGTACGGAACCGTTCTCGATGCACGCGGGTTGACCTCAATGACGTAGATTTCGCGGTTCATGATGATGTACTGCAGGTTGATGAGGCCGATGGCCTTGAGCTCCGTGCAGAGCACTTCGGTCGTCTTGACAATCTTTGCGCTGAGCTCGTCGTCGATGTCCTTTGCCGGGTAGACCGCGATGCTGTCGCCGGAGTGGATACCGGTGCGCTCTACGTGCTCCATGATGCCCGGGATGAGGATGTTCTCGCCGTCGCAGATGGCGTCGACTTCAATCTCGGTGCCACTGAGGTACTTATCGATGAGCACCGGGTTATCCTGCTTCTGGCGCAGGATAATCGCCATGTATTCGTTGATGTCTTCATCGCCGTATGCAATGATCATGTTCTGACCGCCGAGCACGTAGGACGGACGCATGAGCACCGGATAGCCGAGGTCGTGTGCGGCTGCGAGGGCTTCCTCCGTCGTCATAACGGTGTGACCCTTCGGGCGCTTGATGTTGCAGCGCTCAAGCAGTTCTTCAAAGCGCTCTCTGTCCTCTGCGGCATCGATGCTGTCGGCGCTTGTGCCGATGATCGGCACGTTGTTTTTCGCAAGCGTCTTCGTAAGCTTGATGGCCGTCTGGCCGCCGAACGCGACGACAACGCCCTTCGGCTTTTCGATGTTGATGATATTCATAACGTCTTCGGCGCACAGCGGCTCAAAGTAGAGTCGGTCTGCAGTGTCGAAGTCTGTGGAAACGGTTTCCGGGTTGTTGTTGACGATGACGACTTCATAGCCGAGGCGCTGGAGAGACTCCACGCAATGGACGCTGGCATAGTCGAACTCGATACCCTGACCGATACGGATCGGGCCGGAACCGAAAACCATGACGGTCTCCTTGCCGCTTTTGCCGATGAACTCCATTGCTTCGTTTTCACCGCCCTGCTCCGGCGTATCGTAGGTGCCGTAGAAGTACGGTGTGGTCGCAGCGAACTCGCCTGCGCAGGTATCGACCATTTTGAAGGTCGCTTCGTGGCGGAAGGTCGGCTTTGTGCCGCAAATACGCGTGAGGGCTTCGTCCGTGTAGCCGAGTTTCTTGCCGCGCGTATACTGTGCGTGCGTGAGCGGCTGATCCTTAATCTCGCGCTCATACGCGAGCAGGTTATTGAGCTTTTCGAGGAACCACATGTCGATCATCGTGAAGTCGTGGATCTCTTTGGTGGTGACGCCGCGCTTCATGAGCTCGTAGATGGCGAACAGGCGCTCGTCCGTCGCGTCTTTTAAAATCTGCCACAGGGCACTGTCCTCGTAGTTTGCGAACTTCGGCATGTTGAGCGTATCGAGCGAGATTTCTGCACCGCGCACAGCCTTCATGAGAGCCATTTCAAACGTATCGGCGATGGACATGACCTCGCCGGTCGCCTTCATCTGCGTGCCGAGGTTGCGCTTTGCGTAGACGAATTTATCGAACGGCCACTTCGGGAATTTGACCGCCACATAGTCGAGCGCAGGCTCAAATGCTGCGTAGGTCTTGCCGGTGACGGCGTTGACGATCTCATCGAGTGTGTAGCCGATGGCAATCTTCGTCGCGACCTTTGCGATCGGATAGCCGGTCGCCTTAGATGCCAGTGCGGAGGAACGGGACACACGCGGGTTGACCTCAATGACGGCGTACTCAAAGGACGTCGGGTGCAGCGCGAACTGGCAGTTGCAGCCGCCCTCTACGCCGAGCGCGTCGATGATGTTGATGGCCGCAGTGCGGAGCATCTGATATTCTTTATCGGAAAGCGTGACCGCCGGGGCGATGACGATGCTGTCGCCGGTGTGGACACCGACCGGGTCGAAGTTTTCCATGGAGCAGACCGTGATGACGTTGCCCTTGCTGTCGCGAATAACCTCGAACTCAATCTCCTTCCAGCCCGCAATGCTCTTTTCAACGAGGATCTGGGTGATCGGCGAGAGCGCAAGGCCGTTTGCCGCGACCTCCATGAGCTCCTCGCGGTTATCGACGATACCGCCGCCGGTGCCGCCGAGCGTGAACGCCGGGCGGATGATAACGGGGTACGTGATCTCTTCCGCAAACTCCAGTGCATCCTCTACCGTGGTGACGACCTTGGACGGGATGCACGGCTGACCGATGCTTTCCATCGTATCCTTGAACATCTGACGGTCTTCCGCCTTATCGATGGTCTCCGGGGAAGCGCCGAGCAGGCGTACGTTGTGTTCCTTCAAAAAGCCTTCCTTTGCAAGCTGCATGGAAAGCGTGAGGCCGGTCTGGCCGCCGAAGCCAGAGAGGATGCTGTCCGGCTTTTCTTTTTCGATGATGCGCTTGATGGTGGGCAGCGTAAGCGGCTCGATGTAAATGTGGTCCGCCATGGCATTATCCGTCATGATGGTCGCCGGGTTGGAGTTGACGAGCACGATCTCGATGCCGTCCGCTTTCAGAGCACGGCACGCCTGAGTGCCGGCGTAGTCAAATTCCGCCGCCTGACCGATGACGATCGGGCCGGAGCCGATGACGAGAACCTTTTTAATATCTTTATTCAATGGCATAGCTGTAAACAATCCTTTCTATACTGCTTTGGGTACTGTTTATTTTCCCATCATCTCAAAGAATTTATCAAAGAGGAACGCGGTATCGCGCGGGCCGCCGCAGGCTTCCGGGTGGAACTGCACGGAAAAAGCGGGGATTTTTTTATAGCGCACGCCCTCGCACGTTCTGTCGTTTACGTTGTTGAAATATTCGTCGGCGATCTCGGGGTCGATTGTGGAAGACACGGCCGCGTAGCCATGGTTCTGGCTGGAGATGTAGACGCGGCCGGTCTCAAGATTTTGCACCGGCTGGTTTGTGCCGCGGTGGCCGTACTTGAGCTTTTCGGTCTTAAAGCCGTTTGCAAGCGCCAGCAGCTGGTGACCGAGGCAGATGCCGAAGAGCGGTTTGCCCATGTTCATAATCTTCTTGAGGTTTTCAATGACCTCGATGTTATCCGCCGGGTCGCCGGGGCCGTTTGAAAGCATCACGCCGTCAATGTTAAGGGCTTTCAATTCGTCTGCCGTCGTGTTGTACGGGCATACAATGACCTCTGCCCCGCGCTTTTCGAGCTCGCGGCGGATGTTCTCCTTGTAGCCGTAATCCATGAGCGCCACGGTGCATGTTTTCTCCGGGTTCTCACGGCGCGTCATCTCGGTGACGGAGGTGCTTTCCACCGCGTTTGTCACGCGGTAGCTGTGAATCTTATCCATATCGACATGCGTGAGGTCTGTTGTGATCATACCGTTCATGACGCCGCTTTCGCGGATGACCTTTGTGAGGGCACGTGTATCGATGCCGCAAAGGCCGATGACGCCTCTTTCTTTAAAAAAGGTGTCAAGATCACCCTCCGAGCGGAAATTGGAGGGCGACTGACACCATTCTTTTACGATATAACCACAGGGACCGATGATCTTTCCCTCAAAATCGGAGGGGATCACGCCGTAATTGCCGATGAGCGGAAATGTCTGGACGACAATCTGCCCGAAATAGCTCTTATCGGTGAGCGTTTCGAGATAACCTGTCATGCCGGTCGTGAAAACGACCTCAGCCGTTACTTCGCCCGCCGCGCCGAAGGATTCGCCGCAGAAGACCTTTCCGTTTTCGAGTACCAAATATGCTTTGTTGCCCATAACGTACGTTCCTCTTTCCCTGAAATAATTACTCTTTTCTGCTGTATGCAATCTATGTCAAAGCTGCGGTGCAGCCCTGTACGCATTCATTTACGTGTAGGTTTTCAGGATATTTTCCGCAACATCCTTTTTCGATGTGCGCATATCCATCGCCTGTTTTTCAATATAGCGGTGCGCCTGCTGCTCGCTCATGCGCAGGTATTCCACAAGGATACACTTTGCACGCGCCACAATGCGCACTTCTTCCATTTTGGTTCTGAGCTTCTGGTTTTCCCGGTCAAAGCGCTGCCAGCGGTTCTGTGTGGCGATGAGCAGGTGAAGCGCCTGATAAAACAGCGGGCGCGAAAGCGGCTTTTGCACCGTCAATATGCCAAACGGCTCCATTTTGTCGTTCACCTGATCGAAAAGCTCCGCTTTTGCAATGACCATGACACCGGAAACGAATTTTTCTGTGATATACTCTGCCAGCTCGTGCCCGAATTCATCCGGGAGCGGTGTGTTGATAACCACAAGGTCGTAGCTGCGCCGCAAAAGCAGCCGCCGGGCGTCTCCGCCGCTGAGCGCCGTTGTCATGGGTGCAAACTCGCGCGGGGAAAGCAGCTCTGTGATATATGCCGCACCTTTTTGCGTGCCGGACACGATGAGGACGCTGTGCTGAATGATCGCATTCATGCCCTGTGCCCCCTTGTTTTACACATCTGCGGGCCCGCTGCCGAACGTGCGGATATACGTCTTTACGAAATACTCCGGAAACACGTTGCGGACAAAGCTGCTCTTTGCGAAAATTTGCAGCGCTTCTTCGGCAGACTTCGGCAGCTTGCCGCAGGTCTCGCGCGCAAGATCGGGCTTTGGCAGCTTCGTCTTTTTGAGGTAGCCGTCAAGCCCCGCATAAATGAGCGCAGCGTACGCAAGGTACGGATTCGCAGTGGAATCGGGTGAGCGCACCTCTATTGTGCTACTGCCTTCCTTTTTATACGCAAAGCACCAGCGGCTCTTCTCCGACCAAGAGATGAACTCCGGCGCACCGAACGCACCGAGGCGTTTATAGGAATCCGCCGTGGGGTTCAAAATGGCGGTAATCTCTGCGGCGTGCTCCAGAATACCTGCAAGGAAATACTCGGAACAGTCGCCCATCTGCATGCGCGGCGTTAGCGTGATGTGGAAGCCGTTGCCGTCCTTACCCGGAATGGGGTTCGGCGCAAACGACGCCGTAAGGCCGTTTCTCGACGCCATGGTCTTCACAACAGACTTATACGTAATGACATCGTCTGCGGACTGAATGGCAGAGCTGTGCTGAAAATCGATGATGTTCTGCCCCGGGCCGCCGCTGTGGTGCGAGCTTTCCGGTGTGACACCCATATCCTCGAGTGTCAGGCAGATCTCGCGGCGTACGTCCTCGCCCTTATCCTCCGGCGCGGCATCCATAAAGCCCGCGTTGTCAAAGGGGATAGCCGTTGCATTGCCGTTTTCATCGTTCTTGAAAAGGTAGAATTCGTTTCTTGCCCCAAATTCAAATATTATACCATGAAGTTTTGCAATGTCAACCGCTTTTTTCAAGATGCCGCGGCAGTCGATGTCGAAGCCGGTGCCGTCCGAACGGCGAATGTCGCAGAAAAAGCGCACGACACGCCCGTGTGCGGGCCGCCACGGCAGAAGCGACATGGTGGAGGTATCCGGCACCAAAAAGAGCTCGCTGTCCGCCTCTTTTTCAAAGCCCATGATGCGCGAAGCATCAATGGGAATGCCGCCCTCGAACGCAGAAGCCAAAAGGCTCGGCTGAATGGCGACGATCTTCTGTCTGCCGAAAATATCGCAGAACGCCATTTTGATGAACTTAACGTCGTTATCTGTGATAAACTCTGTGACCTCGGACTCCGTATACTGCATGCCGAACCCTTCCTTTCTTTTTTTAAAGCGTTTAAAAGCGCGTTTCAAACATACAAATACGCGTGAAATCCGGTGTTGCCGTCTTTCACGCTGTACCTGTTCTTCTTTTCTGCCGCATTTTGAGATATTCTGCCAAAATACAGCGTATGCTGACCGCTTTTGAATATTATAACACAAGATCGGTGTATTTTGCAATAAGACAGAACGCACAATGTTTATCGCCAAAATACACCGTCGATTTATGCAAGAAAAGAAACCTTAATTTGCAGAGAATTACAGGGGCAAAATCAGTTCGTCACATAGAGCTGCTTATACGGATTCTGTGTGTTCGGGCGCAGCACGTAGTATTCGTCGCGCAGAAGACTTTCGGCATCTGCACCGAACTTTTCCGCGTAGTTTTGAACGAGCGGCGCCGCAATCTGCATGTCTTCTTCGGTCGCCTTATGCGCCACGACCTGCTCCGGCAGATCCTTCGGCAGGTGCGCGGTGCGCAGATAAATGCGTCCGCCGTGCATGCCCGTGCCGCAGAAATTGCCAACCGGCTGGCGATCTTCACTGCCGATGCCGAGCACGACGATGATGCCGCCCGCCTGATATTCGCCGAGGAAGCTGCCTGTTCTGCCGCCGATGACGAGCACGGGTACTTTCTCTTTATACTCCTTCATGTGGATACCTGCGCGGTAACCGGCATCGCCCTGCACGTAGATGGCACCGCCGCGCATGGCGTAACCTGCCGCGTCGCCCGTGCTGCCGTGAATGGTGATCTCGCCCGCGTTCATTGTGTCGCCGGTCGCGTCCTGTGCGCTGCAATTTACAATAATATTTGCGCCGTCCAGATACGCGCCGAGCGCGTTGCCCGGCACTTCGTTCAATATAATCGTACCCTCACTTTGCCCTGCGCCGATATAGCGCTGGCCGAGTGCATATGTTTCCTGTTCCATGTTTCTCCCCCTTACTGCTGCTTTGAGAGCAGGTCGCGGCGCGTACGGGCCGTGAATGCCATGAGCTGCGGCTTTTCGCAGATCAGCTTAAAATCGATTGAGCTTAACGGCGTGCGATTACGGATAAGCGCCGTGTAGATACCGGCACGCGCCACGTCGCCAATCAGGATATAGCCCTTTAAAACATCTTCTTTATAGAAAAGGATCTTGTAGTTTTCGCCGTCACGGTGGACGTAGGTCTCGCCGTCATACGTGCCTGCAGTGATGATGTGCAGCCCCATGAAGCCGATGGCATTCATCGGGATCGCCCGGTCAAAGCTCGCTTTGCCGCCCGCCATGTTGATGCCGGCGGTATTGCCCTGCATATAGGCGTTCGGCAACAGCGCCAGCACACGGTTCACGCCGGCGGAAATATCGAAGCTCTCCGCGCAGTCGCCTGCGGCGTAGACATCGGGCAGTGTTGTTTTGCCGGTATCATCCGCCGCAATGCCGCGGCGCACCTCGCCGCCTGCATCTTTGACGAGCGAAGTATTCGGGCGCACGCCGACCGCAATGACGAGCACGTCAAAATCGACCGTAAGACCGCTTTTGAGTGTGGCGGTCGTGCCCGCAAACTTTGCGGCGGTATCGCCGAGGTGGAACTCGATGCCCTGCTTTTCAAGAAAATCTTTGACGATAGCGGAGCCGGTCTCATCGAGGATGCTCGGCAGCACGCGGTCGGCAAGGTCGACGACCGTGATGGATTTCACGCGCTCCTTGATGCCCTCTGCGCACTTTAAACCGATGAGGCCCGCGCCGATAATCAAAACACGGCTGTCTTTTGTAAGGACGCTTTCAAGCGCGTGTGCGTCATCGAGCAACATGAACGTGAACTTTTCGGGAACGGTATCAAGCCCCTCCATGGGCGGTACGAACGGCGTGGAGCCTGTTGCGACAAGGAGCTTTTCATAGGGTATTTCTTCCCCGCTCTTTAACGTTACGGTTTTCTTTTCCGGGTCGAGCTTTGTGACGGTCTCACCAAGCTTTGCGGTGACGTGATTTTCTTCGTAAAAGCTGTCCGGGCGGTATTTCATGCGCTCCTCATCCGTTTTGCCCTGCAATAAATAGGAAATGAGCGGGCGCGCGTAGGTGTGGTGGTTTTCGGAAGCAATCAGTACGATCTCTCCGTCTTTATCTTTACTGCGGATGCCTTCCACACAGCCGATGGCCGCAGTGGAGTTGCCGATGATTACATATTTTGCCATGGTGCTCAGTCCCTTTCCTCAAAGATGATGGCTTTGTTCGGACAGCCCTGCACACAGGCGGGCTTACCGCCGGCGTTTTCGATGCACAGCTCGCACTTCTGCATGACGCCGGATTCCGAGGGCATCAGCGCGCCGTAGGGACATACCAGCACGCAGGTGTGGCAGCCGACGCACTTATTCTGGTCGATACAGACCAAGCCGTCCTTTTTGGAAAGTGCGCCCGCAATGCAGCTTTTCACGCACAGCGGGTCTGTGCAGTGGCGGCAGGAAACCGCAAAGCTGACCTGATTGTCCCCCTCAATGCGGATGCGGGGGTGAATGGTTCTGTCCTTCAGCGCCTTGATCATGCTGGATTTTCCGGAGTTTGCAAAGGCGCAGTAATATTCGCAAAGATGGCAGCCGAGGCACCATTTTTCATTAACATATACTCTTTTCATGGTTACGCTCCCTTTTCTGCTTATTCGCCCGCGTGCTTGATGCCGAGAATCTGAAGCTCTTTTTCGTTCAGACCCACGCCGCGCAGCATAAGGCGGTTGCCGCGCAGCGCCTCGATGGAATTGATGCCCATGCCGCCCATCATTTCCTTAATCTCGTGCTCCCACGCGGTGACAAGATTCACAAGGCGCTTATAGCCGATGTCCGGGTTGAGGCGCTTTACAAGGTCGGGGCGCTGGGTTGCGATGCCTCAATTGCACTTGCCGGTCTGGCAGCTTCTGCACAGATGGCAGCCGAGCGCCAAAAGTGCCGCCGTGCCGATGTAGCACGCATCTGCACCGAGCGCGATGGCCTTGACAACATCGGCGCTGGAGCGAATGGAGCCGCCGACGACGAGCGAAACCTTGTTGCGGATGCCTTCATCGCGCAGGCGCTGATCGACCGCCGCCAGAGCAAGCTCAATCGGGATGCCGACGTTATCGCGGATGCGCGTAGGCGCCGCGCCCGTGCCGCCGCGGAAACCGTCGATGGCGATGATGTCCGCGCCGCTGCGTGCAATGCCGGACGCAATGGCTGCAACGTTGTGCACTGCCGCAATCTTGACGATGACGGGCTTTTTGTAGTTTGAGGCTTCTTTTAAGGAGAAAACAAGCTGACGCAGGTCTTCAATGGAGTAAATATCGTGGTGCGGTGCGGGCGAAATGGCGTCCGAGCCCTCCGGGATCATACGCGTGCGGGAAACGTCGCCGACAATTTTTGCACCCGGCAGATGGCCGCCGATGCCCGGCTTTGCGCCCTGCCCCATTTTGATCTCGATGGCGGCGCCGGCGCTGAGGTAATCCTTATGCACGCCGAAGCGGCCGGACGCGACCTGCACGATGGTATTTGCGCCGTACTTGTAGAAATCCTGATGCAGGCCGCCCTCGCCGGTGTTGTAGTAGATGCCGAGCGCTTCTGCGGCGCGGGCAAGGCTTTCGTGTGCATTGTAGCTGATGGAGCCGTAGGACATGGCGGAGAACATGATCGGCACGGAAAGCTCAAGCTGCGGGGTGATATTCGTCTTAATCTTACCGTTCTCGTCGCGCTCGATTTTAGACGGCTTCTGACCCAAAAACGTCTTCGTTTCCATCGGCTCACGGAGCGGGTCGATGGACGGGTTCGTGACCTGCGACGCGTTGATGAGGATTTTATCCCAGTAGACCGGCAGAGGCTTCGGGTTGCCCATGGAAGACAGCAGCACACCGCCGCTGCTCGCCTGACGGTAGACCTCCATGATGGTCTCGCCGGACCAGTTGGCATTTTCCTTAAAGGTGTGGTCGGTCTTGACGATCTTCAAAGCGCGCGTGGGACAGATGGAAACGCAGCGGTGGCAGTTCACACAGCGGCTTTCGTCGGAGATCATCATTTTCAGCTCATCGTCGTAAGCATGTACTTCGTTGGAGCACTGTCGTTCACAGGCACGGCAGGCAATGCAGCGCGCGGGGTTGCGGACGACCTCGTACTGCGGATATAAAAAATCGATAGCCATTTATAGTAACCTCATTTCTCAGAGAACACAAACTCTTACTTTTTGTCCAGCGTGAAGATGACAGGCTCGCCGCCTGCGGGCGCCCAGACCTTATCGAGCGCGGGCTGAATGACGCGGATGGCGGATTCTTCACTGGCGATGTAGACCATATCGCCCTTTTCGCCGACGACCATAGAACGCAGCTTTAAGCGGTCGTTGAGTGCCATAAGGCCACCCGTAAAGCCGACCAGAATGGAAAACGGACCGGTGACGAGCAGGCCGGAATACACATTGCGCAAATACGTCAGACGCGCGCGCTCCTCCGGGTCTTTGTTCTGAATGGTCGTCCAGAACGGTGCCGCGATGACGTTTGCGACCTCCTGCAGGGTGAGGCCCTGACGGCGTACAAGATAATCGAAAATATAGGTGATGACCTCGGTATCGGTCAAAAGGTTGCAGTTGTAGCCGTACATCTCAATGCAGCGGCGGTTCGCATCGTAGGACGAGATTTCGCCGTTATGGACAACGGAAAGGTCGAGCAGCGCAAACGGGTGCGCACCGCCCCACCAGCCGGGGGTATTCGTCGGGTAGCGGCCGTGCGCCGTCCAACAGTAGCCGGCGTATTCATCGAGACGATAGAACCGACCGACATCCTCCGGGTAGCCGACGGCCTTAAACACGCCCATGTTTTTGCCGCTGGAGAAAATATACGCGCCATCGATAAAGGTATTGACGCGGTTGACGCAGCGGGCGGTGAACTCGTCTTCATCGAGCTGGCTTTCCGCAAGCTTTGTGTGCAGCGGTGTGACGAAGTACCGCCAGATAAGCGGCTCGTCCGTGATCTGCGGAATCTTGCGGATCGGAATTTTGGAAAGGTTCACGACGTCGAAATGCTCGTTGATGAACTTCTCACATTCCTCTTTCGCTTTTACATTATTATAGAAAACGTGGAACGCATACTGTTCCGCATATTCCGGGTAAATGCCGTAGCCGGCGAAGCCGCCGCCAAGGCCGTTTGAACGGTCGTGCATGATCTCAATGGAGCGGATGATATCGGAGCCGTCCAGCCGCTTTCCGCTGCGGGAAAAAACGGAGGATACGGCGCACCCCGAAGGAATTCGGAAATCGCCCGCTGTGCTTTTGCCTTCTCTAAGCATGAAGACTGCTCCCTTCTGAAAACAAATAAAATATACGTCTTTTTCCCGGCTTTTCCGAAAAAAAGAGAAAGTCTGACCATACATGCTGCGTGCAATGCACGCGCGCCGTTCCCCCCGGCGCAATCTAAAAGCCCCACATTCGGCAGCTTTTAAAAGCAACATGTATGATCAGACTCCATTGTCTGCCTACCATTATATAGCGGCCCTTCTTATATGTCAAGAAAAATTTCGCGATTTTTGAATTTTTGAGTTGTAACAATTTCATTTTATGTTCGCTTGACTTCAAAAATTTCATAAAATGAATTTATAAACGCAGGTTTAAATTGTATATCCTGCAAATCTTCAAATTTCCTCAAAAAAGGTGTTGACAAATGGCCCGAGACGTTGTAAAATTCATCACATAGCATAGCAAAGGCGCTGTGGTTGGTTTATTGCCATCCCCAGCGCTTTTTTGTTTGAATGAATTACGAACAGCTGTGCAGACGGTTTCGTAAAGCGAAGCCGCAGGACGAAACGCACGGGAAGATATACAAATTATATCGCAGCGTTCGCCCCTCCTATTATGCGAATCTTATTGAAGGAAAGAGTGGTTTACATGAGCAGCACGACAAAGATCAATGTGCCGGACATTTTCGCCAGCATGGTGTTTAACGACGACGTCATGCGTGAGAGACTGCCGAAGGACGTTTACAAGTCTTTGAGAAAGACCATCGACAACGGCAAGGACCTCGACATCACGGTTGCCAATGCTGTGGCAAATGCCATGAAGGACTGGGCGATTGAAAAAGGTGCAACGCACTACACGCACTGGTTCCAGCCGATGACCGGCATCACCGCCGAGAAGCACGACAGCTTCATTTCTCCGACGGCAGACGGCCGCATCATCATGGAATTCTCCGGCAAAGAGCTCATCAAGGGCGAGCCGGATGCTTCCTCCTTCCCTTCCGGCGGTCTGCGCGCAACGTTTGAAGCCCGCGGCTACACCGCATGGGACCCGACCTCCTACGCATTCATTAAAGATCACTCCCTGTACATTCCTACGGCGTTCTGTTCCTACGGCGGCGAGGTGCTGGATAAGAAAACCCCGCTGCTGCGCTCCATGGAAGCGTTGAGCGCACAGGCCGTTCGTATCCTCCGCCTTTTCGGCGACTCCACGACAAAGCGTGTCATCACGACCGTCGGCCCGGAGCAGGAATATTTCCTTGTCGATAAAAAGCTCTACGATGAGCGCCCGGACCTCATTTACACGGGCCGCACGCTGTTCGGTGCACGCGCACCGAAGGGCCAGGAGCTTGAAGATCATTACTTCGGCGCGATCAAGCCGAGAATTGCCGCGTTCATGCAGGAGCTCGACGAAGAGCTGTGGAAGCTCGGCGTGCTTGCTAAGACAAAGCACAACGAGGTCGCCCCGGCACAGCACGAGTTGGCGCCGATCTTCTCCACCACGAACGTTGCGACCGACCACAACCAGCTGACCATGGAGACAATGAAGAACGTTGCGCTCCGCCACGGCCTTGTCTGCCTGCTGCATGAAAAGCCGTTTGCAGGCGTGAACGGCTCCGGCAAGCACAACAACTGGTCTATTTCCACCGATACCGGAAAGAACCTGTTGGAGCCGGGCAAGCTGCCGCAGGAAAACGCACAGTTCCTCCTCTTCCTCGCTGCTGTCATCAAGGGTGTTGACGAGTATCAGGATCTGCTCCGTATCTCCGTCGCTTCCGCAGGCAACGACCACCGCCTCGGCGCAAACGAAGCGCCGCCGGCCATCATCTCCATCTTCCTCGGCGACGAGCTTACGGCTATTTTGCACGCCATTGAGACCGGCACGGTCTACGGCGGCACGCTCCGCGTCAACATGGAGATTGGCGTAAACGTTCTGCCGTCCTTCACAAAGGATACAACAGACAGAAACAGAACCTCCCCGTTCGCTTTCACCGGCAACAAGTTCGAGTTCAGAAGCCTCGGCTCGCAGCTCAACATCGCCTGCCCGAACATCATGCTGAACACGATCATCGCCGATGAACTCGAGCAGTTTGCAGACGAGCTTGAGGGCAAGGACGATTTTAACGGCGCACTCAACGCACTCATCAAGCGCGTGATCAAAGAGCACAAGCGCATCATCTTCAACGGCGACGGCTATGCGGACGCATGGAAGGCGGAAGCTGCAAAACGCGGCCTGACGAACCTGCCGACCACGGTAGACGCACTGCCGCACTACACCGACGAAAAGAACGTGAAGCTCTTTACAAAGCATAAGATCTACACCGAGGTCGAGATGCAGTCCAGACAGGACATCATCCTCGAGACGTACGCGAAGACCATCAACATTGAAGCGCTCACCGCAAGTGATATGGTCAAGCGCGACATTCTCCCCGCTGTTTCCTCTTACGTTGCGGAGCTTGCAAGCGGCGTTGCCACGAAGAAGGCCATCAGCGATGACATTCCGTGCGAAGCGGAGCTTGATATCATCAAGCGTCTTTCCGGCCTGCAGGACTGCGCATATAAGAAGCTCGCTGCGCTCGATAACGCCATCATCGGCGTGAAGGAAGTCGGCGAAGATCCGATTGAGGTTGCGACCTATTATAAGGATTCCGTCATCACCGCCATGACCGAGCTGAGAGCCGTTGTGGACGAGATGGAAACGCTGGTCTCTTCCGATTATTGGCCGTACCCGAGCTACGGCGATCTGATGTTCAGAGTATAAAGGGCTTGAACATACCGTTTCAAACGGACAAGGGATGAAAATTCAATATAGGCACAAGGGTGTGCACGGGGTTCCGTTTCAGGAACCAAACGTGCACACCCTTTTCTATTTTCAAACAACACATAGGAGGACGAACATATGACAAGCGAAATCTTCAGCGTCTGGTTTTTGATGGGCGCAGCGCTGGTCTTCTGGATGCAGGCCGGCTTCGCCATGGTAGAAACGGGTTTCACCCGTGCAAAAAATGCCGGCAACATTTTGATGAAGAACCTGATGGACTTCTGCATCGGCACCGGCGTATTCATTCTCATCGGCTTCAGCTTTTTGCTGGGCGAAGACTTACTGGGCTTCATCGGTAAGCCGGGCTTTGATATTTTCACAAACTACGCAAACTTTGACTGGTCGAATTTCGTATTCAACCTTGTGTTCTGCGCCACGACCGCGACCATCGTTTCCGGCGCAATGGCAGAACGCACAAAGTTCCTTTCCTACTGCATTTACTCCGGTGTTATCTCCGCTTTGGTATACCCCATCGAAGCACACTGGATCTGGGGCGGTGGCTGGCTTTCGCAGCTCGGCTTCCATGATTTTGCAGGTTCCTGCGCCATCCACATGGTAGGCGGTCTTTCCGCGCTCATCGGCGCAAAGCTGCTCGGCCCGCGCATCGGCAAGTTTGAAAAGGATGCAAGCGGCAAGATCGTAAAGGTCAATGCTTTCCCGGGCCACAACATTCCGCTCGGCTGCCTTGGCGTGTTCATTCTTTGGTTCGGCTGGTACGGCTTCAACGGTGCTGCGGCAACAAGCGTTGAGCAGCTCGGCTCCATCTTCCTCACCACCACCGTCTCACCTGCTATAGCAACCGTCACCTGCATGATCTTCACATGGGTAAAGTACGGCAAGCCGGATGTTTCCATGTGTCTCAACGCTTCTCTCGCCGGTCTGGTCGCCATCACCGCCGGCTGTGACGTAACGGACTGCCTCGGCGCGGCAATCATCGGCATTGTGGCCGGTCTCCTTTGCCCGTTCGGCGTTTGGCTGCTCGACTATAAGCTCCATGTCGATGACCCGGTCGGCGCGGTTGCCGTCCACTTCTGCAACGGTATTTGGGGCACCATTGCAGTCGGTCTTTTTGCAACGACCACAGCCCCCGGCAACGATAGCTTCACCGGCCTGTTCTACGGCGGCGGCATTGCACTGTTTGCAAAACAATTGCTTGGTGTGCTTACGGTCTGCGCTTGGACAGCCGTGACGATTACCATTGTGTTCCTGCTCATCCGCGCGACGGTCGGCCTGCGTGTGACGAGAGAAGAAGAAATTATGGGTCTTGACCTGCCCGAGCATGGCCTTGCAAATGCGTATGCAGACTTCGTTCCGGCCATCAACACCTCGCTCGAAAGCGCAGACCTCAGCGTTGCCCCCGCCCCGTTCGGCCCGGCTGCGGTAGACGAAGCAGTGCCGGTCGTTGTGCATCACGCCCCCGTAAAGACCGTAAAAGCGGAAAGCACCGGCGTGAAGATGACGAAGGTCGAGATTGTGTGCAAGCAGGCAGCTTTCGATACCTTGAAGAACGCACTGATGAGCGTCGGTATCACCGGTATGACGGTGACGAACGTACTCGGCTGCGGCATTCAGAAGGGCAAGCCGGAATACTACCGCGGCACGCTCGTAGAAGCAAACCTGCTGCCTAAGGTACAGGTGGAGGTCGTCATCTCTAAGGTGCCTGTCCGCACGGTCATCGAAACGGCGAAGAAAGCGCTTTACACCGGTCACATCGGTGACGGCAAAATCTTCGTTTACGACGTGGAGAATGTCATCAAAGTCCGTACAGGCGAAGAAGGCTACGACGCCCTGCAGGATGTGGAATAATAAATCTTCCCATTTAAATTGAGTACGACGCGTACTACGCTCCTGAAATAAGAAAAGCCGAGACCTGCCGGTTCCCCCCGGCGGGTCTTGACTTTTTCTGTCATTTTCTCCTGCAACTTATTTTCAGTTTTGCACAAAATGGGAATTGAACTCTTTTTGGATTTGTGTTATACTGTTATAAGAATTTATCCACCCCGATTGTGAGAGGAGACAGCCGTGAAAATTCAGGAATCCGCAGAAAACTATCTTGAGACCATTTTGATCTTATCCGAGCGCAGCACCTATGTGCGTTCTATTGATATTGCCAACGAGCTCAATTTTACAAAACCCAGTGTCAGCGTAGCCATGAAAAAGCTGCGCGAGAACAATTTGATCACCGTAGACGGCGACGGCTACATTCACCTGACGGAGGACGGCCTTGCCATCGCCAACCGCATGTATGAGCGCCACAAGTTGCTTTCCGATTGGCTCACCTATCTCGGCGTGCCGAAGGACATTGCAACAGAGGACGCCTGCCGCATTGAGCACGTCATCAGCCAGGAGAGCTTTGAAAAGATCCGCGCGCATGTCCGCGAAATGAACGAGCATCTTTAATGAACTTAAACAACACAAAACCCGTTTCCGAAGCTTTTATCGGAAACGGGTTTTTACTTTTACAGCAACGCCATGCTCTGCAAAATAAAGATCATCAAAAATACGGTCGGGATGCAGCACACAGCGCTCAAAACAACAAGCTGACCGGCAAGCTCGCCATCTGCGCCCGCCTGCTGCGCCATGATGTAGCTTGATACCGCGACCGGCGTTTCCCACGCAAGTGCAAGCGCCAGAAGACTCGGCCCTCTGCTGCCCGCCAGAACCGCGATCGGCAGAAAAACAAGCGGAATGACGACGAGCTTTATAAACACCGTCACGCCCGCAATACGCATGTTGCCTTTTAGCTTGCGGAAGCTGAAATCACCGCCGAGCACGATAAGTGCAAGCGGTGTGGCAAGGCGCGAAACATCGCGCAGGCTCGTTTCCAGAAATGCCGGGAAACGCAATTTAATGATGGACGCAAAAACACCGAGCAGTGCCGCGATAATGAGCGGGTTTGTCGCGATGGATTTGAGCGTCTTTTTCAGCGAGACCTTACCTCCGCCCGTAAATACCGTCAGCGCAATGACGGCCAAAACGTTGTACATCGGCACGAGCACGGCGCTCAAGATGGAGGCCGCGGCAGCCTCCTCCGCGCCGAACACGTTCGTGACGAGACTCACACCGAATATGACGTAGTTGCTGCGAAAAAGTCCCTGAATGATGACGCCGCGCTGTTTCGGCTCGCGCACG
>OBKN01000268.1_pt1 | contig 27747 bp, 26 predicted proteins | sample 1519931 | NCBI WGS metagenome assembly OBKN01 (sample SAMN04209254, study PRJEB22552) | human gut metagenome | biome: gut; material: feces | host: Homo sapiens | place: USA: Oklahoma
AACGTGCCTATGCGTCAAAAAACGGCCTGACCGCAGAACAGTTCCGCAATCAAGCTGTATATTGTTAATTAAAATTTTATATTTGAACTGTATACTTGACAGGACATAGTACAACCAAAGATAGTTATTCAAATTTTTGAGAATCTCTCTCGAGGCTCCGTTGTAAATTCGGATTTCAACATCTTTCGTAATAATTTTCGCAGCCATTTCCCTGACCGGTCGATATGTTTCTTTAGGGCTTCGGTCAACAAGGTTGACTTCCACGACGTCATCCAATTTCATATTTAAACCTCCGATATACTTGATGTTTAAAGCATACCAAGATATCGGAGGTTTATGAAGAACGCTTATTTAACGACCGCTTACTTTTTATTAATCAATTATTTAATTTATTAATTTGTGTATAGCGCTTTTTATATAAAACCCTGAGCGCATCTTCTTAGCAATTATATCAGTGTTTGATTTCATTTGAGCGTATTGTTGCTTGCCAACATTTTTGATAGCATCATCAATTTCATCCAAGGATTCTATTGCAATTCCTACGTTATTTTTAGTAACGAAATCTGCCAATGCCGCTTGTTTCCAAATTATAACGGGAAGTCCAGTGCTCAAATAAAGAGATACTTTATGTGAATTGTTATATTTTGTATACTCACCTAAAACCCCGTTGCAAGTATTTGTGCTGTTTCCTTCCCATACAAGTCCGAAATTATAGGTAAGATGATTTGCTAATTTCTCTAATTTGCGCATTTCTGCCAAGGTCCCGTCATTGATGAACCGATATTAAAACTTGATATTTTCAAGTTGTTGATTAACTTTTTCTATTGCTTTATAAAACAGAGGAAGGCTTTCTTCTTCGTAATAGCACGGGACAATAATTGATAATGTCTTCGTTGAGAAACCTCCAAATCATTTATCTGAAAAAGCATCCATAAATTCACGGGAGAATTTTGAGTCTATTTTTCTTGCAAAATGATAATCACCCTTTTGAACTGTTTCGATGTCTTGGGAATCCAGAATAGCTGGACGACTATTGTGCTTAGCTTTCCAAATAATATATCGATGGTTATTCTGAATCACTTTATCCCTCATTGGTGAGTTGAGTATTATTGTCTGAAAAAATGCTTCATCAGAACAAAAACTGGTAGAGAAAAATTTTTCATACCAGGGATTATTATCGATGTAATTCACGCAGTATTCTGCACAGCATCTAGGAATGTCAAACCATTGAGATCCACAATACAATTCCATATTCCTTGGAAGTTTTTTTAATTTGTTAATATGGAGCAGACGTTGAGAATATATTAATAATCGGTGGATTATTTTGCCGAAAAGCGACCGGCGATTGATTCTGTCATAGAAATAATAAAATTTGTACCACCAAATAACATATTCATGTTCTTTGAAAATATCTTTCGTCAATTTATATGTTAAATAGATGTTTTTGTTCCCACTATAGAATTCTTCAATAGATTTAATATTGTCAGTTGGCCAATCTTGACCAGAAATAAGATGAAAGTAGGTATTATCTTTGTTTTTAAGTGCTTCTCTAAGCAATAAAAGTTCTACCTTACAAATGTTATAGCTACCCCAATTTACGGAGTAATGTGAGTATATATTTATTCCGGCATTTTTGAACTTTTCAATATTATCGTCTGATAGGTGGCATTTAGAATCAAAATGAACATATACGTTAAATGTTTTTTTTAATAACTTGCACAACTCCAAAACTTGGTCGGGGTTTTTGTGTGCAACGATCATGATAGCTTGCATAATTACTCCTTCAATATTTCAACAATCTTTGATAATTGAGTAAAATCCACTAGATTATATTATACATTAAAATTTGAAGGAATGGACGATGTTTTGATATATAAATTGAAGGCAGCTCAAGAAAAGCAACATCTGGAACGAGTAATGCGTCGATACGAAAGGTATGATCTATTAATCATTGATGAACTTGGGTATTTACCGATATCGGCGAATGAAGCCAAGCTGCTGTTTCAACTAATAAATGGCCGTTATGAACGCAAATCAACGATCATAACGACCAATGTTCCATTATCAAGTTGGGGAACCGTCCTTAATAGCACGGCAACCGCAGAAGCCATTTTAGACCGCCTTGTCTATCACTCACACGTGATTAAGATCAAGGGAAAGTCATACCGTTTAGCATCGGTCAGTTCTTAAACCGCCCAAATCATACATTTTTAAACCGCCATAAAACGACAATTTAAATCCGCCCTTGACACCGCCATCTTCTCCCATGGAACATCGATCTTACCACATAAATAAGAAAATAAAAACGATGCATACGCAATAACCTGAGATAATGATACTATCTCGGGCTATTTGTGTACACACCGCTGTTTTAACGACCGCTTACAGATGAAAAAGAGCATGGCAACAAATATTATTGTTGCCATGCTCTTTTGTCTGTTCATTGATGATACTAAAGATTCTTCCATACCTTTAATTCATGTGTAACTTGCTTTTCCTTTGGTGGCATTTTCATGTAATCACCATAGAGATTTGACAGGTATGAATCCCAACATGAAGGTGCGTTGAAAACGTGACCCTCGAATTTAACTTCAACAGGTTTTTCAAATTCCAGTCTGTTCATGCACTCTCTGCTTCCGTAAAGACCCCACATTATGCATCCGACTTTATCGGCCTTTTCGTATGGCGTGGAACGTGAAAGATTGTCAAGTAGCTTGTTTGCTCGATTTACTCCAATCATTTTTGCAAACGGGATGATTAGAGGCTTGAGCAAGGCCTTGAGTTTGCTTCTTCCCTCTCCCGCTTTCGCAAAATTGAGCATAAGAATTTCACGGTACAGGGCGGCTTTTTTGTAGATGGTTTTAATTTTCCTGTCATCATTGGGAAGCCCGTCAGTTGGCAGGATATCTATCCAGATGGAGGTAACGTCACCTTCCTTGATATACCCCTGCTCCATTGAGTATCTTGTGTCGATTATCTTCATGAATGGATATTGGGAATTTCCCTTCTCATGGGAGATGAGTTTTAGGTACGGTGGCAGGAAATCATCTTTCTTTGAAAGTTCCTGCAGTCTGTCATAGTCCGGACGTTTTAATCCGATATCCACGTCATCATCCCAGGGAATGAATCCTTGATGTCTGATTGCACCGAGAAGGGATCCTCCAACCAAATAGAAACGTATGTTATTTTTTTTGCATGCTTCTTGCAAGTCGATGAGAATGTTCAGAAGGACTTTCTTGATGTCGGCATTGCTTAATAATTCCATTATTTCACTCCTCCTACCTTGAAAAGAATAAGCTGTGACTGTTATTTCTAAAATTGTCTAAGTCTGCAAAAGTTGCAAGAAAGATGATGTTAAACGAAAGTTCCCATATGTGTTGGTCAATCAAGGCACTTAATGCAATGAAAATCAAGGCAACTTCCAAGGCATAGACCTGTTTGTTCATGAAATTATATGATAGGTACAGCAGAAAGATTACCATGATTATAAAGGTGATGCAACCGAACATCATTAAAACTCTTATATATGAACAGTCAATGTAAAAATAATTCAGTACAGCCTTTGTACTGCCTCCGAAACCGTGTTGATCTATATATTGCCCCAATGAAGTCACATTGTAGTTCTTGAAAGCCATGTGAGAGTAATGGAGTCTTCCGGACAAAGCTCTATCTATCATTGAAAGAACGGGGTTACCTGGTGTATAGAAGTATGTTGATAAAATAATTGCTGTGACAGCCGTTCCGAGTATCATTGCAATTCCTCTAGAGGTAAGTGATTTAAGAATGGAAACGGTTTGCTTGTAAAAAATAGATACCAAGATAAGAAGTGTCATCAGAATGAAGTCCACTTTTGTATCGGTGACGACATACGTTGTTAAGGTTGCTGCCACCATCCCCAGATATTCCGGGAAACACAGCTTGAAGTTCTTGATGATGACATACGCTAGCATTAAGCAGAAGCACCTCGCAGCGAGATCAGACGGATAGATGGTACCCAGGGCATAGCGCATGGCACCATTAGGGCGGGAATAGGCCAGCCCGTGTATTATTCTGAATTTAGCCAGTAAAAAAGTTACCAACAAAGCTGAAGATATAGTTATGAAGAACACTTTGGCAATCTTAGAGAAATCAACGTCTTGGGCGGATACTATGAAGATGTAGTAATAGAATATTTCAAGCAGTGCGGCATTGTTTCCGCTTGCCCAAAGGACAGTGCCCAACAGGAAGATGATAGACCAGTCCTTAACGGAGTGTCTGTCAAATAACAATGATTTCGCAATTACCATAAAGGCGGCAAGCATCTGAATGTGATATGTGATTGTTCCGGGAATCAGCCTAGCCAGCATGGTGCCTTGGATGAATTGCCCTGTAATGTACAAGAAAAAGGCGAGAAGATAGCTTGCTTCAGGTATCCATCGTAGCCGGTTCCTTATTTTTATACCTAATGAAGATTGATATGTTTTTTCAAATGATATAGGCTCCATTTTACTTACTCCTAACTTTAGTTATGATGTCCTTTAACTTGAACAATATGGTTGGTCTCAGTAATAGTAGTCCGAAAGCGTATGTTGCCACGCCTGCTGCAATTTCCAATGATATCATAATTATATTCTGTAGTGTTGTTTGAGGTGAGAAGACAATACAGATTCTATTGACTACAATGAACATGATGATTCCAGCAAATGCGTACTTCGGCACGTTGTGGAACATCTTCTTCAAGTCAAGGTCCTTTCTGACATGCCACAGCTGATATCCGGTGACCACTACTTCAGATGAGACAGTAGCCATGATGGCTCCGTGAAGTCCCCAGAGGTAGATGAAAGGCAGATTGAGAATCAGGTTGACTATCGCACCGGCAACGACTGATCCCGTGTAAATCTTGATTCTGTCCGTTGGCAGAAGGTACTGCTGACCGACAACGTTGCTCCATCCAATCAGGACGATAACGATTGCCTCCAAACAAACGGCCATGCCGACGGGTTTGAATTGCGGTCCGAAGAACAACGGTGCAAGTTTTTGCCCGATGGCTGCCAGACCGGCGAACATCGGGATTGCGATGCATGAGACAAAATCAAACGAATCAGCGGTCATGTCATTGACGGCCTTTATGTCTCCTTCGTGGAATGCATGGGCAACGTGGGGGAGCATGACTGTGCCAGTTGCCGTGACGATTGTGAGAACAAGCTTGACAAGCGTGTCCGACCTGTCATAGAAACCGGCAACATCACTGCTGACCATTGCCCAGAGCATGGTCTTGTTCAAAACGAGATAGACCTGTGTGGCTATCTGCGGGATGAACAGCGTTACCGTCGGCTTGAAGTGCCTAAATGGATGCAGTTCCTTAAAATCCACCTTGACCAGTGTCTTTCTGATGTACGGCCAAAGGGTGAGATTTCCGCCTAGAACGGAAATTGCAAGAACGAAGATATATACCCATGTATCTCCAGCATCCTTGACAAACAGGAAAATCATTGCCGCTGAGGCGAGTTTTACCATTGTATTTCGCAAAACGGTCTTTTTGAAGTCCTCAAGTCCCATGTAGAGCCATGAGATGTCGAATGCAGCTGCCACCAAGTTGATGGACTGAATCAGCATGTATTCCTTGTAAACCGGACAGAATGCCAGATAGACGAGAAAGGCTCCGTATGAGAATGTGACCATGACGATCTTCAGCAGCTGAATCTCCCAGAATGCTCTGCTCATGTCATGTTTGTTGGATCTGAGATAGGCTATTTCACGGTTGCCGTAGAATCCGATGCCGATGGATCCAAGCAAGATGAAGTACTGGATTGTCGAGTTAGTGGCAGTGTTGATGCCGATGCCGTGAGCTCCGATTACACGGGAGACATATGGTGCGGTTATCAGAGGCAGAAGGACTGCCAGCAGCTGATATCCTGCGTTGTATAGATAATTTTTAATTACTTTCATATAAATCCTTATTGTTTTTCCGCATCCAAGCTGTTGGTGCCTTTTTTACTGAGTCGTGATTGCTTGCAGCGGGTTATGGTAATATAATATAGTCGACTGTGCAAAAGTGGTTTTAAAACCACTAATAACATATTATACACCATAAATCATCCGAGTTGACCTAAAGCATCAGGAAACAGTTTTAAATTTATGTAACAGATTTTCCTATGAGAATGATTAATCTGTTAAATAGTGTATAATAAATAGAAAGTGTCTTTATCAGTACGGAGGATAAAAAAGATGACAAAGTATTTAGTTGTAGGTGCTGGCTTGTTTGGCGCAACATTTGCATACGAAGCAGCAAAACGCGGGAACGAAGTGCATGTGATCGAAAAACGCAACCACATTGCCGGGAATATTTATACGAAAGAAGTTCACGGAATTCAGGTTCATCAATATGGTGCGCATATTTTCCATACTTCCAACAAGGAAGTTTGGAAGTATGTCAATCAATTTGCTGAATTCAACCGCTATACGAACAGTCCGATTGCTAATTACAATGGCGAAATTTACAACATGCCGTTTAACATGAATACGTTCAACAAGCTCTGGGGAGTGGTTACTCCTAAGGAAGCTTTGGACAAAATCAATGAACAGCGTGCGGTGCTTAATGGCAAAGAACCAGAAAACCTTGAAGAGCAGGCAATTTCGCTTGTCGGAACGGATATTTATCAAAAACTTGTCAAAGGCTACACGGAAAAGCAATGGGGCAGGAAGGCTACGGAACTTCCCGCATTCATTATCCGCCGTCTTCCGGTTCGTTTGACTTATGACAACAACTATTTCAACGATGATTATCAGGGAATTCCGGTTGGCGGATACACTCAAATCGTTGAAAAGATGCTTGCTGATGATAAGATCACGGTTGAAACCGGCGTTGATTTATTTGATAAAAAGGACGAATATTTGAAAAACTATGACAAGGTTCTTTTCACTGGGATGATCGATCAGTTCTTCGATTATAAGCTCGGAGAACTTGAATATCGCAGCCTGCGTTTTGAAACGGAAGAACTTGACGTTGATAACTATCAAGGCAACGCTGTTGTCAACTACACGGATGCCGAGACACCGTATACGCGTGTGATTGAGCACAAGCACTTTGAGTTCGGCAAGGGCGACAAAGACAAGACGGTTATTACGCGTGAATATCCTGCTGACTGGAAACGCGGCGATGAGCCGTACTATCCGGTCAATGACAAGCGTAATAATAGTCTTTATAAGGAATATCAGAATTTGGCTTCAAAAGAAGCAGGCAACGTTATTTTTGGCGGACGCTTGGGGCAGTATCGTTACTACAATATGGATCAGGTTATCGCTGCCGCACTGGTAACAGTTAAAGAAGAATTTGCTGATTAATTTGAGATGAAGCGAGGAATTTTTGTTTGTCATATGAAATTTATGTTGTAAGCCATAAAGATATCCGGATGCCTGAAGGAAACATTTATATTCCGGTTCAGGTTGGACCGGCAAAAGATGATTTTTCTGGATTCGTGCGCGATAATACCGGAGAAAATATTTCAGAAAAGAACCCTAATTATTGCGAACTGACGGCACAGTACTGGGCCTGGAAAAATCGTAAAGCTGATGTTAAAGGTTTGGTACACTACCGACGTTTGTTTTCAAAGGGAAAAAGAATGCTCGGTGCGTCACTTGAAAAAAAGTATGAAAATGTTTTAGATGAAAAAACGCTTGTTGATATTATGGAGAAACATGACGCTATTCTTCCTAAAAAGCGTAATTACTATATCGAAACTTTATGGTCTCACTATGAACATTCTCACAAAATTGAAGGCCTTGAAGAAACACGCAAGGTTATTGCGGAAAAATACCCTGATTATTTGATGAAATTCGATGAGGTAATGAAGCGTCGCAGTGCGCATATGTTCAATATGGTTATTGCCAAAGACAAGGTTTTTTCAGCGTATTCAGAATGGCTTTTTGATGTTTTGGGAGAAGTTGAGAAACGTGTTGATATTTCAGGGTATTCGGTCAGCGAAGCTCGGATATTTGGCTATATCAGCGAACTTTTGATGGATGTCTGGATTGAGCAAAACCAGATAGACTACGTTGAGTTGCCTGTGATGTTTATGGGTAATCAAAATATGGTCAAGAAGATTTGGATGTTTGTTGCTAGAAAGTTCGGCTTTGTTAAACAACCATAGTTAACGATGTCTGCTTGGATTGAGGGTGAATAATTTGTACAGTAAAAAAAGCAATGGGTGGTTGAAACACCTTGATTTTGTTTTGGTCGATTTGATCGTTATGCAAATCGTCTACATTGTTTCATATGTTATCCGCCATGGACTCGAAAACCCTTATGATAGGACGTACTACCAAGTCGGTGCATTGGTTATTTTGGTTACTGGCGTTGTGTTTGCCACGCTTTCAGACAACTATCGCAATATTCTTAAGCGTAGCTGGCTGAAGGAATTAAAGGCATCAATCATATATGTTTCAGCTTTGGTTATTGTTTTGGCCTTATATCTTCTTTTGAGTCAGACAACATTTTGGTATTCGAGAACGGTGTTTGTTCTATTGGCGATACTGGGTGTTCCGGCTGTGTATTTTGGCCGATTAGTATGGAAGAAGATTGTTTTGGCATATCGAAAGAAAAACGGCTATTCCAAGAAGAGAATGATTTTGGTTTCTTTAAAAGACGATTTTACTGGCGTTAAGCAAAGAATCGAACAAAAATCATTGGGCGATATTGAGATTTCCGGAGCGGTCTTTTTCGATGATTCAACGGCTGAAGTCGGCAAAAAATATGATGATGTTCCGGTCGTAGGCAGTCTTAATGATTTTACGGACAATATCGTCACTGATTTGGTAGACGAGGTCATGTTCGTTTTGCCTAAGGGCGGGGTAGTTCCAGAAAGTTTGCTGCAGGATCTGCTTAACATGGGGATTACTTCTCACGTGTCAATCAGTGAGCTTTATGACAACGAACGCGGCATGAAGACGATTGAAAAGGTCGGCGGCTATACCGTTATGACGGAAAGCTTGAAAATTGCATCCAGTTTTCAGTTGGCACTGAAACGTTTGATGGATATCGTAGGTGCGCTTGTCGGTTTGTTGATTACGGGAATTTTGGTAATCATCATCGGGCCGATCATTTATTTTTCGGATCCTGGACCAATTTTCTTCTCGCAAAAACGTGTCGGTCAAAACGGGCGAATTTTCAAAATTTACAAATTCCGCAGCATGTATCAGGATGCAGAGGAACGCAAGAAAGAACTTATGGCGATGAACACGATGAAGGGGTTCATGTTTAAGGCAGACAATGATCCTCGAATCATCGGTTCGGGCAAGGATGGCTCGAAACATGGCATTGGTTGGTTTATTCGGAAAACGTCATTGGATGAATTTCCGCAATTTTGGAACGTTCTTAAGGGAGAAATGAGTCTTGTCGGGACGCGACCGCCGTTGATTGATGAATGGAAAAACTACGAAAAGCATCATCGTGCTCGTCTTGCGGTTCGTCCCGGAATTACCGGCATGTGGCAGGTCAGCGGTCGTTCCGACATTACGGATTTTGAAAAAGTTATTGAACTTGATATGAAGTATATCGATAACTGGTCGATTTTTGAAGACCTTAAAATTTTGGGGCTGACGGTGAAGGAAGTCTTCAGCGGTGAAGGTTCCAAGTAAGATGTTGCGGGAGTCAAGTTGAACTTGACTCCTTGTTTTTATGCTATTTGGAGGTAAGAATGGATAAGCCTTTAATTTCGGTGATTTTGCCGGTCTATAATGTTGAAGCATATTTTCCGAAGTGCATGGAATCTTTGTTTGTGCAAACTTATGAAAATTTGGAATTTGTAATCGTTGACGATGGTTCAAATGAAAAATGTCGTCAATTATTTGATGAATATGCAAAAAAAGATTCGAGGGTCGTGATTTATCATAAAGAAAACGGCGGTATTTCGGATGCCAGAAATTATGGTATCGCGCATGCTAAGGGTAAATATGTGACTTATGTCGATCCAGATGATTGTGTTGATGAAGATTATGTTGAAATTTTGTATAATCTTTTGGTTAAGTATAATTGCAAAATGTCGATTTGTCCGCATCGTGTTCACTATGAAAACGGAGATGTTGCCGATTTGGCGGATGGACTTGAGTTTGATGATGATAAGGTCTTTTCAAGCAAAGAATGCATTGAAAGAATGCTTTATCATGAAGTAATCGATACGTCAGTGTGGGGAAAACTGTATGAAAGGGAACTTTTCCAAGGGATTGAGTATCCCGTTGGAAAACTTTTTGAAGATCTTGGAGTAACTTATAAGCTGATGCTTAAATGCGATCAGATTGCTGTTAATGGAAAATCAAAGTACACATATAATTTCCATGATTCTTCAATTGTCAACAGTCAATTTAATGAACATAAACTTGATATGATTGAGATGGCCGACAATTTGGCTAAGGAAGTCAATGAGATTTACCCTGAGCTGGAATCTGCCACCAAGAGGCGACAGGTGTATGCAAGACTAAGTACGCTGAATCAGATGTTGTATGCAAAGGGTCCTGAGTTTGAGCAAAAACGTCGTGAAATTATCAATTACGTTAATCGAAATTCAAAAGAAGTCGCGAAGAATCCACGCACTCCCAAGAGAGATAAATTGGCTTTTCTTCTTTTGAAACTGGGATATCCAGTGTATCGTTTCTGTTGGTTGCAGTATAGAAAAAAAATCATGAATAACTAGCAAAATCCTCCAAAAACACTGAGAAATTTTTGGAGGATTTTTGTCGTTTGACCATGTCCGTTTCAATCAAAAATAAAAACTCCAAACGTTGGATTCGACGTTTGGAGCGTAATAATATATAACAGATAAACTGTTAATTCATTGCCACATGACCGTTCATCTTGCCATGCGGCTTTTTATGATGATCGTTGTTGTCCTGATGATATTTTTCTTTCGAGTATCTTGCGCGCAAGCCCCACAAAATCGAAACGGTATCAACGACTTCCTGGAACATTGCGCCGACAAGGGCCGGAATAACGCCCGTACTTGCGATCAGCATCAAACCGATGCAGATGAAGATGCCAATCAAAACAGCCTGACGAGCAATGCGCATGGTATCTTGCGCAATTATGACGGCTTTGGAAACTTTTGACAGATCGTCTTTCAAAATAACGATGTCTGCCGATTCACTCGCAGCCGTTGATCCGTTGGCACCCATGGCGATTCCGACGTCTGCCGTTGCAAGAGAAGGAGCATCATTGACTCCGTCTCCGACCATGATGACGGGGCGCTTGTCTTTTGAAACGTTCTTCAAAGCGCTGATTTTGTCTGTTGGGAGCAGATCGGCCTTAACGTCGGTAATTCCGACTTGCGGAGCAATTTTTTCAGCGATTGCTTTTTGATCGCCCGTCAGCATGACGAGATGTTCAACGCCGTGTTCTTTCAGTGACTTCATGGTTTCCGGAGCTTCCTTACGGATATGATCAAGGAAGATCACGTATCCCCAAAGCTTGTCATCGACGGAGACGTAAATGGCAGTTTCAGGCAATGACTCCATTTTGTCCGTTGGAGCGACGTACTCGAGTTTTCCGACCATGACTTTGTGACCGTTGATTTGAGCTTTGATGCCCTTGCCGGTTTCTTCTTGCAGCTCTTCCGGCGGATCGAGGTCGATTCCTTGTTCGTTTGCGTACGAAACGAGCGAACGCGCAAGAATGTGGTTTGATGCCTGTTCTGAACTTGCCGCAAGTTCGAGCAGCTTGTTTTTATCAATGCCGTCTAGCGCAACGACCGAATCAACCGTCAGTTTCCCGCTTGTAATGGTCCCGGTTTTGTCAAATGCAGCGGTTTTAGCCGTTGCGAGTTTTTCTAAGACGTCTCCCGTTTTGATGACGACACCGTTTCTTGATGAGCGACTCATCCCGGAAACGATGGCAACCGGTGCTGCCAGAATAAGCGGGCAAGGCGAAGCAACGACCAGGACTTCTGCAAATCTGACCGGATCTTTTGAGATGAACCATGCAAGACCTGCGATAATTACGGCAATCGCCGTGAACGGAACCGCATATCGATCGGCCATTCTGACGAATTTGCCGGGTTTGCTGTCGGCTTCTTTGACCAATTGAACCAAGCGTTGGTATTGACTGTCTTTAGCCAGTTTATCGACGAACATTGTTAAAGAAGCATCCCCGTTGACTGATCCTGAATAGATGTCATCACCGACTTTTTTGCTTACCGGAACTGATTCTCCGGTCAAAGAAGATTCGTCCAGACTGCTTTGACCAAGAATAACGTGACCATCGACCGGAACGAGTTCCCCTGGACGCACGACAAGCTTATCGCCGATGTTTGCTTCATCAACGGAAATGTCTTCAGTTTCATCCCCGTTCAAACGATGGGCGACATGCGGTGAATTGTCAAGCAGCGCCTTAAGTTCCGTGTGTGCTTTTTTCGAAGCGTAATCTTCAAGCGAATCGCCTCCGACAAGCATGATCAAAACGATCATGGAAGCCCAGTATTGACTTACCGCAAGCGTTGAGACAATCGCCATGATTGCCAAGAGGTCAACCCCGTAGTCTCCTGATTTAAGTGATTTGATCATTTCATATAGCATTGAAAGCGAGATGATGGATCCGACGATCGTAATCAGCGCTTGTGCAAAGAGCTGCTGTTTTAAGCCGAACTCCAAGATAAGCGCAACAAGGCCGATCCCTAAAATGATCCACAATTTTGTTGAGTGTTTCATCACTAAATTCCTCCTTTTTGAATTCTGTGTTTTGTAATATTAATTATTTACATCACTCTAAAGGTAACATTACTTTAAGTTGATGTAAACTAAAATGATTCTAAATAAAAATGATTCTCAATTACAGCGTAAAAGCACTGATTTAACTGCGTTTTTGAATTGGAAGGAAATAAGAGGCAATTGAAAATCATTATCAGTTGGAGCATGATTTTGTAGTTTGAATTTGAAAAAGAGAAAAATTAAAGAATGTGGTATAATTTATTACGTGATTTGTAAATGATTTAATTTACAGAAGGTACAGGTAATACAACAACTCGAAAGGAAGTAGTATTTGTTAATGTGTAAGGACAAGATTGCCGTTGTTTTGGTTACATTCAATCGTCTTGATAAGTTGAAGCAGGCGGTTGAGTATTATGAACAGCAGACATATCCGATTCAAGAAGTTGTTATCGTTGACAATCATAGCACCGACGGGACAATCCAGTATTTAAAAGAGTGGGTTAATGGTAAGGGAAACTTCAAACGAAAGACGGTTCTCCTGAATGAAAACTGTGGTGGAGCTGGTGGCTTCGGTGCAGGCATGGATGAAGTTCTTGATGAAGTCAGGAGACATGAACTTGATGCTGACTGGGTTGCTGTTGCTGATGATGATGCATTTCCAAGGAAAAATTCTTTTGAGAAGATCATTGACTATTATAAGAGCCTGTCTGATAAAGAACAGGAAGACATTTCAGTTCTGTGCAGCAGGGTTGTCAATTGTGGCAAGACGCACATAAATCATAGAAACAGGATTAAACAGAGTATTTTGAGAGCACGTTTTATGGCCGTTCCTGAGGAAGAATACGACAAGGACGCATTTGATATTGATATTTTTTCCTATGTTGGTACTTTCATAAAGGTTAATGCACTTCAAAAGGTAGGGACAACCAACCGAGACCTGTTCATCTACGGCGATGATCAGGAACACAGCCTTCGCCTTAGAAAGGTTGGACGCATGCAGTGCGTTCCGTCAAGTGTGTATGATCATGACAGACCGGGGCTTGGGGAAAGGAAAATCGGTTGGCATAGTTACTACGACAGCAGGAATCACGTGTACATTCTCAAGAAGTATTTTCCGATTCAGTGTCTGATAATGCGGTGCATCAAGCGGTATATTCTGGACATGAGCGTTTTTTCAAGCAATACACAACAGGAAAGAAAATTATTCAAGACTGCATACATGGATGGAATAAAGGGGAATCTTGGAAAAAATTCTGTCTATAAACCAGGCTTTGAAATTACAGATAGAAAAGACTAGGTGGAAAATGTATCGTAATTTTGAGACCTTGGTTAGGAATATAAAACATTTGAGAGGTTTTTAACATGAATATAGCTGTAATTTTTGCCGGTGGCGTAGGATCTCGTATGCGCAGCAAGGAACGTCCGAAACAGTTCCTCAGTATGCATGGCAAGCCAATCATCATCCATACGCTCGAATTGTTTGAAAATCATCCTGAAATTGACGCAATCGTTGTTTCGTGCGTCAAGGACTGGATTCCATATTTCAAGGACCTGCTGAAGAAGTACAACATCAGTAAGGTCAGGGAGGTTGTCGAAGGCGGCGCAACTGGTCAGGATTCAATCTACAACGGCCTTTGTGCAGCCGAGCGCGTTGCTGACGGCGAAGATTCCATCGTCTTGATTCATGACGGCGTCCGTCCGCTGATCCGTCCGAAGACGATTTCAGACAACATTGAATCCGTCAAGAAGCGGGGCAGTTCCATCACGAGCGTTGTCGTCAAGGAGACGGTGCTCATCGTTGATGATGACAACGGCATCGATAAGGTTCCGGATCGGTCACGTTCGCGTCTCGCACGTGCGCCGCAGAGTTTCTGGCTCAAGGACATCATTGGCGCCCATCGCAGGGCAATTGCCGAGGACAGGCATGACTTCATCGATTCATGCTCGATGATGCAGCATTACGGGCACAAGCTGTATCTTATTGACGGACCGCTTGAGAACATCAAGATTACGACGCCGGATGACTTCTATACGATGCGTGCATTGCTTGATGCAAGGGAAAACGAACAGATTTACGGTCTTGACTGATGTCATGCGGGATAGGGGAGACCTTGTTCCGCTTTTTAGGAGTGGTGATAATGGATTTGAGTATCTTTAACGGAAAGACGCTTTTTGTAACCGGAGCAACAGGCCTTATCGGACAGACGCTTATCAAGCGTGTCATCGAGTTCAACAGGAACAATTGCGGAAGGATAAAGGTCATTGCCAGCGTCCGAAACATGGAGAAGGCTTACGGAATCTTTGGTGAAGACAATCCGGAAGAAGAGTTGAGTTACGTTGTTTCGGACATCTGCAGCATACCTCTTGAGGATATGGGCATTGACTATATTGTTCATACTGCAAGCAACACTTCAAGCAAGGCCTTTGTCGAAAGGCCGATGGAAATAATCGAAACTGCAGTCGGGGGAACGAAGAGGGTTCTTGAGCTTGCAAAAATCAACGGAATAAGGGCCATGGCTTATCTGTCAACGATGGAGGTATACGGAACTCCGTCAACGGATGAGAAGATCGACGAAAGTCATTCGACAAACCTTGATACAATGAGCGTACGCTCGTGTTATCCTGAAAGCAAGAGAATGTGCGAAAGCATCTGCGCTTCATATCAGAAGGAATATGGAGTCCCGACTGTGGTTCTGCGTCTGACCCAGACATTCGGCCCAGGTGTTCAGTATGATGACGGTCGTGTCTTTGCTGAATTTGCAAGATGCGCAATTGAGGGCAGGGACATTGTGTTGAAGACGAAGGGTGAAACCAAGCGTGAATACCTTCATGTTGATGATGCCGTCAATGCCATTTTCACTTCTCTGATTAAGGGATGTCCAGGTGAGGCATACAATGTTGCCAACGAGGAAACGTACTGCTCCATCCGTGAGATGGCGGAACTTGTTGCAGACAAGTGTGCTGAAGGAAGAATTTCAGTCAGAATTCAGGAAGAGGACAGTTCAAAGTACGGATATGCACCGACCCTTCACATGAATCTTGATACATCGAAGTTCAGAGACCTTGGATGGATTCCGGAGCATAATCTCGAAGAGACATTCAAGGACATGATTGCAGACATGAATAAGTAGCTCTGCATTTTACAGGGAAAGCGGGTGATTGCCATGTTTCCGGAACGGATGCGTGCGCTTCGCAGGGGCTGTGGCCTGACGCTCGGTCAGCTTGCGGATGCGCTGAATGAAATGGATGTTTCATACAACCAAAAGAAAAATACCAGGTCGCAGCTCAGCAAGTGGGAATGCGGCGTCAATACTCCGACCTATCTTGATATCAGGCAGCTTGCCGAGTTTTTTGACGTTTCGACCGACTATTTGTGCGGTCGGGCAATCAAAAAGGTTGATTTGGTTGAAACTCTGGCTTCAAGCGCAGACGTTTGTTTTGGGGTGCAAAAGCTTGATACGAAAGAAAAAGGCGAGCTTTATGAGCTGATCAAGGGCTTTCTGAAAGGAAGAAAGGAACGGGGACTGCATGGAACTGCTGAGGAAAACGGCGACATGCAGCTGAATCTGGAGAATTTTGATGAAGAAGACGATCGTTGTTAATTTACTGCTGAATACTGTGGGAGCGTTTTTGTACACCGTTGCAATCAACGGTTTTTTGATTTCGAATCATCTGGGCGAAGGCGGCGTGACCGGTCTCATGACGATTTTCTACTACTTGCTGAAAATTGCGCCGAGCCTGACGAACATCGTATTGAACGGATTGCTGCTTTTGATCGGCTGGAAATTGCTGAACAAGCAGACCGTTTTTTATACGTTATATACGATTACGATGATTTCGGTCTTTTTGAAGCTGATCGGATCAATGCGTTTCCCGCTGCACGATCCGTTGGTGGCAGCGCTGATCGGCGGAGCATTGATGGGAGTCGCAATGGGCTTTATCATGAAAGGCGAGGGAACTTTAGCAGGTTCCACGATTCTTGCCAGAATCGTCAACAAGTTCTTCGGAATCAAAACAGGATCTGCCATGCTTTGTTTTGATCTGATGGTGGCAATCCCGTCAGCGGTGATTATCGGCTTTGAAAACATGCTGCTGACGATTGTTGAACTGTATTTGTCAGCGGTAATATTGAACAAACTGCTTGCACAATTCGTGGAAAAACGCTCCTTGACGATCATCTCGGAACGTTTCGAAGAGCTGGCTTCGGCATTGTCCGATGCGACAAAGCAGGGTGTGACGATCATCGACGGTCACGGGTACGTCAGCGGACAAAAAAAGCAGCTGCTTTATTGCGTTTGCGACACGAAGGATCTGGTGAAATTAATGAACCTGATTACTGAGCTTGATCCGAAGGCATTCGTCGTGATGGAAGAGGTCAGAAGCACATATGGCAAAGACTTGTTGAGGATTTTGTAACTTACGAAAAATTTACAATTTGGAATATTCATTACACTGTTAGTTCATGTTAAAATTAATTTGAATAAATAGTAAGGGAGAACCGTGATTGTCACTAATTGAAAAATTGTATGGTCCGTTTTTTGATTTGGAAAATTGGAAGACGGTGATTACGTCTGGCGAGGACTGGATGATTATCCTCTCGCTTGTTTTGATTGAATGTTTGCTGTCGGTTGACAATGCGATCGTGCTCGCTGCACAGACGCAAAAGCTTCCGGATAAGGTCCAACAGGAAAAATCTTTGTTTTACGGATTATGGGGAGCGTATGTCTTTCGCTTCATCATGATCGGACTCGGAGCATATTTGATCAATTTTTGGGAAGTCAAAGTTTTTGGCGCGTTGTATCTGATGTATCTGTCTTTGAACCACTTTTGGAAGATGCGTCATCCGGAATCGGTGCACCACCGGGAGAAAAAAGGGCGTTTTCAAATTTTGCCGCTCTTCTGGTCCGTAGTCGTGTCGATCGAATTGATGGATATGGTCTTTTCGATTGATTCAATTTTGGCTTCGCTTGCAATTTCGCCGAATCCGGTCATCGTTTTGATCGGTGGTCTGATCGGTATTTTGTGTATGCGAGGAATTGCGGAAGTCGTCATGAGGCTGATGGAAATCCTGCCTGAACTTGAGGTTACGGCATATATTTTGATTGCATTGATTGCGGTCAAGCTGTTCTTGACGATTCCGATGATCAATATCGAAATTCCGGCTGCGCTGTTTGGCGGAATCGTGTTGGCTTCATTAGCGGTAACGGTTGTCGTGCATAAGATAAGAAATTAATAAGCAGCTTTGAAGGCTGGGAAAAACTCTGCCTCAAATTGAAAACCCGGATGACTTGCAATTAATTGCAAATCTAATCCGGGTTTTTGCGTATGCAGGTCCGGTTCCCTGTTATGCTTGAAATAAGCAAAAAAAGTCTGTTTTCATTTCCGTGTGTCAAAACGTCCAAAAAGGGACAGAGGCAGAGGGGGAAGTCTGATTTTTGTATGCCTGACTTTTCAAAAACGGGGCGTGCGGCCTCGAAAGTAGAACAAAAATCCAAAAAATTGGGAAAATATTCTACCGACGCCACCAAAAACGGGGCGCGCGGCCTTGAAAGTAGAACAAAAATTCAAAAAATTGGGAAAATGTTCTACCGACGCCACCAAAAACGGGACGCGCGGCCTTGAAAGTAGAACAAAAATTCAAAAAATTGGGAAAATGTTCTACCGACGCCACCAAAATCGGAGCGCGCGGCCTTGAAAGTAGAACAAAAATCCAAAAAATTGAGAAAATGTTCTACTCGTTTGCCTTCGCCAAAGCAGTGTGGTCTCAGATTACGGTCAAATCTCAAGAATTGGCATTTTGCCCGTAAGCCAGGCCTGACTCATTGATTGAGCAGGCGCTGCGCAGTTCTGTATTTGACAAAAAAGTTTGTTTTCATTTAATTCAAGAGGAAAAGGGGACTTTTTTCCCGGCTTCTTTTTGAGATCAAGGAGGAATCAAGATGCTGATCGAAAGACTGAATATTTTATTGCCTTACCAAGTGAGACGCTTGACAGAAGAAGACGGTGATGAAATTTTTGCTTTGCAAAGAAGACATCCCGAATATCATGCGCTGTTTTTGAATCATAAAGTTAAAAAAGCAGACGTGCTAAGCGATCTGACGAGCATTCCGGAAGGTGTTTTGCCGGAAAACAAGTTTTATCTCGGAATTTATGATGTCGACAATCTCGTTGCGATTGCTGACGTTGTACTGAATTTTCCAACATCCAAAACCGCATGGCTAGGGCTGATCATGGTCGATTATGATGTCATCGGTCAAGGAATCGGAGGAAAAATCATCGAAAAGCTGAAACAAGCATTGATGCGCGAACGTTTCAAACAGTTGTGCACGCTTGTTCCAATAGAATCTGATGTCGGCTCTTTCTTTGATGCGCACGGTTTTTTAACGGGTGAAGAAATGCCGATGGGTGTTCGAGAAGACGGATGCGAAATTGTCGGGAAACTGAGGACCGTTGATTTGAATATAATCAAGTAGAAGTGTTTATAATGATTTCTATGTCTTTATGAGACTGTTTATGTGATTATCGTTATTTTCATTGACTTATTGGTACAAATGATATACGATAATCTTATGAAAGCGTTTAAATTAAATGGAGGTACCGTTATGTATAAGCTTATCGTATGTGACATGGATGAAACTCTGCTTGCCGACAACAAGACGATTACTCCGAAAACCGTTGAAGCAATCAAGCGTGCCGTTAAAAAAGGAGTCCGTTTTTCACCGAATACCGGGCGCGGCTTCTTATCCGTGCAGGATGATCTTGAGAAACTGGGATTGAAGGATGTTTCGGGACAGTACGTCATCTCGAATAATGGGGCCGTAATCGTTGAAAATAAGAACAACAGAATCGTTAAAACGGAAACGATGAAGTTTGAAACCGTAAATGAGTTGTTCAAGCTCGGGATTGAACATCCTGAGTATTGCGTTCATATCTATACGCCCGACGAGTTATACATCTGGAATTTGACCGATGAAGAATTTGCTTATATTGACGGGCGGCTTAACGATTATGAACAGCCAAAAGACGAAAGCATCGAATTTTTGAAGGAAAAGCAGATTACAAAGATCATCTTCAGCGTGCCGTCTGAAGGTGAACGCCTTGCACTGCAAAAATACGTTCAGGAAAACTTTGAAGAAATGAACATTACTTTTTCGTCTGATCGCTATATCGAGTTCAACTCAAAGGAAGCAGACAAGGGGCAGGCAGCTTTGCATCTTGGTGAGCTTTTAGGAATCAAGCCGGAAGAAATCATCGCAATCGGTGACAACGGCAACGATGTTCCGATGATCAAGGCAGCCGGTTTGGGCGTATCAGTGGCCAACGGCCGTGAATTTGTCAAAGAAATCGCAGATTACGTGACGGAAGCAGACAACAACCACGATCCTGTGGCTGAAGTGATCGAAAAGTTTATTGATTAGGGGCTGATGTGTTATACTCATTTTAGATGAGGTGATCAGATGGCCAAAAAAACGAATGAGCACGCGTTTGCAGAAGACATCAAACAGGCACCGCTCGTGGTCGTTGACTTCTTTGCGGATTGGTGCGGGTCCTGCAAGATGATGGCACCGGTGCTTGAACAGCTTGAGCGTGATTTTTCGGTTAAGGAATATCGCGGGCGGGTCAAGTTTTTGAGCGTTGACGTCGAGCATCACAGAAAGCTTGCCGAAGATCGCAACGTGATGAATCTGCCGACTTTGATGATTTTTGAAAACGGCGTGGCCAAGGAGAAGGTCGTCGGGTACCGCAAGTACGGCGATCTGAAGAGGTATCTCAAAGAGAAGCTTGCGGAGTGTTAGAAGCTGTGAAAAATTATGCTTCAAATAAAAAAACCGGATGATTTGCAGGCAATTGCAAATCTAATCCGGTTTTTTGCGTATGCATGACAATCGCCGAAAAGAGGCTGGCGTCAAATTTGAATGAGAGCTTGGCGCGCTGATTTGGCGAGCGCTGCATTTGTCAAAATCACTGCCGTTTACGGACAAAATGGTCAAAAATGGCCGTTTGTCCGTAAGAATTCAGCCGTTTCGGACCCGGTTTTACGGACAAATGCTCCAAAAAGCCGGATTTGTCCGTAAATCCTCATCATAATGGTCAAAAATTTACGGACAAATCGCTGGAAATGGCCGGTTTGTCCGTAAAATGCGTTTTGCTTACGGACAAATCAGCAAAAAAAGGCACTTTGTCCGTAAATTTGAATGAGATTTTGACTGAATTGCTTGAGCGGCGTCTCCTTTAAAAAAGCCGTACAAATTCAATCGCAAATCGACCGTCTTCGTTCGGCATTTCATTTGATTCAAGCAGGAAACTGGACTTTTTTGCGTGAAAATGAGTCAAAAATGTCGTGGATCTCTGAAATGTCGACATGAAACGCTGACAGGCGTATACTTAGTAGTCATGGGGTGATTTTTGTGAAACTGGCTGAAAATATCAGCGTTGCATGCTTTGCATTTTTCGGTGGAGCAATGCGATACGTGCTGTCACAGAATTTCTGTGCGGCGGGGACATTGATTGCCAACCTGTGCGGCTGTTTTTTGCTGTCGTTCATAACTTTTTTCGTTATCAAACGTGCCAAGTGGCCGTCCTGGCTGACGACCGGGTTAGGAACCGGCATGATCGGAGCGTTGACCACTTTTTCGACGTTTTCGTTTGAAACGGTGGCATTTTTGCAGCAAGGAGCCGTTTTGATCGGCGTAACGTATTGGCTGGCCAACTTGTGCGGTGGCCTGCTTTTTGCGGCACTAGGCTGCGCATTGGGAGGAAAATTATGATAATTACGGGCATCGGTGCAGCAATCGGGGCACTTGTTCGCTATAACCTGACTGCATTCATCAAAGGAAAACTTGGCACGAATTTTCCGATCGCAACGCTGATCATCAATCTGACCGGAGCCTTCTTGCTTGGAATCGTCAAGGATACTGAGTTTGCGCTTCTTGTCGGGACCGGCATTCTCGGCGGCTATACGACGTTTTCGACTTATAACGTCGAGCTGTTGACGCTGATCAGAAACAAAGCCTGGAGCAAGGCCTGTTCCTACTTTGTTTTGAGCGGCATCTTCGGTCCTGTTGCGGCTTTTCTCGGCTGGTATCTGGCCGGTTTGTGTTAGAATGGAAGTATTATAAAAGTGAAAGGTGTTTAAAATGAAGATTGCTGTTTTAACGGACAGTTCTGCGGCACTGACGCCGACCGAAACCGCCGCGTTGCATGTGGCGACTCTGCATTTGCCAATAACGCTGGGAAATGCAGAGTATCGCGAGAGCCTCGATGCTTCTGACGAAACGATTATCCGACGTGCCAAATTGTCCAGAGACATCTTGAGCCTGGGGCAAAATTCTCTGCAGGAAATCGGCGAAATTGTGCACAAACTCAGCGAACAAGGCTATGAGGCATGCGTTGCCATCCATATTTCAAGCGGAATTTCCGGCCTTGGCGGCAACCTTGTCACATACTCGAACATGCGCGAATGCCCGATTCCGCTTTACGTGTTTGACTCGCGTGCTACAGGGATTTCGCAAAAGCATCAGGTCTTGCTTGCATGTGCGCTTGCCAAAGCAGGATTTTCTCCAGAAGACATCTTAAGCAAGCTGGCCGTTTTTCGAAAATCTCAGCAAACGTACCTGTTCGTAAACGATGTGCATACTCTGCTTAAGACGGGGCACATCTCAAACCATCTTCCAAGCGTCGTTCCGGTCAAAACCTTGTTGCGTTTCAATGAGGACGGATGTCTTGAACTTGAGGGAAAAGTTTTGCTGATGAAAAATACTTATGAAGATCTTGCTGAAAAACTCGAATTTCAGCTGAGCCTGATGGGCAGCGATTTTTCTTTCAGCATGATGTATGATGAAGCGGCAGCTTCTGACTGGAGCATCATTGACGAAAAACTGCATACCGATTTTCCGCGTCTTCACATCGAACGTATGCCGATGAAACCGTCGCTTTGGTCATATGCGGGGAAAAAGAGCGCGCTGCTTTCGTTTGAACCTGATTGGAAATTATATGTTTGATATTTGACAAGAAACGTCGGGTTGCTGTAAGCGGCCGGGCGCTTTTTTGCGTGTTTGCGGGATGGTTAAATGCAGTGCACACGGAGGCAAAAGTAGACAAAAACCGAGTAAAATGTCTGAATCTTGTCTACCGAGCCGACCGAAATCGGTGCGCGCGGAGTCAAAAGTAGACAAAAACCGAGCAAAATGCCTGAAATTTGTCTACCGACCCGACCGAAATCGGTGCGCGCGGAGGCAAAAGTAGACAAAAATCGAGCAAAATGCCTGAAGCTTGTCTACCGCCCCGACGAAGACAGCGCGCGCAGATCCGAAAATAGACCTGACTCAGTCGTCCGTACCAAAATCACACTCCCAAAAATAATAAAAGCAAGCGTGCACGTTTCGATCCGTGGTACACTATACCCATGTGGAGGAACAAATAAGAAACAATGAGAAAGATATTTATTATTGAAGATGAACAGGATATCATTCAGGCCGTTCATGATGAACTGAAAAAGTGGGGATACGACGTGACCGGCGTTTCGGACTGGGACAACATGATAGCGGAAGTCAAGGAAGCCGATCCCGTTTTGATTTTGATGGACATTACGCTTCCGATGTATGATGGTTTCTACTGGACGCAGCAGATCAGGTCCTTTTCACAGGTGCCGATTATTTTTATTTCGGCCGCCGATTTTGATCAAAATGCCGTGAGGGCGCTGATGATCGGTGCGGATGATTATCTGGTCAAGCCGTTTGCGATGGATCTTTTGACGGCGAAGGTTCAGGCCGTGCTTCGCCGTGTAAATGCAGTGCAGGAAAAGAGTCTGGAAAAATTTGGCTGCGAACTCAATTTGTTGACCAACGATCTGGATTTTCAAGGAGAAAGCGTCAGACTGACACCGACTGAGGGGCTGATCATGAAGCTGCTCATGCTGAATGCAAACCAGACGGTCAGCAAGAAGAAACTGATTTCGGCATTGTGGCAAGGAAACAACTTTATCGACGAAAATGCGCTGAACGTCAACTTGAGCAGGTTGCGCGGCAAGCTCTCGACGCTTGAAGGACCGCTCCAGATTACGACGGTCAGGGGCCAGGGCTATCGCTTGGAGGAAAAATTATGATCAGGAAATATTTGGCGGACTGCTGGTCGACATTGATCGTATATTTGTTTTGCGTGGCTGTCTTTGCGCTTTTTTGCGTGCTTTATGATTTGAAATTCAGTTTGATCGGTGACTTCGTGCGTTTTACCTGGCTCGTAGCGGTCGGTGCTGCATTTTTTAAAACCGTGCGGACGTTTCGAATTCTCAGACGCGTTGAAAATGGCAATATTGACGAATCTTTTGGCAGGACGCTCGTTGAAAGAGAATTCTTGCGCAAGCTGAGTGAAGAAAAGGACAATCTTAATCAGCACGCGCAAAAACTTGAGCAGGAGTTCAAAGAGCGTTACGATTATCTGATCGTCTGGAGTCATGAGATGAAGACGCCGCTGACGGCACTGAAGCTGATGGCCGATGCGGCGGATGTCGTGGACAGTTCGCGCGTGCAAAAGCAGGTTGATAATGCCGAATATCAGTTGAATCTGCTGCTTAATTATGAGCGCTTGTCCGATTTTAACCATGACATCGAGTTCGTTTCGATTGATCTGCTTGAGCTCGTGCAGCAGATTTTGCGCGAAAACATGACATTTTTCGTCGACAAGAACCTGACGCTTGACGTGGCGGTGCCGCATAAAAAGCTTTTGACCGACAAGAAGTGGATGTCGTTCATCTTGGAGCAGATTTTGGTTAATGCCAGCAAATACAGTGCTCCGCATCAGCAGATCATGATCGGTTACGACGATGGCGTGCTTTTCATCCAAGATGAAGGAATCGGCATTTCGCAATCCGATCTGCCAAAAATCTTTGAAGCAGGATTCACCGGAGAAAACGGCAGAAAGCACGGTGCCGCAACTGGGATGGGGCTTTATATCGTCAAACGGGTCAGCGAATTTTTGAAGATCGACGTTGCGGTCGATTCAAAACTGGGAGCGGGGACCATTGTCAGACTGGATTTGAATCGGATTCTGGATTTATAAAAAAATAACAAACTGTAAGGTTCCTGTCGCACATGTAACTATGATTGCGGTGGGAATCTTTTTATAATAAAGGAGTAATGAAACAGGAGGGATGAAAAATGAGTATTTTAGTGTTGAACCATATCAGTAAATCATTCGGCAAAGGGGACAGTCAAGTTGACGCATTGCGCGATATCAGATTCAGCGTTGAAGAAGGGGAATATGTTGCCATCATGGGGGAATCCGGTGCCGGCAAATCGACGCTTTTGAATATCATCGCAACGCTTGAAACGGCAACGGGCGGTCAGATCACGCTCAATAATCAGGATCTGTCAAAGCTCAAGGAAAAGGAAAAAGCAGCGTTCAGACGTCAGCATTTGGGATTTGTCTTCCAAAATTTCAACTTGCTTGACACGTTCAACAATCGCGACAACATCTTTTTGCCGCTCGTTTTGAACAAAGTATCGCATAAGGAAATGGAAAAGCGCCTTGAACCTTTGGCAAAGGAGCTTGAAATTGAGCAATTGCTCGATCGTTATCCGTACGAAATTTCCGGTGGTCAAAAACAGCGCGTGGCAGCCGCCAGAGCATTGATCACGAATCCTGATCTGCTGTTGGCCGATGAACCGACCGGAGCGCTCGATTCTCAAAATACGAAGCGCCTGCTTGTGTTGTTTGACAGAGTCAATAAGCAGGGACAGACGATTCTGATGGTTACTCACAGTTCGCAGGCCGCAAGCTACGCCAACAGAACGCTGTTTATCAAGGACGGCATCATTTATCACGAGCTTTACCGCGGGGACATGTCGCAAAAAGACTATGCTAAAAAGATTTCGGACAGCATGACCGTTTTGACGGCTGAATAAGGGGGAAAAAGGGATGTTGAAACTTAAACTTTCAAGACAGACCATCAGCAAAAACTTGCAGCTTTATTTGCCGTTCCTTTTGGCAAATGCAGTGCTGGTCGGAATCAACTACATTTTCTTTTCAATGACGACGAATAAAAGTCTTGAAAAGCAAAATTACGGATCCGTTCTGATTCAGCTGATGAACATCGGACTTGTCTTCACCCTGGCAATCACTTTCTTCTTCATGATCTACATCAACAGCATCGTCAGTCGCCGTCGGAATCACGAGCTTGGGCTTTACAGCATTTTGGGAATGACAAGATCTGACCTTGGAAAAATGATTTTTTTCATTGATGCGATCATGTTTGTGGCAAGCTCAGTTCTGGGACTTGTTTTTGGAGCAACTTTCGTCAAATTCGTCGGACTCGGGTTGAAAAAATTGCTTGATATGGGACGCTTTGATATTCCGGTGTTCAGCTCCGTTGCAGCAATCATCTGCGTCGGATATTTTGCAGCCGTGTATTTTATATTGCTCTTGGGCGACTTATGGCGCTTACGCTCGGTCAACCCGCTTGACTTGTGGAAGGCAGCGAATAAGCGAGAAAAAGAACCGCGCGGCTCATGGATCTTCGGAATCGTCGGCGTCATCGCACTTGGATCAGGGTATGCGATTGCAGTCAGAATGAAGGCTTCGATGGATGCCGTAACGAGCTTTATGCTGGCCGTAATTCTTGTCGTAATCGGAACTTACCTGGTTTTCATCGCATTTTCGATCATCTTTTTGAAGATGCTCAGAAAAAACAAGAACTTCTACTATAAACGCAACCACTTTATTTCAGTTTCAGGGATGATTTATCGAATGAAGCAGAACGGTGCAAGTCTTGATTCAATCTGTCTGCTTCTGACGACGGCGCTCGTTGCGATCGTGACGACCGGTACCCTTCGTCTTTCACAGGAAGCGACAGTCAGGCTTTACAATCCGTACGACGTGGTGATGACCAAGAAGACGCCGATCAGTTATGCTGACAAAATGACGATTCAAAGCAAGGCAAAGGACAATCATGTCACGGTCGGAAAATACGTCAACATGACGATGACAGAACCAATTTATGGCAATTTTTCAGGCAGCGCTTATTCTGTCAGCAAGACAGTTGACATGAGTACCGAAAATCAGCTGTTTGCAGTGCCGGTAGCCGATTACAACCGAATTCAAAAGCAAAACGTGCATTTGGCAAAAGACGAAATTTTGATGTGCTCTTCAAAGGGCGGATATGACAAAAACCGCCTCACGATCAAGGGGAAAACTTACAAGGTACGTCATATTGACAGTTTTGACTTCTACTTCGATTATCAACGGACAATCTTTAAGCCGATCTTCGTTTTTGCAAAAGACAGGAAGGTTTGCGAGCAGATTTCCGGAAAATGGCTTTATGCAATGGGGTACGATATTTCCGGAAAGAAATCTGACTTGAAGAGATACGCAGCTGGACTGGGTGACAAGTTCACGGCAGTCGTCAAGAAGAACAGCCAGGAGCCTTACATGGACTCATTCACTGACCGTCCTTCGGTTTCCGACTTGTTCAATCAGCTTTTCGGCGGACTCCTTTTTATCGGAATCTTTGTCAGCATCGTCATGCTGATCGCCACCGTCGTCGTCATGTACTACAAGCAGGTTTCGGAAGGCTACGCAGATCGCGATCGCTTCAAAACGATGCAGCAGGTCGGATTAAGCAGAGAAGAAACAAAATCAGCCATCAACAGTCAGGTTTTGACAGTCTTCATGCTCCCGATCATCGGTGCGGCCGTTAACGTCGGCTTTGCGATTCCGGCCATCCAGAAGATGTTGGTCTTACTGTCGATGTATGACAAGTTGCTGCTCGTCAAGTTTGGAATTGTTTCTTTAGCAGTAACGTTCCTTGGATACGTGGCAGTCTACAAGCTGACGACAAACGTCTATGAAAACATTGTAAACAGATGATGATCAAAAGACCGCATGGGGATGCGGCCTTTTTTGATTTTTGATGTATAAGAAGCTATTCTTTTTTAAATGCAGCACACGCTCAATCGGTACGTCGAGACGGGATTACGGACAAATGGCGGTTTTGGGAATGTTTGTCCGTAATCAAGCCAAGATCGCACTCAAATTTACGGACAAAGTGCCTTTTTTTGCTGATTTGTCCGTAAGCAAAAC
>OBKN01000281.1_pt1 | contig 27008 bp, 26 predicted proteins | sample 1519931 | NCBI WGS metagenome assembly OBKN01 (sample SAMN04209254, study PRJEB22552) | human gut metagenome | biome: gut; material: feces | host: Homo sapiens | place: USA: Oklahoma
GCGCTTGGCCGCCAAGCGCGCAAGCGATTTCCACTGTTGTCACGCATGCTGCAACGAGCAGCGAGAGGAAGTGCCCGTGGAGCTTTCTGCTGCCGAAGAGTACGCAATCAAGATTATCGCTGCCGAGAGTGGCATGCAGCATCCTGTGGGCGAAATGCCGGCTGCGGTTTCAGCTGCGGGCGGGGGCAATTCTGCGCTTGAATTGGGGCCTGGACGCGAACATGACCCAGCGGTAACGTTCAATTCCGCGCCCACGATAGCGTGCGCTGCCGAACCCGCCCTTGCGATTCCCGATGGTTTGTGGCCGGCCGTGCGCGCCGAGCTGGTAGCGCAATCGGTTATCGGCTATCCGGCGCACGCCGTTGAATCTCTTTCGCTCAATCCCGCCGACCAGGCTGAATATCTCGCGCTCGCTGGGAAAAACCTGTCGAGCTGGTATAGCCTCATGATGGCGCAAGATGATGTGCTCGCAGAATTTCGAGCGGCGGGTATTCCCGTTGTCGTGCTGAAGGGCGCTGCGGCTGCGGCGCATTACCCGCAGCCAAACAGTCGCAGTATGGGCGACATCGACCTTATTGTGCCGCCCGATTATTTCGACCGAGCGTTTTCACTTATGGAGCGCTTGGGCTGGGATAACGATATTGAACTTGAAATCAATCCGCGCCACGCGGGCTTCGAGAAGGCGGGCTGTCCCGAAATCGAGCTGCATCGGTATTTCAGCACATGCACCAACAAGCAGCAGGCACACTTCCTTGACCAGGCTATTTACGACGCCATTCCGCGCGCCGAATGGACCGATGTCGCAGGCTTTAGCGTGCCCGTGTTGCCGCCGCTCGAGAACGGCCTGGTGTTGCTCGCGCATGTCAACCAGCATCTAGGTTCTGGTCTGGGGCTTCGCCAGATTCTGGATTGGCAGATGTTCGTTGGCGCGCACTTGACCGACGAGCTTTGGGAGTGCGGCTTTCAACATGCGGCGCAGCAGATCGGCATGGAGAAGCTGGCGGTCACCACAACGTGGCTTTGCCGCACCTACCTGGGGCTTCAGACATCGGCAACGTGGTTTGGCGAAGCCGACGCGCAGCTTGCGAGCGACCTTCTGCTCTACATCATGCAGCGGGGGAACATGGGGCGCAAGATGGAACGCGGCGCGCGGACAACCCGCACGGTGCTGCACAACTTCCGCAGCCCCGCGGCCTTGGTTCGCTACCTTTACGAGGGCGGGCGCGCTCATTGGGCGCCAGCGCGCAAGCACGCGTGGCTTGCTCCGGCAGCGTGCCTCTATCAAGTGGGACACGTTATTCGCAAGGGACTCTCGCGCAACGCGAGCATGAGCGAGCTCGTCGCTGACGCACGTAGCGCGCAAGAAGACATCGACCTGCTCAAACGCCTTGAGGCTACCAGGATGTAGAAGGGCGAGAAACGAAAGGCCGCGCGATCGAAGTGGAAGGCAGGAAGGCGACCGTTCAATGAAATCGCTAAAAAGGTGCTGGTCAAAGCGATGACGTCCAAGAAAAATGCGATTAAAAGAAAACGCGTCCAGGATGAATTCTGGACGCGTTTGGCTGTGTTGGCGTTGCACGTTGCGCGCGAAAAGAACGGGCGGCTTAGTAGTAGCCCGTCCACGTGGAGCCGTCGGCTTCCGTTTTAACGCCGGGGTCGCCGCCGCCGGTCGGCTCGTTGTTGGCGGAATTATTGTTTCCCGCAGAGCCGCCATTGCCTGAGTTCGAGGTGCTGCCCGATTGATTGCTCGAGGCGGAACCACCGGTTTGGCCGCCCGAGGTCGAGCTAGAGCCGCTTACGCTCGAGGTTTCGCCACTGGAATTTGATGCGCCAGTGGTTGAGCCGTTCCCTGCAGTGTTGGAGGAATCTCCGAACACTTCCGATGCATCCACTTGGTTGCTGGCAGTGCCGTCGCCTGAAGAAGGTATCGCGCCCGAGTCTTTCGCGGTTGCGTCGGCGGCGACCGCGGCGGCGTTGCCCGATGCGGTTTCGTCTTGGTTTGAGCCGCTCGTTGCCGTAAATGCGACAAGCGCTACGACTATAACTACAATTGCTGCGCCCAGGCCAATGAACACATTGCGTTTTCGCGTATCCATAGATTTGTTTGTCCTTCGCTCAATCAGTGGAAATCCGCAAACAAACGAAGGGCGGACGCAAACCGCCCGCCCTTCGAGTTATCTAGCGACTAAATGTCCGGAAATGCTAAGTACTCTAGCAAGCCCTCGTCCGATACAGCATAACGCTATAAGGATTACTCCCAGACTCTTCCCCATCGCCCGACTCAATACCGCCTGGACCGCTAATGCCGCCAGACACGCCAGACGCAACAATAACGTCGCGGTCTTCCAACTCGATGACATCCAGCTTGGGGCTCTCGTATTTCTTTAGCATTTCTTTTGCTCCTCTTCTAGACCGCGGCTTTGATTTGCGTAGCTTAATCTTTTCCGGCCTTGCTTGCCATAGGATGCGCAAGAATCACATCTGCGACGCCAGTAGCCAGAGTTGTTCATAACATTCGCCTGGTCAATAACCATTGTGCCGATGTTATGGATAACGTAATAGCTGGTCTCGCCCTCGATGTCCTGATCATCACGCTTGATGGTGCCGGTCTTGCCAGCACTCGTGTCGGTAATAGTCACGGTGCCCTCGTTCAGGAGGGTCGCTTTCGCAGTGTCCGTGCCACCGTTGAGGGTATGTCCATTCAGGTCAAGTGTAATCTGCTTGGACACATTGATGGAGATGTTTTCCGTGGTGTCGTTCAGCGGCTGGATGGTCTTGCCCTTTGCGGCCGGACCGGCCAGCGTTTCGTACTTCTTGCTGCCGACCTGGGCAACAAGGTAGCCTTCCTTGACGCCATAGGTGCTATCCGCGTTCTTGGTGGGGGATGAAGCCATCGGCGCAGTAGCCTTCGGAAATGCTCTTATTAAACGTGCCGCCGGAGACCTCGAAATTATCGCTGATAGCTTTGCCAGCACCATGGAATATGTTCTGGGCCGTATCCTTGAACGTATTGGTAAACGTGCCGCCCGTAATCTTCGTGGAGGACGTATAGCCGTCAACTACGCCAGTTGCAACACATTGAGGATGAGCCCATTTGACATAAGACGCGCTGCAAATAAACTCTCCACCGGTAATCGCCGCATTACCATAATTGAAAATAGCACCAGTGTAGCCTTGCGGCGACACGTAGCTCAGCTCGAACTTGCCACCGTTGATGGTAAGCGCGTGCCTTCCTCGCTCATAACAACGTTCAAGCCACCCGAGTGCGAACCGCTCTCGATGGTCAGCGCGCCCCAGTTGTCGAGCATAGAGGAGTCCGTGTTGCCCGCCGTAGCCGTGACGTCCTCGAGCGTAGCCTTGCCATTGTTCTGGATGGTGTAGTAGTCCGTGCCGACGATAACGTTGCCGTTCTTCACGGTAGCCGAGGCGTCCTTCGCGATGGATTTCGGGAAAGCGAATTCCGGCATGTGACGCAACAGGTCGGCATGGAAAAGCTTGCCGTTACGACGACGTCGCTTTGCCGTACTTATCATGGGCTGCAGACGTCGGCAATGTGGTTTGATGATGCCGATGCGCGGCTTGTTGATGGTTTATTGCTCTATATCATGCAGAAAGGAAACATGGGTCGTAAGGCGGAACGCGGCGCGCGCTCGACTCGCATCGTGTTGCATAACTTCCGCAACCCCGTGGCGCTGCTGCGCTACCTGCACGAGGGCGGGCGCGTGCACTGGGCGCCGGCGCGCAAGCGTGCGTGACTTGCGCCGGCTGCATGCTTCTACCAGGTGGGGCGCATTATTCGCAAGGGCCTCGCGCGCAATGGGAACGTGAAGGAACTTGCCGGTGATATGCGCGGTGCGCAGGCGGACCTCGATTTGCCCAAACGCCTTGAGGTTACCAGGATGTAGGAAAACGAAGGCCTGAGAAAGCGACCGCCGCTTTTGACGAAGGTTGGGAAAGCGTCTGCGAAATTGATTGCTGGGAAACGAACAGCAACCCGAAACGATGACCTTAAAATGACCGCCGCCCAAAACGAGAACCGGGAAAATTGCAGCCGACAAAAATGAAGGATGCTAAAAAAGCGGGTTCCGGGAATCGTCCTGGAACCCGCTTCGGTTGTTCCGCTGCCGAGCAGTAGGCGCGAGAAGGATAGGTGGCTTAGTAGTAACCCGTCCACTTTGAGCCGTCGGGCTCAGTTTTGACGCCGGGATCGGCGCCACCAGTCGGGTCGCTGCCGGCAGAATCGCCCGGACCCTTCTCAGAGGAATTATCACTGCCTGCGTTCGAGCCGCCCGGCTGGTTGTCCGGAGTGGAGCCAGAGCCGCTCACGCTCGGAGCGTCGCCGCCAGAAGTCGACGCGCCAGCGGAGGACTCGCTCGTGGCGGCATCAGGGGAATCCCCATACACCTCGGACGCATCAACCTCGTTGTCGGCCGTGCCGTCGCCCGACGCATGCATTGCGCCTACGTCCTTAGAAGATGCGTCGGAGGCAATTGCAACAGCGCTGTCCGTTTTCGACGCCGCCTCATCTTGGCTCGAGCCGCCCGACACCATCAAAACGACGAGAATCACAACGACAACCAAAATCGCCGCGCCCACGCCGATAAGTACATTACGTTTTCGCGTATCCATAGATTTGGTAGCCCTTCGTTCAATCAGTGGAAATTCGCAAACAAACGAAGGGCGGACGCAAACCGCCCGCCCTCGCTAGATTCATCAAACTGTGAATCATCGCAAGGCCCCGCCTGGCAAGCCGAGCAGGGCCTTGCGAAGCTGAACGACTATTAGTAATTGTCCGTGCCACTGTCACCAGTGCCATCAATAAAACCCCCAGAAGCAACAATAACGTCGCGGTCTTCTAGTTCGATAATGTCCACCTCGGGGGTTTCGTAGCTGCTCTTCATATCATTCAACTTTCTACTGAATTGCGGACTTGATTTTCAGAGCATATTCCTTTTCGGAGTTGCTCGCCATAGGATGTTTAAGAATGGCATCTGCAACTTCACCCACCGATCGCGTTTGGTAATCACTCTCGACTGCCTCGACGGTGGTTCCATCAGCAGTCACGTACTTAACAAACGCTTTTTCAGTGAAGTTTGCTTTGTAGAGGTTTGTCTTCACGTTGTTGAACACCAAGTTTGCCGTAACAGTGCCGTCGTTATTCATGGCGTTGTTATACGCCACAAAGCGGACGTCGTCGGGAGAGCTAACGGTAACCTTCTTGTAGTACCAGCCGTTCTCAATGAACGCGGATTTTTCGGGAATAGCCATAGTGTAGCCAAAACGCAGATAAGTCGACGTGCTCGGATCAGTAACGTCCATCCTCAGCGAACCGCCCTTGAATTGCAACAAATCGGTGATGGGAACAAACTTGGCATAGGCAGCGCCCTCGACATCGCTTGCAGCGCAAGGGGTCGTGAACGAAGCGTCCTTGTACCAGCCGGCAAACGCCATGCCCTCCTGGGTCGGATACGTCCAGGAAGCCTGGTCGCCGCTGCGGTAATCCTGCAGCAGATACGCGCCCTCGGCAAGCTTGACGCCGTACGTGCCGCCGCCGTTGTCGGTAGGAGCGTAACCGGGAGCCAGGTAGCTGGTGCCTTCGCCCTCGGGGGAGACGCTGGGGTCGAAGCCGACGAACGTACCGCCGCTGATGGCGACTTTCGCGCTGCCGCTCGCATACGCATCATCGATGCAGTTGAACAGATACTTGCTGCTGCCGTCCCACTTCTGGTGCAGGTCGAAGGTGCCGCCCTTGACGGACAGGGTGCCCTCCTCCACCTGAACCACGCTGACGTTACCGTAGAAAGTGCCGTTTTCGATGGTCAGGTCGCCCTTCACCACGTTGATGGTGTAGCAGTCGTTCTCCTTGGCATCTATGGTGCCGTTGCCAGTGATGGTCACCTTGGCGCCATTTGTGATGGACAGGATGGCGTTGGCATTATCGCCCCAAATGTCTTGCGTGTTCTTGATGGTCTTGCCGTTCAGGTCCAGCGTGATGTTCTTGTTGATGGTCAGCTGGGTGTTCTGCTCAACATCCGTCAGCAGCGTGACAGTCTCGCCGTCCTGGGCTGCGTCGATAGCGGCCTGCAAGCTAGCGAAGGCCTTCGTGCCAACCTGCGCCACGGCCTGCGAGACGGTGTAAAGGGTGTCGGAACCGTTCTCAACCGCAGTTACGGCATAACCAGCGGCTACGAAATTCGTGCCTTCGCCTTCGCAGATATTATTCGAGGGGTCGAAGTTTTTGAACGTGCCGCCTTTGACCTCAATCGTGCAACCGTTGTTGTCTTTAGCGTTCAGGACATAGCTATGGCCATTCTTGGCTGCCGCAGCTTCGAACGTGCCGCCATTTACGCGAATAGTGCCGGGTCCCTTTCCCCATGCTTTATCGGCATATGCAATAGCGTTTCCATCGCCGTTTTTGTCAAGGCCAACGGTGTAATTGCCTCCATTGATAATGATGGTGCCGCTATTGGCGTAGAACGCATAGTTGTTCGTGGCGCCGCTACCTGCATTGATGCCGCCCGTAGTCGCGTTGACGGTGACTACGGCGCCATTGGTAGCCTTAATAACCGAAGCGATTCCGGACTTATTCGTATTCGTAATCGTGTATTCGCCGAGATCAAACGTTACTTTTCCGGAACAAACAAGGGTGTACGGAGATTCGGCGTCGGCAAGCAGCTTAACCGTGCCGCCCCGCTTCACAGCATGAACAGCGTCGTATAGGCTGGCATATTGCTTTCCAGCGGCCTCTGCGACAACGGTTCCAACACCGTATGTGTCATCATCGTTTTCAACAGGCGCATAACCTTCCGCACACAGGTCGGCGGAGACGGCGGACGAGAACGTGCCGCCGGAAACAGCGACTGTCTTAGCGGAGTTGTCGAAAGCCGACTCCTGCTTGGTCGAGGAATCCCAAGTGTAGGCCTTGATTGCCGCGTTGTCGTCCTTCGCCTTGAAGGTGCCACCGGTGATGGCGATTTGGCCAAGGCCCTTGTAGCCGGGACGGTTGACGATAGAGATTGCCGCGCCGTCCTGGATGGCGCCGTCACCCTCGGTCTTCTCCACCGAATCGCCCGACACGGTGATTGCGCTACCGGCGTTGACGTTCAGATTGCCCGAGCACACCTGTGCACCCATCGTTTTCGCGTTGATCGTGGAGTTGTCGATGGTCAGCGTCCCGCTGCTGGGGAAGTAAATGCCGAAGCCGTTGGGAACGTTGAGCGTACTGTCCTTCAGAACAACGGTGTCGTTCGTGTTGTTGCCGTTCGTTTCGATGCCGCTCGTAGCGGTAGTAGATGCCTCAACGCCCTCGAACGTAAGAATGGAGTTGTCGTACGTGATGCTGCCGCCCGAGGCAGACGGAATCAAGCCAATGAGCTGCGAGCTCACGACCTTGCCGTTCTTCACCGTAAGCGATGCATCGGGGTAGTTGATCTCGAACGCCGCAGAGTTCGCGTCGGTTCCCGTGCACGTCCAGGTGTGGCCATTCAGGTCAACCACGCGAGCGACGGTTCCAGAGTTGAACGTGCTACCCGTGGTGTAGTCGCGCAACAAGGTGATGGCTTCGCCACTTGCGGTCTGCGCCTTGAATGCCTCATCCATGGTGTAGTAGCTATTTTCGCCAACCTGCGCAAGGTAAGCCTTTTCTACGCCGTACGTGCCGTCACCGTTCGGGGTAGCCGCAGAGCCTTCGATCAGATAGCGGGACGGATCGGTGCTGAACGTACCGCCCGTGACCTCGATCGTTGCCTTTGTGGGATCGTTGGAAGTGGTACCCGCGCCGTAGTCAACCGTGTTCAGCGTGCCATTGACGGTGCCGCCCGTGATGGACACCTTCGCCGGTTTGCCCTCGACGCCATCGTAAGTCACCGACTCAACATTGCCGTTGACAGTGCCGCCCTGAATCTGAAGGTCAGAGCCGCCTCCGTCGTACGTCCACGTTGAAACGTTGCCGTTGATGACCGCATTGTCCTTGATAGTAGCGTTCTTCCAGTTCTGGATCGCATAGCTGTTCGCAGAATTAATGATGCCGCCCTTGACGTAGAGGTTGCCGTGGTCGCACTTAAGGACGATGAAGTTATCCTGCGTGAACGTACCGCCGCTAATGGTCAAGCCCGGCACGCCAGGCTTGCTGTCATCGCCAACGCGAACAAGGGACGCACCCTTTGTTCCGCCAGCGCCGCTATCGTTCTTGACGTTACCGCTCTGGAAGAACAGCCAGCCGCTATTGCCGCCCTGAACGTCGATTACGTAGTGGGAAGAAACGCCGGAGTTCTCTGCGGTGTCCTCGCGCATGATAGTGCCCGTCTGGGCCTCGCTGGAGTCCATGACGTAGACCCTGTTCGTAACCGTCAGTGCAGGCTTGCCCTTCTCGGTGCCGCCGTTGAGGGTGTGGCCGTTCAGGTCGAGCGTGACATAGGGCGTGGAGATTGTGACGTTCTCCTTCGTATCGGCCAGCAGCTTCACCGTTGCCTTACGCGGTGCAGCGTTAATAGCGTCCTGCAGGCTGGGATATGTCTTGCCGTTCACTTCTGCAACTGCTGCTTCGTTGCCCTCTTCGCCAGTCTCGGCTGCAAGGGTCGCTGCTTCGTCTTCAGTTGCTTCAGCTTTTTCGGTCGTGGTTGCAGGTGTCGATGTTTCCTCGCTGGCTGTTGCGTCGCCGGTGTTGCCAGCTGCTTTGGGCTGCGCGGCAAGCGTGTCGTTCGATGGGCTTGTGCCCGGTTCCACGCCTTCTGCCTGGTTGGCAGGCTGCTCCTGTTCGACCGAGAAAGAGGTGCTCGACGCCGCGTCGTTTTCGGTGGCGAATGCTGCGGTTGGCAGCATCATGGGGCACATTGCAACGCTCACCAAGACCGAGATGACTTTGTTTGCATTGCTCGTCTTCATGTCTTCTGCATCTTCCCTTCTGTTTCCCGTGTTTCCAATAATTACTCTGTATGTCCATTCCCGTCGTTACGGCTTTGACAGGAAATCGTTTTCCAAACCAGGCTCGCGAAATACCGCGCTGCATTCACGCGAAGCATTGGCTCAATGCGCTGACGCGGTGCGCCTCGTGGTTTTCTTGCCAAGTTCAATTCAATTAACTTCAAGGAAAAAAGAAGGGTACCCCCATTTTTTCAAGGTACCCCCTCTGTCGGCGCAATGCCAATTAAGACGCGCCACTTTGCCAATGACATGCATGGTTTCGCCTTGTTTCGAAACGACGAATTCGCCCGCTTCGAACTTGGCCATGATGTCACCTCGGTTCAAGAACGCTTATGCGTATAAAACATAATAATGATAACAAAATAATTGTTTTTGAGAGACGGGTACTTCTGCGGCAATCGTCTTTTTTGAGTCAAATGGGCTGAAAATGAGAATGCGGGTGTATGGCGGGTTTCGATCGTTTTGTCCGCGCTGAAAGAGAAGTGGGCATTTGTGGCGGTGTTTTAAGGGGCGCCGAGCGCATTTTGCCAATGTCGTTTTTGCGTGCCCCATCAGTTTAGGTTGTCTTCCCTCCGGCTCTTTCCTTTTGATGTGCGATTGTGTTTTGCCGTTGGTTCGTGCGATGACTCGTGGATCAATACGTTCATGGGCAACGACGGCGTGCCCTTCGAAATCGAGCTCACCTGGAACCGTGGACGCGTTGAGCCCTACGAGAATGGTGGCAAAGACGCCCATATCGCCTTCGTCGTGGACGACTTTGACGCCGCCCACGACGAAGGCGATATGGGCTGCATTATTCGCGAGAACCCTCGCATGGGCCTTTATTTCATCGCCGACCCCGAGGGTCAGTGGATTGAGATTCTGCCTGCCCGCTAAGGCGAAATTAACGACGGAATAGCGCAGCACGCGGCGCTGCATGATTTTTCGCCGAGCGAAGCGTTGCTAGACATCTTCTCGCTCGAACGGTACCCATGCAACGCCGCTCGGCGTTTCGACGTGCTCGAGGCGCACGCCGAATGATTGCTCGATTGCACTCTGCACGGCCGCTTCGCCGGGCGCGCCTTGCGCTGCCAAACGCCCGCGTTCCATCACGAATACGGCATCGGCCACCGAAAGCGCCAAGTTCAAATCATGGATTACCGCGATAACCGTTTTGCCGCGCTCGCGCACTCGGCGAACGAGGCGCATCATGTCGAAACACGCCGCCGCATCCATGAACGATGTGGGCTCGTCGAGCAACACGACGGGTGTGTCCTGCGCCAGCACCATCGCCATGCGCGCCCGTTGCCGCTGCCCGCCCGATAGGCTTCGCAACGGTCGGTCGCGTAAATCGTAGACGCCCGCAAGAGAAAGCGTCTCGTCAATGCATTGCGCATCGGTCTCGTCGAGCCGAGATAGCGGCCCGTGATGCGGAAACCTTCCGCACGCCGCTAGCTCGCGCACCGTCATCATGGGCGCTTCTTGCTGCTGCACGAGCACGCCCAATCGCCGCGCCCTCTCGCGCGGATTCAACGACGCGACGTCGCGCCCTTGAATAAGCACGCGTCCCGAAGCGGGCTTTATAAGCCCCATGGCGAGTTTCGCGAGCGTTGATTTTCCGCACCCGTTTGGTCCAACGATGCAGCTGATCTGCCCTTTCGCGAAAGATGCGGAAAAGTCGTTGAACAGGGCATTTCCGCCGTATCCAAATACGACGTTCTCGAAATCAAGCTCGCCCATCGACCTCCCCTTTCCGCGAACGAAGAATCAAATAGATGAAGAACGGGCCTCCAACGAGCGCCATGCAAATGCCCACGGGAATCTCGAACGGCGCGAACAGCGTGCGCGCGATGGTGTCGCACGCGCATACCAGAATGGCCCCCACGATTGGCGAGAGCACCAGCACGCGTCGGTTGTCGTGTCCTGCGACATAGCGCACCACGTGCGGAACGATGAGGCCCACGAAGCCGATGAGCCCCGAGAAGCACACCGCCGCGCCCGCCAGCAACGCGGCAAGCGAAAGCAACGCAAGCCGCGTGCAATTCACGTTCAGACCCAGCGCGTGCGCCCCCTCATCGCCGAGTGACAGAATGTTCAGGCGCGTTCCCTGCCCCATGGCTAGAATCAGGCCTGCGCAAATCATGATTCCAGGTATGGCAAGTTCTGACACCATGACGCCCGAGAGGCTTCCCACCAAAAAGCCCGACGAATTCACGTACGCATCGGGGTTGAAAATAAGAACGGTGTTCATGCCTGCCGTGAAAATCGCCGTGAGCGCCATGCCTGCGAGCACGATAGTCAAACGCGAGGCGCCCGCGTACGCCGACACGAAGAACACGAGCAGCGCCGAGGCGAGCGCGCCTAAAAACGCCGCTGCCGCCGATATGCCCAGCGCATGTGGAGCGACGCAGGCGAACAGCAGCACGAACAGGCCCGACCCGGCATTCACGCCGATGATGTTTGGGCTGGCCAGGGGGTTGTTGAGCGTCGCCTGGATGAGTGCGCCCGCTTCGGCCAGCGCGGCACCGGCCAGCACGCCGCCCAGCACGCGCGGCACGCGCACGTTCGCCAGCACGTTGTTTGCCATGTCGGATGCGTTGCCCGCCACGAATGCCGCCACGTCGGTCGCGCCGATGGTGGAAGAGCCCAACGACAGGCTAGCGAACATCACGGCGGCCAACGCCACCAGCGACAGCAGGAACATCGCCCGAAAACGGCGGCCCTCGTGCTTCGGGGCCGCCGCGTTGGTTGTTTGGTTATTGCGCACCGGTCGGCCTATTCGCTATACAGCGCGTCGTAGAGGAACTGATACGCCTGGTCCCAATTGTTGTTGGGCTTGTACTGGAACAGCTTCGGGTCGAGCGTGATCACGCGGTTGTTCTTCACGGCGTCAAGCTGCGCCCATGCGGGGTTGGCCGTCGTTTGGTCTTCGAGTGCCTGCTGCGCCGCCTCGTCGGTGTCGCCCATCGGAAGCAGGAAGATTGTCGTCGGGTTGGCCTCGATCAGGGCTTCAAGGCTGTAGTCGGAAAGCAGGCCCTTGTTGGAGTCGGCGATATTTTCCGCACCCAGCTCGGAAAGCATGATGCCCGTTTGCGTGGAGGACGACTGCACGCGCGTGCCGCCCGAGTACGTGGTGAGCACTACCGCGCTGCCGGCTTGCTTGCCTTCGGCCTTCGCGCGAATCTCTTCAATTTTATCTGCCGGCGCCTGGCCGTTTTCCGCAAATGCCTGCTCGTTGCCCGTGATGTCGCAGCACGTGCGCAGCATGCGCAGGTAGTCGTCGAACGTGGACACTTTGAAGTAGGCAACGGGGATGTTCGCCGCAGTGAGCGTGTCGGCGAGCTCGGTTTGCGCAACGCCGCCGCCGCGACCCGAGCTCGATCCCGTGAGAATTACAAAGTCGGGGTTCAGCGCGATGATCGATTCGGCGTTAAGCGAAGAGAAATCGCCGATTTTCTGTGCGTCGGAAGTGATGCCGTAATCGGAAAGCGCGTCGTCGGAAGCGCCTACCAGCGTGCCGCCGGCCAGCTCCCAGATGTTCGCGAAGCTGCCCATGCCGGCAACCACGCGGTTGTGCGAGGCGACGGTTACCTCGCGGCCCAGATCGTCGGTGAACGTATAGGATTCCTGCGAGGCGGAAGCGGTCGCTTGCGCGTTGTCAGACGCGTTCGAATCAGCCTGCGATGAGCAGCCTGCCAAGGAAAACGCGCCCATGCCCATGGCGAGCGCGCAAGAAATCGCAATCGTGCCTTGCGCGATTTTCTTCATCGTATGCTCCTTTTCGTTATGTTTAGTGGCGCTATTGGCGTTCGCTGGCCGCGGCTTGCTGCGCGTTCTTTCGGCTCCAGGCGCAGTAGTTGTCTTGGCCCAAGATGTCGCCGTCGTGGTAGTACGCGGCGCGGGCGCGACAGCCGCCGCATACGCCCTTGTAGTCGCAGGTTCCGCATGCGCCCTTGTACGCTTGCGTGCGCAGTTTCTGGAATACGGGGCTTTCGCGCCAGATTTCGTCGAAGGGCTGTTTGCGCACGTCGCCGGCGTCTTCGGTCATGTATGCGCATGCGCGCACAATGCCTTCGCTGCCCACAACGCAATAGGTCAGGCCCGCCAGGCAGCCGCGCGTGTAACGCGTTTGCACGCCGATTTGCTCGGCAATGCGCATGAACTGCGGCGCGCACGTGGGCTTCACCTCGATGCCCGCGTCGCGGCCGGCGCGCAGGATGTCGGCGAGCAGTTGCTCGTTTTGCTCGACGTCGATGCTTTCATCGGAGATGTCTTTGCCGCGGCCGACGGGCACCAGGAAGAAGACTGAATGGTTCATCGCGCCGAGTTCTTTCGCGAATCGCGTGATGTCGCAGATCTCGTTGCGGTTTCTGTCGACCACGGTGGTGTGGATTTGGAACGGCAGGCCGACGCTTTTGCATGCTTCGATGCCTGCAAGCGTGGCCGCGTGGGCGCCGGGCACTCCGCGGAAGATGTCGTGCTTTTCGGCGTCGAGGCTGTCAATGCTAATGCCCATGGCGCAGGCGCCCGCCTCTTTGAGCTTGCGCGCGATTTCGGGCGTGATAAGCGTGCCGTTGCTGCCGAACACCGGGCGCAGGCCGCACGATGCTGCGTGCGCGGCGAGCTCGAAAATGTCGTCGCGCATAAGCGGCTCGCCGCCGCTGAAAATCATGATTTTGAAGCCAGCGCGTGCGATTTGAGAAATCATCGTGCGCGCTTCTTCGGTTGAAAGCTCCCTGCTATCGCATTCGTCTGCGTCTTGGTAGCAATGGGCGCACTTCAGGTTGCATCGGTTCGTGGTCATCCACGATACGATCATTGTTCCCCCTTTGATCGAAATTGTGACGGGGAATGACGATAGGCGGCGACGCTACGTCGTGGCCAATACTGCGTTTGACGTAAACGTGTCGTTACGCCTGCGTATTGGCGTTGGCGTGGGAGCAATCGAGCGCGTCTTGCAGGAAGCTGAGCGTGCGGCGTTGAATGCCGGCGTAAAAGTCGCGGCCGTATTGCTTGGGCCCCGAGCTGCGCTGGCACGCGAGGCGCTTCAATCCGGCAAGAGCATGGGGCATGCCGCCTAAGCTGGAGAAGCGAATGGCCAACGCCTTCGCGCGGTCGTCGGTGACTAAAACGCCGTCGTGCATGGCCTCGATGGTGTCGCCCATGAGTTGGTGCCAGCAGATTACTTCTTCGCGTGAAAGCTCGGGAATGGGGCATTCCTCAAGCGCCTCGCCGGTGATGGCCGACCAGAGCATGTCTTCGCGGTCTTGCGCGACGCCCACGGTGGCGGCGAGCTCGCTCCAGTTCGCCTGGTCGCGGTTTGCAAGGTGGGCGCGCAGCCCCTGCACGACGTTCATGTCTCGTAGGATTTTCGCGCTTTCGCGCTCAAGTTCGGCCTCGCGGTGCGCGAGTGCGTCTGTTAATTCTGCCAGCGAGTCGCTTCCCTCGCCTTCCTGAATTTGCGAGAGCGAAAAGCCCAGGTACTTCAAGGTGATGATTCGGTTGAGGCGTTCCTCATCGGCTGGCGAGTACAGGCGCAGGTTTTGCTCGCCTTTGCAGGTGGGATGGAGCAATCCGCGCTGGTCGTAGTATTGAATGGTGCGCACGGTCACGCCCACGCGCGATGCCAACTCGCCTACCGTCATGAGGCCTCGAGTGCCTTGTTCGCCCATGTTTCCCCCCTGTTTTGTGTGCGCCAATCGGTTTGCGTGCGGCGCAGCCTTACATGAACACGACGGCCTTGCGCGAGCAACGCGGCTATGTACGAGCGCCGTAGCTATGAGTAAGTCGCCCTTGCGAAGCGGCTTTGCCCAATATGCCTCGATGGCGTGTACGGAACTGGTATCTTCGGCGGACGCCTCGCGTTCGCCATGGTCTGCGTCCGTTGCGGCTTACGGCCAAAGTGATGTGATGCTGCCGCAGTTTTTGCCCATTTCAAGCTCTGGGATATGACGTTACGTCATCTTCGGCGTTTTGGGCGCCAGGCCCCCTGGGGTTCAGATAATCAACGGGCGCGCGCCCTTCAACTGCGTTGACTGTAGTATACAAATACGCTGCGTGCGGTCTTGCGCTCGTCGTTTCTTTGGAGCGAGCTCGCGGGCGATTGAGCGCGCGATCAAGGGGCGTGTTTTCTTGTGATTCGCCAGCTGCCCCCATGTTAAAGTTAGACTATACTAACAACAATGAGGTTACCTGAATTCACCGATTGCTTCCGCGTTTCTTGCTTTGGAATTGCGGCGTACACGAAGGGCGTTTTCTTCGTTTTCAATTATTCCGCCGTGCCGTGTGCTGCTTGACGGAAGACGGGGCCATATATCGAAGACACAGTCGTTCAACAGCTGAAACGGAGGTGAGCCAAATAGAAACGGTTCTCGGAATTCTGATTCCTTTTTTAGGCACGACGCTCGGTGCTGCTTGCGTGTTCTTCATGAAGATGCCGCTTGGGAATTTGGTGCAGCGCTCTCTTGCGGGATTTGCTGCTGGGGTTATGGTTGCGGCGTCGATTTGGAGCCTGCTTATTCCTGCCATCGAACAGTCGACATCCATGGGAAGGTGGTCGTTCTTCCCGGCGCTTGCGGGGTTTTGGGCTGGTGTGCTGTTCCTGCTTATTCTCGACCATCTGATTCCCCACTTGCATGTGGGCAGCGATCAATCGGAGGGGCCGAAAAGCACGCTAAGCCGCACGACGATGATGGTTTTGGCGGTAACCTTGCACAACATTCCCGAAGGAATGGCGGTTGGCGTTATATACGCGGGCTTTCTTGCGGGAAATATGCAGATCACGGCGGCGAGCGCACTGGTTTTGTCGCTTGGCATCGCCATTCAGAATTTCCCAGAAGGCGCGATTATATCGATGCCGTTGCGGGCTGAAGGCGCAAGTCGGCGCAAGGCGTTTGCGGGCGGCGTTCTTTCGGGCGTCGTTGAGCCTATCGGCGCAGTTCTCACGATTTTGGTTTCGCAGCTTGTGATTGCGGCGCTTCCGTACCTGTTGAGCTTTGCGGCGGGCGCCATGCTCTATGTCGTGGTTGAGGAGCTTATGCCTGAAGTTTCTCAGGGTAGACATTCAAATTTAGGCACAGTGTTTTTCGCCGTTGGCTTCAGCGTGATGATGGCGCTCGACGTGGCGTTGGGGTAAGGAACGGACAGAAGCTAGGATTGAGGCAAGGCCATTGCTGACGTCGGATTGCGCGGTTCACGCGATTCACGCGGCACCTCTTCCCCGACCGCAACGAAAAGGTAACGTTTCGACGGGGTTTGCGTGTGAGTTTTAGAATCGCGCCTATGGAAAACGTGCAGTCATATATCTCCAAGAAACAAGCCCCTATCGATGGCGACCGGGATTGCGTCGGTGTCAGGCGATTATGCGCCGACGAAAGAAGGGCTGGTAGTGAGCGGAAAATTTGCATTGGCGGCGGACGAACGCGCGTCGATGGGGAACGAGCTGATGCCGTTGCAGAGCAAACCGACATCGCTGCGGGACGGCCAACCTCTTGGGCGCGGGCTGGTGTTGTCGCAGAACAGCTTGGTGTCGAGAGACTGAGCTGCGTTGACAATGGTCCAGCTTCTTGCAGTCGGGCGCGAACCAACGCTGCTCGTGAGCGGGCTGGCTTTGGCGAGGGGTCGGATAACGCCGCCAAAGTGCCGGCGGAGCCATTCTCGCAGCAGGGCGATGACGCCAAAAGACGGACCGATTGGTCGCCTCTTGCTCGGGGCATTCGCCAGGCGTTTATGTATTACGGCGTGTCTATTGTGCAGACGTTCGTCGAGTTCGGCGTGTTTGCCCTGGCCCAGCTCGCGCTGCCGACGGGCATTGCGAACGGCATTGCCGTCGCGTGTTCGGGCTCGTTCAATTTCCTTATGAACCGCAACATCACGTTCAAAGCGTCGAGTAACTTCTGGCGCAGCGTGGCGCTGTTTGTCGCCCTGTATGTTTGGAACTTCCTGTTCGGCACCTGGTTCATAGGCTGGGCGGCTGCGTCGTTCGGTTGCCCTGAGATGGTCGGCAAATTCATCACCATGATGATGCAGGGTATCTGGGGTTTCTGCCTGTGCAAGTGGGTCATTTTCCGATGAAAGCGTAACGAAGCCGTAGGTTTGCAATGTTTTTGGCGCCGATTTCGCGGCGTCGCTCCAAGCGTGCACTAGGAGCGGGTGGCGAGCGGGTTTTCGAAGATCGCGTCTCGGTCTCGCCGAAAACGTGTCCCGATTTTGGTGATTCTGGCACAAATTTGCGGTTGTGAACGATTTTTCGTCACGCTGAAGGGCTTTTCTGAACGCTTTGAGAATCGCCATGCTTCTGACCTGGTCTTTTGTAGAGCTCTTTTTGCATTCCGAAAAATCCATCGTTCACAACCGCAAATTTGTGCCAAAACGGGAAAGAAACGGACACGTTCATGATAGAGTGCATCGCATAATCCCTAGATGCGGAAGACGCCAGCATTACGGAAGATGCCGTCATCACGGAAGACGTTGCCATTACGGAAGACGACGCCACTATTTCGGAAGACGTCGCCATCGCAGAAACGTCGTTGTCGCCGAAGCTGCATCTGGTGTATTACGAAATCGCCGGAGGAAGAGGCCGCCATGGCTGTTGTGCTCGGAAAGCAAAGTGCTTTGCGCGTCTGGGACAGCGTTGTCGCCGGCGGTAACCGTTGCGCGCGCGTTGATTGGAACGCGCCCATTGACCGAGACATGTCTCCCGACCAACGCATTCATGTCACGCCGAACATGCCGGCCGCCAGCCAGGGCGTAACTGCTGCCAACCAAAGCGTGTCTTTCGCGTTCCAGGGTGCGCGGGATTATCGTCGCACGCTGGAACGCGATACAAAAGCTGCCGTCAGATTCCTCGAATCGGCTGTCACGCCTGAGCTCGCGCCAGCCGTAAGGGATCGCTTCTTTTCGGATGGGTCGCTGATTCACGCGACCGTAGCGCACGCACGCCTTCGACGCGCGGGAGGCGGAATCGAAACTTCGGTTCGCAAAGGGCCGTTTCATCCGCGGTCGTTCGTGCGAATCGGAGACGGCCTGTACGTAAGTACGCCGGAAATGGCGTTTTGCGAAATGGCAAGCGTGCTCTCCCTTGAACGGCTCATAGCGCTCGGCTTTGAACTTTGCGGAACGTACCGCCGCGCTTCAACTTTCGGATTAGCTCGATACGATGCGACCCCGCTCACTTCTCCCAGTGCCCTTGCGTCATTCGTCGAGAAGTCCCCCCAGTTCAAAGGCGTGAAGAAAGCTCGTCGAGCGCTTCCCCTCATTCTTGCCGGCTCTGCTTCGCCGCGCGAAAGCGAGCTTGCCATGCTGTTGTGCCTTCCCTATTCGCTCGGCGGCTATGGTTTGCCGCACCCCACAATGAATGCGGAAATGCCGCTTCCGAAAAATGTGGGCGCGACGGGGCGCTCGTCGCTGCGCTGTGATTTGTATTGGCCTGCCGCGCGACTCGGTGTTGAATACGACAGCGCGGAGTTCCACTCCGCGGAGCGCCTGCTTGCGAACGACTCGATGCGACGCATAGCGCTTGAATCCATGGATGTTACGAGCGTCAATTTGACCGCCGAGCATCTGCGTCGGGCTTCGTTGTTTGACGAGGCGGCGCAAGGCATTGCGCGAATCCTCGGGAAAAGGGTGCGCCTGCCAGGCGATTTTCGTCTCAAGCAAGAGAGGCTTTGGCGAGAGCTTGGAATCGTGTCTTCGGATATAGGCCTTTTGACGACCATGGGAGCGAGCGATTCATCGGAGTTGAACGAAAGGGTTTCGCCGGTGTTGGGTTAGAAGTGCTTTATTGGCGCGGGCGATTATTGGCTGCTGCGAACCAATGCAGGCCGATACGGTCTGGCGCGCAAGGCTGATTCTGACTGGGGCGGCCGAAGCAGTCGGGCCGGTTTGGGCGAGAAGGGCAAGTGCGGTTTAGATTTTGGCTTGGATTGGGCCGGGCCGATGCGGGCTGCTGTGGGTCGGTATTCGTGCCTTCGCCTCGAGTGACGCGCGCTTCTTGGCGGCTTGCTGCTTTGCGGTTTGTTGCCTGGCCCCTGTTGTTTGCGACTTGGATTTGCCGCTTGTCGCGCTTCGTCTGCGTCTTGTGCTGCGCGCTGCGTGCTGTCTGAGGGCACACAGCGCGTCTCTTCCCCGCTGTACTTTCCCAATCGCCTTCTTCTTTGCGTCTTCGTCGAAATCGTGTCCCGATTTCGACTTTTCTGGCAGAGAATTGCGGTTGTGAACGATTTAAAAGAGGTTTGAAGGGCCTTTAACAAGAGCCTATTGTATTGACTTACTTCTGACCTGGTGTTTTACGAATCGCTTCTTTTAAGGAGGCAATCCATATCGTTCACAACCGCAATTTTCTGCCAAAATCTGCGGAAATCGGACATGCTTGGAATGCTGCGCCGTTTTTAACGGGCATCATAAGTCGGATCGGCTTTGAGTTCGGCATGTTTAGAAAAGTGATAGGCATTCGAGGCCGTGATTGAAAGGAACCCTGCTCTATGTTGGAAATCGACATCCCCGGACGTGGCACGTTCGGGATTCGCCACGTGGTGTGCGACTATAACGGAACCATTGCCGTCGACGGGCATCTTATTGAAGGGGTTGCGAGCCGCATTCGAGAAATCACGGAGTTCGCCCAGGTCAGCGTACTTACTGCCGACACGTTTGGTACAGTGCGTACGGAATGCGATGACCTCCCGGTTGATGTGCGCGTGTTTGCTCGTGACGATGCGAACGCATGCAAGGCCTCGATTGTGCGCGAGCTTGGCGCCGAAGGTTGCGTGTGTATCGGCAATGGCTTCAACGACATCGCTATGTTCGGCGAAGCTGCGCTCTCGATTGCGATTACGGGGAAAGAAGGTTCGTGCGGAAAGCTTTTGACGTGCGCCGATGTTGTGGTGACGAACGTGCTTGATGCGTTTGACCTGCTGCTTCGCACCGATCGCCTGCGCGCCACGCTGCGCGGGTGATGCTGCGTGGCGCGCGGCTTAAACTTAACCGCGCGCCGGGGCGTCGCTGCTTCAGACAGCCTCTCCTTCTATAGACATCGCTCCCCTTCTACAGACACTGCAACAAAACGTTGCGCACGTCTTCCTTAGTGAGCGTTTTGTAACCGCCGGTCATAATGAATGTGGCGGCAACGACGTCGTCCAGGTCGGCTTCCGTCACACCCAGCTCCGCGAGATTCATCGCAACACCCAGTTCACGCATCCACGCTTCCATTGCCGAAAGGCCCGCTTCGGCGAGCTCGCGTTCGCTTTTGCCCGCAGGGTTGATTCCCCACACGTGCGTCGCGAAACGCGCGAATTTCGGCAACCCGGCATCCATGATGAAGCGATAGTACGGAAGGCTCACGGCGGAAAGCGTCATGCCGTGGGTCGCGTCGGTCACGGCGCCCACGCCCTGTCCGAGCATGTGGACCATCCAATCGGTGGGCTTTCCTTTGGCGATGAGCGTGTTCAGCGCCCAGGTCGCGGCCCACATGATGTTGCTGCGCGCTTCGTAATTCTGGTCGTCGTTCGCGGCGATGCGGCCGTTCTCGACTACGCTGCGCATAAGGCCCTCGGCGATGCTGTCGCTCACGTTGTCGTCGCTGCCGCTGAAATACTGCTCGCAAATATGGTTGAACGCGTCGTAGATACCGGCCACGACCTGCCTATGCGGCAGGCTCAAAGTGAATTCGGGGTTGAGGATCGAAAACTTAGGCATCACGTCGCTGTTCGCGAAAACGTGGCCTACCTTAAGTTTGGCGGCATGGTCGGTGATCACGGCGCCCGCGTTCATTTCCGAACCCGTGCCAGCCATGGTGAGCACGCATCCCACGGGAACAACGGGGCAGTTCGGCTCCTCGAAGCGAACGAAGTATTTCTCCCAGGGGTCCTCGTCACAGTTCGCTGAAACCGACACCGCTTTGGAATAGTCGCACACCGAGCCGCCGCCTACTGCCAAAATCAGATCGGCGCTGGCCGCCTTCGCCACGGCAACGCCCTCGCGAAGCTTCTCGACGGTAGGGTTCGGCATGACGCCGGCAATCTCGGTCACGTTTTTGCCAGAGGCGTTCAAAACGGCGGTTACCTGGTCATAGACGCCATTTTTCTTGATGGATCCGCCGCCGTAGGCGAGCACGACGTTCGGGCCGTATTTCGCGAGCTCGTCTGCGAGCCCCTCAAGCGCATTGGGACCGAAGTAAATCTTGGTTGGATTGTGGTACGTGAAGGTTCCGAGCATATGGTTGTCCCTCTCATTCTATGGGCTTGCTTGATAGAATGAACCAACCGTAAAACCTAAACCTGGCTTTAGGTCAAGGACTTTTTAAAAGGAATCGACATGTTTACGATCGGGCAAGTGTCTGAAATGTTCGCCATTCCGGTTTCCACGCTTCGTTACTACGACAAAGAAGGGCTCTTCTTCAATCTGATGCGCGCGCGAAATCCGTTCTTTCTTGCCAGCGGCTTCGCTGCTTGGGCAGCGCAGTTGGGTTGCACCTGTTAAACGCTACGAGCATTTAACAGGTTTCGATTGTCGCTACGCCGGGTCGTTCGGGAGTGGCGGCTGAGGAAACAGCTTGGCATACGCCTCTACGGCGAACAGTTTGAGCCATGGCGCACGCCGGCGGCCCATACCATAGGCCTATGTCGGTGAGCGCCATGCGCGCAACGTGCGAAAGGCGTGCGCGCCGCGCATGAAGCAGGAAAACAAAGCCGCTCGAACGAATCTCTCTACCCTTGCTTTGACGAATCAACCCTAAAGCGTCAAACCAACGAAAAATCCCCTTGTTACACTGCGGCCAAGAAAGCGAACTGCAGCAATTGGGGCCATCGGGGAAATGGGCCATTCGAACGGGTTCGCAAGTACGCAAGAGGGAAAGGGGAACCGTCATGTTCTTTTACGAGCCACTTTCGGCGACGGCGATTGTGAGCGTTCTGCTCTATCTGGTATTTCTGATTGGCATGAACGAGCTCTCTCGCCTCAACAAATGGGTCGGCGCCGCAATCTTCATCGCTTTGCCGCTCGCCTTGACCATTTTCGTTTGGCCCCACACCGCTGTCGAAGGCACGGGCGCGGGCACGTGGTTTCAATGGGTGAAAACGTATTCGTGCCTTGCGGGTGCGATTCTCGGATGGCTCATCGTGTACTTCCCTGCCTTCCAGAAGAAATATATCGTGTGCATTCCGCCTATCATTTTCGCTATCAATATTCTTGAGGCGTGCATTCGCGACTTCCAGCTCACGGGCGTCAACGGCATCGTGGATGGCTATATGGTGGTTGGCGGCCCGTGGAATGTGATGAACGGCGTCGCGGGCATTCTGAATGCGCTGTGCATCTGCGGTTTCTTCGGCATTATCGTTGGCCGCGGCAAGAAGAAAGACTACGTTTGGCCCGACCTGCTGTGGTTCTGGATTATTGGCTATGACCTGTGGAACTTCGCCTACACCTACAACAGCGTTTCCGATCGCTCCATGTATTGCGGCCTGGTGCTTCTGGCGGCGTGCACGATTCCCGCGTTCTTCATTAAGCGTGGCGCTTATGCTCAGCACCGCGTTCGTACGCTTGCCGTGAACATGATTGTGACCATGACGGTGCCGTGGTTCTTCTTGCACCCGGCGTGCGTGGTGCATTCCACGAACGACCCCGCGGCTCATATGACGATTTCGGCTATTGCGCTCATTTTCAACGTGTGCGTGTTCGTCTACCAGGCTTACACGATTTTCGGCAAGAAGCGCAACCCCTTCAAGCAGGAGCTTTATATCGACAATCCGGGCTTCCGCAAGGTGTATCTCGAAAGCATCGACCTCCCCGAAGACCAGCGCGAGGCTGCTCTGGCCAACTTGGAGGAGTTCGGCTACGCCGCCGCATGGGATGAAAAGGGCCGCGTGAAAACTATGGTGGAGCATTCCTAGCGCAGATGGCCGACGCGCCACTGTGTGCCCCAAAAAGGCTGCAGCGGCGCGCGCTCGATTCAAGGAGGAAGGCCATGGGTATTCTGTATCAAGCATCCGACCCTATGATATGGGCGATTTGGCTGTTCGTCGTGTTCGCCCTTATGGCATTCAATGAATTTGGACGCACGAGCGTATGGGGCGGCGTCGCGCTGTTCGTGGTCGCGCCCATCGTGTTCACGATTTTCGTATGGCCACACACTGCCGCGCCCGGCAACGAGTATGGCACGGGAAACTGGTTCAATTGGGCGAAAACGTATTCTGCGCTGGCGGGCTGCGTTGGATTCATGGCGTTGCGATTCGTGAAATGGCGCGGTGCCGATGGCCGCGAGCATCATTTGTATGAGAAGCGATGGGCGCTGTGCTTTCCGCCGCTCATTTTGGCGATCAATATTTGCGAAGCCGTGGTACGCGACATTCAGATGTATACCTATGGCCTGTGGGACGGCGCCGTCGTTGACCACGTGTGGATGATTTCCGGCCCGTGGAACATTATGAATGCGATCGCCGGCATTTTGAACATCATCACCATTTGCGGCTGGTTCGGCATCTTCGTCTCGAAAGATAAATCGCGCGACATGATTTGGCCCGATATGCTCTGGATGTGGATTATCGCCTACGACCTGTGGAATTTCGCGTACACGTATAACTGCATGTCCGACCATTCTACGTACACGGGTTTGGCTCTCCTCATCGCCTGCACCGTCCCCACGTTCTTCACGAAGCGTGGTGCATGGTTACAGCATCGCGCGCAAACCCTGGCGCTCTATGCGATGTTCGCCATGGCGCTCCCGCAGTTCTATACGTTTGCGGAAATTCCCACGACGCATAACCCCACTGCGTTCTTTGTCGTTAGCCTGATTGCGTTGATTTCCAACGTGGCGCTTGCCGCCTACCAGCTCCATCGAATTCGCACGCGCAAGCTCAATCCGCTGAAAGACGAGCTCTATAATGACACCAAGAATTATCGAGAGGTCGTTGAAGAGAATCGCTAACCGGCGCATTTCGTTTTCGTGCATCGCGCTTGGCGCGACGGCCCCATGCTAGACGAAGGAGCCGTCGTGCCGGCGCGAAAGAGTGCTTCCATTTCCGAATTCGCTTCCGATCCGCCGCATCACGTCACGCGGCAGGTACGACAGAGCGTGCGATTGAATGGCGTGGCCGGGGATATCATGCAGGCGGCGCGCGAGCTGTTCGAGACTGAAGGCGTGGCCGCCACGAGCATGGCGGCCATTGCGCGCAAGGCCGGTGTGGCGCGCAGCCTTGTGTATTATTACTTCCCCGATAAACAGGCCGTGATTGATGCCGTGCTTGACGATTTCCTTGAAGATATCGTCGAAAGTGTGTCGACATGGAACGAGCTACGTGCGTTCGGTGACACGCCTTCAGAGCTGAAGAACTGCGTTGCCGCGTTCAGACGCACGCTGTATACGAGCTCGGGACAGCCGCGTCCCATGTTCGCTGTGCTTGAAGAGCTGGGGATGCGCGATCAATTCGCAACGCGGGCCGTGCGCGAAAGCGTCGCCTGCATTCAAAGCTACATCGTGTCGGAATATATGGCGTATCGAACCATTGACATTCAGCTGATTCCCGAGACGTTCGGCCTGGTGCTTTTCGGCATCGTGGGTATGATGAAGGCGAAGCCCGACATCACCGACGAAGAGCTTGCGACGCTCATTGCACAAACGCTTCGCCTTGATATGACGGTGATGGCTCCCCCGCCGTGGCCCGAGCATCCCGATGCGCCCACCCTTCAAACGGGAGCTCAGATGCGGTAATGCCTTGGCCCCGATTTGGTCGTCAAACCTGCTAAACGCTACGAGCATTTAGCAGGTTCTTTTTCCTCATCCATTTTGGCGAAGTGTTCCATGAGCAGCGTGCGCACGGTGGAAATCACGGGCACGCCCAAAAGCACGCCCAGAAGGCCGAACAGCGAGCCGCCGGCGATAACCGCGACAAACACCCAGATGCTCGGCAGACCCACCGACTGGCCCACGACGTTCGGGTAAATCAAGTGGCCCTCGATTTGCTGCAGAATAATCAGGAAGATGATGAACTGTACCGCTTGCAAGGGGTCTTGCGACAGAATCATCGCAGCGCCCATGATGCCGCCGATCCATGCGCCGGCGAACGGAATGAGCGAGGTCACGCCCACAATAAGGCCAATTGAGGCTGCGTAGGGAAAATGCAGGATGGTGCCGCCGATAGCGCACAGCGTACCCAAGATGACCGCCTCGATGCATTGGCCGCGAATAAAGCGTGAGAAGCAATCGTTGGTAATGGCGCATGCGTGGAGCACGCGCTCGCGCACCTCGTCGCTGGGAATGAGAGTCGCAAGGCGCATGGCGCCGGCATGCACGCGGTCTTTGTCGAGCAGCAGGTACAGCGCGAAAATCATGCCCAGCAGAATGGACAGCGTCACGTGTGCGACCTCGCCGCTCGTTTGAGCCACGATGCGCAGCGCTTGGTCGGTTCCGCCTATGGCTGCCAGGGCCTTCTCGCCCAGGGAGCTCCATGTGGCATCGTTGAGGATCATGCTCTTTTCGGCACCGGGAAGGTTCGCAATTGCTTGCGAAGCCATGGTCGCGCCTTCGGAAACGCCATTGATGATAGCCGAGCCGACCGATTTGAACTCGCTGCCCACGAATGTGATGAGCGCAACGAGCGCGAGTGTGACAGCGGCAATTGCCAAAATGACGCAAATCGGGCGGCGGCTCTTAGCGACAAAGACGTTGGTCGAGCGGGGGAACCATCGCGATTCCAGGCTCGCGGCGATGAAGTTGAGCAGGTATGCCATGACGGCGCCCACCGCCAGCGGCTGCAATGCTTGGCATACGGTTGAGAAGATTTCGCACACGCCGTCGAAGCGAACGACGATGAGTGCTGCCGCTGCGATGGCCGCTACAAGAATAAGAACGTATCGAATGCTGTGCTTGTTCATGGGGTCCTGTCGGTTGGTGGGACGAGGCGCCGTACGCCGCTGCTTGCTTTTCACACCAGTATAAACGCGCGTGGCGAGGAAGCGGCGCGATTGCCTACTTGTCGGCCTTTCGTGAAGAGGTCTTCACGTGGTCGACATGTGCGGCCTGAGTGCCCCTGTTCGCGTAGAAGGCGACTGCGGTAAGGTGATTGGCGTGTCGTTGCCTTATTCGTGCCTTCTTGCATGGCGCGCTTACGCGCTGCCGCCTCCATTCGTTTGCATAAGGTTACGCATTGCCCCTCCGCATTTCCGCGCGGCGCATGATGCACTCCGCCGCGACGCTCACGGCGATTTCCTCGGGCGTTTCTGCGGCGATGTCAAGGCCGATGGGCATATGTACGGCGTCAATCGCCTCTTGTGGTATTCCCGCATTCAGCATGAGCTCTCGCCCGGTTGCGATTTTTCGCCGTGACCCCATGAGCCCAACGTATGCCAAAGGCCGGCGAAGCACCTGCTCAAGAAGGGTGTAATCGCTGCGATGGGTGTGTGTCATGATGATGACGAAATCGTGCTTGTCCAAGGTCAGCGACGCTGCGATGTTGTCGTAATCGCCCAAGATGACATCATGCGCTTCGGGCACGCGCGAGTGCTGGGCGAATTCGGGGCGGCAATCGAACAGTGTGCAGCAGAACCCAACGCGCGAGAGGGCCGATACGGTCGCGCGGCCCACGTGCCCGCCGCCGAAAACGATGGCTCGCGTGGGCAGCGAGACGGGCATCACGAAACGGCCGTCAATGACGGCTTTGTGCTCAAGACCTGCGATGAGGCTCGCCTGCATGCCGCGCTCCCCTGCCAAAGGCGCACCGTTGGCATCGAGCAGGGCGACAGTGCTTTCGCTCGATTGTTCGCCTTCGGGACATTTCACGACGAGATAGGAAGGAATGCGCTGGTCAATGCAGCGAAGCATTTCGCGTGCGGCATCGCGCCAATGCGTATCGCTGGCATTCACGGGTGTGTACAGAAGGGTCGCATCCCCGCCGCAGGCCATATCGAGGCCTTTTTTGGAGGCGAACTTCAGCTCCATGTTTTCGATGAGGCTCAGATTGCCGCCCAGTATGCCATGCGCTTTCTTGATGGCGTGGGCCTCGACGGCGCCGCCGCCAATGGTGCCGCACACAAGCCCTTTTTCGTCGACGAGCATTTGCGAGCCCGCGTGGCGTGGCGTGGAGCCTTTACTTTCCATTATGGTAACCAGCACCAAATCG
>OBKN01000284.1_pt1 | contig 26896 bp, 24 predicted proteins | sample 1519931 | NCBI WGS metagenome assembly OBKN01 (sample SAMN04209254, study PRJEB22552) | human gut metagenome | biome: gut; material: feces | host: Homo sapiens | place: USA: Oklahoma
TGTCGACGCCCTTGAGGCAGCGCAGGGAGTCGACCCTCCTCCTCCACCTGGGCTTGCGGGCCTCGGCCTCGACGAGCCCCTCGAGCCTCGCCTTCTCCTCCGCCGCCCGCCTGACCGCGTCGACGTAGTAGGCGAGCACGTCGTTGTCGGCCCCCTCCGCGAACCTAATCGGCTCGATCCAGGACCAGTGCGCCCGGGTCCAGTCGCCCTTCCTGCGGCCGGTGGGCGTCCTCTCGTCGAAGGCGAGCCCGTGCCTGAGCAGGAACTTTGGAGAGCCGCTGCTTCGCGCGCGAGAGGTCGTCCCTCGCGTCCTCGAGCGCCCTGGTCAGGTCGCGGGCGGCCTCGCACTCGTCGTCGGGGACCCACACCTCGACCACGTTGCCGACCGACAGCATGCGGGCGAGGAACTCGGCGTCGTTGCGGTCGTTCTTCCTGCGCCTGTCCGCGCTGGGCTTGATCATCTTCGAGACGGCGCCGACCACGCAGTCGACCCCCAGGCCGGTGAGCCTCTTCTGCAGGTCGAAGCCCGTGACCCCGGACTCGCACACGCACCTGGCCCCGGGGTCCACGGAACGGACCCACTCCGCGACGGCGCCGGCGTCGTAGCCGAAGGTCGCGGCACGTACCTCCCCGGTCATGACGTCGAGGGAGACTGCCTTTATCGAGCGGGCGTGGACGTCGAGGCCGACGAAGGTGGTAGTATCGAGCATGGGAGCCCCTTCCATGAATGCGGCGTGGCCGCCGCGGCTGAATTAGACACTCACCATTGTCGGCCTAATCCGCGGTCTTTCATGCAGCAGGGGCTCTCAATGTTTTTATGTCCTGCTCATATCGTCTCTGCCGACAGTGGGGGACGGTCCTTGCAGCTTTTTGCGAAGAGTGTCCCCAGTGACTAGTCGTTTAAGAACGTCCAATGACTGACCAATGACTAGGCGAGGGCGGCCATGATGGTGCGGGCGACGCCGTCGTGGTCGTTGTCGTATTCGGTGACGGCGTCGGCGGCCTCGTGGTCTTCGGGTTCGCCGTTGATCATGGCCATGCCGTGGCCCGCTGTCTGCAGCATGGGGATGTCGTTGATGTTGTCGCCGAACGCCCAAGCGTCGGCGAGACGCTCGCCCAGGTGCTCACATAGCCACGTGAGGGCCGTTCCCTTGGTGGCGCCCTCGCCCATGACCTCGATATTCATGGCGTACGAACGCGTGACCTCAATGCCTCCGAGCGTGTCGAGCTCCGACGCGATGGCGTCGCGATCGGCCGGGTCGTGCCAGTACATGGCGATGCGTTCGAGCGTCTCGACCTCGTCGATCTTGCTGTCGATATCCATGTCGATCGGTGTTCGTGTGCGCTTGAGCGAAGCCGCGATGTGGGGGTCACCGCCGCAGAATTCGTCCAGGCGCGTGTAGAGCGAGCGGGGGAGGAAGCATTGCCCGTCCGCGAAGATATCGAAGGTCACATCGTGGCCGGCGGCGATGCGGTGGATGCGATGGGCAATGCCGCAATCGAGCGGTCGGCTCAAGATGCGCGTGGCGCGCGAGGTATCGGTGGGCACATCGTCGTCGAGCTGCCAGACGCTGGCGCCATTGGCACAGACGGCATAGTGCACGGCGGGATGGGCGAGGATGGGCTCAAAGATGCCCGACAGCGGACGTCCCGTGCACGGTACAAACTCAATGCCGCGACGTGCGAGCTCGTCGAGCATCGCCCAGGTGGCGTCGCTCATCTGCTTGTCACTCGTCAACAGCGTTCCATCCATATCGGAAAAAACAATCATTCGATGCAGCCCTTTCTACTGGCATAAAAAGCGTGGCCGAGGGCGGTGATGCCCTGGCCACGCTCGGGTTCTATAACGGTCCGCGTTCTAGCGATCGGCGAGCGGCTTGTACTCCAGCGGCTCGATAACCGGGCGATACGCGGGACGGATGATGCGGTGCGCGCAGAAGAGCTCTTCCATGCGGTGCGCCGACCAGCCGGCCATGCGGGCGACGGCGAACAGCGGCGTAAAGAGCGTCTCGGGCACGCCGAGCATCTTGTAGATAAAGCCCGTGTACAGGTCGATGTTGGCGCAGATGGGCTTGGTCATGCCGTGATCGCGCATCACCTGCGGTGCCAGGCGCTCGATGCGCTCGATGAGCGCGAACTCATCGCCCAGGTCCTTCTTGGCGGCAAGCGTGCGCGCGTAACGGCGGCACACCTCGGCGCGCGGGTCGCTCAGCGTGTAGACGGCGTGGCCCATACCGTAGATGAGGCCCGTGCCGTCGAAGGCCTGCTTGTCGAGAATCTTGCCCAGGTAGGCTGCGACCTCGTCCTCGTCCTCCCAATTGGAGACATGCGCGCGGATGTCCTCGTGCATGGACACGACTTTGGCGTTGGCGCCGCCGTGGCGCGGGCCCTTGAGCGAGCCGATAGCCGCGGCGTAGGCGGAATACGGGTCGGTGGCCGAGGAGGACAGCACGCGGCAGGCAAACGTGGAGTTGTTGCCGCCGCCGTGCTCGGCATGCAGCATGAGCATCACGTCGAGCAGCATGGCTTCGTCGCGGGTGAATGCCATGCCGCCGCGGAGCACCTGCAGGATGGTCTCGGCGGTGGAGAGGCCGGGTGTGGGGTGCGGTACATGAACCTCGGAGCCGCGACGCTTGGCGACCGAGGCCATATGCGCGAAGGCGGCGATGCGGGGGAGACGGGCGAGCATGGAGATGGCGACGTCGATTTCGTGCTCGGGTGTAATGGCGTCGGGCTCGGCGTCGAAGGCGTAGAGCAGCAGCACGGCGCGCTGAAGCACATTCATGATGCTCGACGACACCGTGGTCATGGGGAACTCGCGGACGTATTCGTCGCTCAGATGCCTAAAAGCACCCAGGCGTCCGCAAAAACCGTCGAGCTCCTCTTTGGTGGGCAGTGAGCCCGTGATGAGCAGGTAGGCGACCTCTTCGTAGCCATAGCGATCCTCGGCCTGGGCGTTGTTGACCAGGTCCTCGATGCTGTAGCCACGAAGCGTGAGTTTGCCCTGATCGGGCACGACCTTTCCGTCGACCTTGTTGTAGCCATGCACATCTGAGATACGGGTGAGACCCGCGACCACGCCCGAGCCGTCGGCATTGCGCAGGCCGCGCTTGACATTGTGCTCAACAAATAGGCCCTCGTCATAAGGGTCAGTCGGCAGGCCATAGTAGAGATTTTCGCTTTCGGGCGAAATCTGGCGGCTCGCTTCGTAATCCAAGACCAGGCGGCTCAGGTGGTCGTCGAAGCGGTAATAGATTTTCTTGGCGTCGTAGGCCATGCGCGCTCCTCTCCGGGCCGCATCGGGGTGACTTGCATGGGCATGCGCGCGTCAGGCTATCCCCAGCGGCTTGCTCGCTACAGGCGGTACATAAAGTTGAAGACGTCCTCGCGTTGGATGGACACGTTGACGCCCGAAAGCTCGCCGGCCTCGGCCAGCGCCTTCTGCAGCTCGGCGAAGTCGAGCTTGGACTCGGCGGTATCGGCCAGCATGGTCATGGTGAAGATGTCCTCGATAATGGACTGCGTGATGTCGCGGATGTCGACGTTGGCCTCGCCTAGGACACGGGTGACGCCGGCGACGATGCCGGGGCGGTTCTTGCCAAGGACGGTGATGACGATACGGGAGGACGAGATCTCGGCCATGGGAAACCCTTTCGCGTGATTGCGGCGCGCGCGGGGCGCTCCGCTACGGTACAGTGTTCATTATTGTACCTGTCTGGCGCAAAAAAGGGCACCTTTGCTGCGGCGTTACATGCCTGCAACATGAGCGTAAGGGGGAAGGCCGTACGGGGAAGAGCCGTCTGGCGCGTGTCCGGCTCGTGTTGGGTTGATTTCCGATCTCAGCCGAACACATTGAGCGGACAGGCCGTTCCCGCAGTCAGCCGAACGCCTCCGACGGCTGATTCCGAACTGGAAGCGGAGGGCATCCCCGCCCTTCGGTAGGGGATACCGCTCCGCGGCGCATGCCGCGGGCGGCGCCCCTATCGGACCACCGTGACCTCAGTTGGGATGGGCCCAGCACTGCCGCGTACTCGGTGAGCTAGAGCCAACTGTTCGTCTTCACGTCGCGTATGGCGATATTTCGGTCGTCCGGCTCGGTGATGCCGTAGCCGAACGCCTGGAGCGTCTCGATGGACTCCTGGATCCTCTGTTGGAACATGGGACCCGGATCGACCCTCGGCCCGAGGTGCCCGCGCCAAAGGCACGGCGTGGCGCGCAGCATGTTATGGATTTTGGAGATGGGCTCGATGTCGGCGTAGACGTTGAGCGTCGCCATGGCGTCCTTGTGGCCGAGGATCGATTGGAGCGCCTTGATATCGCCGCCTTGGCGGATTCACTGCGTTGCGAACGTGTGGCGAAGGCCGTGGAACGTGATCAGCTCGTCGTTGGTGCCCATGAGGCCGTTGGTCTCCGAGAACGTCTTGAACGCCCTGCGGATATAGCTTGTCGTCGCGAAGGTCGCGCCCGGCTCCGACAGGATGTAGCAGTCCCCGATCTCGACCGCCCCGGTAAGGCCGCGCGAGCGCAGCTTTCCGCAGTCGATCTCGTGGGTCTCCTTCAGGAAGGGGAGTAGGCCGACCGGGTCGATGGGGATACCCCTGGCGTCATGGGTCTTGGTGTCCTTGATGAACGAACCCATTCCCTTCGCGTACGCCACCGAGTGTCTGATCGAGATCAGGCCCGTCTCGAAATCCACATCGCACCACCGAAGGCCGCAGACCTCGCCGATTCGCATCCCCGTGTGCAGGGCGAGTACGACCGCCCTCTAGTCCTCGGCGGATCAATCGAGTCCGAACTCCTTTCGGGCATCCTCTTCGCTCATGACTTCGAGAAGGTCTCCGGGTTGGCAACGAAGGGCGAGGCATAGCTGCTCGAGTGTGTTGAAGCGAATGCCGCGAATATGCCCTTTTTTAATACGGGACAGGTTCACGGGCGTGGTTCCAATCCTTTCGGCAAGTTCGTTCGAGGAAATCTTTCGCTCGGCCATGATCTTGTCGAGGCGAACAATTACGGGCATGGCGTTTCCTTACGCAATCTCGTCGGAGTCGAGGTACAGCTCTCGGGCGTACAAGAAGAGCTGGGAAAGCATGAACAGGACGATGCCGAGAACCAGAGAGGTCCAGTCGAATGATGAAGCGATCTCTTGGGCGCCGACGGCCCCCTCGCCGCCAAACATCGAAACGGAGGTTTCGAGTGAGCCGGCGTAGAGGCTGGTGGCAGCTTGAACAACGAAGAGAATGCCGAGCACCTTCAAGCATGTCGCAGACCCTTTCTTGAAGGGGTCTCCGCTCTTGATCGTCCACACGAGAACGGCGCTGAGGATGGTCGTAGCGATACCGATGACGGCAGGGGCCAATGTCGAGATCGCAAGGGCTGGATACGCGGGGGAGTCTGCAATTACAGGGTTGTCGAGCACTTCGATTGCTGGCTTTAAGGAGAACGCCACTTGTGCGATGGCGGTGACGCAAAGGGCCGCAGAGGCTATCGCACATGCGATGCGGAAGGAATGAAGCCGGGGAGTGCGATTGTCGGAACTCATAATAACCTCCGAAGAATTTAAAAAACTCAGGTTACTTTTTAACAGTTTATGTTAAATTGACTTTGCCGGCAAGTAATCACAGCATGCTGCAATCGTAACCCCGCGCATCGAGCTGAATCGTGTTGAAACGAGCTGGTGATACGTATGCTCAAAATCTCGAAGGCAATCTTTAGGTCGCTCCTCTCCTCCAGGTCGCTCTGTGTTGTCGTTGTTGCGTTGATGGTTCTTTGTGCTCTGCCCGTCTTCAGGAGCGCGGCTGGCATCGACGGACGGGTCGAATACCTCGAGTCGGGAATAACCCGTGTTGAGCAGGAATTGTCAGCATCCTATGCGGATGCGCTTGTGAATGCGGGGGAGGACGGTGTCTATACCTCTTCATCAAGCATGCCCGCGCTTCTGTACCCTCTTGCCGCGGGACGTCTTATCTTGGCACCGCTCTCTCCCCTACTTCCGTTTCTGCAGATATCGGATGGAGAGTACACCTATTATGATGGATCGAAGGAGTACTTGCTATGGGTCGCAACGGCCGTTGCCGTCTCGTTCCTTGCCGCGCGTCTTAACAAACGTGAAAAGCTCATCATCCAGGCACCGATGGGCGAGCTGGGTAGACTTGTTGCATCGAGCGTATGGGCGAGTGTTTTTGCAATGCTTGCCGTCCTCGCCATCAATCTTCCAGGGATAATCGCCGCGCTTGTGAAGAATGGCCCGGGCTCGCCGTTCTATCCGATAGGCTACATTCAATATGCGACTCCGGTTATCAAACCGGCTTGGCTGGTGTTCGCGCAGACGGCCATCTTGCAATTCTTGGTGGCAGCGTTCATCTCGCTTGTCGTTCACCTTGCCGTGAAGATTGCCAATAACCCTACGCTTGGAATCGTGTTCGTATGTGCCCTGATGGGGGTGACGATGGTTCCCGGGTATTACGGAAGATCCATCGCTTTACGTGAGTTCGCCCTGTTGAATCCCCTTACGTATGCGAACACTGAGTTGACCGTCGGCGCCTATAACCCGTACCCGACAACGCAGATAGTGAATCTGCCTGGACTTTGCTTCGAGCGTGGCGCGATTACCCTCGTATGCGCAATCGGGATCGAGGTGCTGGCAATTAGCCTGCTTTGCGTTGCTGGAAAGAGCGGCTGCGCGCGCCCGATGTCCCCGATTTGTCTTGAGAGAGGTTCCTTCACCGCATCGAGAACGACAGCCCGTTCGAGCGCTTGTGCCTCCGCCGTTGCATACGTAAGAACGATGGGGAAGCTGCTCCTGCATTCTCCTGCCCTCGCCGTATGCGCGATTGCAATGTCGACGGCGATGCTGGCCCCGGCTCTGGTCGAGGTGTTTCCTGACGCTGGTGACGTTTCCGCTGTTCGGTATAGGGATGGGGAGCTCCGTTCAATAGATCGGTATCTAGAGCAGGACGCTGCGAATATGGACGTCGAGGGCAAAGCGGCCCTGGAAGGCATGCGAGATGCTCTTTCGGGTTTCGTGTACGCGCCCACGCCTGCGGAGGGGTTTCGAAGCCTTGCGACGTACGAGCGCGCTCGAGGCGAGCTGGGCGCGGCAGATGCGACCCTCCTGCAATCGATCGGAATCGAGCCGGAGACTCCTTCTCGTGCGGTGGCGCGCGCCCTTCTGCTCGAGTCGATCGCGAGCTTGCCGGACCCCAAGGTTTACGAGCTGAGTACGAAGATGCCCCCGTTAATCCTTCTTTCGTATCTCCAGGCAGCGCTTCCTTCCTTGTTTTGGCTGTTGCCCGTGGTTGTCACATCGCTTGCGTGCATCCACCTGCAGTGTCGTTCCCTTCTGGTTCTCCAAGTCCCCGCAACAGCGCATATGCGTTTTCTGACGACCGTTGCGTTGTCACTCCTGCTTGGCTTGGCACTGCTTTTGGTGTCGATGGTTCCCGCTGCGGTTGTGTCCTTGATTAAGAACGGTGCGGGTGGATCGGAGTATCCCGTCGCTCTCATTCGGGCGGGAGCTTCGACAACGTCCATGGTGGGGGAGGCGGTGTTGTGCAGTATTCCGTTGCTGGTCATGGCATACGGCGTGATTTCCGTCGTCGCTGCGTTGACAGCAGCGATTAGCCGCAACCCCGTTGTCACCGGAGTGGTTTGCGCGGTTCTCCTGGTGTTGGGTTCGTTGAGCGCTCATGTTGAAAGCGCGGGCATGGGCGTCGCGCTGCTGGCTCCATTCGCCTCGTTTGACCCCGCTTCCCAGGTGGGGACGATTGGGTTCCTTGGGCGAGGGACGAACGCGATGCCTTTTGGAGAGGTCGTCGGCGCATCGGGCGCTCTGCTGGTGGTCTTGGGCGCCGTATCTCCGTTGATGGTGCGCCTGAGTGTTCCAAAGATCGAAAGGGGATGATCTCGATGATTGGCCTTCAAACGCTGACGATCTCTTATGGAAAGAAGGTGCTCGTAGATTCGGTGAACGCTGAGTTTGCCCCGGGTACGGTCTACGGTCTCGTCGCTCCGAACGGGCATGGAAAGACGACGTTGCTACGTGCGATGGCAGGTTTGCCGGGTCCTCGCGTGGACGGGAGCATCGTTCTGGATGAGGTGCAGGGTACGGGTGCGAGAGAGGTCCGTTCTATGATCTTCTATGCACCTGGTGAGGGGACGCTGCTGTATCCCGGATTGCGTGCGGAAGATCACCTCAAGATGGTTTGCGATATGTGGCCGCATGCTCGCGATATCGAAGAGATAGTGGAACAAACGCAGATAGGCGAGTTCGCGAAGATGAGGATCCGCACTCTGAGCCAGGGCATGAAGCAGCAGCTTACCCTGGCGATTGCGTATGCGACGGGTGCGCGGTACCTTCTATTAGATGAGCCCATGAACGCGCTCGACCCCAGCAGGGTGGACTTGCATTCCGAGATTTTCAGGAAGCTGGCCGATTCTGGTACGTGCATCATCATGTCATCCCACATCTTGGATTCGGTCGATAGGCTGTGCGATGAGATTCTGTTTTTGAAGGATGGGAGGCTCATTAGAAGCATTCCGCAAGATGATGCTGCGCCGAAGTCTCCTGGATCCCATTTCGCAAAGCCTGCCGGACGCGCCGAGGGTGCGCTAAGCACGTATCGGCGACTCTACGAAAAGGGCGGGTAGAAATGCAAGTTAAAAATCTATGTGGTCAATATGATGCCGTTGAACCCGCATATCGATACCGCTCAGCCATTCGCCTCGCCCCCGTCGCACGTATCTTCATCCGGTCTGTTACTTTTAATCTAACAATTCTTTGAGGAACGTAGGTGCTTCTAAATGTACTGTCGACTTCTTCTCAAACTAATCCTAAGAGACAGGGCCGTATGGATTTGTACGCTCGTTCTCGCTGCAGCCTTTTCCGTCCCCATTGCGTTCAATTCACCCATCTACGGGCCCTTCTTTATGAAACAGGGCATGCAGGGCTTTGTCGACGCATTCAATACGCGCGCGCCCCAGGCCAGCGGCACAGACCTATCTCCAGAGCAGCAAAATGACGCGGAGCTTGCAAGATACGCGAACGCCGCCCTTGCCGCCCAAACCGACGCCGCCTTTCTCGATTCTGCCGAGAGCTACTACGCGCTCATGGGCGAAGGCTTCCAATCCGGGTCCATCGTGGGAGACCGAGAGACCAATGACGCAGACCTCGCGTATTGCCGTGCCCTGAGCAGCTCCGGCATCACGGATATCCCGGCCTCCGCAAACGACCTGCCATTCCTTTCCTTCCTGCCTTACGCCATTGCCACGGCGCCGTCTTTCCTTCCCTTCATCCCCTTCCTTCTCTCGTCGATACTCGTGCTCGGCGCCACAAGGCCTGCGACCCTGGCGGCGAAGGCGCCCGTGCCCAAATTCCGGCGCCTTATCCAAGCCGTGTTTTCGATAATCGTCGCGGGGACCGCGATGCTCCTCGCCGGCCTCGCACCCGGGGGCATTTACGCCTTGGTCCTAAACGGCTTCGGGCAAATCGGGTACCCGATCGCCTTCTTCCATGACGGCGCGCTTACCACCACGACCGCGGGAAACGTCTTCACGGACCTGCTTCTCGCGCTGCTTGCGGGCGGAACCTTGATATCCGTTTGCTCCGCCGTCCTATCGACCGCAACGAGGCGCGTCCTCGCGGGCCCCCTTGCCTCCGCGCTGCTTGTCGCGGCCCCGGCATTCCCGTTACTGTCCGATTCGGCGCTGGAGCACAATGCCGCGGTCGAGCTCCTGCCGCTGGCCGTGTTCTCGCCTATCGAGGCAACGGGCTACGTAGGATGCTTCCCGACAGAATTCATTGGCTCCGGTTCAGGCAGCGCATCGATGCTTGCCGTGGCCCTGGTATACGTCGCGGTCCTTTTCGCGGTCGGCGCCGTCGTGACACGTTCGCCCAAACAGGCTGGACCCGCTAAAAAGCACCATGGTCTCGAGCTTCTAGACGCGAGCGTGGGATACGGGAGCACGACGATACTTTCAATCGGGTCGCTTTTCCTGAGCCCGGGAACGGCGGCTGGGCTCGTCGCTCCCAACGGCTCGGGGAAAACCACCCTTCTTGAAGCGCTGTCGGGCCAATTTCCCACCCGTATCCGCTCGGGAAGCCTGGCGGCAGACGGAATCTGCCAACGCCGATCAGCCGAATTCGCAGAACTCGTCTACCTGAGCTCTTCGGGCAGCGCGGATCTCTACCCCACGCTATCGGCCATCGAGCACCTTGCTTTCGTTAGGGAGGCGTGGAAATCGGCCGCCGACATCGACTCGCTCTGCAGCTCCCTCGGAATCTCCCCATATCTCGACAAGCCGACCCGTAAACTCTCGACAGGAATGAAGCAGCAGGTAAAGCTTGCCATGGCGATATCGACCGGTTGCCCGTACCTCATCCTCGATGAACCGCTGAACGGCCTCGATCCGGGAAAGCGGAAAACCTCCTGCGACGCGATGCGCAGCGAGGTGGCGCGGGGACGAAGCGTGCTCATTTCAAGCCATCTGCTCGACGACCTGGCAGACCTCACCAACTCGTTCTACTTCATCGAGGCCGGCACGCTCGTGGAAAAGATCGAGTCATCATCGCAAACGCTCAAGCAGGAATACCTCGATACATACGAAGGATGAATGTGGGGGAGTGTTCGGATGATAGTTGATATTCAAGGGCCAGTTCGTGCTGTGCCGAAAAGACCGTGAACCTTTTGTGGGACACGCGGCGCCGTGGTACCATAGCCGAGTTTGTTGTCTTGGTCGGAAACCAAGACGCCTTATGCGCTGATCGGTAACCAGCGCCTGACCAATAAGGAGTCCTACCATGAAGCAGGGTATCCATCCCCAGTATGTCGAGTGCACGGTGACGTGCTCCTGCGGCAACACCTTCAAGACGCACGCTACCGTGTCCGAGATGAAGGTCGAGCTTTGCAACGAGTGCCACCCGTTCTACACCGGCCAGCAGAAGTTCGTCGACACCGGTGGACGCGTCCAGCGCTTCGCCGACAAGTTCGGTGGCGCCGCTGCCGCCCAGCTCAAGAAGGCTGAGGAGGCCAAGGCTGCCAAGGCCGCCAAGGCTGCTGAGGCCGAGGCCGCTCGCAAGGCCGCCGCTGAGGCTAAGGCTGCCGAGAAGGCTAAGCGTGCCGCTAAGTTTGCCGAGGAGGCTGCCAAGCAGGCTGCCGAGGCTCCCGCAGAGGCTCCCGTCGAGGAGGCCGCTGCCGAGGCCGAGACCACCGAGGCTGCTGAGTAAATAGCTCGCCGAGCAAACACTCGCATTCATGGCTAAAGGGCCGCGTATCCATTTGGGTGCGCGGCCCTTTTCTTTTATTGGTGCAAACGGACCTGTCCCCATGACACCAAATCGGTGCGAAGGGGGACAGGTCCGTTTGCACCAAATGATAGAGATGCAGCGTTTGCCCAGATAAAACCTGCCAAAATTAACCTGTCCCATTGTGGCAGGTTGGTCGTAGTTATTACGTGGCGGTCGAGGTCGACCGTATAGGCCGCGCCTTGTTTGGCTAAAGTACAATCATCTGTGTTTAACTCGCCCGCAGCTGCACGGCGTGGGCGATGGCCAAAAAGGAAAACCACATGGGATTCATGTCAAAGCTGCTGTCCTTTGGATCCGATAAGGACCTTAAGCGCTACTACAAGATCGTCGACCAGATCAACGGTCTTGAGCCCCAGTTTGAGAAGATGACCGAGGAGGAGCTCCGCGGCCAGACCGATAAGTTCCGCGAGCGTTACGCCAACGGCGAGTCGCTCGACGACATGCTCCCCGAGGCCTTTGCCACCGTGCGTGAGGCTTCCAAGCGCACCATGGGTATGCGCCACTTTGACGTGCAGCTCATTGGCGCCATGGCACTGCACGAGGGCCATATTGCCGAGATGAAGACCGGCGAGGGCAAGACGCTCGTCTCCACCTTGGCCGGCTACCTCAACGCTATCGCCGGCAAGGGCGTGCACGTCGTTACTGTCAATGATTACCTGGCCAAGCGCGACTCCGAGTGGATGGGCCGCATCTATAAGTACCTGGGCATGACCGTCGGTCTGCTCCAGAACAACATGCCGCTCGAGCTCAAGCGCCCGGCCTACCAGGCCGACGTCACCTACGGCACCAACTCCGAGTTCGGCTTTGATTACCTGCGCGACAACATGGTTACCCGTCCCGAGCAGCGCGTACAGCGCGGCCACAACTACGCCATCGTCGACGAGGTCGACTCCATCCTGATCGATGAGGCCAGGACGCCGCTCATTATCTCGGGCGCTGGCACCAAGTCCGCCAGTACCTACAAGGACTTCGCGCGTGCCGTGCGTGGCCTTGAGCGCGGCGAGGACGTGTCGCACGACATGCTCACCGCCACCGAGGATGCTGAACCCACGGGCGACTACGTCATGGACGAGGCCAAGCATACCATCGCCGCCACCGAGCGCGGCCTTAAGAAAATCGAGCGCCGCCTGGGTATCGATGACATCTATGCCGATCTCTCCGGCCAGCTGGTCAACCACCTGCAGCAGGCGCTGAAGGCCCAGTACATGTTCCACCGCGATAAACAGTACGTGGTCACCAACGGCGAGGTCAAGATCGTCGACGAGTTCACCGGCCGCATTATGGAAGGCCGCCGTTACTCCGAGGGCCTGCACCAGGCCATCGAGGCCAAAGAGGGCGTGCTCGTACGCGAGGAGAACCAGACCCTGGCCACCATCACCCTGCAGAACTACTTCCGTCTGTATGACAAACTCTCTGGCATGACCGGTACGGCGCTTACCGAGGACGCCGAGTTCCGCGAGATCTACAAGCTGCCCGTCGAGGTCATCCCCTCCAACAAGCCCGTGCAGCGCGTGGACCACGAGGACCTGGTGTACCGCACCATTCAGGCCAAGTACAACGCCGTTGCCGACGACGTTGAGCGTCGTCACGCCAAGGGCCAACCGGTCCTGGTGGGCACCGTCTCCATCGAGAGCTCCGAGAAGCTGTCCGCCGCCCTTACCAAGCGCGGCATCGCACACGAGGTCCTCAACGCCAAGCACCATGAACGCGAGGCCCACATCGTTGCCCAGGCCGGACGCTACGGCGCCGTGACCATCGCCACCAACATGGCCGGTCGTGGTACCGACATCCTGCTGGGCGGCAACCCCGACGAGCTGGTGCGCGAGCGCCTGGAGTACGAGGGCCTGACCATGGAGGACGTGACGCCCGAGCAGCTCGAGCAGTTTAACGCCGAGGCCAAGGAGACCTGCAAGGCCGAGCGCGAGCGCGTGCTTGCCGCCGGCGGCCTGACCGTTATCGGCACCGAGCGCCACGAGTCCCGTCGTATCGACAACCAGCTGCGCGGCCGCTCCGGCCGTCAGGGCGATCCGGGCGAGACCCAGTTCTACCTGTCGCTCGAGGACGACCTCATGCGCCTGTTCGGCGGCGACAAGATGGACCGCGTCTCCAAGATGATGGTCACGGCCGACATGGGCGACGACATGCCCATCCAGCACAAGATCATCTCCAAGGCCGTCGAGAGCGCCCAGCACAAGGTCGAGAGCATCAACTTCTCCATGCGTAAGAGCGTCCTTGAGTACGACGACGTCATGAACAAGCAGCGTCAGGTCATCTACGCCGAGCGCAATAAGATTCTGGACGGCAAGGACCTGACCGACCACATCACCGAGGTCATGCACGATACCGTCTACCGTTGCGTGCAGGAGTTCTGCACCAAGGACAGTCACGATGGTGAGCGCGACCTGGAGGGCCTGCGCAAGTGGGTCGTGGAGCTGACCGGGCATATCGATACGCCCAAGTTCCCCGACGAGGATTACGAGGCCCTGGCTGCCGATGTCCTGGCTTACGTAGAGAAGTGCTACAACATGAAGGCCGAGCGCTTGGGCGAGGACCTGATGCGCGAGCTCAACACCCAGGTCATGCTGCGCGTCATCGATACCCGCTGGATGAACTACCTGCAGGAGATGGACTACCTCAAGACCGGCATCGGCCTGCGCGGCTTTGGCCAGCGCGACCCGCTGGTCGAGTACAAGACCGAGGCTTATGGTGCCTTCCAGATGCTCGTCGACACCATGTACGAGGATTACCTGCGCACCGTCCTGCGCATCGAGATCAAGGCCGCCCCGCACGCCGTGGAGCACAAGGAGGACCCCGCGCTCGAGGGTGCGCGCTTCTCCGGCCCCGCCGATGTCGATGGCGACAACGGCAACTCGGTGCTGCGCAAGCAGGCACAGGTGCAGGCTCGTACGGCCGTCCAGGGAGGCCCGGCTGCTGTCAACAACGGCGGCAAGGTGACCACCTACCGCAAGTCCGAGAGCGATGACCCTTATGTCAACGTGGGCCGCAACGACCTTTGCCCCTGCGGCAGCGGCAAGAAGTTCAAGTACTGCCACGGCAGGAATCGTTAATGGCCGAGGCTTTAGAGGTAACGCCCGCCGAGCTGGACGCGTTTGCGGACCGGCTCGGCGAGGTCGAGTCGTATCTTCATTTGGACGAGAAGCGCACGCGTGTGACCGAGCTCGAGGCCAAAAGCGTGGCCCCTGGCTTTTGGGATGACGCCGACGCCGCTCGCGCCACCATGGAGGAGATCGCTCGAGCCAAGGAAGATATCGCTGCCGTGGATACCGCGCGCGGCGAGCTGTCTGACGCCCGCGCGGCGCTGGAGCTTGCCGAGGAGATGGGCGACGACCCCGATGTTGCCGCGTTGCGCGAGGAGGCTGCCGCTACGGCAGAACGCCTGGCCCGCGCTATCGACGAGCTCGAGCTTTCGAGCTGGTTTACCGGTGAGTTCGATCACGGCGACGCGATTGTGACCATCAAGCCCGGACAGGGTGGCCTGGAGGCGCAGGACTGGACCTTCATGCTCTTTAAGATGTACATGAAGTACTGCCAGCGTCGCGGCTGGAAGGTTACCATCAACGACTGCCCCGCGGCCGAGGTCATCGGCATCGACCGTGCGACCTTTACCGTAGAGGGCAAGGACGCGTTTGGCATGCTGCGCGCCGAGGCCGGCGTCCACCGCTTGGTTCGCATTAGCCCCACCGACGACAAGAAGCGCCGCCAGACCACGTTTGCCGGCGTCGAGGTCATCCCCGTGCTACCCGATGATATCGACATCGAGATCAGTCCCGACGACATCCGCGTGGACGTGTACCACGCGAGCGGCCCGGGCGGTCAGGGCGTCAACACCACCGACTCCGCCGTGCGCGTGACGCATTTCCCCAGCGGCATTGTGGTCACCTGCCAAAACGAGCGCAGCCAGATCCAGAACAAGGCCGCGTGCATGCAGATCCTCAAGGCTCGCTTGTACGAGATTGAGCTCGAGAAGCGCGCCGAGGCGCTCGATGAGATCCGCGGACCCAAGACCACGATTGGTTTTGGCAACCAGATCCGCAGCTACGTGCTCTACCCGTACCAGATGGTCAAAGACCTACGCACGGGCGTGGAGACCAGCAATGTCGAGGCCGTCCTTGACGATGGCGACCTGGACCCGTTTGTTATTGGCTACCATCGTTGGGCCACCGGCAACGCCGACGCGGAGACCCCGTCTGCATAAACCGCCCGGTTTATGTGGAGATGGATTAAAACCCTCCCAGCAGGGTGGTTTTGTATCCAGAGCAAACCCTGCGCAGGGGTGGTTTTTGTCCGGCGAATCGGTAGAATCGAATACAAGAAGAAGTTCAAAGCGCATCCGTTTGGGTGCGCTTTTTTGAGGGAGGCAGCATGGCATATCGTCTGGACATCAAGCGCATTCTTTCGATGAACTTCTTTCACGACCTGCCCCAGATCATGTTGGGGTGTGCCTTGGCCGCCATCGCGACCGACTTGTTTTTGATTCCCAACGGTCTTGCCGCCGGTGGCGTTACGGGCCTTGCCACCATTATCCAGGCGGTCGGCGCGGCGCGCGGCCTATCGCTTCCCGTTGGTATTCAGACGATCGTGATGAACGCCTTGCTGTTGTTGGTCGTTATGCGCGAGGGCGGCATGTTCTACGTGGTGCAGACCGCGACGGGCTTTGTGCTGCTGGGCTTCTTTACCGATCTGTTCGCCCCGTTTGTAGCACCTCTGGCGGATGCGGACCTGATGCTCCCTGCCATGTGGGGCGGCATTATTACGGGCATCGGTTACGGCATGGTGTTGCGCGCCGGCGCCAACACCGGCGGCTCGGACACGATTGGCCAAATCATCTCGCGTAACACCTCGCTGCCGGTGGGCTCGACCGTCATGGCGATCGATGTTGCCGTATGCGCGCTATCGGCTCCGGTCTTTTCAATCGAAAACGCACTGTATGCAGGCCTTTCGATGGTCATTAGCGGCTACGTGATCGATGCCGTGGTCGATGGTGGCAACAAACGCCGTATGGTACTCATCATCTCGGACAAGTTCCCTGATATCGCTGCCGATATCATGTATGGCCTGGGTCGTGGTTGTACCAAGTTTAAGGCGACTGGCATGTATTCGGGTGCCGAGAAGCCGGTGATTATGGTTATCGTGAGCCGTCGAGAGCTCAATACCCTCAAGACGATTGTGCGCGAGCGCGATCCTCATGCCATCGTGACGGTTGCCGACGTTACGGAAGCCTTCGGCGAGGGCTTTAAGGACATTAACGCGTAGGGGCGACCGCGTTCCATCCAAAAGACGTTCACATTGATAAACCGTTTCATCAGCGGTTCTGCCTGCTAAATTGTTCAAATAATGATAAAAACTCTGGTAAAGCCATCAGTTTCCAGCATAATGAATGACGTACGTGCATTGCGGCTGTGTTGGGATTACCTTCGGTGCCGTGCGCATTTTGTCTAATGAGGATGAAAGGAAGGCACAATGAGCGACGAAGAGCTCAAAAAGGTTGCCAACGAGGTAAGGAAGGGCATCGTCACCGGCGTGCACGCTGCCAAGTCCGGCCATCCGGGCGGTTCGCTCGGCGCTGCCGACATCATGACCTATCTGTACTTTGAGGAAATGAACGTCGACCCGGCCGATCCCCGCAAGGCCGATCGCGACCGTTTTGTGCTCTCCAAGGGCCATTGCGCTCCGGGCCTGTACGCCGTGCTCGCCGAGCGCGGATTCTTCCCCAAGGAGGATCTCGAGACGCTGCGCCACATCGGCAGTCACCTGCAGGGTCACCCCAACATGAACGACACCCCGGGCGTTGACATGTCTACCGGTTCGCTCGGCCAGGGCATCTCCGCCGCCGTGGGCATGGCGGTTGCCGCCAAGCACTGGGGCGATACTTACCGCACGTACGCCCTGCTGGGCGATGGCGAGAGCGAGGAGGGCCAGGTCTGGGAGGCCGCCATGTTTGCCGGCAATCAGCAGCTCGATAACCTCTGCGTGATCGTCGACCACAACGGTCTGCAGATCGACGGCCCCGTCGAGGAGGTCAACGACCCCATGCCGCTCGCCGACAAGTTCCGCGCGTTCAAGTTCCACGTGGTGGAGCTCGCCGACGGCAACGACTTCGACCAGATCCGCGCCGCCTTTGCCGAGGCTCGCGCTACCAAGGGCCAGCCGACCGCCATTATCGCCGAGACCATGAAGGGCAAGGGCGTTTCCTTTATGGAGAACCAGGTTGGTTGGCACGGTAAGGCCCCCAACGATGAACAGTTTGAGCTGGCCATGGCAGAGCTCACGGCCGCCGGAGAGGAGCTCTAGGATGGCAGACGTCAAGAAAATCGCCACGCGTGTAAGCTACGGCGAGGCCCTCGTCGAGCTCGCCAACGAGCACGATGACTTTGTGGTCCTCGATGCCGACCTGGCCGCCGCCACGCAGACCGGCAAATTTAAGGCCGCATGCCCCGACCGCTTCTTCGACGTGGGTATCGCCGAGAGCAACCTGATGGGTGTTGCCGCCGGTATCGCGACCACCGGTCGTGTTGCCTTCGCGAGCACCTTTGCCATGTTCGCTGCCGGTCGCGCCTTTGAGCAGGTCCGTAACTCCATCGGCTACCCGCACCTTAACGTTAAGATCGGTGCCACGCACGCCGGTATCTCGGTGGGCGAGGATGGCGCCACGCACCAGTGCTGCGAGGATATCGCCCTGATGCGCGTCATCCCTGGCATGACCGTGATTGTTCCCGCCGACGACGTGGAGGCCCGCGCCGTGACGCGCGCCGCCTACGAGTGCGACGGTCCGGTGTACATGCGCTTCGCCCGTTTGGCCTCGCCGGTTATCAACGACCCCGAGACCTACAAGTTCGAGTTGGGTAAGGGCATTGTCATGCGCGAGGGCGCCGATGTGACCATCATCGCCTGCGGCCTGATGGTCGGCGAGGCTCTCGAGGCCGCCGAGCAGCTCGCTGCCGAGGGTATCGACGCCGAGGTCATCAACATGCACACCATCAAGCCCATCGATGCCGACCTGATCGTCAAGAGCGCCACCAAGACCGGCCACGTCGTGACCGTCGAGGAGCACTCTGTGATCGGTGGCCTGGGCAGCGCCGTTGCCGACGTCCTGTGCGAACAGTGCCCGACGCCGCTCAAGAAGATCGGCGTCAACGACACCTTTGGCGAGTCCGGCCCGGGTGCCGAGCTTCTGCACAAGTACGGTCTGGACGCCGCCAACATCGTGGCGACCACCAAGGAGTTCTTGGCATAAGGCAAGGCGGATCTCAAGGACTGCTTCGCCAGAACTATAAAACTGTTTCGCCATTACTATGGAAACCCGGCAGGGGCGCTCTCTTGGAGAGCGCCCCTGTTTCAGTTCAAGACTTTAGTCTGCTGGGCGCGCAGCGGCCAGCTTCAACCCACCCGCTATGCGGGTGGAGACAAACGGCTTTACAAAGCCATCCCTCCGACCGATATTGACGATTGTTCAGGCCGTCAAGAATTCGAGTCGAAGGGGTGGTCGCCATGGCCCAGAAGGCCTACAGCCTTTCCCACACGAAGTGGATGTGCAAGTACCACATCGTGTTCACGCCGAAGTATAGGCGCAAAGTGATCTACAACCAAATCAGGAGCGACATAGGGGAGATCCTCGGGAAGCCGTGCGAGTACAAGGGGATCGAGATAATCGAGGGGCACCTGATGCCCGACCACGTGCACGTGCTGCTGGCGATCCCGCCGAAGCACAGCGTCGCGAGCGTCATGGGCTACCTGAAGGGGAAGAGCTCGCTGATGATATTCGGCAGGCACGCCAACCTCAAGTACAAGTTCGGCAACAGGAAGTTCTGGGCGGAGGGCTACTACGTGTCCACCGTCGGCCTGAACGAGGCGACGGTCGCCAAGTACATCAGGGAGCAGGAGTCCCACGACATCGCGCTGGACAAGCTGAGCGTGAAGGAGTACGAGGACCCCTTCAAGAGGGGGTGATCCCGCCGGTTCGACCGGCGCGCCACGGGTCAAGATGCACTAGGCCTGGACGAAGTCCGGGCCCGTGGGTTATACCCTAAGAGCAAACCACCCCTTTTAAGGGTGGTTCTGATTTGCCCCCGCTATGCCCTTTTCGGCAATTTCCTATGCCCTTTTCGGCAATTTTGCTATTTAAATTCAGATTCTTGTTCTTGTTTTGAGCCCTTTTCGGCAATTTCCTATGCCCTTTTCGGCAATTTTTGTCCTTTTTTGTCCTTTTTTCGCGTTCCCCGCTATGCCCTTTTCGGCAATTTCCTATGCCCTTTTCGGCAATTTCCTGTGCCCCTTTTGACATTGGCAGTTTCCGAAAGGGGCACAATAAGTTTCCAAAAGGGGCACAAAAACCCGAAAACTGTGCCCTTTTTGACAACCAAAAGTTTCCAAAAAGGGCACCAATAATATCTAAAGAGGTTTTAAGAGAAAGAAAGGGGAAGAGACCTTTTCTTTGATTTGAGATTTCATTCACGTCCATGCCAATCTTTAATCGAATATCGATCTACTCGTAACGCACTTTCCCGGCAATAGATCCGGTACGGCCCCATTGGTCTTAGCGACCAGCGAAACGTTGCAGGCAAATCGGGTGTTCGCTTTTCACTGGAAAGGAAAGCAACTGACCTGACTGAAAGAATCACTGCGTCCTTGCCAGTCCTCAGCGCCGGCGTCGCTTCGCTCCCCGCGGACTAACCCACTTGGCTGTAACCACCTGCAATTCTGCAATGACCTACCGAGACCGTTTTCCTGTCGATCTGGATACCGACATTTAGTCAGCCTCACTTCAATTAGCGGCAGGAAGTCATAGAATCGAAAATAAGACGTCCTATTAGTTGGGTTCGACCGTTTTCTCATTGATAGATAAAACGGGTCTTAAATCGGCCCTCAGTGGCCTAAAAAGAGACAGGGGCACCCTTCGGTGCCCCTGTCCTGATCCTCTTGGGCTTCTATTTTGTCACAACGTCAAGAACGCTACGTCGTTAAAACCCCTTTTCGGCAAGGTACTCGTCGAAAAGCTCTCGCGCAATGTCTGATACGGACTTGTCCTCTTCGAGTGCCACTTGCTTCAACCGCTTGCGGTAACTCTCCGGAACGTACACGGACAGCTGAACAAGCCTCTCAGATGCCCCTTCAGCGCCCTTTTTGGGGCGCCCGGCTTTCCGTACCTTAGGAGCCGGTTTCTGGGTCTCAGATGCGCTCTCAACGATTTTCTGCTGCCTCTCCTCGGCTTTTTCCGCTGCGACGTCGAAGTATGAGGTCGCCTTTTTGAACTTTGCCATTTACAGCACCTCTTCCAGTTCGTTCAGGATGTTTTCAATCGCCTGGGCGGCCTTGCCGCTCTTTGCGATTTCGTACACGGGCTTTCCCAGCGCCGCGCCCTGCTTGAAGGCCGCCGCGGTCGGAACGGTGCCCAGCACGGGCAAGTCATCGGCTTCGAGCAGTTCGAGGAACTGGCGGTCGACCGTCTGGTTGCCGGCGAAGTTGTTGACGATGATGGCGAACGACAAGTCGGGGTTCGCCTCGGTTATGACCTTGATCGTGCGCTTCATGGGCTTCAGGCCCAGTGTGCCGGGCTGCACCGGGATGATTGCGATATCCGCATTCTTGGCGTACTCGGCGGTGTCGTCGCTCAGAAAGCCCGGCGTGTCGATGACATTCACGGCGTCCTCGTCGTCGAGCAGGTTCTTCTCGTGGTTCGCTCCGCCCTGGGGGTCCAGGTTGCCGAAGCCGACCTTGTGGCCGCGGCGCTCGAGGCCCCAGGCGATCTCGTCGGCGAACGTCGTCTTGCCGACGCCGCCTTTCTGATTGACCAAAAGGATGTTCGTCGCCATGTTCTCCCCTTTCTGAAATAGCGTAGTCATATATTAGCACATTAACATGTGACTACATTAAGTAATTCTAAGTCGCAGGTAGAAATATATAAGTATGTTAAGTAATTAGTATAGTACTACGTTACCGTGCTCATGACTGTGGGTTGGTTTAACCTATAGTCATGCTAAAGTTGCCAAAAGGGGCACAAAGGCCAATACGTTTGCGCAGTGCTGGCACAGCGACCTAGCATCGTATGCACCGGCGAAATCATCGCAGGCCTGCAAGGAGAGCATATCCACGGGCTCGTGGTCGCCGGAGGTCTCGTGATGCAGCACGCGCCGGGCGGCGACTGGAAGCGCCTCGATTGGGATGCACTTGCTGCCTGGCTCGACAGATACGGTTACAAGGTCGCTGATTGCGAGACGGAGGCCCTTCCGACCGCCGACGCGGCGAGGCGGTTACGCGAGTGGGAACGCAAGGGCAAAAACGCATCGTCGCTGAACCGGTGAGTCAGTATTCTTTAGTGTTAGATGATGGATATTGAAATTAATTAGCGAGATAATGTGCATATCTCATAATGTATGCGTTTCACCATGAGAGAGGAGTCTGTCATGAGCTGGAAACCGAGAAAATGCGTTATCGCCGGTCTCGTGATAACCGGTCCTGGCAGCGGCTTGTTTGCAACCGCAATGACATTCACTTGCATGTTCTAAAAGGCAGTTGCCATGCTGTCGCAAAATCAATCGAGATACTTGACCACAATCGGCTTTGCCCTGCTTGCATTACTCTTTGCTAGCGACCTTTTGCTGAAACCGCCCAAGGACTCGTTTCGCTTGCCATAGACTGCATTTCCGCCCTTTACTTTACGGCAACCCTATTCGTCGGACTAAAGGAGAGGAAAAAAGGCGCAGTCGTTGCATCTGCCGTAGGCGTGATCATAACCATTGCATCATTCTTTATCTGACACATTGGTGATCTAGGGGCGATATCGTAGGAATACGACCGGGAGAGTCGAGACCATAGGCTCCGGTAAGAACCTTCGCCATGCCCCACGCATCGAGCCCGATGATTTCCCCGCCGGACGCCCTGACGGTCACGGCCTCCGGCGTCCACGCGATTTCATCGTCCGTGAGGCGGATGGGTGTGACGCTGCCGGCGTCCATCCGCCTCACGACCTCATTCCGCTTATCGCGCCAGCCCGGCTTGAGCCATTTGATGACGGTCGGACGCGAGACGCCAAGGACGCACGGGCGCAGCTCGAGCTCTAATACATGAGATCCCAGCTTGTAATGCGTGAACATATGACTACATTAACATGGTCATGTATTACCGAACGTTATATGCTGAGCTGGATCCGCCCGTCTGTTATCTTGGCTGCTGACCGCTGAGAACATGGCCGCCGTCATCGGCAAGGATGGCGTGGAGACGGAGATTCAGGTGGGGCAGATGCGCCAAACACTGGGCAAGCCTGGCTTCGATTGGCTGTTTAATAAGCACTAACGGTTGAGTTATTGCATCATAATCGCAGCTGTAAATAGGTGACCATATGACCATGCTAACATGTGCGCACAGTCATATGGTCACAGTTGTAGATCGGTTTAATCTGTGGCCCTTAAGCTGAAGCTGCCTCAACGAACCGTGGCTGGCGAGACGAAAAAGGGGAATCCCTTTTGCAGGATTCCCCTTTCCGAGTCGTTATGCGATTTGTCCTACATCTGCTCGCGGCGCTTCTTTTGATCGAGGAAGACGCCGGCTGCCACGAGGACGGTACCGCCGATGACGAACGTCTCGCCGATGAGTCCCGCGCGGTCACCGGTCTGGGCGAGGCTGCCGGGCTGGGCGGTATCCGTGCCGGCGAGGTGCTTCGGGGTGTATGCCGCCTGCTGCTTTGCGACCTTCTCTGCCTCCTGTCGTGCGATCTCATCGGAAAGCTTCTGCTCCGCTGCGATGCGGTCGGACTTCGCCAACTCGTAGGCGGCGAGTGCCGCATCGTAGCCGGGCTGGAGCTCGTCCACCGCGGCCTGCTTCTCGTCCAAGATGGCCTTGGCGGGCGCGATCTTGGCGCGTGCCTCGACTGCTGCGGCGAAAAGCGCGTTGAGGGCGTCATCCGCGTTCACATCATGGCCGGAAGCGATCGCCGCGCCGGCATCGATGGAGTTCAACTTCGACAGCTTGGCGTCTGCCTGCGCCTTCGCCTGTTCGGCGGCGGAGACCAGTGACTCGGTGGCGATGGTATCCGCCTTCGCGGCATCGAGGGCGGCCTTGGTGTCATTGACGGCCTTTACTGCATCCTGCTCGCGCTGCTGTGCCTCTGCGAGCTTCGCGGCAAGATCGGTGAGGATGTCGAGGTTCGACTGTGCGTCCTCGAGATCGGTCTGGGAGCCGGTAAGCCTGTCGGCGGCAACGCCGGTGTCGGCCTTTGCAGCATCGACGGCACGCTGGGCATCCGCGAGGGCGCGTGCGGTGGCGTCCGCCTTTTGCTCGGCGGCGGCGAGGACGGTTGCCTTCTCGGTCTGTTCGGCTGCCGCCGCGTCGTGGACGCTCTTTGCGGTATTGAGCGCCTTCTTGGCGTCGGCGACGTCCTGGAAGAACTTCGCGAGGTCGGCGTTCGCATCGTCCACGCCCTGCTGCTTGGATGCGGTGTCCGCCTTGGCGGAGTCCAGCTTGGACTGTGCGGCCGTTACGGCTGCGTTAGCGGCATCAAAGGCGACCTTCTTCTGCTGGACGGTCGTCTTTGCCGTAACGACTGCCGCATTGGCGGCATCAAGGTCCGATTTCGCCGCATCAAGCTCGGCCTGGGCATCCGTGACGCCCTGCTCCTTGGCGGCGACATCAGCCTTTGCGGCATCGACGACACGCTGGGCATCGGTGACGTCCTGCTTCGCGGCATCGACACCTGCCTGTGCGGAATCCGCTGCGACCTGCTTCTGCTGGACGGTTTCAGCGGCGTCGGTGGCTGCCTGCTGCTTGGATGCGAGATTGGCCTTGGCTGCGTCGAGTGCGCTCTTGGCGTTCTTGAGACCGTTGATATAGGAGGTCAGATTCTGCTCGTACTCGTCGACGGAGATGGGGTTCATGTTCCAGCCTGAACCTGCCCAACCAAGGCTTGCGGTATCGAGGCTGTCGGTCTGCCAGCCGTTCATGGTTCCCTTGCTGCAGACTGCCATGCCCATATAGCCGATTTCGGGGCTGATGACATGCAGGTAGTGACCGACGGTTGCGGGATATCCGGCAACCTTGAAATGCTGGTTGACATAGGATTCAATCCCGCTATGCGTCTTGTAGAAATCTACGGCATCCTTACCGGTTAGACCGGTGACGCCATAGAGCTCCTGAACCGCCTGATCGAAGAAAGCCTTTTCTTGGTCAACCCACTGCGGTTTCGGATCGGTTCCATAATTCCATGCGAGGTTTTCGGTCGTATCGAATTGCATGGAATGTCCAAACTTGGCATCGGAATAGTTTGCGTTGGCTATCGCCGCCGCAATGAGCTTGTAGGTGACCTGGAGTTCGGAGAGACCGACGGACTTGCGATACTCATTGATGGACTTCATGTACGGGATTGCCGCGAGCATGTTGTCGAGACTCGTGGCATCAAGGCTGTTTCCGACCTCGGTGTAGTCCTTGTACGTGCAGTTCTGGATGATCTCGATGGCTGAATCGGCACCCATGGCACGGAAGAAGCCGATGGCTCCCTGCTTGAGCTGTGCGTCGGCGGAGTCGAGTTTCGCCTGTGCCTCGTCGACCTTCTGCTGGGCCGCGGTCACGGCCGCATCGGCGGTGTCCTTTGCGGTCTTGGCGTTCGCAAGCTCTTCGTCGGCGGCTGCCTTGGCGGACTCGGCGTCCTTGACGGCCTGCTTCGCTTCATCCAGCTTGGCGATGGCATCGGAGTTCGCCTGCTTGGCTGCATCGAGGTTGGAGTTTGCGGCATCGAGTGCGGATTGGGCGTCATTCACGCCGGACGAAGCATCGAGTGCGGCCTGCTGCTTCGCGGAGAGGGACGTCTGGGCGTCGTTCAGATCGGTCTGTGCCGTTGCCGCAGCGGACTGCGCCTGCTTGAGCTCGAACTCGCACTGGGACTGCACCTCTCGTGCTGCAGCGAGGGTTGCCTCTGCGTCCGCGACCTTCTGTTTTGCCGCATCGTACTCAGGACCGCTGGCACCGGCCTCGGCTGCGGCGAGGTCGGCTTTCGCCTTATCGTAGGTGGCGCTGGCGGCTGCGGCCTTTGCATCCGCCGTGTCCTTGTTCTGCTGGGCCGCGGCGAGGACGGCATCTGCGGAATCCTTTGCAGACTGGGCCGCAACCAGCTTGGACTGGGCATCGGCAAGCGTCGCGTTGGCGTTGGCGAGGTCGGCCTGTGCCTTGCTCACGGCATCCTGGGCGTCGCGCACGGTCTGCTCGGCGGCGCCGATTGCCTCCGGGGTGGCGCCTGCGGCATCGGCCTTGGCTTTATCGAGGGCGTCCTTGGCATCCTGGGCCGCCTTGAGGGCGGACTGGTATGCTTCACCCTTCTTGGATGCATCCGCCTTGGCGCCTGCGAGACCCGCCTTTGCCTGCTCGAGGTCCTTGCCGGCGGCATCGGCGGCGTCCTTGCCCTCTGCGACCTGGCGGGCGTACTCGTCCATCGCCGCACGGTCGGCTGCCGTGCCGGCGCTGACCGCCGAATCATAGGATGCCTTGGCCTGGTCGCGGGCGGAAGCAGCCTCGTTGTAGGGACCTGCGGCCTCGTCGTAGGATGCCTTGGCGGCGTCCTCCTTCGCCTTCGCCTCGTCGACTGCCTTCTGCAGGTCCGCGATGGTCTGTGCGGCGGATTTCGCGCCGGTACCGGATGCCGCGCCGGCATGGGCGGCGATCGGCGACATCACGGCGGGGTGCTGCGTGCCCCCGTCACCGGTCTGGGCGAATGCCGCGAACGGCGAGATGAGGCTCGATCCGGTCATGGCGGCCATGGTCGCCGCGGTGACGGTCAGACGCGCGATCCCCTTCGGAGTGTGAATCTTTTTGTTTGGCAGTGCGGCGAAGTGATCGCCACCGGCAGCGAAATGCTTTCCCTGAGTCATTGTGCTGTTCCATTCCTTTTCCGTGCCCTATCCGACTGGCATCAGAGTGCTTTCCAATAGAGATGATTATGCGCCTTAACTGGGATTGTTGTATATAGTCCGTTGGCATAAATACAACAATCCATGACTCTTTTTGTCATGGATACGACGCTTCAGAAATCATTCGGCATGAGATGCAAAGAGCTCCGCGCTGGACTCGGGTGCAGTCAGGAGCAGTTCGCCAATTTGATTGAAATGGATCGTTCCTACTACGCGAGCATTGAAGTCGGTCGGCGTAATGTCAGCCTCTCAAATCTCAAGAAGATTGCCGACGGATTTCAAATCAGCATTTCGGAGCTCATGCGCGGTGTTGAGTAGATGATTTTCACTTCGTGCATGTTTAATCTGTTTCGTTAACTGAAATGCGTAAATCTGGTTAATCAAAAAAGCAAAATCTGGTTAAATGAAAACGGTAAATTTAGTTAAACGCGCTGGTAATCAATGGTGAAAAACATGCCAAAAAAGTACTACACTCGAATTATCGAAAATGAGCTCGACCAGATGTTAGGGATATTCGGTGCCGTTCTCATCGAAGGACCGAAATGGTGTGGAAAGACAACCACAGCCGGGACCCGTGCGGCGTCCAGGCTCCTTCTCATGGATCCGTCGCGCAACTTCGAGAATCGTTTGCGTGCCGAGACGGACCCGGCGCTTGCCGTTTCTGGCGAGGTGCCGCGGCTGATCG
>OBKN01000302.1_pt1 | contig 25697 bp, 26 predicted proteins | sample 1519931 | NCBI WGS metagenome assembly OBKN01 (sample SAMN04209254, study PRJEB22552) | human gut metagenome | biome: gut; material: feces | host: Homo sapiens | place: USA: Oklahoma
CCCGCCGGGTGGAAAAGCAGCTGCTGCCCACCTGCAAGGAGCTTGGCGTCTCCATCCAGGCCTACTCCCCGCTGGAGCAGGGCCTGCTGACCGGCAAAGTCACCATGGACACCACCTACCCGGAGGGCAGCACCCGCAACTCCAACCCCTGCTTCCATCCTGCCCGCCGGGCCCAGGCCCTCAAGCTGCTGGCCGGCTGGCAGGACCTGTGCGAGAAGTACCACTGCACCCCGGCCCAGCTGGTCATCGCCCTGACGGCCCGGATGATCCCCGGCCTGCACGTTCTCTGCGGTGCACGCACCCCGGAGCAGGTGCTGGACAACGCCAAAGCCCTCACCCTCCAGCTGGATGGTGCCGATGCCGTCCGCATGAAGTGGGATGTGGACGCGATCTCCTGATTGCTTTCTCACATGTGAAAGGAACGGATTTTGAATGGAAATCCGTTCCTTTTTTCTTGACATTTTCGTTTATGTAATTATAATATAATTATGGAATGCATACAATTTGAGTGGGATGAAAACAAAAACCACATCAACCAGAACAAACATAATATATCGTTTGAAGAAGCCAAAACGGTATTTTATGACGATGAAGCCCTGGTGATCGACGACCCTGACCATTCCGAGGCAGAAGAGAGGTTTATCATCCTCGGTCTTAGCAACAAGGCAAATCTGCTCATCGTCTGTCATTGCTATCGCGCTTCTGACACGGTCATCCGGATCATCTCGGCCCGGAGAGCGACCAAAACGGAAAGTAAATTCTATCGAAAGTGAGGTTTATGATTATGCGTGCAGAATATGATTTTTCTGATGCCCGGAAGAACCCTTACGCCAAGATTTTGAAAAGGCAAATCACCATCAACATTGATAACAACACCATCGACTACTTCAAAGCGCAGTCCGAACAGGTAGGCATTCCCTACCAGACGCTTATCAATCTGTATCTGCGTGATTGTGCCTCCAACAAGCGGAAAATTCAGATTTTGTGGAGCAGTGAATCGGAAAAAGCGGGTGCATAAAGGAAAGTCTCTTTATGGATATTCCAAAATTAAAAAAGACTTCACGCGCAAGGGAGTATAACACTTATACTGACACACAACGAGCCGCCATCGTTAAGCAGTATCTTTTTGATGGAAAATCTCATCGGCGGCTTGACGAAGATGTTTTGCATCTCAATAGCAATGAAAGTCGTGGATGGCAGTCTATGGGATTCTCCACTATCTTGGTTTAACAAACTCGTTTAAAGCGCTGTTTGAAGATATGACTATTTCTTCTGCCATTTATGAACTAAAATCCTCCAATACAGATGACTATTGTGTAGTTATCGCACTTCTTGAGTCATTGCTGTAAGTTGCAGTTATGATTTTTTACAAAAGAATGGGCGATACAAAGTTGACTGCTGCAAATTCGCGGTTGAATTTTACAGCAGCTATATTGAAACCAAATAAACACAAAAAGGACAGCCATTGGCTGTCCCTTTTTGTTAAACAGGTTGGTGTGCCTGTGCGATGCGGCTCGTCATCTCCTGCAGGCCGCTGCGGACGGCAGCGGGGGCGGTGATCTCCACCTTGCCGCCAAAGCCGCAGACCCAGCCGTAAAACTGGTCGCTGACGCAGATGGGCACGGTGAAGTGGAAATGCGTCTCTCCCTCCGGGATGAGGATGGGCGAGGTGCCAAAGCGCTCCCGCATGGCGGGTTCAAGATCGGCGGTGCAGCGCAGGGTGACGGAGTGCTCCGGCCCGCCGTACATGTTGAAATGCTTTTTGAGGTAGCTGGGCAGGTCGAACCCGGCAAACTGCGCCTTGCCCCGGCGGGGAGCGTCCAGCACCAGAACGCCTGCCATTTTGTCCACCCGGTAGTGGCGGATGCCGGCAGGGGATTTCTCATCCTGATAGGCAATGAGGTAGTAGCAGCCATTTTCCCAGACCATCTGCCAGGGGCTGATGGTGCGCGTCTCGGGGCGGCCTACTTTTTTGTAGCGGAACTGTACCATCCGGCCCTTGTTGATGGCCGAGAACAGGGCATCCACACTGTAAGGCAGATCCTTGTTGGCGCTCTTGGGGCGGCCATCGACATAGACCTGGCGCTGGAGCTGGCTGCCCTCGTAATGGGAGGTGAGGCCCTCCAGCTTTTTGATGAGCTTGTCGCTGGTGGATTTGGAGATGACCCGGCTGGACTGCACGGCGTCCACCAGCAGCTTGAGCTCGGCCAGGTCAAAGGTGCGGCTGGCCATCCAGTAGCCGCCGTGCCGCCCCCGCTTGAGCTGGATATCGTAGCCCAGCGCGTTGAGGGCTTCGATGTCGCTGTAAACGCTCTTGCGCTCACACAAAATGCCCTGCCGGGCCAGCATCTCCACCAGCTGCGGGACGTTGAGCAGATGGTTTTCGTCGGTCTGCTGCTCAAAGATGCGCAGCAGCGCCAAAAGCTTAGATTTCTGTCCTTCCTGCTTAGGCATAGATCCTCCTAACAGAACACAGCAGGGCCCACTCTTTTACAACAGAATAAACCCATGCGTTTTGAGCAAACTTTCCCGGCCTGCCAAGGGCCATCCTCCCTCTGTCGCTTCGCGACATCTCCCCCCGGCCGGAGGAGGTGGCACGCAAGTGCCGAAAGGGGAACGGCTGGCACCGCGAAGCGGTGACGGAGAGATTTACGGAGCCTTTTTGTCGAACGCGGCGCGGCGCTGGGTGGAAAGGCGGAACATCTCTTCCAGTTTGTCCCGGTCGCTGGCCACCAGCGCGTTCCGCATCTGGGACAGCGCGGCGTCAAACTGGTCGATCTCCGCGATCAGATTCTCCTTGTTCCAGAGGAAGAGCTCCGCCCACATTTTATCGTTGATCCGGGCAATGCGGGTCAGGTCGCGGAACGAGTCGCCGGTGTACTCACACAGGGAAGTGTTGTCGTTGGCGCACATCAGGCTGACGGCGATGGCGTGGCACAGCTGGCTCACATAGCCGATCATCTTGTCGTGCTCCTGCACCGTCAGGGTGCAGATGTGCTTGAAGCCCAGCACCTCCGCCAGCTCTCTGGCCCACTGGACGGCCTCCGGGGTGTTCTTTTCCGTCGGGGTAATGATGAAGTTGGCCGGGGCAAAGTTGACCTCGGCGGCATGCTCTACGCTGGAAGTCTCCCGGCCCGCCATGGGGTGGCTGGCGATGAATTCCACGCCGTCCGGGCACAGGGCCTGGATGGGCTCCACCAGCCCGGTTTTGACGCCCGAGACATCGGTGAAGATGCAGCCGGGTTTGAGCAGGGAGCCGTAAGTTTTGAACCACTCGATCATGGCGGTGGGGTAAAGCGCGAAAATGATGTGGTCAGCGCTTTGCACCAGGTCCTCAAAATCGTGGGTCTTGCCGCTGCGGATATAGCCGTGGTCAAGGGCAAACTGCAAGTGGCCCTCGCTGCGGTTGATGCCGTCCACGGTGTAGCCTGCCCGGGTGAGCTCCAGGGCGTACTTGCCGCCCAGCAGGCCCAGGCCTACGATGAGATAGCGTTTGGATTTATCCAGCATAGTGTACCTCCACGCCCAGCGGTTTGAGGGCGTCAAAGAAATGGGGCCAGCTCTTCTGCACGGCTTCGGCCTCGTTGATGGCCAGCGGGATGTCCGCCGCCAGCGCCAGCACCGTCAGGCTCATGACCACCCGGTGGTCGTTGTGGCCGCTGAGGGGGGCCTCCGGGGCATGGAGCCGCGGCTTGCAGCCCTGCACCGTGATCGTACCGCCCTCACTGGAAAGAACGCCGCCGCAGGCCCGCAGCTCGGCCTCCATGGCCGCGATGCGGTCGCTCTCTTTGATGCGGAGCCGCTCGGCGTTCCGGATCACGGTCGTCCCCTCACACAGCAGGCCCAGAACCATCAGCACAGGGCCCAGGTCGGGGCAGTCGGCCAGGTCGATGTCCACGCCGTGGAGCGGGGCCTGCTCGAACACAAGCCCTGCCTCGGTCCGCGTGAACTTTGCCCCGCAGCGGCGCAGGATGTCCAGAATGGCCGCGTCGCCCTGCAGGGTCTCGGCGGCCAGCCCGGTAAGGGTGATGCCGCCCTTGACGGCCCCCAGCACGGCGAGGAACGCTGCCTGGCTGTAATCGCCCTCCACGATGTAATCGCGGGGGTGGTACTGCTGCCCGCCCGGGATGCAGAGGGTGGTGTCGTCCAGCCAATGGCTGGTGACGCCGAATGCCGCCTGCGCGGCCCGGGTCATCTCAATGTAGCTGCGGCTCTCCACCGGCGGGATGAGGTGCAGGGTGCTGTCCCCGGCCAGCAGGGGCAGGGCGAACAGCAGCCCGCTGATGAACTGGCTGGACACATTGCCCGCCAGCGTGTACTCCCCGCTGCGCAGGCTCCCGGCCACGGTCAGCTGCCCGTTTGCCTGCTCGAAATGGAGATTCTGCTCTCGATATAACGTTTCGTATACAGATTGAGGCCGTTCCATCAGCCGCCCGCGGCCCACAAAGGTGATGGACTGCCCGGTAAGGCTTGCCAGAGGGATGAGGAACCGCAGGGTGCTGCCGCTCTCGCAGCAGTCCACCGGGCCGAACACGGGGCGGAAATGCCCCAGTCCCTCCACAAGGACGTCGGCGGGACCGGATTCCACCCGGGCGCAGAGCTGCCCGGCAGCGGCCAGCGTGGCCGAGATATCCTTGCTGAACTCGAGATTTTCAATGTGAGAGGTGCCCTTGGCCAGCGCGGAGCAGAGCACGGCCCGGTGGGCCATGCTCTTGCTGGGAGGTGCGGACACCGTGCCGCCGATGCGGGCGGGGGGAGATATCGTTACAAGCATGGTTTCACCTTTCTGCCCTTGAGCGCAGGGCCCACCGCCTTACGGGTGGCGAAGTTGTGACCCGACATGCCAAGGGCTCCCCTGTTAGGGGAGCTGGCATTGCGAAGCAATGACTGAGAGGTTTATTACATCTCCCGGCCAATGGCCCATGCCACCTGGCGGCACTTTGCCATGGCCTGCGCAAAGGCGTCCGGAGTCAGGCACTGGGCACCGTCACTCCATGCGTGGGCGGGGTCGTAGTGGACTTCCACTTCCAGGCCGTCGGCACCGGCGGCCACGGCCGCGATCATCATGGGCTCCACCAGGTTGGATTTGCCGGTGGCGTGGCTGGGGTCTACGATGACAGGCAGGTGAGTCTTCTCGTGGATGATGGGCACAGCGGAGAGGTCCAGCGTGTTGCGGGTGTACTTCTCAAAGGTGCGGATGCCGCGCTCGCAGAGGATGACGTTCTCGTTGCCGCCGGCCATGATGTACTCAGCGGACATGATCCACTCCTCGATGGTGTTGCACAGGCCGCGCTTGAGCAGCACGGGCTTGTGCATCTTGCCAACGGCTTTCAGCAGCTGGAAGTTCTGCATGTTGCGGGCACCGATCTGTACCACGTCCACATACTCCTCAAACTCGGGGATGCGGTCCTCGCTCATCAGCTCGGAAACGATGGGCATTCCGGTGGCCTCGCGGGCCTTGACCATGTCGAGGATGCCCTCGGTTTCCAGACCCTGGAACGAGTAGGGAGAGGTGCGGGGCTTGTAAGCGCCGCCGCGGAAGAGCGTGGCACCGCCGGCCTTGACGGACTGGGCGATGCGCAGGGCCTGCTCCTCGCCCTCAATGCTGCAGGGGCCTGCCATGACGGCGATCTTCTCCTTGCCGCCGATCTTCACGCCGCCGCAGTCGATGATGGAATCGGCGGGGTGGAACAGGCGGTTGGCGCGCTTGTAGGGGGCAGACACGCGGGTGACATTGTCGATCCAGGGGTTGGCCAGCACGTCCCGCTCATCGATCTTAGTGGTGTCGCCCACCAGGCCAAAGACATTGTAGTCCTTGCCGGTGATGAGGGTAACATCAAGGCCCTGCTTCTCAAATTTATCGACGATCTTCTCAAGCTCTACTTTCGGGGTGCCTTTTTTGGTGGAAATAATCATTGAATTTACGTCCCTTCTTTTTGAATCGTTGAAAACCGCGCAGTCTCGCGCTCGCTGGCCAGCGCCTGAGAGGGCTACATCACCAAGTGAGTGTGCCCGCTGCCGTCGATGCGGAGCAGCTGGACGAGGTAGGCGCAGGCGTGCAGATAGCCGCTGATGCCCTCCCCGATAAAATGGCCCTGACAGCCAAAGGAGACCACGTCCGTCTGGCGGAACGGCTCATGGCTGTCCGGCTCGCTGAGCATGACCTCCACGGCGGGCACGCCGCAGACCCGCAGCGCGTCCAGAATGGCCACGCTGTAGTGGGCATAGCCGCCCGGGTTGATGACGATGCCGTCCGCCCGGCCTGCGGCGGACTGGATCTCGTCGATGAGGTCGCCCTCGTGGTTGGACTGGAAAAACTCCACCTGAATGTCCATCTGCTGGCAGCAGACTTCCAGATAATCCAGCAGGGCGTTGTAGTCGATCTGCCCGGCCACGCCCGGCTCGGTAAAGTGCATCAGGTTGAGGTTCGGGCCGTTAATGATCAAAAATTTCATCCAGAGCCTCCATGGCCGCGTTCACCGCGTCCGTGACGGTAGTGTGGTTGGGCACAACGGCGTCCGCTGCCGCCAGATACAGCGGCCTGCGCTCGGTGTACATGGCACGGAGGGCGTCGGTGCTGGAGGAGAGCGGCCTGCCGCCGCCCACGGTCAGCGCTTCCAGCGGGCGGTCCAAAAAGAGGATGACGCCGTTCTGGTGCAGCAGCCGGATGTTCTCGGGCCGCTTGATGACGCCGCCCCCGCAGGAGAGCAGCTGCCGCCCCTCTTTGGCAAACCGGGCGGTCTGCTCCGTCTCTTTCCGGCGGAAGCTGTCCTCGCCCTCGGCGGCAAAGATCTCCGGGATGGTGCGGCCGTCGGCCTTGACCACCTCGTCGTCGAGATCAAGAAAGCGCTTGCCCAGCTTTTCGGCCAGCATCCGCCCGATGGTGGATTTGCCGGAGGAGGGCATCCCGATGAGGACAACATTGAGCGTATCCCGCCGGATGGCCGCCGTGACGCGGGAAATTTCCGCCGGGGCATCCTCAAACTTGCGGTCGAGGAAATACTCCGCCGCGTACACGGCCTGTGCCACCAGCATTTCCAGGCCGCTGGCGGCCACCGGGACCCCGGCTTCCTCGGCCCGGAGGATGATCTCGGTCTTTTCGGGGTTATAGACCACGTCCAGCACGGCTTCCAGGCCCGGCATAGCGGCAATGTCCAGATTGCAGGTGCCGACATTCGGGTACATGCCCGCGGGTGTGGTGTTGATGACGATTTGCGCCCCGCTGTGGACAGCTTCCTCGTAGGAGAGCTCACCCTTGGCGGGGTCGGGCTTCCGGCTGACGGTCAGGATCTTGGCCGCGCCTTTGTCCCTGGCCACCGCGCTGGTGGTGTTGTGGGTGCCGCCGGTGCCCAGGATCAGGACCGTGCGGCCCGTGAAATCGACGCCATGGGCCGCGCACAGGTGGGCAAAGCCCAGGTAATCGGTGTTATAGCCGTAGAGCAGGCCATTGTGATTGACGACAGTGTTCACGGCCCCGATGGCCTTGGCCCGGGGGTCGATGAAGGAGCAGTATTCCATGACCAGCCGCTTATAGGGCAGGGTCACGTTGATGGCCTTGAACGCCCGCTTTTCCAGGAACGCCCGGGCATCCGCCTCCGTGGGCAGGGGGCACAGGTCGTACCGGTAGCCGCAGAGCATTTCATGGATGAGCTTGGAGTAAGAGTGTCCAAGTCTGCCGCCGATGAGTCCATATTCCATTACGATTCCTCCCTGCGGTAACTGGTGGGCCGCTCCATCCATGCCGTGCCATATCGGGTGGTCATCAGGTCGCCCACCACCAAAGCGGCGGTGCAGGTCTGCACGATGACGGCCCGGGGCACGATGCAGGGGTCATGGCGGCCCTGGATGGAGAGCGTTGCATTCTTGCGGGCGACATAATCGACCGTGTCCTGCCGTTTGTAGATGCTGGGCGTGGGTTTGACCACGGTGCGGAAGACCACGGGCATCCCGTTGGAGATGCCGCCGTTGAGGCCCGCGTTGTGGTTGGTCCGGGTGACGACCCGGCCGACCTCGTCCATCCGGAACGCGTCGTTGGCGGCGGAGCCGCGCAGGTCCGCAAAGCCAAAGCCGGTGCCAAACTCGATGCCCTTGACGGCCGGGATGGAGAATGCCGCATGGGCCAGCAGGCTCTCCACGCTGTCAAAATAGGGTTCGCCCAGGCCTGCCGGCAGGCCGAGGATGGCGGTCTCCAAAATGCCGCCCACGCTGTCGCCGTCGGCACCGGCGGCCCGGATGGCGGCTTTCATGGGTTCTTCCACGTTGGTGTCCAGCAGGGCAAAGCCCTCCGGCTTGCCCACCAGTGCTTCTGCCTGAGCGGCCAATGCGGCGGGGTCATCCAGCGCGAAAGGCGTATCGGAGATGCCCGCACACCGGGCAATATGGGTAGAAATGTCAATGCCCGCCCGGCTCAGGGCGTCCAGCACGATGGCACCGCCCGCCACCAGCGCGGCAGTGACGCGGCCGGAGAAGTGTCCGCCGCCCCGGGCATCCTGAAAGCCGTGGTATTTGGCGTAGGCCGTATAATCGGCGTGGCCGGGGCGAAGCAGGTCGGCGGTCTTGGCGTAATCGCCGCTGCGGGTGTTCTGGTTCTCGATCATCAGGGCAATGGCCGTGCCGGTGGTGTGGCCGTTGACCACGCCCGAAAGAAACTGGACCTGATCGGCCTCCACCCGGGCGGTGGAAAGACCATCGCCCCGGGCCCGGCGCTTGTCCATGCAGGCGGCAACGCGGGCCTCGTCCACAGGGACGCCTGCCGCCATGCCGTCCAGCACCGCGCCGATGGCGGCACCATGGCTCTCGCCGAAAATGGTCAGCGCCAGCGCGCTGCCGTAAGTGTTTTTCATGGGCTTATTCCTCCATGCCCAGCAGGGGGCGCAGGCCCTCTACCGGGATGGTCTCGGCCCGCCAGCAGCCAAGGCCGGGGACCTTGATCATGGTGATCTGGCCGCCCTGCGCCTTTTTATCGTGCAGCATCTCGGCCAGGACTTTTTCTTTGTTGTAGGTGGTGCGCAGCGGGAGGCCCAGGCGGCGGTAAACGGCCCGCACCCGCTTCTGCAGGGCTTTGGATTCGATCATGGGCAGCATGCCCAGTGCCACGCACTCGCCGTGGAACAGGCCCACGGTGCGGCGGCCCTTGATGCCCTTGACGGCCTCGATGCCGTGGCCGATGGTGTGGCCGAAGTTCAGGGCCTTGCGCATCCCGCGCTCGGTCTCATCCTGCTCCACAACGTTCTTCTTGAACCGCAGGCTGCGGTAGATGATCTCGTTGATCTGGGTGTCGATATCGCCCTTTTCAAGGATGGCGAACAGCTCGGGGTCCGCCAGCAGGCCCGCCTTGACCGCCTCCGCCAGACCGTTGATGTAGTGGCGGCGGGGCAGGGTGGAAAGGGTGGCCGGGTCCACGATGACCAGCTTGGGCTGCCAGAACGCGCCCACGATGTTTTTGGTATCGCCCAGATCCACAGCGGTCTTGCCGCCGATGGAGGAATCGATCATGGAAAGGGTGGTGGTAGGGCAGTTGATGAAATCAATGCCCCGCATGTAGATGGCAGCGGCAAATCCGGCCAGATCACCGACCACGCCGCCGCCCACGGCCACCACCAGGTCGCCGCGGCCCATGTTGAACTCCAGCATCTGCCGGAGCACCGTTTCCAGGATCTTGAAGCTCTTGCTGGCCTCGCCCTGCGGCACCGTGATGATGGTGGATTCCCGGCACTGGTCGGCCACGCGCTGGGCATATTCGGCAGGCACACCGCTGTCGGTGACAACGGCCACCTTGCGGTCCAGCCGGGCAAACTGGTACAGGTTTTCCAGTGCACCGTTTTTCAGGATGATATCATAACTGCGCTCGCCCAGATTCATGGTGAGCTTTGTCCCGATGAAATCGCTCATTTCGTATACACTCCTAACAGCCGTACCGTGCGGCAGACATGATTCAGCTCGCGCAGCAGCGCGGCGGTCTTTTCGGCGGCGGGGTCTCCCACCAGCTCGACATAAAAATAATAATCAAAGGGGACGTGGGGCAGTGGGCGGCTCTTGATGGACTCCATATCGTAGCCGCTGGCACCGATGACCTGAATGACTTCGGCCAGCTTGCCTGGCTTGTTGTCCAGCGTGAACAGCAGGGAGAACCGGTTGCCCGCCGTGGGCTTTTCACGGCTGAGGACGATGAAGCGGGTGGTGTTGTCGCCGTCGGTGTTGATGCTGGGCACCAGCACCTCCAGCCCGTACAGGGCCGCTGTTTCCACGCTGGCAATGGCGGCATGTCTGCGGTCGCCGCCGTCAGCCACAAATTTGGCCGCCATGGCGGTGTTGGGCATGGCCGTGGCGGGCAGGTGGAACTGCCGCAGGAACGTCTCGCTCTGGGCAATGGCCTGCTGGTGGCTGTACACCATCTTCAGCTCGTTGAGCTGGGTGCCGGGCAGCACCAGCAGGTTCTGGGAGACGGGCAGGTCGTAGACATCCACCACCCAGAGGTCCGGGTGGTTGTAGCACAGATCCAGCACGGCGGAAACATCGCCCGCGTGGCTGTTTTCAAACGGCACCACGCCGTGGGAGGCGTCGCCCCGCTCCACGGCGTCAAACACTTCATCCCAGGTGGGGTAGCTGATGGCCTCGGCATGGGGGAAGAGCGCTTTGAGCGCGATGTGGGCAAAGGCCCCCTCCACGCCCTGATAGGCGGCGCGGTTGCGGCCCAGCACCGCGGCCTCGTACTGCTTGGCAACGTCCATCATGTTCTGGACATGGTCCCGGTAGTAGGGGCGCAGGGCAGGCTCCTGAATGCGGGCGGCGGCTTTATCCAGCACTACCGCCTCCCGCGCGGCGTCAAAGATGGGCAGGCCGTGGGCCTTTTTGTACGCGGCAACGGCCAGCACCGCGGCCATCCGGCGCTCAAACAGCGCCGCCAGCTGCGCGTCCACCGCGTCGATCTCCGCGCGTGCTTTGTCCAGTGCGTCCATGGGGAATCCACATCCTTTGTTCTGTGATTTATGAGAATACTTGATTAGTATACCATAACCCGGATGGAGAAACAACAAAACCCCAGCGCTTTCAAAGCGGATAATTTTTCAAACGCGGAGGGAATAAAGCGAATAAAATTATAAAGGAAAAGCCTCTCACCCGGCAGAATGAGAGACTTTTATGGTTCATTTGCGCAGATCTTCCCGCTTGCGGGCCGTGCCGTAGTACCGCCCGTAGGGATTGTCGAGATCCGAAGCTTTGGGCGGGGCGGGGGTGCCGGGGGCCGCGGGCGCGGGCTTTTCCGGCACGGCGGAGTGTGCCGCCGTGCCCCGGCGGATGAGACGGAACCGCATGGCTCAGCCCTCCCTCAGGGTGGAGACAGCCCCGGCGGTCAACGCCTGCCAGAGCTCCTCGCCGCCGGCGAGGTTCTCCGCCGTGGCGGTGTTCCAGGCACCCCGCATCCCGATGTAAAAATCGGAGAGGTACTGCTGGCTGTCGCCGCCCTGGGCATGGGTGGTGTCGGCCCGGTACTCGCCCAGGTCCAGCCCGGCCAGCACGGGGCAGTCCGTCCACTTGTACACCATGTTCCACCAGTCGTCGTCGCTGTCCGGGGCGGGCAGGCTGCCGTCCAGATACCGCAGGGTTCCGGTGCTGTCCTCGAACCCGGCGGGGTCGTAGAGGAGAAAAATGGAGCTCAGGCCGCCCTGCACGTCAGTGGCCAGCTTGGTGGTGCCCGCCATGGTTAGGTAGGCGGCGCTCTCGGTCTGGGGATCCTCGTCGCTGTAGTCCAGCGTGTAGACGTTCAGTGTCACCAGAACCTTGCCGTCGCCGTTGCGGTCCTCGCCGTACCGGGCAAGAGCCGTCTGCAGGGCCGTCACGGTGTCGTCGGGCAGGTAGTAGGGGGCCACCACGGCGATGTTGTAATCGGGCTTGGGCACAAAGAAATACTGCCCGATGAAGTTGTAAGCCACAAAGGCCACGGCAATGCCGATGAGGATGACCCACTTGAGGTTATAATCCCACCAGTTGGCCCACTTTTCTTTCCGGGTGTACTGCCGCTCTTTGCGGGGGGCCAGCTCCCTGGGGTCGATGTCGCGCTCATAACGATAGCTTGCCATAAAGCTCCTTATAATTCGGCCAGAATGGTCTGGCGGACGGCATCGGGCAGCTGTTTCTGCTCGGCGCGGCTCATGCCTGCGGTCTGGATGGGGGGCAGCACCTTGATGCGTACCGTGCCCGGGTGGCAGAGGTTGCCGTTGTTCTCAAACAGGGCCCGTGCCCCGGTGATGGCCACCGGCACCACGGGAGCGCCTGTCTTGACCGCGATGCGGAACGCGCCCTGCTTGAACTCGCCAGCGCCGCCCTCTTCGCCCCTGTAGCGGGTGCCCTCGGGGAAGATGACAAAGCTCCTGCCGCTCTCCACGATGGCGGTGGCGTCGTTCAGGGCCCGGACGGAGGCGCGCACGTCGTCCCGCTGGACGAACACGCAGCCCAGCAGCTTCATCCAGCGGTTGAGCAGGGGGATCTTCCCCAGCTCCTCCTTGGCCAGGATGCCGTGGGGCCGGTCCAGCCCGGCCAGCAGCAGGGGGATATCATAGTAGCTGCGGTGGTTGCCCACAAACACACAGGCAGTGTCTTTGGGGATGTTGTCCAGCCCCTCCACCAGCAGCTGGACCCCTGTGATGCGCAGGATCTGCCGGCTCCAGTGGGGGATGTGCTTGTTGACGATCTGCTCCACCGTGTCCATGTCGCCTGCGGCCAGCGCGCGCTCGCCCCGGCGGAGGATATTGTAGTGGACGATCATGTATCCAAAAAGATAGAGGAACATTGCAATGGTGCGGAAAATGCTCATGAGAGATGCTCCTTTCAATGGGAATGGGCTATAAAAATCCCATTTTATTGTAACACACTTTTCCGTAAAAAGGGAGAGAAAATACTTTTTTTACAAATCCTAGCCTTTGCAGCTTGCAAAATCCACAAAATCCGGGTATAGTTATAACTACAAAGGTAGCACAATGGCGCTTCCAGAGAGAAACGCCGGTGTCTGCCAGACGCTGCCCGCCGGGCAGCAGGAAAGGAACCGGATCGACACATGAGTTTATTCCCCTCTGCAAATGATTTCAAAGCAGGGCCGGGCGTGGAGAAAGACGCCCCCCGCAAGACCGGCGTAGGCCGTTTCTTCGAGCTGGTGGGCCGCGATATGAGCAGCATGTTCCTTGCAAACCTGCTCACCTGCCTGGGCTTTCTCCCGGTCATCTGCCTGGTCTACATCGGCTTTCTGATGAACAGCCTCCCCGTGATGCTGGTCAGTGCCGCTGCGGGCGGCATTCTGGCGGGCCCGGCGCTGGCCGGCATGTACGATACCGTTCTGCGCGCCCTGCGTGATGAGGCCGGTTACTGGTGGACGACCTACCGCAAGGCATTCAAGCGCAATTTCAAGGCCAGCCTCCTGCCGGGCGTGCTTTACTGCGTGGTGGTTACGGTGCAGATCTTCTTTGTGTATTTCTGCTTCAACATGCTCTACCACGGCACCAATGTGGGCGTGCCCATGTGGGTGGCAACGGTGCTCAACCTGCTGCTGCTCCACATGCTGTTCTCCTATCTGTGGCCGCAGGTGGTGCTGCTGGACCAGCCGTTGTTCCAGACGCTGAAAAACAGCGTCAACTGCATGATCGCGTTCCTGCCCCACGCGCTGGCGGCGTCGGTCGTTACCATCCTGTTCTGGGGCCTTGTCATCCTCTGTATGCCGCTGGGCCTGCTGCTCATGCTGGTGTTCGGCTTCTGGTTCCAGGTGGAAGTCTGCTGCCAGATCGTGTATGGCGACCTGGACCGGGTGTTCCACATTGAGGAGAAGATCCAAAAGCTCCACGACGCCGAGCTTGAAGCAGAGCTGGCCGCCGAGCGGGGCGAAGACGAAGAGTGATTTCATCCACTGAAAATTTGCTGCGGCAGAAAGGGGAGCAGGAGCCATGGAGCAGCGGAACAATCTGGTGCTGCAGGGCACCGAGACGTTCTCCCGCGGGCAGCTGGATAACGTGGCGCTGGAGAGCGGCAGCATCGTGCTGGACAGCGCGGCGGGCCGCTACCTGCAGTACGGCAGCTACACCACGCCGGAGTTTGCCATGCCCGCGTTCTGCAACCTGAACGTGAGCTGGAACGCCCACGCTCCCCACAACACCATGGTGGAGGTGCGCTGCCGCGTGTATGCAGGCAACGCCTGGACGGGCTGGATGAGCTTTGGCAAGTGGGCCCCGGATTACCCCCGGTGCAGTGTCAACGCCCAGAGCGAGGACGGCATGGTCTTCCTGATGGGGGACACGGTCACGGTGGCAACCCCCGGCGGCGGCACCGGCGTGCAATTGCAGGTCAACCTCTCCTCCAACGACGATAAAGTCACCCCGGCCCTCCGGCTGCTGGCCGCTGCCGTGCGGCCCGTGACCTGGGAAAAACAGGAGGGCCACCCCATCAACCGGCGGCTCTACCTGCCGGAATACTGCCTCAGCGCCCACGACCCCAGCTTTGGCCGGGAGATGGACCTGCCGCTGGTGATGGCCGCCCTCATGAACCGCTTTGGCGAGGACATCCTCCCCGAGGAAGTGGCCTATGTGATGGAGGATAAGGCCACCGGCAGCACCGGCAACGGCGCTTTCGCCGCGGCCGCGGCAGGCTGCTGCGGCTACCCCTGCTGGCAGGCCTGGATGGACCTGAAAGACCTCCGGGCCCAGATCCACGACGGCTGTTCGGTAGCCGTCCGGGTGGAGCGCCGGGTGCGGGGCCAGCGGGACTCCGTCGGGGTCTGGATGGGCCTGCGGGGCTTCGGGCACGATGACGCCGTGCTGGCGGATTTTGTCCTCCTCAATGACCCCACGGCGGACACGGATGGAGCCGTGAACTGCACCATGGCCGTTACCGATTTCCTGCGCTACTTCACGGGCCGGGCCATCGCCCTGCGGGGCAAGCCCCGGGACGTGGAAGCCGACCGCCCCCGCCGTATCCTGTGCGAGCTGGAAAAGACGGGAGAGCCCGGCGTGTACACGTTCGTGCAGCGGGGCCAGAAAGACCTGCTGCCCGAGGAATTTTCCGGCTGGCTGGCGGCCAGCCGCCACGATGGAATAGCCCATGCCACCACCGCCCACCGGACGTTCAAACGGCTGGAAAAAACCGCTGAGGGCGGCATCCGCTTCAGCGCGGAGCAGCTGGCCGCGGGCGGGCGGTACAGCGTGTACGCGGTGGACCAGACCGGCAGGATGCGGGTGGCCGAAGTCCGGCTCCCGGTGCCGCCCCCGCCGCCTGAACCCGTTCTTCAAAGCACCGCGCAAGCCGCCGGGGCAGCTGCCCCGGCGGAGCCGAGCGCTTTTTGAGAAAAAATCCAATTTTTCTATAGGAGGAATACATTATGGCAAAGACGATCATTACGATTGGCCGTGAGTACTGCACCGGCGGCAACTACATCGCAGAGGATGTGGCAAACACCCTGGGCATCAAGCTCTACGATAAGGAGCTGATCACCATGGCAGCCAAGCATTCCGGCCTGTCCGAAGAGGCGGTGGCGGCCAGTGAAAAGCGCCACACCCACAGCCTGCTGTACAGCCTCTACACCATGGGCAACGATCTGCCTCTGGGCGATCAGGTCTTCATCCTGCAGAGCCGGATCATCAAGCAGCTGGCTGAAGAGGGCCCCTGCGTGATCCTGGGCCGCTGCGGCGACTATGTGCTGCGGGAGCGCAAGGACGTGCTGCGCGTCTTCATCTATGCTCCGGTGGAGTGGCGGCGTGAGCTGGCCAAGACCGACCCCCTTGTCAAGGCGAAAGACGAGAAAGGCATCAAGGAAGAAATCGAGAAGACCGACCGCAACCGTGCTGCCTACTACAACTACTACACCCAAAACCGCTGGGGCGACGCGCACAACTACGACCTGGCCATCAACGCCGCGCTGGGCCGCGAGACCTGCGTGAAGATGATCCTGGACGCCGTGGCCGCCAAGGAGAAGACCATGGGCTGAGGCCCGGACACCGGGCGGCCCTGGACGTAAAAAACAATGATGGTTCGTGGGTGGGGCGCGCAAGCGCTCTGCCCACGTTTCCGGTAAAGAAACAAGCATCCCAAATGTCAAAAGGAGTCAACGTGGAAGAAAATCAACAAGCAACGGCCCGTGAGAACATCATGGGCACCATGAACATCAATCCGCTGCTGGTCAAGCTCAGTGTGCCCATGATGGTGTCCATGCTGGTGCAGGCGCTGTACAACGTGGTGGACTCGATCTTCGTGTCCCACGTCAGCGAGAGCGCCCTGACTGCTGTTTCGCTGGCGTTCTCGCTGCAGAACGTCATGATCGCCGTGGGCGTGGGCACGGGCGTGGGCGTCAACGCCCTGCTCTCCAAAAGCCTGGGTGAAAAGAATCAGGAGCGGGCCAACACGACCGCCGAGAACGGCATTTTTCTGGCCCTGTGCAGCTATGTGATCTTTTTTGTCATCGGCCTTACCTGCATGAAACCCTATTTCTACGCCCAGACCAGTGACCCGGACATTGCCCTGCAGGGCATCCGGTATCTGCGGGTGTGCAGTGTGTTCAGCCTTGGCCTGTTTTTGCAGACCATGGGCGAGAAGCTGCTGGCCGCCACCGGCCGCACCAACCTCAGCATGACCAGCCAGCTCATCGGCGCGGTGGTCAACATCGTGCTGGACCCCATCTTCATCTTTGGTTATTGCGGCGAGGCGTTGTCCGGCACCACGGGGGCCGCGGTGGCTACCGTCATCGGCCAGTTCTGCGGCGCGGGCGCGGCCATCTTCTTCAACCTGAAGAAAAACCCGGACATCCAGATCAGTTTCCGGGGCTTCCGCCCCAGCGGCGAGGCCATCCGGCGGATCTACGTCGTGGGCCTGCCCAGCATTGCCATGCAGTGCGTGGGCAGCGTGATGACGTTCTTCATGAACCAGATCCTCATGGCGTTCTCGGCCACGGCGGTGGCGGTGTTCGGCGTCTATTTCAAGCTGCAGAGCTTCGTGTTCATGCCCATCTTTGGCCTGAACAACGGGATGGTGCCCATCATCAGCTACAACTATGGTGCCCGGGACCCGCGGCGCGTCAAAAAGACCATCAAGCTGGCCATCATCTACGCCGAGTGCATCATGCTCATCGGCTTCTGTGTGTTCCAGTTTGCACCCGGCCTGCTGCTGAACCTCTTTGCCGCCAGTGACGCCATGCTGGCCATCGGCATCCCGGCACTGCGGATCATCTGCCCCCACTTCCTGCTGGCAGGCATCGGCATCGTGCTGAGCTCGGTGTTCCAGGCGTTGGGCAACGGCGTGTACAGCCTCATCATCTCGGTCTGCCGCCAGCTGGTGGTGCTGATCCCGGTGGCGTGGCTGCTGAGCCGGACCGGCAACGTGAATATGGTCTGGTGGGCGTTCCTCATTGCGGAAGTGGTCAGCACGACGCTGAGCCTCGTGTTTATGGCACGCATCAACAAAAACATCATTGCGCCCATGCAAAACGCGTAACAGAAGCAAAATAAGTCCCCTGCGGACGAAAGGATCGTGAATGATATGGGAAAAAAGCTGAAATGGAACCTGATCGTGATGAGCGTGCTCTACCTGGCTTTGGGCATTTTCCTGCTGATGGTGCCCGGTACGGCCCTCAACGTGGTCTGCTACGCGCTGGGCGGCGTGGTGCTGCTGGGCGCCGTGATCCAGCTGGTGCGCTATTTTCTGGTGGAGCGCGGCATTTTCCAGAGTCAGCTCACCCTGATCTCCGGTCTGGTCTGTCTGGCGCTGGGCGGCTTCCTCATCCTGCGCAGCGACATCGTGGTCCGCATCCTGCCCATCGTGTTCGGCCTGTTCGTCATCTTCGACAGCCTGGGCCGGGTGCAGAACGCGCTGGAGCTCCGCCGCTGCGGCTATGGCAGCTGGAAAGGCTTCCTCCTGCTGGCGCTGCTGAGCGTGGTGCTGGGCGTTGTGATGATCGTGGACCCCTTTGGGGCCATGGAAACGCTGGTGATGGCCATTGGCGTGATCCTCATCATTGAGAGCGCCCTCAACCTGCTGAGTGCCCTGTACACCATGCTGGCGGTGCGGCGGTTCGTCAAGCTGCACCCGGAGGCGCAGTCGGTGCTGGAGGCCGTTACCGGCAAGGATCTGAACGGCGACGGCGTCATTGCCCCGGATGTGGCCCGTGCCGATGCCGAAGCCACGGCCGTGGAGCTCGACCATGTGGACGAGAGTGCCGAGGTGGAGCAGGAGAACGACAACGAACAAATCAACGAATAAAAGGATAAAAAGAAAATGGAAAAGTACGATCTGATCATTGTGGGTGCCGGCCCGGCCGGTATTTTTACCGCTGTGGAGCTGCTGCGCCACGGCAGCAAAAAGCACATCCTGCTGGTGGAAAAAGGCAAGCCGGTGGAAAAGCGCCACTGCCCCAAGGCAGAGCTGGGCCACTGCGTCAACTGCCGCCCCACCTGCGCCATCACCACCGGCTTCTCCGGTGCAGGCGCGTTCTCCGACGGCAAGCTGAGCCTCTCCTATGAGGTGGGCGGCGACCTGCCCAGCCTGATCGGCGAGGAGTTCGCACAGGAGCTCATCCATTACACCGATAAGATCTACCTCGAGTTCGGTGCCGACCCCCATGTGGAGGGCATCTACACCGGCGAGGACATCAAGGAGATCCGCAAGAACGCCATCCACGCCGGCCTGAAGCTGGTGGACTGCCCCATCCGGCATCTGGGCACTGAGAAGGCCCAGCAGCTGTATCTGGCCATCCAGAACTATCTGGCCGACAACGGCGTGGAGATGCTGTTCAGCACCGAGTGCGAGAACATCATCCTGGAGAACGAGGAGTGCAAGGGCGTGTTCATCAAGGGACCCAAGGACGAGGAAGCCCATGCTGTTTATGCCGATACTGTGGTCATCGGCACGGGCCGCCGCGGTGCCGACTGGCTGGAGAAGATCTGCGCCGAGCACCACATCGCCCACAAGCCCGGCACCGTTGACATCGGCGTGCGCGTGGAGTGCCGCAACGAGGTCATGGAAAAGGTGAACAAGGTGCTGTACGAGTCTAAGCTCATCGGCTACCCCAAGCCCTGGAAGAACAAGGTGCGCACCTTCTGCCAGAACCCCGGCGGCTTTGTGGCACAGGAAAACTACGACAATGACCTGGCCGTGGTCAACGGCCATAGCTTCAAGGAAAAGAAGAGCCCGAACACCAACCTTGCCATTCTGGTGTCTCACAACTTCACCGAACCCTTCAACCAGCCCATCGCCTATGCTCAGAAGGTGGGCGAGCTGACCAACATGCTGGGTGCGGGCCACATCATGGTGCAGCGCTACGGCGACATTCTGGACGGCAAGCGCACCTGGCAGAAGGAGCTGGCCCAGTCCAATGTCAAGCCCACCCTGAAGGATGCTGTGGCCGGTGACATCACCGCCGCCATGCCCTACCGTGCCATGACCAACATCATCGAGTTCATCAAGATGCTGGATATGGTGGTGCCCGGCTTTGCCGCCAACGAGACCCTGCTGTACAGCCCGGAGCTGAAGTTCTACTCCAACAAGGTGAAGATGGACGAGAACCTCGACACCAACATCAAGGGCCTGCACTGCCTGGGCGACTCCTCCGGCTGGACCCGCGGCCTGATGATGGCCTCCGTCATGGGCGTGCTCATGGGCCGGAAACTGGCCGAAAAAGAGGGCTGCTGAAAAACAGCGCCCGCTGGATCGCGTAAAAGATTCACTCCCCCTGTACAAGGGGGAGTTTTTCGTTGAAAAATTTGGAGGAATAAAATATACAAATTGCTGAATTTGTGGAAATGTGACACAAAAAATTGCTTTTTAGCACAGAAACTGCTAAACTTGACGCAACGATCCGTGTGTAACAAGCACACACCAGGAGGTATTGCGATATGGGCGAAACCCCAATGAGCGCTTTGACCCTGCTGTGTTCCGGCATCCAGCTTTACAGCGCGGAACAGCGCATTGCGGACTGCATCCTTGCAGATGTAAAGTGGGCGGCATCGGCGACCTCAGCAGAGCTGGCGCGGCAGAGCCAGGCCTCGGAAGCCACGGTGACCCGGCTGTGCCACAAACTCGGCTTTGAGAGTTACCGCAAGTTCCAGCTGGCACTTGCGCGGGATGTGATGGAGCAGCAGGAGGCAGAAAAAAGCCACGCGGCGGCCCAGCCGGACCGGATGCGGAGCATCCTGCAAAAATTCCTCGTCAACAAACAGGAAGAAGTACGGGCCACGGTGCAGGCGCTGGATGCGGACCAGCTGCGGGCAGCGCTGGCCTGCCTGAACGCGGCCCATGTGGTGGAAGTGGCCGCTGCCAGCCATAACCTGAGCATCGCGCTGGAAGCCTCGGTCAAGTTTGGCAGCCTGGGCAAGCGGTGCGTGGCCAGTGCCATCCCGGAAAAGACCCGTGCCTTTGCGGCGACTTTGACAAAGAACGACCTGCTGCTGGTCATCTCCGGCACCGGGCGGAACCCTGCGCTGGAAGAGGTGGCCCGGCTGGCCCGGGAAAACGGGGCAGCCATCCTCCTCATCACAAGCACCCGGCACTCGCCGCTGGCCCAGCAGGCGGATCATGTCCTGCTGGCTTCCAACCGAGAGCAGCGCCTCATTGAGGGCGACCATGCTCCCTCCCAGCTTTCGGTCCTGCTGGTCATCGAGGTGCTGTACTATCTGATGCTGCTGGGCGAGTAAAACCAGTTCCGAAACAAAAAACGCCTCTGACGGTGGATGTCAGAGGCGTTTTTTGTATAGAGAAACCTAAAAATTACTTTGCGTTAAAAACATACTGATCCATCCGGCGGAAAGCCTCCTCGATGCGGGAGCGGGGAGAGGCCAGATTCATCCGCAGGTGGCAGGGACCGTGGAACATGGTGCCATCCTGCACGGCAGCGCCCACATCCCAGCAGGCCTGTTCCACTTCCCGGATGGTCTTGCCGTGGGCGGCGCACCAGTCGGTGCAGTCCACAAAGAGCATGTAAGTGCCCTCGGGCTTGGCCACTTTCACACCCTCAAAGTGCTGGGCGATGTAATCGCAGGCAAAATCCACGTTGCCGGTCAATACCTCGCGGAGCTCGTCCGCCCACTCGTAGCCCTCGGGCTTGTAGGCACCAATGAGGGCGTGCATGGAGAGGACGTTCATGGAGTTGTAGTGGCAGAGGCTGGACTCCTTGTTGATGCGGTCCCGCCACCAGTCATTGTACACGATGTGGTAGCTGCCGATGAGGCCGGCCAGGTTGAATGTCTTGGAGGGGGCATACATGGCGGCAGTGCGCTGGCGGGCATCCTCGCTGATGGACTGGGTGGGGATGTGCTTGTGGCCGGAAAGGATGATGTCGGACCAGATCTCGTCCGAGACGACATAAACGTTGTACTTTTTGAACAGCTCCATGGCCTTTTCCAGCTCCCAGCGCTCCCACACACGGCCGCAGGGATTGTGGGGGCTGCACAGAATCGCGGCATGGATGTGTTCCTCGGCCAGGTGCTTTTCCATGTCGGCAAAGTCCATCCGCCACACGCCGTTCTCGTCCTGCACCAGCGGGGAGTGGACGATATCGTAGCCGTTGTTTTCCAGGCAGCGGGTAAAGCCGATGTAAGTGGGGCTGTGCACCAGCACCTTGTCGCCCCGGGAGCAGACGCAGTTCAGGGCGCTGACCACGCCGCCCAGCACGCCGTTCTCATAGCCGATGTGCTGCTTTTCCAGTCCGGTCACGCCGTTGCGCCTGGCCTGCCACTGGAGGATGGCGTTGTAGTACTCGTCGCTGGGGTCAAAGTAGCCGAATGCCGGGTGCTGGACGCGGGCAATGACCTCCTGCTGGATGGTGGGCACCACCGGGAAGTTCATGTCCGCCACCCACATGGGGATGGCGTCAAAGCCCTCCTTGGGGGCAGAGGGGGCAAAGCCGTTGCCCAGGCCGTCCACGGCGATGGCATCTTTGCCGTGGCGTTCGAGAATGGACGTAAAATCGTATTTCATGACAATTCTCCTTAACAAAAACCCGCACAGCCGGAAAAGCCCGGTGTGCGGGAAGAACACAGGTTTAGCCCTCGATGAGCTCCACGGTCTTCATCTTGACCGGGGTGGTGGGCTTATCGTTCCAGTCGGTGCGGACAGCGGCGATCTGATCCACAACATCCATGCCGGCCACCACCTTGCCAAAGGCGGCATACTGGCCGTCCAGGTGGGGTGCGTCCTGGTGCATGATGAAGAACTGGCTGCCGGCGCTGTTGGGGCTCATGCTGCGGGCCATGCTGATGACGCCGCGGGTGTGCTTGATGGGGTTGTTGACGCCGTTGGCAGCAAACTCACCCTTGATGTTCCAGCCCGGGCCGCCGGTGCCGTTGCCCAGCGGGCAGCCGCCCTGGATCATAAAGCCGGGGATGACGCGGTGGAACGTCAGACCGTTGTAAAAGCCCTCGCGGACCAGCTTCTTGAAATTCTCACAGGTGATGGGAGCGGCTTCCTCGTTCAGCTCAATGTCGATGATGCCGCCGTCTTCCATAGTAATGCGAACCATAGTTGTACAATACTCCTTTATTTCGGCCCTTTGCAAAGGGCATTTGCGGCAGAAGACCTGCCAAGTGACAGGGATAGTATATCATAGGTTGGCGGTTTTCTCAAGCCATCGGCCTATGACGGAATTGTAAATAAAAATCAATGGGTCAGCAGCCCTGCATCTCCGGCATATCCTGCCAGAAGCGCTTGGGGCAGTGGGACATCCGGCAGGTTTCATTGTGGCGGGCCTTGATCTCCAGTGTATCGTAAAACTGCTTCCACAGGGCCTGAAACTCCTGCTCCCGGGCGCTGGGCGGGGGCAGCTCCAGCGGGGCGGCCAGCTCGGTGAGGGTGGCTTTATGGTTTTGGTAGAGCAGCACCGCCTGATGCACGGCGTCATAGATCATGAAATTTTCTTCGAGGAACCGCCCGCAGAAATGCCCCCGCAGCAGGGGCAGGATGTAGTTCTTGGGGTGGATGACGGCCCCCAGCATCCCGTCGTATTCGGTAAAGCGGACAAAGCCCTGGAACTTGTCCACCTCCCAGTCCAGGCTCTTTTTCATCTCGTAGAGCGGGGCCACGTCCGGGTGGCCCATCCGCTTGACAGTGCCCGGCCCCAGCGCGAAAGCCAGATGCAGAAAGCGCAGGAGCAGCAGCTCTTTGTCCTCCCGCCCGGAGAGAAAATCCCGGGTGACGAGATATTCCGTTTCGGCCCCCAGTTTTTTGCCGAAGCTGGCAAAAACGCGCTGGGCTCTGGCGTGGTCGGTAGCGATCTCCCGGATGGGGTAGAGGGTGGCCGTCTCCCGCTCCGGCGTCCAGATGGCAAACGGGATCTCGTGCTGGAGAAAGCTCTCGAACACGCAGCAGAGAAAGCCCTCAAAGCTGCCGTCGTACAGGTAAACAAGGTCGGCGTCGTGGAGCCTGCGGGGCGCAGGGGAGATGGCCGCCGGGGTCACAGCGCTCTGGCCAGACATTGCACCGCCTCCTCCCGGATCATCCGCTGGGCGGCGCGGGGCGGCACGCCCTGCTCCACCAGTTTGTCCACGGCAGGCGGGGAGAACATGCTCAGCTGCTCCACCCCGCCGCTGAATACATTGGGGTCGATGAGGGCCCGGGTGATCCGCTCCCGCCCGGCACTGCCCTGGCCCGGGTGGGCCCCGGAAAAGCCGTTGCAGGTGATGAAATACTGGGCCCGCTTGAGCACGACCCCCATCCGCCTGAGCTCGTCCAGCCCCAGAGAAGCCTGCTTGCGGGCGTGCCAGATGCGCCGGGCGCTCTTGGGGCCGATGCCCGGCACCCGGAGCAGCATTTCAAACGGGGCCCGGTTGACGTCCACGGGGAACAGCCCGTAGTGCTGCACGGCCCAGTTGCATTTGGGGTCCAGATAGGGGTTGAAATTGGGGCTGTTTTGATCTAAAATCTCGTCGGCCTTGAACTGGTAGAACCGGAGCAGCCAGTCCGCCTGATAGAGCCGGTGCTCCCGCAGCAGCGGGGGCTTGGTGTCCAGCGCGGGCAGGCGGGTGTCCTCCGTCACCGGGATATAGGCGGAGTAGAACACGCGCTTTAAGTTGTACTTCTGGTATAACCCCTCGGTGAGCTGCAAAATGTGGTAGTCCGTTTCGGGGGAGGCCCCCACGATCATCTGGGTGCTCTGCCCGGCGGGAGCAAACCGGGGCGCTTTGCGGGAAACAGCCACTTCCTCCCGGCTGGCGGCACCGGAAACAGCGATCTGCTTCATGGGCCGGAAAATGGAGTGCCGCCCCTTGTCCGGGGCCAGCAGGGAAAGGCTCTTCTCGCTGGGCAGCTCAATGTTGACCGAAAGGCGGTCGGCCAGATAGCCCAGCTGTTCCAGCAGCTCGGGGCTGGTGCCCGGGATGGCTTTGGCATGGATGTAGCCCCCGAAGTGATACTGCCCCCGCAGCAGCCGCAGGACGGCGAGCATCCGCTCGGTGGTGTAGTCCGGGCTGACGAGGACGGCGCTGGAGAGAAACAGCCCCTCAATGTAGTTGCGGCGGTAAAACTCCATGGTCAGCTCGGCAAGCTCCCGGGGAGAGAACGTCGCCCGGGGCAGATCGTTGGACTTGCGGTTGACGCAGTAGCTGCAATCGAACGAGCAGCAGTTGGTCATCAGCACCTTTAAAAGGCTCACGCAGCGGCCATCCGCCGTAAAGGCGTGGCAGCAGCCCGGCGCGTAGCAGCTGCCGATGCTGCCGGCCCGCGCGGCGCGGGATGCCCCGCTGGAAGTGCAGGCTACATCGTATTTGGCGCTGTCGGCCAGGATCGTGAGTTTGTCCATCAAAGACTGTTCCATGGGGTGCCTCCCGGAAAAAAGGGATAAAAAAGAAAGCCATACGCAGCTTCTGCAAATGGCTTTTGGATTTTTGGGGTCAAAAATTTTACCACTTCGCCTTGGTTTCCACCACGCGGCCCGCAATGTGCAGGCGGTTGAGGTCTTCGCCCTTGATGACCATTTCGTTGTAGGCCGGGTTGAACGGCTGCAGCACCACGCAGTTGCCCCGCTGGAGGTAACGCTTCAGGGTGCCCTCGCCCTCGTCGCCGTAGACCAGCACGCCCAGGTCGCCATTTTCCAGCGTGTCCTGCTTGTGCACCAGCGCCAGGTCGCCGTCCTGGATGCGGGGCTCCATGCTGTCACCGCGGACCACGAGATAGAAATAGTTGGAGGGGTCTTTCACCCGGGCATACTCCTGCCCGTAATCCTCCTCAAAGGCCAGGGCACCGTACCCGGCCTTGACGGTCCCGATGACCGGGATCAGGCTCTCGGCATAGTTGCCAAAGAACCGCTCCTCCGGCGTGTTGCTGCTGGCGACCGGGCGGTACAGCCCCAGCAGGAAATCCGCCGTGGTGCTCAGGATCTCCGCAATGCGGGCGACCGTTGTGGGGTCCGGGGAGGACTTGCCGCTTTCCCACTTGCCGACGGCCTGCTGGGTGACCCCCAGCTTGGACGCCAGTTCCGCCTGGCTCATGCCCTGCTGCTTGCGGCATTGCTTCAAAAGCTCTGAAAACGACATGGTTGTGCACTCCTTTGTTCCGGTGGCATTTTACTTGTGGTTTTATTATACAACAAAAAGATGTTTGAGTAAAGAGAAAAGTTCCGCACACCCCAAAAAAAGGTTGTCAGCTGCGGGAAGTGGCGAAAAACTTTCAATTAACCCTTGACAGCCCGCCGGAAATCTGGTAAATTAAATAGGCATTCGGTACGGCGTGTGCGGGTGCCCACGAGG